>Ga0181569_10000116_pt1 | contig 53691 bp, 37 predicted proteins | sample 101ome_19_FD_132452 | JGI IMG/M metagenome (GOLD analysis project Ga0181569, IMG submission 132452) | Coastal salt marsh microbial communities from the Groves Creek Marsh, Skidaway Island, Georgia - 101405AT metaG (megahit assembly) | ecosystem: Environmental > Aquatic > Marine > Intertidal...
CCGCCACGGGATGCCAACGCGAATCCACCTCCGAAGTCCGCGTGAATTTTGACGTTGTTTGGGACGGTGATCCGTTCACCGTGGAGGACGTCGCCCTCGACGACCAAGGCCGCGAGTTCCAACTCGAACGTCTCGAATGCTACGTCAGCGATTTTGCGCTTCACGACGTGGAAGAAGGGTGGGTTGAGGTGGACACGGTGGCGCGCATCGACTTCAGCTTGGCTGAATCCCACGCCTTGCTCTCGGTGGTCGGCACAGGCGACAAAAACATTGACGGCATCCGCATGGGACTCGGCGTCCCGGCCGACCGGAACAAAGACGTCGACCCCGCCTCGTACGACGACCTGGATCACCCCCTCGGCTTCAAGGGGTCCGCAGGAATGCACTGGGGCTGGGCGGCCGGGTACATCTTCAGCGTGTACGAGGGACGTTTGCTCGCCGACCCCAACGTGCCGTTCGCGTACCACGCCGGAAACGACACGTGTTTCCGCTCCGTGGAATTGATGTGGGACGAGCCCTGGCTGCTTGAATGCGAGTCCGTCGACACGGAGGTGGAGCTCGTTCTCGACGCCTACGCATGCTTGCACGGCGAGAACGACGTCATTGACCCCGAAGTGGACCCTGAGACCCACACCGGCAACAACCTGCCCCTCGCTTTGCGTTGGGTTGACCTCTATCAGTCTGCCTGGTCGTTGAAGCCGTAACTTCTCCCCATGAAGCGGACGCGGTCTTTCATGCTTTGGGCGGTGGCCCTCGGGTGGTCCATCTCGGGCTGCGATTGCGGCAAAGACCCGCAGGTTTGGGATCCGACGCCGTACGAGTTGCACATTCCGCCGTTTTTCCCGCCGATGGACATCCCGGCGGACAACCCGTTGACGGTGGAGGGCGTGGAATTGGGTCGCATGCTTTTTTGGGAAACGCGCTTGAGCGAAGACCAAACCATGTCCTGCGGCAGCTGCCACCTCCCCGAAATCAACTTCGCCGACCCCGAGCCTTACAGCACCGGGGTGACGGGCGCGGTCGGAACCCGCAACGCCATGGCGCTCATCAATTTGGGGTGGGCTTCGTCGTTTTTTTGGGACGGGCGCGCGCTGTCGCTGGAAGACCAAATCCGCGAGCCTGTTCCGCACCCCAGCGAAATGAATTTGCCGTGGCCGGAAGCGGTCGCGCGGTTGCAAGACGACGACACCGACACCCGCTATCCGGAGCGCTTTTTTGACGCCTTCGGCACCACCGAAATCACCGAGGATTACGTGGTGATGGCAATCGCGCAATTCCTGCGCACAATGATCAGCGCCGACAGCAAATTCGACCGCTGGCGGCGCGGGGAAGTCGAACTCACGGACAGCGAATACAGCGGCTACCAAATTTTCTTGCGCGAGGGCGGCGACCCCGAAGAAGTCCCGGGCGGGCAATTCGGCGGCGACTGCTTTCACTGCCACGGCGAAGCCGGTCTTCAATTCACAGATCACTTGTTTCACAACAACGGACTCGACCCCTCGTTCGAAGCGGATCCGGGACGGGCCCTGGTCACCGGAAGCCCTCTCGATTCCGGCCTTTTCCGCACGCCTACGCTTCGCAACGTCGCCCTCTCCGCCCCGTACATGCACGACGGCCGATTCCAAACCCTGGAAGAGGTCCTCGAACATTACAACTCCGGGGGGGTGCCGTCTTCGACCATCGATCCGTTCATGAAGTACACCACCGGCGGCCTGTCTTTGGCCCCGTCCCAAAAGGCCGACCTCCTCGCCTTCCTGCACACCCTGACGGACACGTCGTTCGTGCAGAATCCGGACTTTCAGAATCCGCACTGACGTAACCTTTTGCCCCCGTCGCACGTACGCGAGGGCATGTTGACAAACAAACTGATTTCGAAAGTTTTCACCCTGGCCGCTGCGGTCGGGGTTCTTGCGTTGAGCCCCTCCCTGGGGCTTGCCCAATGCGGCACGTTGCTCGACGGAGACGGCGTGGCCTCGGCCGATCCGGTGTATTTTGAGTGCAACGACGGAAGCGGCACGTTCGAGTTTTGGCCTCTGACCGACGGAACGTGGACCAACCTCACCGTGGACTGGGGCGACGGCTCTGCCTCCGAATTTTTCGCGGAGTGGAGCGACCTGGTGGCCATCAGCCACGTCTACACCTACGAGGAATTTGCCACGTACAACCTCACCTTCAGCACCGCAACCTGTTCGGCGACGGCCACCTTGGAAAAGAGCGTGTTGGTCAACCCCGCCATTGTGGTTCCTGAAGGCTGGCCCACGGGAGCCTGCGCTCCGGCAACCTTGAGCTTCGTCAACGGCTCAACCAACGTTACGCCGGACACCGAATTCACGTGGACATTCGACGACGGTTCGACGCTGACTGCCGGTCCGGAAAACGAAGGAGCGACGGTCGACCACCTCTACGCTGCCTTCACCACGGGATGCCAGCGTGAAGTCACCTTGAGTGCCACCAACGCCTGCCGAACCTCTGAATTCGGGGTGCCTGCTGCGGTGACCATCGACTACATCAACATTTGGGACCGGGACAACCCCGTCATCGACGCCTCCGCGTTGGTGCTCTGCTGGCCGGAAAACACCGTCGACCTCTGGAACATCTCGGAAAAGGTGTGCTTGGCCAACGGCAACACAGAACAGCGCAAGGAGAAGTGGGACTTCGGTGGACCCTACGGGCCTGGGGGGCTCAGCGAAATCGACTGGCGTCCCTGGGTGAATTCGGACCCTGTGACCTTGACGTTCCCGGGTGTCGGAGAATACACCGTTTCCCTGGCCATTGAAAACTACTGCGGGATGGACGAACAATCAATTACGATTGTCGTTCGCGAGCCTTTGACTGCCGACTTGACGGGCCCAACGGAAGCCTGCGAAGGCGAGCGATTGACCTTTGCCGCGTCTGCCGACGGGGCCGACTGGTTTGAATGGGATTTCTACGGCACCGACCAATACTGGTACCCCTCTGAGACGGGGAACATGATTTGGACGTACAACACGCCCGGTGAATACGATCTGGTGGTGAACGTGGGGCTTGACAACCAATCGGAGTCGTGCACCGCTGAGGCGACGCACCACATCTTGGTGAAGCCCCAACCTCGCGCCGAAATCACCCTCTCGGAAACCGAAGGATGCGACGCCATGGTCGTCGACGTCAGCGAATCGTATCAAGAGGGAACGACCTACGAATGGGTGCTTCCTGACGGCAGCTCCGTCTCTGGACCGGAGGTCGCGCAAGTGGCCTTGAACGACTTGGGGACGCACCTGTTTGGGTTGACCGTGACCGGAGACAACGGATGCGCACGCGCGGTGAACGCCACGGCGGAGGTTTTCCCCTCCCCCACAGCCAACTTCACCACAGGCGCAGTCTGCGAAGGCAACGCATCCGCTTTCACGGACCTGAGTTTGCCCAACGGGAGCGACACGCTTGACACGTGGACGTGGTCGTTTGGCGACGCCCAAACCTCCGGCGAGCGCCACCCGGAGCACACGTACGGCGCCGCCGGGATCTTCACGGTCAACCTCGAGGTCAGCGACCCGCATTGCTCGGCATCCACGAGCCAAATTGTGAACGTGAATGCCGCGCCAAGCTTGGCGTTGAGCAGCGACGTGACGGAGGGATGTTCTCCTTTGTACGTCGATTTCGCTGCGAACAGCGACGGGTCGGTGGTGTGGGAGTTTGGGGACGACAACGGGGCAGACGGAGAAAATGTGTCGCACATCTACCTCGGCGACAACGAAGCCGAAGTCACCTTCGACGTGACCGCGACCTCCGTGAACGAATTTGGATGCGTCACGACGGAAACGTTGGAAGTGCGCACGCTGCCCAGCGCGGACGCGACCTTCTCGGTTTCGCCGCCTGAATGTTCGCCCTTCACCCCGGTGTTCACCAACGAGAGCGAGCGTGCCACGAATTACCTGTGGGTGTTTGAGGACGGCACGACGTCCGACGAGGTGGAACCCACCCACGTGTTTGTGAACCAAACCGGGTACCAAGAAGCGCAGCCCGTCCAGTTGATTGCATACGCAGCCAACGGATGCCACGACACAACGGGCGCTGCGGTCAGCGTTTACCCGGAGGCTTTGTTCAACATGGTCCTGCCGCAAACCGAGGCGTGCTCTCCTTTTTCGATGATGGCACCCAACGTCAACGGGGCTCAAAACCACGTGTGGAGCTTTGGCGACGGCACGACGGACTCCAACGTGCCCAACCCCGTGCACGTATACGAGAACACCACGGACGCCCCGGAAACCTACACCCTGGCGTTGGTGGCCGAAAACAGCTTCGGTTGTCCCGGCACGGTCTCGCGCGAAATCACCGTGAACCCGACCCCGGTGGCAGAATTCACAGCCGACGTCCAAAGCGGCTGCGCGCCGTTGACGGTCACGTTTGAGGAGATGAGCCAGCGCGGGACGACCTACGCGTGGGACTACGGCGACGCCTCGACGGCAAGCGGTTTGAACGGAACGAGCCACGAACACACCTTCGAACTGGACGGATTTAGCTTGGCGGCGCGTGCCGTGACCTTGACGGTGGAAGCCACGGGCGGCTGCACCGACACGCACACCGTTCCCGTGGAAGTGTATCCTGAGGTCCAGGCCAACGTGGTCGGCGAACTCGAAGGTTGCGCTCCGTGGCAGTCCGACTTGGTTGCCGAAGGGTACCAAGGGGCCACCAACCACGACATCACGTGGACTCTCGACAACGTCGAAACGTTTGAAGGAGCTGAACTGCAGCGGACGTTTGTCGGCCTCGAAGGAGCCGACCAAACCCTCGACTTGGCGCTCAACATCACCTCGCCCTACGGGTGTTCTGCCGACACGGCGGTTGTGGCGACGGTCCACCTCATGCCTGTGGCGGACTTTGAATTGTCCGACGTGGCAGCCTGTGCTGGAACCGAGGTGAGCTTGACCGACCGCAGCATGTACGCCGACGTGGTGACCCTCGATTGGGTGGAAGGCGACGGTCCGATCAGCAATCCTTCGGCGACGCACAGTTTCACCAACTCCGCGTACGAGCCGGTGGTGGTGGAACTTGTCCAAACCGCCACCACCGCCTACGGATGCGAAGCCCAAGCCTTTGTAAACCACACGGTGTACCCCCAAGTGACCGCGAATTTCTTGCCCCCCGCTCCAGCGTGCGCGCCCTTCACCCTGACGCTGGTGAATCAAAGTGCCAACGCGAACGGGACCTTCACGTGGGATTTTGGGGACGGCAGCCCCACCTCGCAAAGTGCGCAGCCGAGCCACCTGTACGAGACGCCGGCCGACGCAAGCAGCGTGTACACCATTTCACTGCACGCCACGAGCACCTACGGATGTGAAGACACCACCAGCCACGAGGTTGAGGTGCATGCCACGCCGATTGCGGACATGGAAGTGACCAACCAAGAGGGGTGCTACCCGCTTGAAGTCACGTTTGCGAACAACAGCGTAGGCGGCGACAACTTCACATGGACCTACGGCACGGGCCTGAACAGCTCCGAAAGCTCGGTGGAACACACCGTGGAGTACTTCAACCCCACGTCCAACATCGTCACCTACACGGCTGTCTTGACGGTGAGTACAGACGCTGGCTGCAGCAGCCAGGACGTGACGTACATCGAAGTTCTGCCGGAAGTCGAGGCGCATGTTGAGGGCGGCATCGCAGGATGCGCTCCGCTGGAAGTGGATTTCTTGAACTTGAGCGACGGCGCGGCCAGCTACGAATGGGACTTTGGTGACGGGGGGCAAAGCGCGACGACTCACGCCAGCCACACCTTCACCACCGATCCCGGCGAGGACGCCACCTACGTGGTGAGCTTGGTGGCGCGTTCCGTGTACGGATGCACCGACACCGCCCACGTTTCGGTGAACGTGTTTGCCCAACCCTACGCGGACTTTGTCACGAGCTCAACGCAATTGACCTTCCCGGCCACGACTGTGACCCTGTCCAACACCTCCACGGCTGGAGAAAGTGCGGACCACTACTGGACGTTCGGAGACGGCCAAATCAGCTACGACGCCAACCCCGAGCCGCACGAATACGGCACGTGGGGGACGTACGACATCACCCTGGAAGTGGACAACGGGTACTGCTCTTCGGTGGCAAGCACGGCGGTGCAGGTTTTGGCCCCCACCCCCACCATCGGCTTCACGGGGGAAGGTGCCGGATGTGCGCCCCTGACGGTCCAATTTGAAAACCACAGCACCTACGCGAGCAGCTACCGCTGGGAGTTCTCCGACGGATCGGTGCGAAGCGACGACAGCCCGGTGCACGTGTTCAACGAGCCCGGCGTGTACGACGTGACGCTGTTTGTGGAAGGGTACGAAGGCACAGAGTTGGTGGAATCGCACTCTGCAGTGATTGAGGTGTTTCCCACGGCACAAGCCGTGTTCTCGCTGAACCCCAACCACGTGATGGTGCCGGGTCAGCCGGTGTTCTTCTTGAACCTGTCCGAAGACGCGACGCACTACACGTGGGACTTCGGGGACGGAGCCACGAGCATCGCCGAGACCCCCATTCACGAGTACGTGGAGCCGGGTGTGTACGACGTGAGCTTGACGGCCGACAACGCGTGGGGATGTTCCACTACGTACACGCTGCCTGAGGCCGTGCTGGCCGAAGCAGGTGGGTTGATGGTGTTTCCCAACGCCTTTACGCCGAGTTCCACGGGTTCCAACGGAGGGCATTACGACCCCAACGGGTACGACAACGACGTCTTCCGTCCGATGCACGCGGGCGTCGAGTCCTACGAGCTGATGGTGTTCACGAAGTGGGGGGAAATGATTTTCTACTCCAACGACGTCAACGTAGGCTGGGACGGCTACGTCCAAGGAAAATTGGCGGCCACCGACGTGTACGCGTGGAAGGCCAGTTCCGTGTTGAGCAACGGCGAACGGCTGCAGCAAATTGGCAACGTGACGTTGCTGGCTCGATGACGTAACCTCTTCCTTCTATCCCACGTAAATTCTCCCATGAGCTCCTTTTCACGCACCGCATTCACGCGTGCCGCCCTGTCGGCACTGCTGGCCTGCGCCATGATCTGGGGCAACGAAGGGCGAGCTCAGGACCAGCAATTCACGCAATTCAACGCGGCGCCGACGTCGATCAACCCTGCCTACGCGGGGGTGTCGGGTCAAGCGCGTTTGGCCTCGTTGTACCGGGCGCAATGGACGGCGCTGCCGCAGGCGTTTACCGGATTTCATTTGGCCTACGACCGCCCGACCCTGGACAAGCGCATGGGCTACGGCTTCTTGCTCAGCAACGAGCAGGCAGGAGCCGGATCGCTCAACCGCATCCAATTTGTCGGGCAAGCCGCACACAACCTGCGCTTGGGGCGTCGGGTGCACTTGCGGACGGGCATGCAATTGGGCTTTGGCGCGCGCAGCATTGACATGAACAACTTGGTTTTCATGGATCAAATCCTGCGCGACTTCGCCGACGTTTCGCTCGAGCAGGGCTTGGGCATGGGCACGCAGTACATGGACATGGGCGCCGGCTTCATGTTGTTGTCGCGACGCGTGTGGTTTGGGGCTTCTGCCAACCACCTCACGTCCCCCAACGTGAGCTTGAATCCGGCCTTGCCTGAAAAATTGGCCGTGCTGTACACCGGCCACGGGGGGGCGCGCATTCAACTCGCGCGCGGACCACGCGGGCGCTTCCGCAGGGACGTCTTGGTGTCGTGGAAATACATGCAGCAGGGCGACCAGAACCAACTCGACGTCGGGGCGTACTACGACATGACCATGTTCACTTTAGGCGTGTGGTACCGGGGAATTCCCGTACAGCAATCGGCCGACGGTTCGATGGACGCGGACGCCCTGAGCTTTGTGTTTGGGTTTGGCAACCGGGACTTCAAAATGGGGTACAGCTACGACATCACGGTGAACCGACTGGGGCTCTTGGGGACAGCGGGATCGCACGAGTTCAGCGTGAAGTATTTCTGGGACGTGTCGCGTCGCCGCGAATCGTTGCCGCCGTACCACCCGTGCGTGGAATATTGATCTCAGGGTCGCCCTGAACGCGACAAACAAGGCCGATGCGATTCAGCCTGCCGCGCCGATTTGGTTGACCTCCGGCTCGAGGACCACCCCGAACTTTTCCTTCACCGAATTCACGATGTCTTGGGCCAAGGCCCAAACTTCCCGACCGCTTGCGCCCCCAAAGTGCACGAGGACGAGCGCTTGTTTGTCGTGCACGCCGTGGGTGCCACGGCGATGCCCTTTCCATCCGGCCTGTTCGATGAGCCACCCTGCCGCCAGCTTCACCTCCCCGCTCTTCTGAGGGTAGTTGGGCATGGACGGATGAAAGGCCAAAAGGCGTTCCGCCTCTCCCAAAGGCACCGTCGGGTTCTTGAAGAACGACCCCGCGTTGCCAATTTCGGCGGGGTCCGGGAGTTTGGAGCGACGAATCCGAATGACGGCGTCGCTGACGTCCCGGTGGGTCCGCTCCGGCTCGGGGAGGTGCTGAAGTTCCTGTTCGATGGCGCCGTATCCCATGCGAAGTGGGCTTTGGCGGTCGAGGTCGAACGCCACCTGGACCAGGATCCACTTGCCGCGCTCGGCGCGTTTGAAGATGCTCTCGCGGTACCCAAACTCGCACTGGTCTTTCGTGAACCGCTGGAGCGCTCCGTCCTCAATCCGAACCGCGTCGAGCCACGCGAAATGATCTTGAATCTCCACGCCGTAAGCCCCGATGTTTTGCATGGGACTGGCTCCCACGCTTCCCGGAATGAGGGACAGGTTTTCCAACCCGCCCCACCCCTTTTCGAGCGTGTGCATCACAAAGTCGTGCCACACTTCGCCCGCCCCCGCCGTCACGCGCACATGGCGCCCGTCGTCCGACACCACCTCCACGCCGCACAACCGCACGTGAATGACCAAGGCCTCCACGTCGCCGTGCAGCAACATGTTGCTGCCTCCGCCAAGCACCAGCAATTCGCACTTCCGATCGCGAGCCCACTTCAGGGCTTCCCGCAATTCCTCCACCGACGCAACTTCCACAAACCACCGCGCCTTCGCCGAGATCCCAAACGTGGTGAACGGGGCCAAATCGACCTGCTCCTGGACGTTGAGGGCAACTTCGTGGGACGAACTCATGCCGCAAGTTGCTTTTTGCCAGGACGCATAAAACCGCGCCTGCGAAATTCTTTCCCACGGCCCGTCGTCGGCAACCATGTCGAGGATGCGTTGGCGTTCAGGCCAGGTGGTGGCGACGACGTCGTGGCAGAGGGTTTGGCTCCCCATCCGCGAACATTCCCAAAACCGGCTGGGCCCTTGAACTGCATAGACGTTCTCCGTTCCGAACAATTGGAGGTAAACGGGGTAGTCCATGTGGCGAAGTTGACGCAATTTCGCGACGCACTTGCAACCCGCATGAAACCTTCTCACAACTCGGACGCTGACAACTCCACGGCCAAACAGCGCGCCGAAGCAGCCATGGAACGTGCCGCTTGGGCCGACGCCCTCGTCGCGTGGAAGGACTGGTGGACGGAAGCCGGGGAACGGGCTTCGTCCGACCCCGACGCCATGCACGACCGTGCGGTGTGCCACTTTCATTGCGGGGACAAGGGTTTGGCCTTGGATTGGCTCAACAGAGCGGCCGACGTGCAACCCGACTACAGCTACCGATACAGCTCGCGCGGCTGGATGAAGCAAGCCCTTGGCGACACCCACGGGGCGATCGCCGATTACCAAAAGGCACTCGAACTCGACCCCGAAGACGCCGTCACCTGGAACAACCTCGGCCTGCTCGAGGAACAGCTCGGGTACCAAGAACAAGCCAAGGAGCGCTACCGCGTCAGCGACGAACTTTTGGGCATCCTGAAAGAGCGGGGCATCGATCCGGAATCCGACGCGGAAACGGCCAAGAGCAAAACGGCAAGCGCAAGGCCGAGCGACGACAGCGTCCCGGGGAAGCGGACGTTTGGGTCCGAATTGCGCCGCGCGTTGTTCACGAAAGATGGCTTGAAAGAGCTCTGGAAATTCGTGTCCAATGGCTTTACCTTGAGGGGCTGATGGCCCGCACGATTTCACGCGACACCCCCACCCTGAAAGGCCCTTCGTTTTTGGACGAGGTGCTCGAAGCCATCTTGGCGCACCCCCTTTGCGAGGCCAAGGCGTTGCACCGGTTGGCCGTGGTGGTCCCGAGTCACCGTGCGATGGCCCGGCTTCGAAACGAATTGAAAGTCCGCTTGGAAGGCCCTGCGCGCCTCCCGCAATTCCATGCCCTTGCCGGGTTTGTGGAGTCCTCTTCGCCCTGGGCTGCCGCTGACCCGCTCGAGGTGCTTGCCCGGTTTTTCCACCTGGTGCACGGGGAGCAGCCCGAGCTCACCTTCGACCGCTTCGTCCCTTGGGCGACGGTGGTGTTGGGCGACTTTGCTGCCGTGGATCACGAGTTGGCGGATGTGGACACGGTGTTCCAAAACCTCGCCGACATCCAGGGGATTGAAGATTGGAGTTTTGGCGAAGAGGCGTGGTCGGAAGACCAAAAAGCGTTTGAACGCCAATGGCGACGCCTTCCCGGGCTGTATCGTCAATTGAACGAAGCCCTGATGGCCGACGGCCTGGCGACACGCGCGCAGTTGACGCGCCGGGTGGCCGAAGGCGAGGGGCAATTGGACGTCGACCACGTGCTGGCTGCAGGACTGGCGACGCTCAGCCACGCCGAATGGACGTGCCTTCAACGTTGGGACAAGTCCGGAAGACTGACCGTCCTGTGGGACGCCGATGCGGCGTACGTCGACGACCCGCACAACGAGGCGGGTCTGTTTGTTCGGAAGCTGCGCGGCGACGTGGGGGCGTTCCCGCGGGCGTCGATCGCGTCGAAGCCGCCCCGGGTTCGGGCGGTGTCGTGTTCGAGCACCGTAAGCCAAACCCAGTACGTCCGAGACGTGCTGGCCAACCTGACACCCGAGGAACTCGACCGCACCTTGGTGGTTTTGCCGGACGGAAGCAGCCTGGGCACCTTGCTTCAAGCTCTTCCGCACCAAGAACGTGGCATCAACGTGACCATGGGCGTGGCGCTTCACGAAACGCCCGTGGTGTCGTTTGTCGAACACCTTTTTCTGATGCTTGAAACGCAGGGAAGCGGGTGGCGAATGGAACACGTTCAAGCCCTGCATGCCCACCCCGTCATGCTTCACGTGTCCCAGGACCGATGGCAGCGGCAACAAGAAGGACGGGCCATCCACAAGCTGACCAAAGCACACCGCGCTTGGGTCAAACCCGAGGACTTTGAGGCCCACGACGCCCAAGCTTGGGCCACCGAGCTCCAGCAACTCGCCGCGTTGAAAATCTCCGATGCTTCTGTTTTTTTGGAGGCAATCGGGGCGTGGGCCGAGGGGTTCGAACGGCGCATGGAATCGCTTCCCGCCACGTTGGACGAGCGCGGGGCAAATCCCGTGCCGTCGGACGAAGACGTCGCGCGGGAGGTGCCTTGGATTCCGGCAGGGTGGCGTCGTTTTCGGACGGTGCTGGCTGTGCTTCGCCGGCTTCAGAAGGCGCACGCGCCCATGGCGCATGCTCGCGAAGCTCGCGCCATGACGCGTCGCCTCCTCCGCCAGGAACGCATTGACCTCCTGGGCGAGCCCAACCAGGGACTCCAAATCATGGGGCTGACTGAGACCCGCGCCCTCGACTTCGACCGAGTCTTGGTCCTGGACATGAACGAGGGCACGGTGCCCCAAACCTCCATGCCCGACAGCTTCCTCCCGCTCGACCTACGGCACGCTCTTCGCATGCCCGGACCCCGGGAACGGGAGGCGCGCTACGCCTATTTGGTGCACCGGTTGATGAACCGCGCATCCGAAATCCATTTGCTGCACCGCGGGGCCTCGGACCGCAAAGACGGCGGCGAGCCGTCGCGGTACCTCATGCAACTCGAAGGTTCGTTCCACAAGCCCGACGGCACCCCGTACCTAAACGTCGAACACGTCGTTCACCAGCTTCCATTGCCGAAGGCACGTCCTGTAATCCCGGAACTGGCAGTCAGCGACGTGATGCGTGACCGATTGAAAGCCTGGTCCAGCGGCGGCATGTCTCCGAGCGCCATCAACACGCTTCTTCAGTGCCCACGCAACTTCGCGTACCGCTACCTCTACCGCATGGGCGAAGCCACCGAACTCCAAACCTCGATGGAAGCCAGCACCCTTGGAAGCATCGTCCACTGGGTCATGGAACACGGGCTGAAAGAAGCAGAAGGCCACGTGCTCCAACCCCACCACCTCGAGAAAGTCCGGCTTTCCATTCAGGAACTCCTGGAACAAGCGTTGGAGGAAGAATACAACGCGTCGCTGGTGCAGCGCGGTGAAAACGTCCTTCAACTCGAAATCGCGAGGAGCACCATCCTGAAATTTTTGCGTCAAGAAACCCAGGAACTCGCCTCCGGAGAACCCGCCCCGCTTCTCGTCGAGCTCGAGCAGGAACTCACCTCCTCGCATCCCGGAACCGTCGCGGGGGATCTGGCGTTTCGTGGATTCGCAGACCGAAGGGAAGAAGTCCGAGGCATCCCGCGCGTCGTGGACTACAAAACGGGCAAAGTCGAGGCCCGGGATCTCAAGCTCAAGGGCGATTGGACGGCCCAACTTGAAACCGGTGACAAAGGCAAAGCCCTGCAACTTGTCGTCTACGCCGCCATGGTGTTGGCGACCCTTGACCAAGAAGCCCAAGAGCGCGGTGTTTTGGCGGCCATTCGCTCTGGACGAAACGTACGCGAAGGCCTGCTTTCCTTGCACATCGACGGCGACCCGCTGATCAAACCTGCTCACGTCACCACGTTCCTGAGGTGGCTTGCAGACCAGCTCTCAGCTTACGCCGCGGCCGAAAACCACGTGGTTCACAACCCGGATTCCCGGTACTGCGAACATTGCGTGGTGCTCGATCCACCTGAAACCTTCAACTTCTGACATGGGCATCGTTGCCAAACAATCCGCCCGCAACACCGTCGCCCTCGCCGCAGGGCTCTTGTTGGGTGCCGTCAACACGATGTACGTGTTGCCTAAAGCGTTTGAGGGATTCGAAGAGGGGTGGGGATTGCTTCGAATTTTGAGCGCATGGGGCACCATTTTGGCCCAAGTCCTCGCCCTCGGAACCCCAAGCACCATGCTTCGGTTTTTGCCGCAAGCCCAAGGCGACACGAAGCGGGAAAACGCCATGCTGAGCACCCTGCTCATTCTTCCCGCCGCAGCCCTCGCCTTGGTTGGCGTGGCGTCAACCTTTGTGGGCAGCGACGTGTTGCTGGCGCTCGATGCCAACGCGGGATGGCTGCTTCAAGATCGCATGGGGGCGTTTTTGTTCATGGCCAGCGCCTACTTGGCCATGTTCTTGCTTCGAGCTGCCTTGGTTCACCGCATGCGCACCGTGGTGGTCACCGTCATTCAAGAGGTTTGGCTCAAGGGGACCTACCTGGCGTTGGCGGTGGTGTACCTCAAAGGCCTCATGCCGTTTGAGACGTTTTTTACGTGGTTCATGTACAGCTACGCCGCGGCTGTGGTGTTCATGCTTTCCGAAGCCTGGAGCAGCGGCGTGCGCTTGGGCCGCCCCGACCTTCGAAAAGATGCCGGGCCATTCCTGGAGTTTGGGATGTACGCCCTGTGGAACAATGGCACGCGCGTCGTTGCCAAGAATTTGGACTTCGTGATGGTGGGAGCGTTGCTTGGCTTGGCCGCCGTTCCGCGCTACACCTTCGCCTTTTTCATCGCCACGGTGGTGGCCATGCCCGTGCGGGCCATGGGGCCCATTCTTCGCTCCCTCACCTCCAGAGCTGTGGCCCAAGATGGACCCGAGAAAAGCGGACCAGAATTGCAGCAGTCCGCCCGGGTGCAGCTGGCCATCACCGCCGCCCTCCTCGTGTCCATTTTCGTGGGCATGCCCGCGCTCGACCTGGCCTTGCCAGAAAACTACCAAGGCCTGAAGTGGGTGGTGCTTGCCGTAGGCCTCTCCTACGTGGCGGAGGCTTCGGGTGGAACGGCGGGAGCTGTCCTCAACTTCTCCTCACGCTACAAGCTTGCCTTGCCAATCAACCTCGGACTCGTGGTCATGACCGTGGCCACCAACTACTTCTTCATGCAAGTCCTTGGGTGGGGCATCGAAGGAGCTGCCGTCGCGACCGCCTTGACGGGCTTTTGGAATGTAGGATGGCGCACCAGCTTGATGTGGCGCCTGTTTCGAATTCACCCCATTTCCCGCGCCTGGATCGGCATTGTGGTGGTTTCGGTTCTGTTAGCCGTGGGCTCCACCTTCCTCGATGTGCCTGAATTCGTTGTGCAAGGCGACAAAGCGCTGCAACTCGCCTACGCCCTCGGGTTGGGAGGAGCTGCGGGCGGCTTGTTGCTCGGCCTTTGTTGGGCGACCGGTGCCCTGCCTGAGCTGAGCTCCGAAGTCCAAAAACGCCTCAAGAAAGGCTAACGCGACTTACTCCGTCACGCGGTACCACTCCTGCGTCCGGAACAGGAACAGGATGTAGCCCCGCACCTTGAGGGTGTCGTAATCGTCGTCTTCAAACCACATCTCGCAGTCGTAGACGCTTCCCTTCTTGGGGTCGCAAATCGTGCCGTCTTCCCACTCCCACTCTTCGTCCAACTTCATGTCGCGGACAATCTCCATGCCGAGCACGCGCTTGTCCTTGCGGTCGTCGTCGCAGAGATCGCAATACGGATCCTGTTCTTCTTCCGGCAGGCGGAACAACTCCACGATCGTGCCGTAGTACTTGCCGTCACGCTCCGTGATTTCCACGATGCTCTTGATGCGGCCCGTTTCGTCGTCTTTGGTCTTCCACTTGCCGAGCAAGGGGTTGCTTTGCGCCCAAGCGGCACCCATTCCGAGCACCAAGGCCAAACCGAGGGAGAGAAGTTGCTTCATGTCGCCAAAGTACTTCAGCAACTTACGTAGGCAACCACGAGGTAGAGAAGTTGCTCAAGGCGTTTTGTCAGAAAACCGCTCCACTGCCTCGCGACGCGCTTTTTCAATGCTCGCATCCAACTCAAATCCCAAGAGCAAGACCGCGCTGTTCGCATTCACCCACACCAGCAACAGCATCAGCGTCCCGAGCGACCCGTACAGCCGGTTGTATGTGTTGAGTTGCGCAATGAAAAAGCTGAAGCCCACGGAAAGCAGCACCGTGAGAACCGTGGTCATGGCTGCTCCCGGCGTGGCCGTACGCCATTTCAAGCGGTCCCAATGGCCTACGTTGTAGAGCAAGGTAACCGAACTGTAGATGAGCAGCAAGGCCCCGACCCACCGGGCGAGGTTGAACCATTTCAGCGACTCCCCAGGCAGCCATCCGTTGTCGGAAGTCCACTGCAGGATGTCCCCACTGAAGCCGATCAGCAGCACGGCGATTCCGAGCATGACGACGAGAAGCACCAGCAAGAACATGGACCAAATGCGGATGAGCCACGGGTTGCCTTTTTGGTCAAGCAACGCGCTTTCGTTGAACCCCGACAGCACGGCATGCACGCTGCTTGAGGCGTAATACAATGTCAATACAAAACCCACCGAAAGCAGTGCTCCTTGCGTCTTGCCCAGCAAATCCTCCACCGTCTGCTCAAACAGCCCCACCGTGTCGCCGGGGAACATGAACCTCAGCGCGTCCATCACCGCCTCCGTCTCAAGCGGGGTGTGCGGCAACACACTCAGCACGAAAATGACCGCAGGGAAAAAGGCAAGGAACAAGCGGAACGAAATGGCCGCAGCCCGTGTCGCGACCGCCCCGTTGATCAGGCCCACCAGAAAAAAGCGCAGCACGTCGTACACGTTCATGCCTTCTTGACCCCAGGGCTGCAGGGTGCGCAGAAACGCCTGCAACCGCTGCACGAGGCGACGGGAAGCCAACCATCGAAACAAAGGGCCGTCGGGCAAACTCATGGGTCGAGGGTCGCGTGGGATTTCAACGACAAGTCGAGGCTCTTGACGCTGTGGGTCAGCGCGCCCATCGACACGAAGTCCACACCCGCTTCGCCGTAGGCCCGGAGGTTGGTCAAGTCAATGCCTCCCGAGGCCTCCAAGGGAATTCGTCCTTCCACGTGCCTCACCGCAGCCGCGACTTCGTCGGGCGAGAAATTGTCCAGCAACAGTCGAGTCAACTCAAGCCCCTCCGCTTCTGCCGCGGAAAGCGCTTCGTTCAGTTCCTCCATCGAACGCACTTCAACCACAACTGGCACCTCGGGTTCCTCCGACGCGAAGTAGCGCTTGACGCCGGCAAGGGCGGAAGTCATGCTACCCGCGTAATCCACGTGGTTGTCCTTGATGAGGATCATGTCGTACAACCCCATTCGGTGGTTGACCCCGCCGCCGGCGCGTACTGCCCATTTTTCAAACGACCGCAAGCCCGGGGTGGTTTTTCTCGTGTCGAGGACCTTGGTGGGCGTGCCTGACAACACGTCCATCGCGCGTCGGGTCGTGGTGGCAATGCCACTCATGCGCTGCATGAAATTCAATGCCAACCTCTCCGCAGCCAAAATGCTGCGTGCCTTTCCGTGAATGCGAATGACCACATCCCCAACGGCCACCGTCGCACCGTCCTCCACCCGAGCTTCAAAGGTCACCTCGGGGTCGACGAGACGAAAGACTTCACGGGCCACTTCAATGCCCGCGACAACCCCTTCTTCTTTGGCCAAAATGAACCCCTCATGCTGAAGCTCCTCCGGGACACTGGACGACGAAGTGCAATCTCCAGAACCCAAATCTTCGTCCAAGGCCCATTCGAGCATGCGCATCATGTGCTGATCCAACATGCTGCGAAGATACCCGCTCTAACTTTGCATCATGCAACTCAGTTTGATTGCCATAGGCACCACTTCACAACCTTGGGTCAAAGACGGCGTGGAGATGTACAACACGCGCCTTGCGAGGTACACCAAGTACCAGTACCTCGAAACCCCCAACCTCAAGGGAAAGCACGCCAAGGCTGACCCCGCCCGGGTGATGAAAGAGGAGGCTGCCGTGGCCGACAAACACCTTCAAGGTGTCGACCACCTCATCCTCCTCGACGAACACGGCCCGCAAATGGGCTCCATCCAATTGGCCCACCACCTCCAGGGCCTCATGAATCGGGGGCTGCGTCACACCGCCTTCCTGATTGGCGGTCCGTACGGGTTTGACCCGAGCTTGCGGGAACGGGCGCACGGAACGTGGTCGCTGAGCAAGCTCACCTTCCCCCACGAGCTCATTCGGATTTGTGCAGCGGAGCAACTCTACCGCGCCCACACCATCCTCAAGGGCGAACCCTACCACCATCCCTGAAACGAAACAACGCGACCCAAGGGCCGCGTTGTTTGCGTTGCGTGAAGGCCTTCGCGTGTTCCGCGAGCTCGCTTATTCCGCGAGGACCGTCACCACGTTGTTCAAGACCTCCACGCTTCCGCCTTTGACGTCGAACGTTTGGTCTCCACCTGAGGTACGCACCACCACCTGACCCGCTTGAAGCGTCGTCACAAGGGCTGCGTGGTTGTTCATGATGCCCAAGCTTCCGTCCGACCCTGGCAAACCCACGTAAGTGGCTTCACCGGAGAAGAGTTTGGCGTCGGGAGTGAGAATGTCAACCGTCATGGCGCTTAGGCTTAGGCTTCCGCCAACATCTTTTCGCCGGCCTCAATCACCTCCTCGATGTTGCCCTTCAAGTTGAAGGCCGCTTCGGGGTACTGGTCGAGTTCGCCGTCCAAAATCATGTTGAATCCCTTGATGGTGTCTTCGATCGGAACGAGGACGCCAGGGATGCCGGTGAATTGCTCGGCCACGTGGAAGGGCTGCGAAAGGAAACGGCTGATGCGACGTGCGCGGTTTACCGTCTGCTTGTCCTCTTCGCTCAATTCGTCCATCCCGAGGATGGCAATGATGTCCTGGAGTTCCTTGTAGCGCTGGAGCGTTTCCTTGACGCGCTCGGCCGTATCGTAGTGCTCCTTGCCCACCACGTCGGGGGTCAAAATTCGGCTCGTGCTGTCGAGCGGGTCCACAGCGGGGTAGATGCCGAGAGAAGCAATCTTACGAGACAACACCGTCGTCGCGTCCAAGTGAGCAAACGTCGTGGCAGGTGCAGGGTCAGTCAAGTCATCCGCAGGGACGTAAACGGCTTGCACCGAGGTGATCGAACCGCGCTTCGTCGAGGTGATGCGTTCCTGCATCGCCCCCATTTCCGTCGCGAGCGTAGGTTGGTAACCCACAGCTGAAGGCATGCGACCAAGAAGTGCGGACACCTCAGATCCGGCCTGCGTGAAACGGAAGATGTTGTCAATGAAGAAGAGGATGTCACGGCCGCCACTTTGCTCGTCTCCGTCGCGGAAGTACTCCGCCACCGTCAACCCAGAGAGGGCCACACGTGCACGTGCCCCGGGAGGCTCATTCATTTGGCCAAACACCAACGTCGCCTGGCTCTTCTGGAGCTCCGTGTTGTCCACCTTGGTGAGGTCCCAACCGCCAGCTTCCATGCTTTCCACAAACGCCTCACCGTACTTGATGACGCCAGATTCAATCATCTCGCGCAACAAGTCGTTTCCTTCACGCGTGCGCTCTCCCACACCGGCAAACACCGAGATCCCTTCGTATCCCTTGGCGATGTTGTTGATGAGCTCCATGATCAAAACCGTCTTGCCCACACCAGCACCACCGAACAATCCAATCTTGCCACCCTTGGCGTAAGGCTCGATCAAGTCAATCACCTTGATGCCCGTAAACAAGACGTCAGTCGACGTGCTCAAGTCCTCGAACTTGGGAGGGGCTTGGTGGATGGAACGGCCCTCGCCAAACGAACGGCCTGTGATGCCGTCAATGGCTTGACCCACCACGTTGAAAAGGCCACCCTTGATGCCTTCACCCGTCGGCATCGTGATGCCCGTACCGGTCGCTTGAACCGCCATGCCACGGCTCAAACCCTCTGTCGCTTCCATCGAAATGGCGCGAACGGTGTCTTCACCGATGTGCTTTTGGGTTTCGAGAATCAAGTTGCCTTCAGCGCGCTCGACCACGAGGGCGTCGAGGATCTTGGGAAGAGCTACCCCTTGAGGGAAGCGGATGTCAACGACCGGGCCGATGACTTGGGCAATGGTTCCTTGTGTGGACATTGGTGTGGTTTACGTGTGAAATCGAGCACAAAAATAGTTCGTCCGCCTCGAAATTCCGCACCTAACTTTGCACAGTGCGAGTGCATCACCACGCATCCGATTTCCCAAGCGATTCCTCTGGCCAGCAACCCACCGTGTTGACGGTGGGAACCTTCGACGGTGTTCACGCCGGTCACCGGGCTGTGCTGCAGCAGCTGCGAGAGGTTGCGGACCGTCACGACGCCTCGACTACCCTGCTCAGCTTCCACCCTCACCCCCGCACCGTGCTCGACCCCGAACATCACGGTTTGGAATTGCTCAACACGCTCGACGAACGTCTCGAATTGCTCGCGTCCGCGGGACTTGACCACGTCGTCCTGCACCCCTTTACCAAGGAACTCTCACAAATGACCCCGTGGGAATACGCCAAATCGTTGATGGGGGACTGCATTCAACCCGTCGCGGTGGTGATCGGGGACGACCACCGGTTTGGGCGCAACCGCGCTGGAGATTTCTCGACGCTCCAAACCCTTGGCGAGGCACTCGGCTTCGAAGTCGAGGCACTCGACGCGCACCGCGTCGAAAATGTCCGTGTCAGCTCAACCAAGGTCCGGGAAGCCCTGCGCCAAGGAAACGTCGAGGAAGCGAACAAGTGGCTCGGCGCCCCGTACCCCACCACGGGACGGGTGGTCCACGGCGACGCCGTCGGTCGTGAACTCGGGTTCCCGACCGCCAACCTCGAGCTCGACGAGCCGTTGAAGTTGCTGCCCGCTCGTGGCGTCTACGCGGTGTGGTGCCAAACCCCGGACGGGCAATGGCGCCCCGCCATGGCCAACGTCGGAACGCGACCGACTTTGCACCAAGACGCCCAGTCGACCCTCGAGGTGCACGTCCTCGACGCCGAAGGCGATTGGTACGAAAACACCCTGCACGTGCGTTGGATGCATTGGATGCGCGGCGAAGTCAAATTCCCCTCGAGGGACGACCTCCGGGCGGCCCTCCAGGCCGACCGGGAGCGGGCACTGTCCCTCCTTGCCGGACAGGTTCTTCCATAAAGCGTAGAATTTGGCCGTTGAGTGCGAACTTTGGAGGACCATGACTCGCTTTTCACTTCTCACCTTTCCAACGCAATTTTCGACCTGGCCGCGCGCCGCGTTGAGTGCCGCGGCGCTCCTTCTTCTTGCCAGCTCGTGCTTCTGTCAAACCCGACGCGAAGTCGTGGTTGGCGCACCGACGGACTTGGTCTGGTACGACGACGTGGAACGTGCAGTTCAAGCGCACCGCGCAGGAAACGTCGTGCTGGCCGTCGACCTCAGCCGAAACCGACTTCGCGAGTTGCCGGCGGACCTGATGCTTTTGACGGACTTGACCTACTTGATTGTCAGCCGGAACAAGCTTTCCTCCCTCCCCGAATGGGCGGTGGAAATGACCGACCTCAAGGCCCTCATTGCCGACTACAACCGCTTCGAAGATTTTCCAGAGGAACTGCTGCGCATGCCGCATCTGAAGCAAGTGAGCTTGGGTGAAAATTTCCTGCGGGCCATTCCTTTGGACATTGACGCCATGGCCGATTTGGAAATTCTGAGTCTCTGGGGCAACGTGCTTGCGCGGTTCCCCGCGTCCTTGGGGAATTTGGAACAGTTGCAGGTTTTGGACTTGTTGCACAACGAGATGACCGTGGATGAACAGGATCAATTGAAGGCCCTGCTTCCCGAGGTGCAACTGAACCTGTCGGAGCCGTGCAACTGCGAATTTGACGCCGGCTTTTCCACCTACCCAACCGGCAACCGACCGTGACGAAGTTGCCGTTTCGCCGTGTTGTGGTCACCGGGGTGGAATGCTCTGGAAAAACCACCCTGTCCCGCGCCCTTGCGGAGAAATTGGGATGGGGGTGGGTGCCAGAGGCCGCACGCACCCACGCCGATGTCCTGGCTGGAAAGGTGACTGAATTCACCTTCGACGACCTCCACGAAATCCAAACCGCCGCAGCCAAGAAAGCCCAAAACGACGGAGCTCCTGGCGTGATATGCGACACCGGCGACTTGGTCCTGCGCATGTGGTCAGAAGCAACCTTGGAATTCAGTTGGCACCCGTTGTCCCCCCCCAACCCTTCCGTCGACTTTCACATCTTGTGTCCGACGTTGGAAACCTGGGAACCGGATGCGTTGCGGAACCTGCCCCGGCTCGAAGACCGCCTCGCGTTGGAACAACGCTACCGCGACCACCTGACCTTTCGCCCGCACTTGATTGCTGAGGGGGCGACGCCGGAGGCCCGTCTTGCCTTCGTATTGGACGCTTGGCCATGGTGAGGGTGGCTGAAGTGGCGGGGGTTGTTTTGAATTTGGCCTACACGTATTTGTACCTGCAGGGCCGCCTGCCCTTCGCTTACCTCTTTGCCGCAACCGGGGCCGTCGCCTTGGGTTGGGCGTGTTGGAAGCGCAATTTGCTCGCCGAAACGGGCCTTCACGGCTTTTACTTGCTCATGGCCGGCACCGGCGCATGGGTTGCCCACGAGACGGATTGGGCCCTGCACTTTTACCCCTGGCAATCCCACGCGGCGGCCGTGGCGGGGGGCGCCTTGGCGTGGTGGGGCATCGTGCCGTGGTTGGAGCGACGCGGAAGCACCCTGCCCCGCCTCGACGCGTTCACCACCGTGTTCAGCGTGGTGGGAACGTGGTGGATGATTCAAGGAGACCCCGCAAATTGGATCTACTGGATGGTCGTGGACGCCGTGAGCATCTACCTGTATGCAAAAAGAGGAATGCCTTGGGGGGCACTCCTCTTTGCGATCTACCTCCTGATGGCGGCAGACGGTTGGTTCGAAGGAATTTCCTGGTTTACCGGATGATGAACTTCACCGGAATCGTGTACTGAACCGACACGGACTTTCCTCGTTGCTGCCCAGGCTCAAACGTCGGCAAGCTCTCCACGACGCGCGTGGCTTCCTTGTCAAGTCGTGGGTCGACCTCGCGCAAAACCTTCACGTCGCGCACCTTGCCGTCCTTGCCTACCACGAAGTACACAAACACGGTTCCTTGGATGCCTGCATCCTTCGCGATGGGAGGGTACTTGGTGTTGCTGCTGACGTACTTGATGATTTCCATCTGCGTGCACTGGTGACGTTCGTCTCCGCGCATGTCCGTGCAAGGCCCAAACGCCGGCATGTTCTCCACAATCATGAACGGGGTATCCTCCTCAAAGTCTTCCTCGTCTTCGATGATTTCAATCTCGGTGTCCTCGTCGAGTTCGATGTCTTCGATTTCAAGTTCCTCCTCAATTTCCTCTTCGTCGTCGACAATCTCGATGACCGTCGTCTGCTGCGGGGGCGGTGGGGGTGGCGGAGGCGTCACCACGTTCACAGGAATCTCCTCGTCTTCGAGCAGGTCTGCTTCAAAGTCGAGGGCCCGCGTGATGGCCACGTCGTAGGAAGTCCACGCCAACGCGGACAAAATCAGGGCAAGAGAAGCCACAAATCCGAGGGCGCGCCAGGCGGAGCGCTTGTTCTCGAGGTCGGCTTGGGGGGTCTTTCTGCGGAGCATGAGACGGGTTTGAGGGTGTGAAATTAATCAATCGCTTGCGATTCTGCCCGGTTGGCAACCAAAGATGACCTGAAACATGCCCAAGGACATTCCTGCCCCCAACACGTCGGCCACCACGTCGGCCAAATCGAAAAATCGGCCAGACATCCACGCACCTTGCATGGCTTCAAGGACCGTGCCGAAAATCAACGTTCCTGCCACAAGCACGGCAGGGAATTGCCAAGGGCCTTGGAGGCGACGCTGTTTGGCCAAGGCAATCGCCCAGGTCAACCCGCAACCGCAGAAGGCAAGCATGTGCAACAGCTTGTCCATGTGCCAGACCGCCCACCAGTCGTCCGCAGCCAAATCCGATCCAGGAAGCAAGTGCATCCCCACAACCGCCACCGAGGCGCACGCCGGGAGAACCCAAATGCGCATACCCGCGCTTGGGGTCAGGGCTTTGCCCATGGAGACTTACCCGAGGAGGGCCTGATAGCCCGAGGCGTCCAACAGCGAAGCGACGTCGTCGGCGCTGTCCACTTTGACCTTGATCAGCCAACCTTCGCCGTAGGGGTCTTCGTTGACCAGCGAAGGGTTGTCCTCGACCGCCTCGTTGAATTCAACGACCTCGCCGGCCACAGGCATGAACAAATCGCTGACCGTTTTGACCGCTTCCACCGTGCCGAACACGTCGTCGGCACCCAAGGATTCGTCGAGCGTTTCCACCTCAACAAACACGATGTCGCCCAACTCGCCTTGGGCAAAATCCGTGATTCCAATCACGGCCACATCACCCTCAAGGCGCACCCACTCGTGCTCCTTGGTGTACTTCAGGTTCTCTGGAATGTTCATGGGCCAAAGTTACACCGAGCCCTCCCAACATCGATTCGCCCGCGACGCGATTATTGCGTCAAGTTGAAGCGCAGAGCCACACCGGAACTGATGTTGGTCGTGGCAAACGACGTCGACACCTTGGGCTTGTTGATTTGCTGGTCGTAGAAGGCGCGCAACGTCATCTTGTCACTGACCTCCAAATCACCGCTGAGCTTGATCGACACCAAGCGCTGACCCGCCGTGACCTGGTTCTGCTGCTCCACCATCTTGCGAATGACCGTGCTGTTCTCACGGATGTTGATGTCTGCACGGACCAAGAAGTCGGTCTTCTTGAGCATCTTGATCGGAAGCTTGCCATACGTCTTGAGGAACGGGTTGGGCACGTCGTCAAACTTGTAGCCCAAACCGATGACCACCCCTTTCGTCTTGGTCTCGGTGATTTGGTAATTGGACAAGCCCAAATTCACGTTCCGATCCCGGGTGATTTCCAAGCGAACCTGAGGCTCGTTGTCGTTCGCCGTCTTGATGCTCACGTCCACCCCAACCAGCGGCGACAACTGTTCCGAGATCGTCACCGTGTTGTATTGACGCTGGCTGATGTAGTCCTGGTATTCCCCCTGATCGGTTGCCGTCGGACGGCCCAAATCGTCGCCCTCGAATCCGAGGTTGGTTGTGTACGCCGTCGACATGGTGCTGCGGTACGTGTGGTTCAGGTTGAAGCGCTTGAACGTCTTTTTCAAGGTGGGGTTTTTGCTCAACCCGTCGTAGCTCACGCGCCAGTTCGGGCGCACCGGCGCTTGGAACACGTCAAGCGGCACGTCCTGCGCCGACAAACCGAGGTAGGCCGCCATGAAGGCAGGCACGACGACGTTTTGGCTGATGGGCCCAAACCCCGGCGCGTACCCAATCTCATTCAACTCGTCGTTGTAGTTGAGCTCGTTCTGTCGATCGCTGATTGACCGTCGGCCGGCGAGGAACGATTCCCACACCGAGTTGGTGTACGTGCTGTCGTCTTCGACAAACGCCGTCGGCCACGTCATCACCGTCGCGGTGAAGTTTCCGGTTTCGTTGGCCGACTCATTGACGTAGTCCTGCAAGTCGTCGTCGTACCGGAAGAAGCTCTGGTAGTTCTTGCTGATGTTCCTGTTGGCCGTCAGTTCCAATTTGAAGTCGCGAATGGGCTCGAGGTTGGCCCGCACGTTGAAATTCTCGCTGTACGACTCGGTGTACTGGTTGTTGAGGTTGGGTTGCTGCACCAGCCACCCGTTCGACGCAGCTTGCTGCGCAAACGTGCCGTCTCCAAAGCCGTTGCCGTAGAGGTCCGTGTTTTGGTGTCCCACCAGGAAAGGAAGCCCGGGCGCCACCAGGTCCGAGTCGAATCCTCCGTACATCGAACGTGGCGCGTAGCCAGGCAACATCGTGCCTTCGTTGCGGGCGTAGGTGCCGCTGACGTTGTGCAAGCCCATGGCGAAGCGCAGAATGTGCTCAATCGGGTTGATCTCCTTCTTTTCCTTCTCCTCCTCTTCCTCGATGTTGCCAAACCCGTCGCGCTTTTCGTTGCTCACGTTGCGGTCCGAAGGGCGAGGACGACGCTTGTTGTTGATCTCCTTCAAGTAGGGAACCTTGTTGTAGAAGTTTTTGAAGTTGGCCTGGGTGTTCAAGCTCAGGTTGCGGCTGTTTTGGATGGTGTTGCCCAAGGTGTCTTGCGCAAACGGTGCGCGGTCCCAGCGGAAGGAACTCTGGTAACGCGTGTCGGCACTCAGCCAATCGGTCAACGGAAACTTGTCCAAGGGCAACTTGTAGGTGCCGTTCACTTGGTGGTTGTAGTTGGTAACCTCCCCGCCCTGCATCAAGCTGGACTGAACGTTCTCGCGGTACGCGTTGTACGCATCCGGATCTTCGGTTTCCAGCGGAATGACTCCCGCGTCTTCCAAAATCAACGCTTGCGCCGTGCCCTGGTAGTCCAACTTCAGCGCTTGCGTGAGGTCGTACTTGACGGTGTAATTCCGATTCCAGGTCCACGTCTTGACGACTTGAGGTGTGATGAGCGGCTCCAACCCGGAATTGGGATTCAAGACGGCCATGTTGTCGCGCACCGTGCTCACCTCGTACATCCGCTGCATTTGGTTGGTCGCGGAAATCTGCTTGGGGAGCAAATAGAAGTTGGCCTCGCGGATGAGTTTGAAGTAATCCGACTTGTTCAGGAAGCCCACTTTCGAGAAGGGCTGGCGCTTCTTGGGCTTGGGTTGCCACGTGTAGTTGAGTGCCCCGCGATGCTCGACGTTGCGGAAGTTGTCCGTGTAGATGTCCTGCCTGAACTGCTCGTTGTAACTGTAGTTGGCCGAGAAGTTGGCCGGATTGACGATGGAAAACAAGCCTTTGCTGCTGTTGCCGCTCCCCCCTCGTCCCCCACTTCCGCCCCCTCGTGGGTTGTTGGCGCCAAATTTCTCGCGCTCTTCCGTTAGCTTGTCTCCCTTCGCATCGTTGCCCTTGCCCCGGTCGTTCCGATCCTTGCTGCCCCCATTTCCGAACTGGGGAGACACCTTGACGTTGGAGAAGTTGATGCTTCGCACCTCGTTGATGCTGCGTGCGCTTTGCTGCCGCGAATCGATGGCTTCGAGGTCGTCCTGGTCGGTGATTTGGTCTGCAATGGCCGCGATGTCCGACATCTCTACGTCCGGCGAAAGCGGGTCAAACTGAGGCGTGCTCGTTTGGTTGCTGTAGCCCACGTACATCGGCAAAGTCACCCCGAGCTTTTCTGGGAGAAGCTTTCCAAGTTGAATCGTGCCGTTCGCGTCCAAACCCTGAATTGTCTCTCTCTGCCGCTCCTGCACCCGCTGTTCAAGGCCGCCCCATCCGGGGACAGACATGTTGGCCGCCACGCTGACGTTGGCCAAATCCGCAAGCGTCGCATTCGCCTGGGCGACCGCCGCCCATCCACCTTCCTCGTTGAAGCCCGACAAACGCAATTCGTTCACCCACATCTCAGCGCACTTGGGCTGGCCGTCATCCGACGTCCAAAGCGGTTGCTCCAAATCTTTGTCTGGGTTGCGAATCCCGACCATCACCGTCACGACGTTGCTCAGCGTCGGGTTTCCTTTCACCGACAACCGCTTGCCGTCGTTCACCACGGAATACACGCCTGTGGAGGACACCTGGCCGTTGACGTAACGGTTGCGCAGCTTGTCCAAGCTCAGAAGGCGCAGTGAATCGAGGTTGATGTCAATGTTGTTTTCCTCGGGCCAAATGTCGTAATCGGTCAGCGCGGTGACGTCGATGGGCGTGGGCTTCAGTGGAATCTCGTATTCGTAGTAGTTCTGGTCGTAGTCGCTGCCAAGCCGCACAAACACGTTCACGTCGCCCTCGTTCAGAATTTCCCCTTGCCGTCCCGCCTCCACGTGCACGAACATCCGAAGTCGTTCGTACATGCGCATGTCGAAGTTGATGTTGCGGTACGCGGCGCGGGCGTCGCCGTCTTCGAGTCCACACACCTCCAGAGCCAGCGACTGCTCGTTCAACCGGCGTTGGTTGAGGTTGGATGGATCAATCTCCTGGTTGATGCCGGGAGGAATCACGTACGGCACGGGCTGACGCACCCCGTTTTCTTCAAGGTTCACCGCCGTCAGGGCAAATTGCGTTCCCGTCGGATCGTCCACCTCCAATTCCTGCAGGCCCGCGAGGCTCTGTTCGTACCGACGCCATTCGCCTCGCACCAATTCAATTCGAGCGAAACGCAACGTCACCGGCTCGCTCCATCCCTTCATGAACATCCGCATGAACCGAATGGAGCGGAAGTCGCTGATGCCGTTGTACGCCTGCTGGTACTCCTTGACCGGAATCTTGAATTGGTACCATTTGATGGGGCGCTGCTCGCCTGCCCCGTTGGTCTTGGACACCGTCTCGAGAATGTCCGACAAATACCCTTTGCCGATGTTTTCCTGAGACAAATCGGACAAGGTCATGGGAATCTCGTACTGGTAGTACGATTCAATGGTTCCAAGCGTCAAGTCCTCGTTGATGTCCTCCGTGTTGGGGATGGTCGTGGACGTGATGGGGTAGCCGTAGGGTTGCTGGGTGTTGGAGTTTCCCTCGTAGCGGCTGAAGAATTGGTAACGCTCCAAGATGTCTTCGCCGTTTTCCTGGGCCACGGGGTCTCGGAAGTAACGGAAGTCGTCCGCCGAAGGATCGGCACGGTATTGAGACAACGCGTCCGGGTTCAAGTCTGTTTCCAGACCATCCAACCAAGCGGCAAAAAACTCCCGTTCTTTTTCTGAGTTAAGTCCATCCAACCCCACGTCCTGGGCGCTGTAGTCGTTGGTGCTGTTGTCAAAGGCATTGACCACGTTGAAGGTCGTGGGGTCGGGGTAAATCCCCCACGTGCTCGTGTCCGTCTCCAACTCCGTGTTGTTCGCCGACGGCAGCCCGTTTTCGAATTCGAGCTGGCTGTCGTTGAGCACGTCCTCGCTTACGTTGCCGAGGTTGATGTACAGCTTTCCGCCGCTCTCGTTCTCCGAATCCTCGTTGAAAGGGTCCATCACCCAAAACTGGATGTACTCGATGTTCGCGGCCTCAAAATCTGTCGTGGTCAAGGCGCGTTGAATGCCTGCCCACCGTTCGTCCGGGTTCTTCAACGTGCCGTCCTCCTCGAGACCCGAGGAGTAGTCCGACCCGTCAAACGGCTCGTAGTTGTAGGGTCCTCGCTCCGAGGGGCGGAACGTCATGTCCAACGTCGGAAGATTCGTCGGCATCCCTGCCGTCGCGCTGTTGCTGTAATCGCCCTTCTCGTACAACTCGCGCAACAAAATTTGCCGCATCCGGTGGTCCTGTCGGATCTCGGCATCCACTTGCCCGTCCTGAAGCGAACTTCCGTTCATCAGCGAAGGGTCGATGGTGTACCAACTGAGGCCCGCGCGGTTGTAGTTCGACGCCAAATCGTCTTCCAGCCGCGCTTCGGGAAACTTGTCTTCCTGCCACCGTGGTGTGGAGGCCAGGAACCAGCGGTTGACCGCACGGAGGTCGATGGTGCTCTGGGAGCCCTCGAAGTCGTCGATGTAGGCCGTGCCCTCGTCTCCGACCGCCCGACTGTGCCCAGGAATGAGGTATGCCCCCTCTGCACTGACGTCGAACGTGGACTTGGCCGAGGTGCTGTAAAACGGCAAGCGATCAATGAGTTCCGTCAGCAAGCGGCTTTCCGTTTGCCACGAAAAGTCGGCCCCGACCACCGTGTTGTTCACCGGCTCGTCGCCCATGTTCACCTTGCGCGTCAGAGGGCGTTCCCGCATGTTCAAGAACGTCGTCCCGATGTTCAAATTGTCGCTGGCGACGTAATCGAACCTCGTGCCGAGCAAGGTCTTGGTCTGGATGTTGAACAGCGAGTTGGATTCGAGCGACACCTTGATGGTTTGGCCCGATTCAAGCAGGCCGTCGTTGATGATCCGAACCCTTCCCAAATTGTAGTCGACGGTGTAGTCGCGGTTCTCCACAAGACGCACGCCACCGGCCGTCACGGTGACGGACCCCTCGGGCACGTTCAGCGCGTTGAGTTGAATCTCCGACGAGCTCTGCGACTGGAATCGGCCTTTGATTCGATACCGGTTCAGCGCCGGAATCTGTTGGGCCGCCGTTTTCGTGCTGTCGTACAACGGCTGGAACACCAGGGTTTGGATGAGGGCGTCACGAATGCCCTCTTGGTCGGCCGCGGGAATTTCCGAATCCGCAACGTATTCGGCAATCTTCTCTGCCAGGTTGGTTCCAAAAGGCTCCACCGACGGCAAGAAAATCCGGCCGTTTTGGCTGTTGATGGTTCCTCCTTGCACGGCTGCGTTGTCCACGTAGTCGAAGACCCCATCTTGGTTGGGCATGCCGTTGATGTCAATGCGGTCCATGCCCAGCACTTGAATGAGCAAGCGGCCGTCAAGCGGTTCTCGGGGGATGTAATTCAGGTCCACCCCGGAATTGGGGTCGTTGTACCAGATGTCCAAACGAAAATCCTCGTTGCTCACCCCGAAGGCGCCCATCGAATACACGTTCTTCATCATCGTCCGCCAAAGCGGCGCTTGGTCGCCGTTGTCCAACTTCACTTGGGTCACGGACGACTTCAACATCTTCAACACCAGCGCTCCGGGCGCAGCATACCCGTCCTGCGAAAGTGTTCCCACTTGGTACGTCTCGCCGTTCAAGGTGTACTCGTAGGCCACGGCGAGAACTTCGGCGTTGTTCAGCGCTTGGCGCAACGAAATGAATCCGAGACGGCTGTTGTAGGTGAATTCGGACTGGGTCAGTTTCCGGGCATTGCCCACGCGCTCGTAGTGCACACCTTGCTTCAAATCGCCGCCCAACGCCGTCGAGATGGCTTGGTTCGCCCCGGTGAACTCCATCACGCCTTCATTCAGCGTCAAGCTTCGGAACAGGTCGTTGTTGTAGTTGTTGGGGGCCTTGTCCGAAGTGGCCTCCGTGGCCGGCTCAAGCGCCTCGTTGGTGAAGATGCTCTCGTTGTTGATGAGGTTGCCCTGCGGCAAGTTGGTGGACAGGTAGGTCGGGTGCTCGCCCAAATCCGTGAACGCCACAATGTTCCGCACATCCTGCGTGTTGGCCTGCGTGTTGACCACGTAGACTTCGATCCGGTTGATCATGGCTCCCGAATTGGGAACGGGCAACGAGCGCATGGCCTCGTCGTACTGGTCCACGAAGTACTGGCTGAGGAAGTAGTGGCGGTTCGCCTCGTAGTCGTCCGCCCGGATGTCGAACTCCTGGGTTTGGGCTCCCCCTTCCACCTCGATCTCGCTGCGCTCGCCTTTTTGTTGGCTGAAGACCGTCGTGTTGTACAAACGTCCCCATTGGGTCTCCAGCTTCAGGCCAAACAAACTCTGCGACCCCACAATCAGACTGCTGTTGAGGGGCATGTTGATGTTTCCGGCCTCGATGTTCTTCAAAATGTCGTCTTCTTCGCCCTGGAAACCGATGTTCATTTGGTTTTCAAAGTCGAAAAGCGCTTGGGTGTTGATCTGCGTGCCGAGCTCAATCTTGTCGCCAATCTTGCCTCCGAGGTTGAGCTGAATTCGTTGGTCAAAATCCACCGACCCAGCCCGGCGTTGTCGCTCCGGAATTCGCGGATTCTCCGTGTTGTTCCACGTGTATCCAAGGGTGATTTCTGCGGTTCCTTGAGGCTTGATTTCAATCTCGTTGCTGCCGAAAATCATCTCGAACAGCTCGCTGTCGATTTCCAGTTTGGGAGCAAACGCACGGTCGGCCTCGTCCTCTTCTTCTTGGAGCTGGTTCCAAAATTCCGTGAGGTTCCCCTCGATGTTGTAGTTCAAGTACTCGTCCAGGGTGAACAAACTGGCAGGACGGAATTGAAGGGTGTCCCCAATGGTTTGCTGCACCTCGTACATCCCCGTGAGCGGGTTGTACACCACCCCGTAATTGAAGTTGCTCGGCCATTGCAACGAGACCCCGCCAGGAAACTCCGTAGGGTTGTACATGTCCCCGTTGTCGTGAGGGAACGGCAAGTTGAACGTGGTGTCCGACTGGGCGCTGGTTTGGGCGAAAACATCGCCATGCAAAAAGAAGGCACAGGCCACCCAGGCCCACCTGTAGGTCCAAAATCTCCTCCAATTCGGCGCGCCGTCCTGTGGTGGGGGGGTCATGCGTGTTCCTGGTTCAATCGTCGGTGTCGGTCAAAGTTCGCGCAAAGCGGCTTTAATGAGGCCTTCCAACGAGGCGGAATCTCCTTGCGAAGCGAGGAGTTCGTCCAGAACCGCGTTGCATTTGGCCTTGTCAAAGCCGAGCGATGTCAGTGCCCCTAACGCGTCGTCCTTCATTCTATTGTGCGAAGGTGATGCGGAAGCCAAACTTCCTTCAGAAGAGGCCGATCCCGCCTCCACCTTGTCTTGCAAATCCACGATGATGCGCTGAGCGGTTTTGGCGCCGATTCCCTTGACGCGCTTCATGGCGTCCACGTCGCCCGAAGCAATTGCCGCAGCCGCCGTGTCGGGGTCCATCGCGCTCAAGATCAAGCGGGCCGTGTTCGCCCCAACGCCATTCACGCCGAGAAGCAACAGAAACAGGGTGCGCTCGGACTCCGTGGCAAAACCGTACAGAAGTTGGGCGTCCTCCCGAACCACCATGTGGGTGTGGATCTTCACGAGTTCGTGGTCGCCAAGTTGGTCGAACGTGGTCAAGCTGATGGCGACGAAATACCCGACTCCGCCGCATTCCACCACAACGTGCGTGGGGTGCTTTTCAACGAGTCGGCCGTGGAGGTGGTGAATCACAGCTGCGCGTCTTTGATTTGGGCATCCACCACCGCGAGGCGAACCATGTCCAGGATTTCCTTCGCACTTGAACCCATTTGGAGAATGTGCACGCTTTTCCTCATGCCTAACAGCACCGGGCCTTGCGCATCCATTTCAGCCATTTCCTGCAAAAGCTTGTAACTGATGTTCCCTGCAGCCAGGTTGGGGAAAATCAAGGTGTTCACACGGCGCTTGTGCAAGGCACTGAACGGGAAACTTTCCGCCAACTTGTCTTGGTTCATGGCGTAGTTGGCCTGGATTTCGCCGTCCACAATCAATTCCGGGTGATGCACATGCAGATACCGGGCCGCCTCCGCCATTTTCTCGGCGTCATGCCCCTTGGAGCTGCCAAAATTCGAGTAACTCAACAAGGCTATTCGAGGCACAATGCGCAGGTTTCGCACCGCTTCCGCCGTGAGCAACGTGATGTTGACAATGTCCTCGGCCGTGGGGTTGGTGTTCACCGTGGTGTCTGCAAAAAACATGGGGCCGTTCTTGGACTGCACGATGTACATGCCGGCCACCTTTTGGACGCCTTGTGCTTTGCCGATGGTGTGAAGCGCCGGACGAATCACGTTGGGGTAGTTGCGCGTCAACCCAGACACCAACGCGTCGGCCTCGCCTTGGTCCACCAGCATCGATCCGAAATAGTTGCGCTGGCGCATGTACCGCTCGGCTTCAATGGCCGTAAGCCCGTGCCGTTTCCTGCGCGCGAACAACACCTCGCCGAATGCCTCCCGCCGCTGCAGCTGATCTTCCGAACGCGGATCCAAAATCGTCGCCCCCTCCAATTCCAAGTTGTTTTCCTCAATCAAGGCCGCGATGCGGTCGTGCCTGCCAAGCAAAATGGGGTGGGCGATGCCCTCGTCCATGGCCATCTCGGCCGCCTTCAGAACCTTGTAGTGCTCGGCCTCGGCAAACACAACGCGCTTGGGGGCACGTGCCGCTCGGGTGGCGACGTTTCGCGAGAACGTGGAGTCGTTGCCCAAGCGCAATTCCAATTGGCGCTTGTAATGATCCCAATCCGTGATGGGAGCTTGGGCAACGCCTGACTCCATCGCAGCTTGTGCAACGGCAGGCGCCACCGTGGTGATCAAGCGCGGATCGACCGGCTTGGGAATGATCAAGTCACGGCCAAAGGTCAAGGACCCTTCGCCGTAGGCCTCACTGACTTCGTCTGGCACGTTCTCCTCGGCGAGGGCAGCAATGGCCCGAACCGCAGCCAACTTCATGGCGTCGTTGATCCCCGTAGCCCGGACATCGAGCGCCCCGCGGAAGATGTACGGAAAGCCCAAAACGTTGTTGACTTGGTTGGGGTGGTCGCTGCGGCCCGTGGCCATGATGACGTCTTCCCGCGAGGCCATGGCCTCGTCATAAGCAATTTCTGGATCCGGGTTGGCCAGAGCAAACACAATGGGGTTCTTGGCCATGGACTTCACCGTGGCTGCGTCGACAAGCCCTCCTTTGCTCAGCCCTAAAAACACGTCGGCTCCGGTCATGGCTTCCGCCAAATCCGCGTACTGCACTTCCGTTGCGTACTTCTGCTTGCTCGCATCAAGGCCCTCCCGACCGCTGTGTATGTGTCCACGGCTGTCGAACACTGCGGCATTCTCCCGCTTCATTCCGAGTTGCTCGTAGATGTCCAAACACGACATCGCCGCAGCTCCGGCCCCACTCACCACCACGCGGACGTCCTCGATGTTTTTCTCTGCCAATTTCAATGCGTTCAGCAAAGCCGCAGCACTGATGATGGCCGTGCCGTGTTGGTCGTCGTGCATCAACGGGATGTCCAACTCTTCCTTCAAGCGACGCTCAATTTCGAACGCCTCCGGAGCTTTGATGTCCTCCAAATTGATGCCCCCGAACGTCGGCGCAATGGCCTTCACCGTGGCCACAAACTGATCGACGTCCGAGGCATCCACCTCGATGTCAAACACGTCGATGTCGGCAAACACTTTGAACAAGACGCCTTTCCCCTCCATCACGGGCTTGCTGGCTTCAGGTCCAATGTCGCCGAGCCCAAGCACAGCCGTGCCGTTGCTGATGACCGCCACCAAATTGCCCTTGGCTGTGTACTTGTAGACGTCCTGCTTGTTCTCGGCGATGGCCTTGCATGGCTCAGCCACGCCAGGGCTGTAGGCCAAACTCAAGTCCCGCTGGGTGCTGTACGGCTTGGTCGGCACCACCTCCACCTTGCCACGCCGCTCCCGGGCGTGGTATTCCAAGGCTTCCTTCTTCAGGTTGTTCGTTTGCATGAAGTAGCGAAGTTCACCATGAAGGTCGAGAGAATCTTCGTCTCGCAATGCAAAGGATGCACATCACGTCGTGTACAATCCATCCACAGGAATTGTGTCCCGCCTGCCGGCAGGGCGCGCGGCTTAGCGCAACACCAACCGCTTGGTGGACACCGCTACACCATCCACCGTGTACGTCACCAACCAAATGCCGTCGGAAAGACCGTCGAGGTTGACGCGCTGGGAAGACACTCCCCCCAACACCTGTTCCGATTTCACCACTTGCCCCACGAGGTTCCGGAATTCCAGCACGCCCGTCTGCGCGTTGTTCCACGTCACGGTCAAATGATCCGTCGCAGGGTTGGGCGACAACCGTTGAATGGAAGGCGACTCGCCACGTAACGGAGCAACGGAGGCCGTGGCCACCGACACAAACGTGATCTGGTGACACGCACCGAAGGCCAACGCCCCTTCTTCGTGGAAGCAGTATTCCAACGTGGTGCTCCCAACCACCCCGTTGGGGTAGTAATCGCTGCGGAAGGAATCGTCCGACAAGCCGGAATTCAAATTCACGAAAAACGCCGCATTCGCGGGCGACGAATCGGTGCCGTAATTGAAGCAGGTCGGACCCCAGCAAAAGCGCTCAAATGCGCCTGGCTCCCCGGATTGGTAGGGGTAGTTGAACGGGGAAACGGTGTCAATGAAATTGCGCGTCACCATCAACGACAACGGGCTGTCGGTGTTGTTGGTGACGGTCCAATGGGCCTCGACGGCACCGCTGCCCGACAACGTGTCCAAAGCGACGTAAATCGTGTCCGGCGCATCCACGAGGGTCGCCTGTCCCCAAGAGCCCCCGGCCAACGCGCCGAACAGGCCCACAAAAACGAAACGTTGAATCCAATTCTGCATGACTCAAAGATACGAAGAAGGCGCATGGTCGTGAAGTGCAATTGACTCCCGGCAACCTTGAATTGACGAGTGAAGTCCTATTTTTGGCCCGATTGATGCTCCCCTGCTTGAAAATCTTGGAACGATGAACATGAAAACGCCCCTGAAGATGTTGGCTGTTGCGATGCTGAGTGCCTTCAGTGCCCACTCCCAAACCCTGCCCAACGTCTCCCTGAAAGACATTGAAGGAAACGCCGTAGAAACCGCCTCGTTGGTTCAGGAAGAAGGACCCACCGTGTTTTGTTTTTGGGCCACCTGGTGCAGCCCATGCAAGCGGGAACTCAACAACTACGCCGAGCTCTACGAAGACTGGGTGGACGAAACGGGGGTGAAGATTGTGGCCGTCAGCATCGACGACCAGCGCTCGGTCAACCGCGTCGCGCCTTACGTGAACAGCGTGGGTTGGGAATACGAAATCTTGCTCGACCCCAACCGCGACTTTGCGCGGGCATTGAACGTCCAAAACGTCCCCCACACCTTTGTGGTTGACGGGGAGGGGAACGTCGTTTGGTCCCACAACAACTACGCGGACGGCGACGAATTTGAACTTTACGAGGAACTCCTCAAGCTCGCCGAATGATGCGGGCGGTGGAGGTCAAGGCGGCGGCCTTGTTGGCGTGGGGCCTTGCGCTTGGAATCAACCCTGCACAAGCGCAATTCGGGCAAGAGGCTGAGGCGCCTTCCATCTCGGGCAACGTGGCCATTCTTTGGCAGTCGTACGCCGAGGACTCCTTGATTGGCGCGGTTGTTCCGCCAGCCCAAACCGGGTACAACGCCTTCGCCAATTTGCGCTACAACCAAGGCAACTTCAGTGCCGGCGTTCGGTACGAGAGCTACCTCAACGCGCTCCTCGGGTTTCCCGGACGCTTTAAAGGCAGCGGGCTCGGGTACCGGTTCGCGCGTTACGCCGACCCCGACAAGGGTGTGGACGTCACGGTGGGCAACTTCTACGACCAATTCGGGAGCGGGCTCGTGTTCCGTTCCTACGAGGAACGGCTTCTCGGCATCGACAACGCCATGGACGGGTTTCGGGTGATTCTCAAGCCCCTTGACGGCATCCAGGTGAAGTTGATTTACGGCAAGCAGCGCTTTGATTTTGAGGACGGTCTCGTGAACGGACCCGGCGTGGTTCGAGCTGTGGATCTCGAATCCGACCTCAACGCGCTTTTGGCGGGATGGGCGGAGAAAAAAACCAAAGTCTCGCTGGGCGGAAGTTTCGTCAGCAAATTCCAGCCGGGCACGTCGTTCAACGTGGACAGCCTTGTGCTTGCCATGCCCCAAAACGTCGGATCCTGGTCCGCCCGACTGAACCTCCTGCGCAAAGGATGGACGGCCGGGGTGGAGTACGCCGGGAAGATCAACGACCCCAGCGCCGACAACGGCTTCACGTACCGGAACGGGGAGGCCTTTTTGGCAACGTTGGGATACAGCCAAAAAGGCCTGGGGGTCCTGCTCACCGCCAAAATGGTGGACAACATGAGCTACCGCTCGGACCGCGACTTGCGGTTGTTTGACCTTCCCATCAACTACATCCCTGCCGTCACGCAACAGCACACCTACAACCTCGCCGCCACGCTGTACCCCTACGCCACGGTCATCACCGGGGAGACCAGCGCAAGCGCCGAAGTGTTCTACACGATTCCGAAAGGGAGCAGGCTCGGAGGCAAATACGGCACCAAACTCAGCGCCAGTTTTGCCGCGGCCAACAGCCTCGACACAACCCACTACGCCAGCGACCAAGTGGAAAGCGTGATCTACGGATACGAACGGAACAGTTGGGGGCCGGGCGACGAGCTCTACGTTCGCGACTTCAACTTCACCGCGAGCCGCAAATTGAACAAGACTTGGAAGGTGAAGTACGCCTTCTATCACTTCGACTTCAACACCCTCACCACGCCGGTGACCACGGACTACAAGGGCATTGTCAACGCCAACATTCACGTGCTCGAAACGCAATGGAAGGTCAAGCCCAAGCAAAGTCTGCGCACGGAGTTCCAGGGCTTGTGGGTCGGGGAAGATGCGGAGCACCCTGGAGACCTGCAAGACAAGGGCCATTGGGCAACCGTGTTGGCTGAATACACGTGGAGTCCCCATTGGTTTGCAAGCGTTCTCGACCAGTACAACTTCGGCAACAACGATCCCGAGAAACGCGTGCATTACGTCTACGCGGCTGCCGGCTACATCAACGGCCCACACCGCCTGAGCCTAGGCTACGGAAAACGACGCGAGGGAATCTTTTGCGTGGGCGGCGTGTGCCGCGCGGTCCCGGCTTCCAACGGCTTCGAAATGACCTTCACGAGCAGTTTTTGAAGCAAGCAACCCGATTTGACTTATTTTCGTCCATCATCTGTGAGAAATTTAGAATTCTGAAATTGAATCCAAAACCAAACCTTATGAAGCAATTCTTCTCTCTCGTGGCTGCGGCCGCGATCTCGTTTGGAGCTTTCGCGCAGTTGCCTGACGGCAGCACAGCTCCAGACTTCACCGCCACCGACATCAACGGCGTCGAGCACAACCTCCAGTCGTACCTCGACCAAGGCATGACGGTCATCCTCGACTTCAGCGCCACGTGGTGCGGCCCATGCTGGAACTACCACAACACCCACATCCTGCGTGACTTGTACGACACCTTTGGTCCTGACGGAACGGGTGATTTGATGGTCTTCTACATGGAAGGCGACGACACCACGACCCAAGCTGATTTGGAAGGTACAGGTACGGCTACGACTGGTGACTGGATTACCGGCACCACCTACCCCATCATCGACAACGCGGGAAGCATCTTCGACGACTACGCTGGAGCGTACTACCCCACCATCTACACCATTTGCCCTGACGGCATCTTGGTGGAATCCAGCCAAGTCAGCTTCGACGCGCACGTGGCCATTGCATTCCAAGACTGCGAAAACACCATCACTGGCCCAGCACCGTTGTGCAGCTACAACGGTGCAACTGCGTCTTGCGGGGGTGCAGCATGGATGGCTTCGACTGAAATGTCCAACCTCGGTTCGGACAACGTGACTGCAGCGACGTTCGAAGTGACGTTGAACGGCAACTCAAACATCGTGAACTGGACGGGAGACCTCGCTTCTGGAGGCACCGTGACCGTCGACTTGGGTGAATACACCGAAGTGGGCGACCTCAACGTCTCGTTGATGGAAGTGAATGCCGAGTCTTGGTCGGCCTCGGAAGACGTGACCGTCATCGGTTCTGTGGAAAGCACGACCTACGTGCAGGTTCGCATCACGACCGACAACTGGCCTGGTGAAACCGGCTGGACCATCAACGACGACATGGGCAACACGATTGCTTCTGTGGCTGTGGGATCGCTCGGCGAAGCTGACACGGAATTCACTTGGGACGTGGGATTGGGCGACCTCGGTTGCTACACGTTCACCATGTACGATTCTTACGGCGACGGCTTGTACGCCTCTCAGTGGGGCAACTTCCAAGACGGAACAGCTGGTGTCTACAGCATGGACGGCGAAATGGAAATGGGCGTGGTGTGGGAATACGACGGTGCTTCAGGCATCGAATTCTCCGAAGCCAACGCTGGTATGGAAGCCGCTACCGTAGCTGGCATCGAAGAAGGTGCGTTGTCCTCTACGGTGAACCTCTTCCCCAACCCCACCAACGGTGTGGCCAACGTGGAATTCAACACCAAGGCGGCCGGCATGGCGACCTTGGAGGTGTTCAACCTCATCGGCGAGCGCGTGGCGTTTGAAACCCTCGGCAACTTGCCTGCAGGTTTGAACCGCGCCAACCTCGACCTCTCCTCTGTGGAAGCTGGCATCTACCTCGTGAACTTGAACGCAGGTGGCGAAACCACCACGATGCGCATCACGAAGCAGTAATTCAGGCCTCGTCAAACGAATTGGAATCCGCGTGACCCTTGGGGTTGCGCGGATTTTTTTTGTTCTGACTTTGCGTTGTGAGGTATCTTGGGGCCTCGACGTCAAGCTCGCTGGCTTGCGTTCAGCAAACCTGCAATTCGCATGAAACATCTCCTAGCCTCCCTGTCGCTCTTGTGCGCCTTTCACGTCACCTGGGCCCAGTTGCCTGACGGCAGCATTGCCCCCGATTGGACCGCCACGGACCTTGACGGAAACGAGCACAACTTGTACGCCCTGCTCGATTCAGGGTACCAAGTCATCATTGACTTCTCGGCAACGTGGTGCGGCCCGTGTTGGAACTACCACACGAGCGGTGTTTTGGAGACGTTGCACGAATTGTACGGCCCAGACGGCACCAACGAATTGCGGGTGTTTTTCATCGAAGGAGACGACTCGACCACGCAAGCGGATTTGGAAGGAACGGGAACCTCCACTGCGGGAGACTGGATCACAGGAACGCATTACCCCATCATCGACAACGGGGGAAACATTTTTGACCTGTACGAATGCACGTACTACCCCACCATCTACACGGTTTGTCCCAACAAGATTTTGACGCAATCCGGGCAAGGAACGGTGCAAGCCCATGAAAACGTGCTGAATTCCGCGAGCTGCCTCCCTGCCACGTCGTCCAACGACCCGCTTTTGATGGATTACGTTGGAGATGCCTCGACGTGCGGAGACAACCCGGCCTCGTTGGCCATTCGGATGATGAACCAAGGATTGGACACGTTGACGGCTTGCACCATTCAAGTTTCCAAACTGCTTCCGTTCAACCAAACCGAAGTGATTGGAAGTGCGGAGTGGGAAGGCTCGCTGGCGACCTACGAGTTCACGACGGTGCCGCTGATCGACGTCGTTTTGGAGAACACCACAACGTACGTGTTTGACGTCATTTCGGAGGACGACAACGACGGCAACAACCAAACCCAAGGCACCGTCGCAGGAAGCGAGGAGACCACCAACAATTTGGAGATTCGGGTCAAGACCGACATGGCCCCCGGAGAGCTGGGGTGGAATTTGACGGACTACGACGGCAACGTGGTCGCCGAGGTGGCGCCAGGCACGGAAATGACACAGGGCGTGACGGAGTACGTTTGGGACGTCACGTTGCCAGCGCTTGGGTGTTACACCCTGACTCTGGTGGACGAAGGCGGAAACGGGTTCATTGGCGGCGCGACGTCGATGGCAGGTGTGGGATTCTTGGTCGTGAACAGCATGGACGGCGAGGTGCTCGTCGACGAAGACGTGTTCTTCCAGGAGATTGACGAATTCGCGGAGGTGGAGTTCCAACTGGAGGTGGCGAGCGTCTCAGGCGTGGCTGAACTCGCCCGCACCCAACCTGCCGCGATTTTCCCGAACCCCAGCACGGGAGCGTGTGCCCTTGAATTGGGGTTGAGCCGAGCGGGCGACGTGCACGTGGAGGTGTACTCCGTCGCAGGAACATTGGTCGAGCGCGTGTCGATGGGACGACTCGCTGCGGGTGAACACCGTCGCGAACTCGAATTGGAGGCACTGGAAGCCGGGACGTACGTGGTTCACGTTCGGACCGAAGAAGGTGTGCAGTCCTTGACCCTGATTCTTCAATGATGCGCGTGCGAGCATGGGCGGCCTGGGGTGTCGCCGTGGCGATGTGGGGCCTCACGTCGTGCGACGTGTACGACGACCCCGTCATTGGGGTGATTGCCCCGTGCGACGAATCGGAAGCTCCTGAATTCGAAGCGCTGACTTCGGACATTCAGCGCATCCTTGTGGAGGATTTTACTGCGCACCAATGCGGGAACTGCCCGCCCGCGGCCGTCAAAGCAGCTGGCTACGCCGCAGAGCATCCCGGTCAAGTGGTGCCCCTGGCCGTGCATGCCGGCGAACTCGCCAGCACCAACGCGGACTACCCCACGGACTGGACGTGCGACGAGAGTGACGTGTTTTGGGACGACTTGGAATTCCAGGTCAATCCTGTAGGCCGGGTTAACCGCTTGGAAAACGAGACGAGCATCTTGCTTTTGGACCAATGGGACGCCGCGGTCGAAGCACTTCTAAATGCGTCTCCCGACGCCGGGCTGCAAATGGTGGTGGAGTACGACGAAGCGTTGGGCAAGTTGGGCATCCACGTGCACACGACGTGGTTTGCGGCTGTGGAGGGGCCGGTGCGTTTGGCCTTGCTGGTTTCAGAAAACCACTTGGTGGGGCCGCAACTCTACTACAACAACCCTGCGGGGTCGGAATACGTCGAAGACTACGAGCACGAACACATGCTCCGCGGGAGCGTGACGGGCGCCAAAGGGCTTGTGGTCGCGGAAAATCCGGTGGCCGGCGAGACCTTGCAGCAATGCTACGCCTTCACGTGGAACGCGAACTGGGATGCCAGCAACAGCGACCTGGTGGCCGTGCTGACCCGAGCCAACGGCAGCGTCATCCAAACCCTGTCGGTTCCCGTCACCGAATGAGCGTCTTGGCCCGTTGCGTGGCGTGGATCGTGACTCAGGCTTGCCTGACGGGTGCGATTTGGGGGCAGTCTGAGGCGGGTCCTTGGATGTTCAACGGCGGGTACACCCTGGGTGTCACGGCCGCGCAAGTGCGGGGAGACGGCATTGAAGGGTTCAACAAAATGGGGTTCCATGCCGGTGCGGTCGTGGAGGTGCGGCAGTTCCGTGATTTGGGCTTCCAGGTTGGGATTCTGTACAACCAGAAGGGGAGCCGCAAAGTCCAAAACCCCAAAATCGACGACTACACCAATTGGGGCTACAAATTCACGTACGTCGATGTGCCGTTGACCGCCGTATACGATTTCAAGGACGGTTACACCTTCGGCACAGGACTGCAACCCGGCGTTCTGATTGGGGCGTACGAAGACGGGCTTGCCAGCGGGGTGTCGGACGGCGTTTGGGAGCCCACAACCCTGCCCATTCGAAGTTGGGAACTGAGCTGGGTGGTCTGGGTCGGCATGCGGTCCGGCGAGACGGGAGAGTGGTTTTTGCGACACACGCAAAGCTTGCCCGGCATCGTGCCCAAGCCCGACGTCGTCAACCCCAACGTGCGTTGGGACGACCGCATGCAAAACATGACCATGCAAGTCGGGTACACCAAGCTGCTTCGCGCCTGGAGCGACCGCTGACCGCCTGGGGTGAGGACAACTTTGTGCGGGTCAGTCTTCGGTGCGCTTCACGCCTTCAAGCACGCCCTGAAACGTGACCTCCAGCGTGGCCGCTTCTTCTTGCAGGGCTTGCCATGGTCCGTCCATCAATTCGCGCACTTCAACCTCCACCTTGTCAATTGCCGCCCGAGCGATTTCAAGCTTGCGCTTGTCGTTCGCCGTGGCGCCTTCGTTCAAATTGGGCATGGCGTCGTACACCAGGCCCATGACACGGACCGTGACGTGGTCGTACCCGACGAAGTCCTTCGGCGTCCAGAGCATGTCGTGCACCGCCGTGATGCCCTTGCCCAGCTCGCTCTGGAGTGAATCGAGTGTGGTGGTCGTGGAATCGCTCAGGTGTGCCCAAACGGAGCCCATGGCATCCATGGCCGCATCCGCCACCGCAAGTTCCTGCATCAAATCCGCCAAGCGTTCAACTTCGTTGTACACCTCCAAGGTGTGCGCCCATCCAGCCTCGTAGGTGCCTCGATCGAATTGCTTTCGAGGATCGTGCGCCACGGTGAGGGCCATGGTGTCTACGTGATCCCCAAGGGTCATGACCGCGTAGTAGGTGCCAGGAGCGACGCTCACGCCTCCCCCGACAGGCTCGTCCGAGGTTTCCAAGTCGCGGCTTGGCCAACGGACACCGTCCGTGTCTCCGCGCCACGAGAAAGATTGCCATCCGCCTTCCACTTCGCGGCTCGTGCGGCGAAGGGTGTCGCCCTGTTCGTTGAGAATGACCACGTCCATTTCTGGGTGCGCTTCCGCCGTGTCCGCTTGAATGTACAGGTGGCCGTGCGCGCTTCGCTGTCGGTTCTCCCCTTCCCACACGTGGTCGGCCATGAAGCGGGAGCCCGCGGGACGAGGGCGTGGAACTTGGTATCCGGTGGTCGCATCGAATGTGCGGAACGTGGCGTTGAGGACCGCCGCACCTTCGTTGGCCAAGGCTCGCAACGGACCCAAATCTTCGATGACGTACGCCGCACGCCCAAACGTTCCCAACACGAGGTCGCCTTCGCGTTCTTGAATGACCATGTCACGAACCGGGACTGCCGGCACGTCGTGGGTCCACCGGCGCCAATTCACACCGCGGTCCACGCTGAAGTACAACCCCTCTTCCGTGCCGAGAAACAACAAGTCGGCAGCCTCAGGGTCCTGAACCACGCACTGCGCGTGGGCAGGAACGTCCTCTCCGTACACGAGGCGCTTCCAAGATTTGCCCCCGTCCGTGGTGCGGTAGAGGTAGGGCTCCCAGTCGTTGCGGCGGTAGTTGTTGGCCACCACGTACACCTCGTCCGGGTTGTGGCTGCTGAGGTGAATGAAAGGGATCCAGGACCCGCGGGGCAGGCCTTTCAATTTGGCGCTGTGGTCGGACCACGTCGCCCCGCGATCCTTCGTGTGCTGAAGCCGTCCGTCGTCCGTTCCAACCCAAATCTCGTTGGGGCGCTCGGCAGACGGCGCAATGCACAAGATCGTGCAGTGGTTCTCCGCCTTGGTCGCGTCGATGGTGAGACCGCCGCTGGTGGCCTGTTCGAGCTTGGCGGGGTCGTTCGTCGTGAGGTCCGGGCTCAGGGTTTCCCAAGTACGTCCTCGGTCCGGGCTGTAATGCACCCGCTGGGAGCCGTAATACACGCCGTCCCGGTCGTTGGGGTCCAGAGCTAGGGCCGCGTTCCACGCGAAGCGCAGGGCCGTCGTGTCGGGCGAAGCGGGCTGGATGCCGACCGAGCCGAGGGTGGCGAGGTCGACGCGGTTGAGGGCGCCGCCCTGGTACATCGCGTAGACGTCCCCGTCGCCGGTGGGTTGAACGTCAAATCCGTCTCCGAACAGAACTTCCTGCCAATCTTCGTTTCGGATGCCGCCCGCATGCCAAACCGCCGACGGCCCAACCCACGAACCGTTGTCCTGCATGCCCCCGTACACGTTGTAGGGGACCGCGTCGTCGACCGCAATGTGGTAGAATTGACCGACCGGGAGGTTGTTGACGAAGGTCCAATTGTCCCCGCCGTCCCGGCTGATGTTCAGCCCGCCGTCGTTCCCGTTGATGAGGTAGTCGGGGTCGGAAGGGTGGATGTACAGCGCGTGGTGGTCGGGGTGAACGCCGCTGTAAGGCAAGATGATGTCAAACGAACGGCCGCCGTCCGTCGATTTGGAGACCATGCTCCACAAGCTGTACACGTGGTCTTCGTTGGTGGGGTCGCAGTGGATCTCGGCGTAGTAAAACGGGCGGTTTCCCACGTCGCTGTCGGTGGTGCGCCGGCTGAAGGTTCGGCCGCCGTCGTCGCTGCGGTACAAGGCGTAGTCCTTGGATTCGACCAAGGCGTAGACCACGTCGGGGTTGGCCGCACTCAAGGCCAAACCCATCCGCCCCAACTCCCCCTCCGGCAAGCCGTCCTCGTCGGTGCGCTGGACCCAATTCGCGCCGCCGTCGTGCGTCACGTACAGACCGCTGCCCTCGCCGCCGCTTTGGAAGGTCCAGGGCTGGCGTCGGAAGGACCACATGGCCGCGAAGAGCTTGTCCGGGTTGGAAGGGTCCATGACCAGTTCGCCGCAGCCCGTGCGCTCGTCCACACTCAGGATGTGATTCCACGTGGCGCCACCGTCCGTCGTTTTGTACACACCCCGGGCCGGGCTGTCCCCCCAGGCAGACCCCGTCGCCGCGACGTACACCGTGTTGGGGTCGCGGGGGTGAACCAGGATTCGGTGGATGTTTCGCGTTTCCGCGAGGCCCATGAAGTCCCACGACGCGCCGCCGTCCAAACTGCGGAACAGGCCGCGCCCGCTCGTGTGGCTGTTGCGGGGGTTTCCCTCGCCCGTGCCGACCCACACGAGGTCCGGGTTGAGCGGGCTGAGGGCGACCGCGCCAATGCTTTGGGTGGGCTGGTCGTCAAAGATGGGTTCCCACGTGACTCCCGCGCTCGTGCTCTTCCACAGCCCGCCCGAAGCCGTGCCGACGTAAATTACTTCGGGCGCGTCGTGGGGAACCGCAATCGCCGTCACGCGGCCGCTCATCGTGCCAGGCCCGATGTGGCGTACGTTCAGCGCTTCGACGAGCGCTTCGACAGGGTCTTCGGTGTCGGCAGCGTTGGCGGTGGTTTGGGCTCCACTCACCCACGGCAGGAAAGCCAAGGAAAGCGCAGCAATCTTCGCGGCAAAAGTCTTGGAGGAAAGGAAGTTCATCATGGTCGAATGTTCAGGGATTGGTCGTGCCTCAGGGGCACGGTGAAGCTCAACCCGAAGGCCTTGCCCGTCACGCTGCCTTCCGCCACAAACGGGACTTCGGCGCCACGCAACAAATTCATCAAGTCGTTCTTCAGCACGCGGCCCAAGGCCCCGTCCCGTGTGGCGACACGAAGCGGCACCGTGGCTTGGGCGTCGGGGCGGATGATTTGGTCTTCCACCAAGGTCACGTCCCCCACCACCTCTTGGTTCACGTAGAGCTTCACGTCTGCCCGGGTCACCGTCACGGCGTACGGGTTGGGGTTGTACACGTCCACGTCCATGCGGGCTTGCATTCCGTCGAGCGAGAGACGCAATTCGGAAAAGTCCTCCACCGCCAGGACCTCCAAGTCCTGGTAAATGCATCCCGTCAGGCAGAACATCGCCGCCGCGAGAACGACCCAAGTTGCCAAGGTTTTACGCATGCCGCACCGCGAATTCCGCGTGGAAATGTGGGATGGTCTCGATGCCCTTGAAGTAGTTGAAGAGGCCGTAGTGCTCGTTGGGGCTGTGGATGGCGTCCGAGTCCAACCCAAATCCCATCAACACCGTCTTCAACCCAAGGATCTGCTCGAAGCTCGCCACGATCGGGATGCTTCCGCCGCTGCGGACCGGCACGGGAACCTTGCCGTACGTCTTCTCCATCGCCGCGGACGCCGCTTGATAAGCCGCGCTGTCCGTCGGCGTCACTGCGGGCTGGCCGCCGTGCATCGCCGTCACCTTGAGCTTGCAACTCGCCGGGGCGATGGACTTGAAGTGGGCCTCAAACTTCGCCGTGATGTCGTCCGGATCTTGGTTGGGGACCAGGCGCATGGAGATCTTGGCATACGCCTTTGAGGCGATGACGGTCTTGGCCCCTTCTCCCGTGTATCCACCCCAAATCCCGTTCACGTCCAACGTCGGCCGGATGCTCATTCGCTCCGGGGCGCTGTAGCCTGCTTCGCCTTCCACGGCGCCGATTTCGATGCTTTTCTTGTACGCTTCCTCGCTGAACGGGGCCTCGGCCATGGCCGCGCGCTCTTCTGCGCTGAGCTCCACCACGTCGTCGTAAAACCCGTCCACCGTGATGTGCTGGTGTTCGTCCTTGAGGGACGCGATCATCTCGCAGAGGATGTTGATGGGGTTGGGTGCGGCCCCGCCGTACAGGCCGCTGTGCAAGTCGCGGTTGGGCCCAGTCACTTCCACCTCCACGTAGCTCAAACCGCGCAGGCCCGTCGTAATCGACGGCACGTCGTTCGCGATGATGCCCGTATCGCTGACGAGCACCACGTCCGCCGCGAGGCGCTCGCGATTCGCTTCGAGGAAATCTTCAAGGTGAACCGACCCCACTTCCTCCTCGCCTTCAATCATGAACTTGACGTTGCACGGCACTTGGCCCGTCGCCACCATGGCTTCGAACGCCTTGACGTGCATGAAGAATTGACCCTTGTCGTCGCACGCCCCGCGGGCGAAAATCGCGCCTTCAGGGTGCAGTTCGGTCTTCTTGATGACCGGCTCAAACGCGGGGCTGTCCCACAGGTCGATGGGATCCGCCGGCTGCACGTCGTAGTGGCCGTACACCAACACCGTCGGCTTGGTGGGATCCACCAACTTCTCGCCGTACACCACGGGGTAACCGTGGGTTGGAACCACTTCCACGTTGTCCGCCCCTGCCTTGCGCAAGTGCTCAGCAACCACCTCCGCGCACTTCATGGTGTCGTCCGCGTAGGCGGGGTCAGCTGAAATGCTTGGGATTCGCAACAGCTCAAGCAACTCGTCAAGCATCCGATCTCGATGCTGGTTCATGTATTCATTCACGTCCATGCTTCGAAGGTACAACCTCGGTCTGCGCCCGCGTATCTTCGTGGCCGTCTACGTTCACCTGCACCGATGAGCACCTCCAACCTCCCGCGGTTCAATGACACCGCTCAGGCCTTTCAACACCTCACTGACGGCGAATTGCGCCGAGCTGTTGCCCTGTTTTCGTTGATTGGAAAGCCCTGGCTCGTGAACGTCGGGAGCGCATTCGCCAACGTGGCGCTTGCCCTGCGAATCCCTCTCGGGTGGGCCGTTCGTCCGACCGTCTACGCGCACTTCTGCGGAGGCGAGTCCATCGACGATTCCGAAGAAACCATGGCGAAGTTGGCGGCCCACAACGTCCGCACCATCCTCGACTACAGCGCCGAGGGCCAAACCGCCGAGGCCGACCTCGACGCCACGTGCAGCGAGGTCCTGGCCACCATTCACGCGGCGGACGGCGACGCCCGCCACGCCTTTGCCGTGTTCAAGGTGAGCGGCTTGTCGTCGAATGCCCTGCTCGAAAAGGTGGGAAATGCGCTGGCGGGCGGAGCGGCCCTGAGCCGGGACGACGAAGCCGCGTGGGAGCGCGTCCAACGGCGCGTCCGTACGCTTTGCGAAGCCACGGCCGCGGCCGGTGGACGCATCCTCATCGACGCGGAAGAATCGTGGATTCAAGACGCCATCGACGCCCTGGCCGAAGACATGATGTCGGACTACAACCGCGAGCAGGTCGTGGTGTACACGACGGCCCAGATGTACCGACACGACCGGCTGGCCTACTTGAAGGACATGGCCGAGCGGGCGGAAGAAGGCGGGTACGCCTGCGGGGTGAAGTTGGTGCGCGGGGCGTACATGGAAAAGGAACGCGAACGAGCCGAGAAGCGCGGTTACCCCTCCCCAATTCAGCCTGACAAGGCGAGCACCGACCGAGATTTCGACGACGCGGTGGCGTGGGTGTTGGATCGCCTGGAGCAGGTGCACTTGGTGGCGGGAAGCCACAACGAAGCAAGCAACTTGCGGTTGTGCAAGCTGATGGCGGAACGTGGTTTGGCGCCCGGGGATGCGCGAGTGGCGTTTGCGCAGCTTTTGGGCATGAGCGACCCCATCACCTTCAACCTCGCGGCACACGGGTACAACGTGGCCAAATACGTGCCCTACGGCCCCATCCGCGAAGCCATCCCGTACCTCATTCGCCGTGCCCAAGAGAACACCTCCGTTGCGGGCCAAACCTCGCGCGAACTCGAACTCCTGAAACGGGAACAAAGCCGTCGAAACTCGGCATAAATGCTGCATATTCGGAGCATGAGTCACGCTCCTCAATCTACCAAGTCCGGCCTGCCTCCCGGCACGTTGGTGCACGTGGGCGAAGCACGCCCGGACCAGCCCCGCATCACCTTAACAGCCTACGGCCCGGACTCCCATCGCGCGGCCGTCCTCGACGGTTGGAGCGACGTCGAGGCCTCTTGGGGCGACGAGCCCGTGCGTTGGATCAACGTCGACGGCGTGCACGTGCCTGAACTGGTGCGCCAAGCCGGCACCCGGCTCGGCCTCCATGCACTGCACCTCGAGGACGTCATGAACACCCGTCACCGACCGACGTTCGCGCCTCTGGAGGACGGCGGTTTCGTGATGATCCTCAAAATGGTGGGCATGAACAAGAAGCTGAAGCGCCTCGTCGTGGAGCAACTCACCGTGGCCGTCCAAGGCAACGCCGTGTTGTCGTTTCAAGAACAGCGCGGAGACGTCTTTGACGGGTTGCGCGAGCGATTGGCTGCCGGGGGCGGGAACACGCGGGGTCGGGGGGCCGAATATTTGGCCTACCGATTGGTTGACACCGTCGTTGACCAATCCTATTTCGTGACGGACCACCTGATGGATTCGGCCGAAGCACTGGAGGAGCGCATCCTGAAAAACGCCGACGCGGAAGGCCTTCAAGAACTGCAAAAGCTCAAGAAAATGCTCGCCCAACTTCGGCGGGCCACCACCCCGCTTCGGGAGGCCGTGGCACAGCTGCTGAAAGATCCTCCGGCGCTTGTGGAGGCCGAGACCCGAAAGCACTGGCACGACGTCCACGACCACCTCATCCAAATCCACGACCACATCGACTCCCTTCGCGACACCCTCGGAGGGCTGATGGACCTGCACGCGAACGGCGTCAACCAACGCACCAACCAAGTCATGCAGCTCATGACCATGGTGGCCACGATTTTCATTCCTCTGACGTTCATCGCGGGTGTGTACGGCATGAACTTCGACCACATCCCGGAGCTGCATTGGAAGTACGGCTACGCCATGGTTTGGGCCGCGATGGTGGCGGTGGCCGGCGGCATGTTCGTGCTGTTTCGGCGCAAGGGCTGGATCTGAGCCCCAACCCCTCGCCGCTTCGCGCGCCGTCAGAAGTTCACCGTCACGCCCATCCGGAACGCGCGGGGCATCCCCGGACGCACCCCGTAGGGTCGGCGGGCCACGACGTACGTGTCGTCAAGGAGATTCGTGGCGCCCAAGAACCACTCGAGCTGATCTTCAGCACGCCACCGGATGCCCGCATCCAAGATGGCCATCGCGTCGGTGCTTTGCTCCGGGTCGACCTCGCCTTGGCCGGCGACCGTGCGCATGGCCGACATCCCACGAAGGTTGGTATCGAAGCTCCACTTGGGCGCCTCCCAGCTCGCAGCTACGCTCCACTGATGCGGGGCGAGGTACGGCAATGCATCCCCCACTTCCACTTCCCCCCAAGGCCCAAACTCGCTGTCAAAAGCCTGGGTGAAAACGGCCTCGGTGAAGGTGTAGCTCACCCGAACCGGAAGGTGAAACTTGCCGTCCGGGAAGAAGGCGCTCGCTCCGGTCAGCTCCAGCACGTCGCCCACCGCTTCGAATTCCACGCCGCGAGCGCGTGAAGACCCGCCGTTGAATTGGTCTCCCGACCCCGTTCCGCCGTTGGCCGTCAAGTCGGCCCCCAACAAGTTGATGTGGTCGCTGTGGAACAGGGTGATTTGGCCGCTCAGGACGCGTGTGCTCAACCGTGAGCCCACCTCGAGGTTGGTGCTGAATTCGGCCTCGGTCTCCGGCGCGGAACCCGGAGGCACGAACCCGCGGTGCACCCCCGCAAACGCGGTCCACAGGCCAGGCACCACGTCCACGTGCGCGCCCAACCCGGGCAACCACACCACGACGTCGTTGGTGCGCTCCGTCCCGTCTGAAGTCCGGTCCAAGTCGCTGCCGTAGTCCACGCGCGACAAGTCGATGCGCTCGTGGCGCACCCCGGGCGTAAACGTCCACGCTCCGTAGTGCAGAGCCGCCCTCACGTGCCCGGCCAACGCACGCGCCGACTCCACGCGGTTCGACGCGGAGCCGGAATCTCCAGCCGCGATCAAGGCCATCGTGCCGTCGTTCATCGCGTAGCGGTCGCGCCACTCGAAACGGTCCATGAAATCTTCGTGCGCACGAACCCCGTACGTCAAACGGTGCTGGGCCGTCCCTCCGAAGGACCAACGGCCGCGGTGCTGAACCCCGCGCGCGCCGTAGCCGCGGTTGTTCGCCTTGACATCCAGGCCGGCACCGTCAGGCGTGGTCCCTCCGCGCAACCAATCCAGCGCGTCAACCAACGCGGGGTCCTCGAGGACGTCCGCCAACTTCAGCGTCGTTCCTGTCGTGTCCACCACGCGGTCAAGCTTGTACCAGTTCCGGACAAACGACGTCCGGTAAGCCTCGGTGGTCATGGACCAGCGCGGCGTCGGATTGAATTCGTGCCCCACCACGGCATGGGTGTGGCCCGTCGTCATGAGGTCGTTCGCCGAGGCAGAGTAACGGCGGAACGGCGTGGCCTCGTAGTCGGCTTGGGCGAGGCCGAGGTAGGTCTCGCGGGACGACTCGTCCGACGTCGTGCCTTTGGCCCGAACCACGTGCCGGCCGGAGGTTGAGGTCCACTGGAGTTTGGTGACAAGGTCCGCTTTTTCGAAGCCCGTGTCGCCGCCCCCGTCCAGTTGCTTGAAGCCCGCGCTGCCAAGGTGCATCCATTCCGCGCTGTAGCCCCACTGGCCGCGGGTGCCGCCGACAAAAGTGTGCATTTGCTGGTTGCGGAAGCTGCCGGATTCGAGGCGAACGCGCCCTGCCAACGCGGCGTCCGGGATTTTGGTGGAGACGAAGTTGATGGCGCCACCGGCGGTTTGGGGACCGAAGGCGATTTGGCTTCCCCCCTTGCGTACTTCCACGCTCTCCATGCGAGCCATCATTGGGAAGTAATAGGCGGACGGTGCGGCGTAGGGAGCCGGGGCCATCAGGACCCCGTCCTCCATGAGCGTGACGCGCGCCGAGCGGTCGGTGCCGGAGCCACGCATCCCGATGTTGGGACGCAACCCAAACCCGTCCTCTTGGACCAAGTTTAACCCTGCCAGCGCGTGAAGCGTGCGGATGGGGTCGGCGTACGCCAGAGTGCGAAGGGCCTTGGACGACAAACGCTGCATGGATCCTGGAACTTCACTCGCGTCGAGCGAACCCGCAGCCAAGCCCACGCTGCCGACTTCGGCCTCGGGCAGGGCATGCCACATTTGGGTCATCACGTCCAAGCTGTCCTCGGACAAGAAGATTCCCTCCTCCCTGGAATAAGCGTCTTGGGCAACCGACAAGGAGGCCGAGGCGACCGCGACCGCGAAGCAGAAAACACGAATGAACGAGGGAGAAATCATGTTGCGAAAACGTGCCGCAAAGTTGGGACGCAGCACGCGCCCCAAGCCTCCCCCAAACAGGGTAATTTGGAATCGGTCTAAATAAGATTTTCCACTCGAGCGTGCCTCACAACGGCACCACAACCTCTGTCGTCACCCCAAAAATCCCGAACCCGTCCGGGATGTTCCCTTGGATGCTCGTCGGCTCAGCGAAGGGGTTGTCAAGGGCACCGTAGTACGCATCCACGCTTCTGAAGTGGTTGGCAAGGGCGGCCGTGGGTCGACGGACGCGGATGCGCATTTCGCCTTCAATGGGGTAGTCCGAAGACCCCGCGTACGACTCGAGCACGAGGTTGGCCAACGACACGTTGTCCTCGCCGCTGTCCGTCGCCAAGAGGCAAGTGCATCCTGAATTGTATTCCATTCGGGGATCCGGGAAAGCGGGGTTGGCCATGTTGTACCACTGCGCGCCTTCAAACACTTCTTTGACCTCCACGGAAATCATGTAGTCGTCTCGTACCCCCGGACGGTTTTCAAAGTCCAACGTCACGCGGTGGTTGTAGTACACGTAGCCCCAGCCCTCGTCCACCGAATCGGCGTACGCCTCAAACACGTAGTCGAACACCGGTTCTTCAGGGACCTCTTCGGTCACCACAAGCGGCTCGAAGGTGGGGGACGCGTCCACCACAAGCGCAAGCGCTCCGTGCTGAATTCCGAGCGGCTCGTCGAGGTTGATCTTCATCAAGGGACCGGAATACCACGAATTCCAAGGGTCAGGGTCGGCCCAATTCGTCGAGTCACCTTGCACAAGAACCGTGCTGCCCTGCATCAGGGCGACCGCGGCGTGCTTCAGGGGCACGCTTCCCGCAGTGTCCGTGACGCCCGCGGATTGGTACACCGTCGCGTACACGACTGTGTCGCCAGGCGAGACGAACATGGTCACGGCCAGGCGCGGCTCGTGTTCCGGGAATTCAATGACGTTGACGACGCCCTCCTGGAGTTTCTCGCAGGACGGCAAGGTCACTGCAACGGCCGCGGCCACAGCAACGACGGCCTTCTTGGGGCGGCGGGACACACCGCGAAGGGAGGTCAGAAATGGAAACGCCATGCGATGGAGGGGATGATGGGGAACAAGCCGTATTCGCGGATGACACGGGTGCCGTCGGCCTCAGTTTCAGCCAGGGCGAAGAACGGGTTGAGGTTGTTGTACACGTTGTACGCACTGAAAATCAAAGCGCGGTTGCCATCCGTGCCGGGTTTGACCCGAGTCAGGCTGACGTCCATGCGGTGGTAGGGGCTGAGGCGGTAGGCGTTGCGATCGCTCGGCACCTCCCACGCCGGCGTGTTGGGGTACTCGTACGTCAAGCCGTTGAACACCGACTCGGTCAGGGTCACCGCCCTGCCTGTGCCGTACACCCACGTCACCGCCCCCGACCACATGTCATTGAATTCCTGCGTCAAGACCACACTCACGTCATGACGGCGGTCGTACGTGAAGGGAAACCACTCGCCGCTGTTGAGGTCGTCGAATTGGCGGTTGCTCCAGCTGAGTGTGTACCCGATCCAGCCGGAGGTGCGCCCGTATTTTTTTTGGACCAAGGCCTCCAAGCCGTAGCTGTTTCCGATGCCCTGCGTGACTTGGCTTTCCCAATTGCCCTCGAGATCGGCGAGGAACCCGCCACCTTCCTTGTAGCTCAACAGGCCGTCCATGCCTTTGTAATACCCCTCCAGACTCAGCTCCACGGCGCCGTCTGCCACCGAAGTCGCGAGGCCTGCAGCCACCTGCCAACTCTGCTGGGGACGGATGTTGCGTGTGGACGGCAACCACAGGTCGGTCGGCAGGCTGAGCCCCTCGTTGGTCAGGAGGTTCACGTACTGAACCATGTTGGCGTAGCTCGCCTTGAACGCCCAGCCTGGGGTGAATTTCCAATTCAGCGCCAACCGGGGTTGCAGGCTGAAGTAGTTGGTGTCCTCGACGGCGAGCATCGAGGCGTGGGTCCCGACGTTGACCGTCACGTTCTCCGCGACGTCGATCTCGTCCTCCACGTAGAGGTAGTTCTCGAGGGAGAACAGGTCGCCGTTGCCAATGAGCGTGTCGAGCGGGTTCTCCTGGCCGAAGTCAAGCTCGAGCTGCAACGCCCCCGGCGAGAACTTGTGGCGCGTCACGTTCCC
>Ga0181569_10000122_pt1 | contig 51950 bp, 29 predicted proteins | sample 101ome_19_FD_132452 | JGI IMG/M metagenome (GOLD analysis project Ga0181569, IMG submission 132452) | Coastal salt marsh microbial communities from the Groves Creek Marsh, Skidaway Island, Georgia - 101405AT metaG (megahit assembly) | ecosystem: Environmental > Aquatic > Marine > Intertidal...
GACGCGCGCGTCGTCGTCGTCGTCGTCGCGCGCGCCGTCGACCGTCGGTCGAGAGAGACGGTTCGGGTTCTGACGGTCAACGCGTCGTCGTCGCGCCGCCGGTCGAGACGACGCGTCGACGTCACCGTCGAGGGTCGCGGCGACGCGCGCGCGTACCGTAGGCGCGTCGCCATCGCTCGAGACGACGACGACGGCGCGACGGCGCGACGGCGCGTCGAGAAATGTCCACCCGGGCCCGCGCTAACCTCTCGCGCCCGCGTCACTCGACGCCGCTCGACGCGCCGCTGGACGCGACGTCACCGCGAGCGCGCGCGTCGACGCGCACACCGCGCGCGCGTGCGCCCCCCCGCGCGCTCGAACCGCCCTTCCGCGCGCCGTATCGCGCGCTTCACGCGCGTCATCATGGGCATTCAGGGGTATAACAAGTGGCTGCAGCGGGAGTTTAAACCCGCGTTTCTCCACGCGCACAAGCGTCAACCGCGTCGATACGACCACGTGTACGTCGACGTGAATAATCTCTTGCACGTCGCCGCGCATCACTCGAACAGCGAGCGGACGTTTTTCAAAAAGCTCTTCTTTTTGTTGGATAACAGGTTGAATAAAACCAACCCGAGGCACAGCGTGACGTTGGCGCTCGACGGACCGGCGCCGATGGCGAAGACGATCACGCAGCGACGACGACGGATACGATTGAGTTCGGGATCGGGGACGCCGTTGTCTGGGGACGTGTGTAAGCTGTTGAAGATTGGAATCACGCCGGGGAGCGTGTTGGCGTTGAAGATTGACAGGGCGTTGGAGTATTACGTGGCGAGGCGCATGTTGAGAAAGGATCGAAACGGGGAGCCGATGGATAGCGTGTTGTATGAGATTTCGAGCATGCGCGTGGCGGGGGAGGGGGAGATTAAATTAGTGAAATCCATTCAGCAGCGATTGCAAAATCCAAGGTTTCAAGGGCACTCGCATTGCATCGTGACGGAGGATAGCGACGCGTTGTGTCTGGCGATCACGCTCTTCGGTCAAGGGAAACAGGCGAGGTACGCGTCGAACGAGTCGTTTCAGGTGTACGTGTTGAGTGGGAACGTCTTGTTTAGCGCGAGGTGGTTCGATAAATTGCTCTTATCGTCTTTACCGAAAGGGGCGTCGCTGGACAGCGCGAGGAGAGATTTCATCGGATTGTCGGCGATGATGGGGAACGACTACATTCAGGCGAGTAAACTCGGCGCGAAATCGAGTTGGAACGCGTACTTGGAGATGCGAGGGACGTATCTGTACAGGGACGATCCTTTGTTTCCGATGCCCTCTCGACACGAGCTCAAGGAGGCGACGAATTCGAGAAAAAATTGGGAAAATAACGACGCGGGCATCGAGACGGCGGTGAATTGGCCGTTTTTACGTCAGCTCGCGCTCAAGCTCATCGAGCCGCGTCTCGTGAAGAACGTGCCGACGGAGGATCCAAAGGGAAGAAAAAAGAAACGCGTGTACGAGTACTTGTACGGCGTCGAGTGGATGTTGAACATGTACTATCAGGGCGAGTGTACGGATTTTAGTTTTTATTGCGCTCGAGACGGCCCCGAGAAGCTTCTCGATTTCTTAGCGTTGACGGATGAGTACGACGTTTCGTGCGATCCACTTCGTGATCGAAAACGCGCGGAGGCGAGCTTTTACAATTCGAGGCCAATCACGCCGTTGGCGTATTCGCTCGCCGTCATTCCTCGCGGCGGCAGGGCGCAGTTGACGCGCAACTTGCGTCGACTCGTCGATCCGGGGTCTCCCATTCGACAACTTTTCATGATGGATTACTGCACGCAATGCATTCACCACCGCGTACACGTGTCACCGATGGAAAACGCGCTACAAAACACGCTCGCGTCCAAGGATCCCGGGTTCGCAGAGGTGGTGCTGTCGAATTCGGCGTTTTCACGCTACTCGAGGTACACGGACGACGAGGGATACATCATTCATCCCGACACTGGAGAATACATGTCCATGGACGAGGTTCGAGAAGAGGTGAAAAAACTCAACCAGAAGCACTTGCGTCATCTTCAGACGGCGAAGCAGCACACGCATAACGTGCCCATTTGTTTGCCCACGCTCGAGGCGACGGTAGCGAGGCAGAGCGCCGACGGCGAGCTCACCGAGGACGAGGAGATGCTTCGGACGCTCGCGACGCCCGTTTTGTTTTGGCGTCACTCAAAGTACGATCCCGAAAAGTTTGAAATGCGCGACATCGCGGACGAGGCGGAGCTTCACGCGTGGCGGGAGAAAATCATTCCCGAGGGCGCGAGGCCGCTCGAGGGAGGCGGTTTGCTCGAGATTCGAAAGTTTGACGGTGACGTGGGAGAAGTCATGCGCACGTGGGGTCACAGGAACAATTTCTTTCGCGATTTGGACAAAGGTCTGAAACGACATCGCGCCGAGCTCTTGAATCGCAAGAAGAGCGAGTTGGACGACAAGCTTCAGCTCGCGCGAAACAAGCGCGTCCAAAACGGCGCGTCGTCGTCCAAAGACGCCGGTGACAACCGACGGTCATCGCCGAACACCAGCGGCGTCACCGTCGTCGCGAGCGACGCCGACGCATCGACGCGATCGCGACCGAAACCATCTCGTGGCGGCGGCGACTTGAGCGGTAAAAACCGCGGCGCGAAATCAAAGTCCCGCCGCGCCGGCGCCTCACCCCCATCCGCCGTGTTTCGCGCCTTCACGGCGCGTGCATTCTGAGTCTCTCTCATTTTTAAATTCGTTTCGATCGCGCGAGACGCGCTCGCGTGGCGACATTGTTTGTAAAATGTCTAGTATCTTTGTTTCGGTTTCGCTCGTCGGCGTCGACACCGCCGGCGACGTTCACGCATCCTCGACACAATCCCGCCGTCGACATGTCCGAGAAGCGCGCGCGCGCGTCCGTCGACGACCCGACCGACGTGGACGCGTTTACCGCCGGACCGTCGACGTCGCGCGCGAGCAAACGACCCGCGCTCGACGCGTCATTCTTCGACCGGCCTGGATTCTCATCGGCCGCCCCCGCCGACGGCGCGGCGCTTCTCGCCGAGGCGGAGACGCGCGCCGGCATCGCGCGCGCGCCCGACGGTGAACACGATCATGATGCGTCCGTCGACGCGAGCGACGACGCCATCGACGCCAAGACGGTGCGGCGGTTGGTGCTCGCGTTTGAGCGCGCGTACGCCGAAAACGTCAAGGCGCGCGCGAAATACGGAGACGATCCGAGAAAGTTTGCCGAGAGCGAGATCGAGCTCGACGCCGAGGTGAAAAAGTTGGGACAACTCGCGAGCGCGCCCGAACTGTACGTGGAGCTCGTCGAGCTGAACGCGGTGCCGAGTTTGGTGGCGGTGTTGGGACACGAAAACGAAGACGTCGTGGCGGACGCGTTGGACGTCTTGCGAGAACTCACGGATGGAGACGCGGTGGAGAGCGATGAAGCGGGTGGGAACGCGCTGGCGGATGCGTTCAGGGCGAACGGTGGATACATCGCGCTGTACGCGGCGTTGATTCGATTTGAGAATGAAGACGGGACGTTGAAGGCGACGTCGAGCGAAGCCTCGGACGCGGTGTCGGCGGCGCTCGCCGTCGTGGAGAATCTCGGTGAGATCAAGGGAACGAAGACGGACGACGAGAGCGGCGAGTTGACAAACGACGCGTTGGAGGGATTTTGCGAGGAGACGGAACTGTTGTCGTGGTTGATGCGACGCGTCGGGAAGAAGCGTGCCGTCGATCAGAACAAGTTGTACGCGTCCGAGCTCTTATCCATCATCGTGCAGAGCAGCGCCAAGTGTCGCAAGCGATGCGTCGAGATGAACGGTCTCGACGGTCTCTTGCAGGCGGTGTCCGCGTACAAGAAGCGCGAGCCCGAGGACGACGGTGAGCGGGAACTCGTGGAAAATTTATTCGACGCCATGTGCGCCCTGGCCATGGTGCCCGAGAACAAGGCGTCGTTCATCGAATTGGAGGGAGTGGAGCTCATGCTCATTCTTTTGCGAGGCGTCGCCGGTGGAGGCGATAAGGGCGACGGGAAGAAGAGCGGCGCCAACTTTGCCGCCGTGCCCGCGCTCAAGTGTTTGGATTACGTGTTAAGCGGAAACGCGTCGGCGTGCGCTCGTTTTGTCGACGCGTCGGGTCTCAAGAGTGTATTCTCCGTCTTCATGGGTCGAAACGCCAAGGCGGTGCGCAAGGCGTTCGGAAACGAAGCCGTTCTCGAACAGGAGACGCGCTCGTGCAGCATCGTGTGTTCGCTCTTTAAGAACCTCGTCGACGCGGATCGCAGGGACCGACTGTGCGCGAAATTCGTCGAACAAGACTTCGCCAAGTGCGATCGTCTCGTCGAACTCTGGGTCGAATTCGCCAAACGCGTCAGCGCCGAACAGAGCCGTCTCGACGCCGAAGACGCCGACGACGTCGGCATCGAGCGCACCGAAGAGGATGAGTACCTCCAAAAGCTCGACGCCGGTCTCGCCACCCTCGAGCACCTCACCCTCGTCTTCGCCCACCTCTGGTCCACCGACCACGCCCCCATCATGCGTCGATTATACGTCGACGCCTCTCAAAACGCCATCACCCTCGCCCACCTCCGCGATATTCTTCGCCAACACGCCCACCACGTCGGCGATTCCGCCGGCGACGCCGTTCGCGAGGACGCCGTCCGCGCGGTTCTCCGAATCCTCCCGTACGCCCCGGACGAGCGCGACGCCGACGCCGACGCCGACGCCGACGCCGACGCCTCGTAAATCACCCCGTCGTCACCGTCCTCGACGCCTCTATTAGGAACGAAAATGATACAGTAGCGGTGACCGCCGCGGCGCCTTGGACGCGCGACGACAAATATCCATCACCGTGTCATATCTCCATCGACACTGACCGTTCATGACTCGCCGCGAGTCCCCCCCCCGATCGATCTTCGACACGGCCGCCGCCAGGACCGCGATCCAGCGGTACCGCGCGTCGTCGTCGTCGTCACACCCCCCCGCGCGCCATGTTCGCCCTGAGCTCTAAGATAACCTTCGCCAAGACCGTCGTCGTCGACGCGCCGACGCGTCGCGCGGGCGGGCGCGCCGCGCACGTCGTCAAGGTGCGCGCGAATGCGTCGATGGATAAGCGCGCGCGTGGGAGACGGTGCTCGACGCGTGTGTCGACGCGTCGTCGATGGTTTGGACGCGCGGGCGCGCGCGTGTGATGCGCGCGCGCGTGTGGGGCGTCCGAGAGCGCGCGATGGGGCGTCGAACGGTGTCATCGCGCGACGATGCGCGTGCACGCGTGTCCCGGACGCGAGGCTGCCCGCGCGGGCGCGCGCGAGAGACGCGGAGAGACTGACGGAAGATGCGACGCGCGCGAACGTAGGCTGGTCGCACGATCGACACGAACAATCGTCGTGAACAGATGAAGCGCGCGCAAGAGGCTGAGCGCAAAAAGGCGGCGGATGCCAAGGCTAAGGCGCTCGCGCTCAAGGAGCAAGCCAAGGCGCAAGCCAAGCGCGCCGCCGAGGCGAAGAAGGCGGCGGAGATCAAGGCGCAACAAAAGCGCGCCGACATGAAGAAGCAGTACCAAAACTTGAACAAGACGGTCGGTGGTACCAGCAAGTTCGCCAAGTCCATGTCCAAGGGTAAGGTGAACATGAAGGATCCGTTGGAGGGTAAGAAGTTTTCCCTCTTCGGCGGTCTCTTCGGCAAGAAGTAAGCAGCCGTGTTTTTTACAGTATTCCTCAAGAAGAATGGATTTTAAGAGGGGAGGGACGACGCGTGTGTTAACTGTGGGTACTTTTTTGTCACTCGTGTAATACATTTCCCAATCAGTTTCATCAATCAATCGCTACATAAATAATTCAGGTCGCCGCTACGGCGAGACGTCTGGCTCGGCAAAGGCGAGTCCGAGGACGACTCGAACCAAGACTTCGGGCGCTTCGAGGTGGACGGCGTGTCCACACCGCGGAACGACGACGATGTCGCACGCCTCCTCGAGCGACGATTCTCTCGTCGCCACGGCGTCGCGCATTTTGGTCGCGAGGGATTTAAATTTCGCATCCTCTTCGCCGACGATCAACGCGAGCTTGCCTCGAAATCGATCGAGCGCGGGCCATCCGTCGATTTGGCGACCGGGAGACGCGGCGGAGACGCACGCGGCGAGCGCGTTCGCATCGGCGCCGGTCCCGCGTCGTTCGGCTAAACCGGTGACGCCGCCGAATCGAGGATGGGCGACGAGCGTGGAGAATAATCCTTGGCGATACCACACCTCGGAGAATTCGCGAACGCCGTCAGCGCGACGCAACGCGTCCGCTAAGTCGTCATCTCTCGTCGCGCGCGTGCGTCGAGCGTCGTCGCCGCGCACGCCAGGCGATCCACCGATGGCAATAAACCCCTTGGCGATCGTTTCGTCGAGCGCCAAGGCGACTCGGGCGCCCATGCTGTATCCCACGACGTGCGTCTTCTCAGGACGACATCCGAGCTCGCGCACGACGCTCTCAACGACGTCACGCATCGCCTCGATGCCGTACGCCTTTTCGCTCGACGCGTCGCTCGACGCCAGAATCGTCCCGCCGTGCGCGGGTAAGTCCAAGGCGATGACGCGCGCGCCGCCGTGCGCGACGAGACCGCGCGCGACAGCGTTCCAATCTGCGCTCGAACCCATAAAGCCGTGTAAAAGAATAAACGTCTCCACGTCCTCGTCGCCCGCGCCCGTGTCGACGCACTTGACGTCGTACGTCCCGGTTGCCGTCGTCGCGGAGATGACGACGGTTTCGCCCCAACGACTTGACGACGCGTCGGTGAAGGGTGACACGCGCGACGTCGTCTCGCTCGCAGCGGCAGCGACGCGTAAATCCATGCGCGCGCCGCCGTCTCTCGTCGCGCGCACGGGAGCGACGTTCGGCGTCAACGCGTCGTCGTCGAACCACGTCGCCGTGCCTAACCCGTGCGCCGTGGGTTCGTCGTCCAACTCTAAGATCAAAGGTTTCACATCCATCGCTCTCGGTCGCTCGGTGTCATCGTTGGCGACTAGGAATTCCTTCGCCGCCGCGACTTCTTCTCTCAACACGTCATCTAGCGTCGCCGCGAGGTGTCCGATGACGCTCAATCCCACGCCACTCTCGAACGCGCTCGATAGCACCGGGCGCACGCCTCTGGACATGGCGATTCTTGCCACGGACGACGTCGCCTCGACGCCGCCGACGACGGACGGTTTGAGCACGACGGCGACGATCCCCGTTGACCTATCGGCAACGCGCGAGATGGCGGCGCTCGCGGCGGCAAAATCCGTGGATTCTCGCAAGATGTCATCGATGGTTTCGTCCAACGCCACCGACACGCCCGTGGTGAAGTGAAACGCGGCAATCTCGTGCGAGGTGCGCGTGGGCTCCTCGACGTATTGCAAACCGACGCCGAGCTCTTGCGCGCGGGCGCCGAAATCGAGCGCCTCGCCGAGATCCCACCCCCTGTTTGCATCCGCGCGCAAGATGACGTTCGGTCCAACCTCTTGACGAATCGCCGCGAGTCGTTCGGCGTCCGCTCGAGCGCCCTCGCTTCCCGCGCCTCTCGCCACCTTGACTTTCAGACACGTGTAGCCGGCGTCGACAAGCGCTCTCGCTTCCCGTCTGGCCGCGTCAACGTCCGTCGCGGCATCGACGAGACCGTTCACCAACACGTCATCCACTTCGGCGCGCGCGTCATCGCCCGTCATGATGCGAGAGAGCGTTTTGCTAGCGCTCGCGGCTAACGCGTTGGCGACGGCGGATTCCAGCGCGAAGCGCACGCTCGGAAACAATTCACCGCTCGAACGAACGCCGACGACGTCTTCAATCCACGACGTGAACGCGCCGTTGAGCAGCACCACGTTCGTAGGCACGTCGACGCGTTCGAGGAGAGAGGCGACGACCGCGAGCTGTGCCCCGCTCTCCGCGCGCGTCTCGCGATGAAGACCCGGAAGCGGCGAGCACTCGCCCAATCCGACGGATCCATCGTCCAGGGTCACTCGCAACAACCACCCGTCGCGCGTCGACGACGCCGCACCGACGGATGTCGTGGTCGGGTGACGAAGCGGTAACGAAAACGTCGCCGTCTCGACGTTGGCGATCGTTCGAGACGTGGACGTTTCGGAGAGTTCGAGCGCGCGTCTCGCCGCGCGAGCGCATCGTCTCTGCACCGTCTTGTGTTGGATGAGATTCCTCGCGCGAGACGTCGTCACCTCGATGACGTTGTGTCGACCCTCGCTCCACGCTGCGCGCAACGCGTCGTCGAGTTCCTCGGGCGACGTCGGGTGACTGTACGCCACGCGGTGCGCCTCGCACAAGCCTCGGCGAGAGACGTCGGGCGGTGTGGCGAATAATCGATTAAACGATTCGTCGTCAACCTGCGACGCGACGGGTAAGAAATTGAATATACCTCCCCCGCCGTTGTTCACGACGACAACGGTGACCGGAGGTTGTCCCGGACGTTCGCGTAGGAAGAGTAATCCGTTCGAATCGTGTTGAAACGACACGTCGCCGATGATGAGCGTCACCGGATGACCGAGACCGGCGGCGTATCCTGCGGCGGACGAGATGATGCCGTCGATGCCGCTCGCGCCTCTGTTCGCCGTGACGGGCGCGCCGTGCGACGATACGAGGACGTCGCGCCGATTTGACCCGGCTAGTCGCGTCATACCGGCGAACGCGTCGACGTCGCGAATTGGCATCGAGTTGCCGAGAAATAATCCCATCGAGTCGGGTAAACCTTCGCTCACGGCGACGGCGACGCCCATCTCGGAGACTCCCTCGTTCGCGGTGATGTCGTTGAGTGCCATAGCGGCCTCTCTCGTCACCGCGGCGCCGACGGCGACGGCGCGCTCGGCAAAGGCGACACACGCCGCTTTGCTCTCGCTCGTGTCGTACCCGCTCTTGCGCGTCAACTCGTCTTCTAAAATCTTCGCCGCGTGGCCGATAGACGACTCCACGCGCACGCTGACGCAATGTGCGGCGTCTAAACGATTCGGCGTCGGTTCGACGACGATCCATTCCGTGCCGTGGTCGATGGCGCTCGCCTCCAAGAACTGACACAGTCGCTTCGACGTCAGTCGCGAGCCCACCTGTAAGACGACGTCAGGTCTCAACGCCTCGTGCGTCTTCGGTTCCACCAAGACGTAATCCATCATGGACACCACACGCACGTCGTTTCGCGCGCTCGCACCGACTCGCACGCCGCTCGTCGCGTCCGCGGCGACCGCCCATCCCAGCGTCGTCGCGATGCACGCGGCGGCGATGGAATCCGCCGCCGACGAACCGCCTCCGACGACGAGCAAACCTCTCTTCGCCCCGACGATGCGCGTCAGCGCCGCGCGCCACGCGTCGCCGTCGAGCAGCGTGCTCGAGGAAGAGTTTCCGATCGTGAATGGCGTGGAGGACGCTTCCCAGTTCTCCAGACCCTTGAGCGCGGTGTCCGCGTCCCAGTCGACGCGCTGCGGACCGAGGGGTTCGCGAAACGCGCAATTCAAGTGCACCGGTCCGGGATTCGTCCCACGTAAATATCTAAGAGCGGTCGCCGCCATCGTGGCGCACGCGCGCGCTGGCGCGCCGTCGCCCGGTGGCGCTAAATCGGCGTTGAACCTGGCGTATGAACCGAAAATCTTCACCTGATCGATGGTTTGGTTCGCGCCGGTTTGACGCAACTCGTACGGACGATCAGCCGTGAGCAAAAGCAAAGGCGTCGAACTCTCCGACGCTTCGACGACGGATGGTAATAAATTGGCGACCGCCGTTCCACTGCTACAAATTACCGCCGCCGGTTGCGCCGCACCTTTGGCGTAACCCAACGCGTAGAAACCGAGCGAGCGTTCGTCGATGCAGACGACGACGTGCGCGCCCACGTGTTTCTCCGCCGCGAGGGCGAGAGGCGTCGAGCGACTTCCCGGGGCGACGCAAAATGTCGTTACGCCTCCGCGAACGAGCTCGCCGATTAAGATGGTCGCCCACGCGGCGTTCGGATTGGGTAAACCCGCCAGCGGCGTCGCCGGAGCCAACAGAGACTCGAGAGGCTTCGTCTTCAAATTCAACTCGTGCCACTCAGCCTGTGCGTTCGCGGAGCCGACGACGCCGACTCCAGCGTACAGTGAGACTTCGTCTCCACTCGGATGCACGAGCGCCGATCGAATGGCGACGGCGAACTCGGCTCCCTCGGCGCTGATCCATCCCAGCGGACCCGAGTACAAACCTCTGTCGAACGATTCAACCTTGCGAAGCGTGCTCAGCGCCGCCTCACGCGGGTACCCGCACACAGCGGGCGTCGGATGTAACGCCGCGATCAAATCCGCTTCGTTCTTTCCCTCGGCCAGCGGTGCGGAGAGACGCGAATACAGGTGCTGCACCGCGACGTTGCGCAAGATGCCCTTTTCGAGCTCAACCTCCACGCCGCCGTTCCCTCCATCGGCGACTTGACCGAGCGCGCGACGCACCTCTTCCCTAACGATCGCAAATTCTTCGTGCTCCTTGGGCGACAGAAGCATGTCGTACGCCAAAGCGGCGTCTTCACCGTCATCTGCGCCTCGGGCGCGCGTCCCCGCCACGGCTTCGCTTACCGCTCTAGATTTTCGACTCAAAAACAAACGCTCGGGCGTCGAGCCCAAGAACGTCTCGCCATTGGGGTGCTTGAGAACGAACTGATACGCGTCCGGATCGCGAGCCTGAAGCCTGGACACGAGCGCGAAGGAATCCACAGGCGCGTTGAGCGAGAGCTTGCTTCTTCGCGCCAGGACCACCTTTCGCACGGGTTCCATCGAGTCGCCGCCGAGAAGCATCGCGTCCACGACGCCGTCCATGCTCACGTCGTCTTCACCGTGCGATCCGTCGCGCGCCATCGTCATCGCCTCGAATCGATCGAGCACCATGCTCGGAGCTTCCACGCCCGCCGCGCGACCGAGCGATTCCAACGCCGAACGCACGTCCGGGGAATCCGACTCGTCGAAACTGCTTCCTAAATCTATCCACGCGTCCTCGTTGCCCGCATCGCGTCCGCTCGAGCTCACGACCGCTCGCGACGCCCTGATGCGATTGATGACGGCTGACACGTCCTCGGACCATCCGTTTTGATCGGGCACGAGCGTTCGCTCGACGACGTGCGCCGCGCCCGGAGGCAAGATCGACGACGTCGACTGCTGCACGCGCATCACGCGCGCGAGCGTCTCACACGCATCATCCAACGCTTGCACGTACGATTTCGCCGACGGTCCACAGTTGTGTTTCCCCGCGGCGTCCCACGCCGCGCACACCGTGAGCGTGGCGCACTTGACGCCCTCGACGACTTCGAGCGTGGGCATGAAGAAATAATGCGTCCCGAACGACGCCCACTCCTCCTCCGGCGCGCGTCCCGGATCGAATCTCCCCGCGCCGTACACGCGAGATCCCGCGCGCGAGTTTTCGTTCCCACTCAAAAACCGTCGCATGGACGCTATCCGCCGCTGAAACGCCGACGCGTCCTCTTCGCCCGCGTCCGTCCACGTCGCGCACGCGCCCAATCCCGCTCTCGCGCCTCGTGCGGCGTCGAAATCGACCTCATCACTCGTCGTCGACGCCGTCGACGCGTCCGAACCACCGTTCGCGCGTCTGCTCGATCCCTTCTTCCCGACGGTGTTCCCGCTCGCCGTCTTGGCCCGAGGCGACCAATAAAACGCCGGCGTCCCTCGCTCGGCGCGTTCGCTCGCCGCCGCCACCCACCGAAGCGCGCGCGCGTCTCTCGGAACGTCGATGATGAATCGCACGCACCCACTCTCGAACGTGGCCGCCGCCGCGCGCTCGGCGTCTCTTCTGGCGTCTCGCACGCGCTCGGCCAACGCGACCCATCCGTCGTCGTACGACGCGCGCGCGCCGAGATCCACCGTCTCTCGCGCGCCCACGGGACCGAGACTGACGTCCTCTCGCGTCGAGACGGCGCGCGGCGTCGTCTCGCGCGCGTCTCGCGCGTTGGCGTCGGTTCGAACGTCGACGCTATCCGCGTCGGGCTCGCGCACGGATTGTCGCGTCGTCGTCGTCGCGCGACGCGTCCGAGACGCGCGCGCGCGCGTCGATGGGACGCACGCGTGCGCCCGCGCGCTCGCGGACGACGACGCGCGCATCTCGCGACCGCGACGCGTCAGAGTGCGGATGCGATGATGCTGGGGGCGGCTCGAGGGCGAGCGGCGCCGACGCCGTCAAACGTTTCAATGTTTTGGAATACAGCTTCGTTTACAAACAAACAATGGGAAATGAATGAAAGAATAAACCATGCGCACGCGCGTTTGCGTTTGCGTACTTTTGCCATCCTCCTCGTCCTCGTCCTCGCCCTCGCCCTCGTCGTCCATTTACCATTTACGACCTCGGCCGCCGCCGGAAAATCGACCTCGACCGCCGCCTCGACCGCCGCCTCGACCGCGTCCGCCGCGTCCGCCTCGACCGCCCGAGTACCCTCGTCCGCCTCCTCCGCCGCCCTTGCGTTGCATCGCGGCTAACGCGAGCGGGACGTTTTGACCCGCGCCCTCGAGAATTTCGATGAGCTCGTTGGCGGCGCCGCGGTTATCCTTGGTGAAGAACGTAAACGCCTTGCCCTCCTTACCCGCGCGACCGGTGCGACCGATTCTGTGGACGTAATCCTCGACTTGCAGAGGGAAATCGTACACGATGACGGCGGCGACGCCCGGGATGTCGAGCCCGCGCGCGGCGACGTCGGTGGCGACGAGAATGTTACCGCGTCCCTTGCGGAAATTGTCGAGCACCATCTCGCGTTCGTACTGATCCTTGTCGCCGTGAATGGATCCCGCGGAGGAGAATCCGGATTGTCTCAATCGTCGGTCTAAGAAATCGCATCGTCGCTTCGTGCCGGCGAACATGATGCACGTGTCGCTCTTCCCGAGCTCCTTTTTGAGAATGGCGACGCACCGGTCCCACTTTTCCTCCTCCTCGAGCACCTCGACGGATTGCGTGATGGACTTGTTCGCGGTGAGCTTGTCGCCCCCCGACCCGATTTGAATGTGAATCGGATTCGTCGTGAACGAATCGGCAATCTTTTGCACAGCCTTGGGCCACGTCGCGGTGAACATGACCGTCTGACGCGCGGACGGGCAGAGCTTGAAAATTTTCTTAATCTGCGGCTCGAAACCCATGTCCAACATGCGATCCGCCTCGTCCAGGACGACATACGACGCCTTGACCGCGCTCACCGGCGCCGTAAATCCCGGCGGAGGCTCTAAGAAATCATTCAATCGCCCCGGCGTGGCGACGACGACGTCCGCCCCTTGTCGCAGCGCGCGCAGTTGGTCGCCCTTGGCGGCGCCTCCGTACAGCACCGCCGACCGACACCCCACCGCCGGACAAAACTTGGCGCACTCGTCGTGAATCTGTATCGCCAACTCTCTCGTCGGCGCCAACACGATCACCGTCGGCGTCACCGCCCCCGGTCGCCACCGTCCATCCACCAATTGCATCTCCGGCGCCTTTTGCGACCCGCGCGCGGCGACGCCGCACAACGCCGGCAATAAAAACCCACACGTCTTCCCCGACCCAGTCTTCGCGATCGCCACCACATCTTTCCCCTTCAACAGTATCGGCCACGCTTCCGCCTGAATCGGCGTCGGATTCGCGTACCCTTGCGCCTTGAGCGCGTTTCGCAGCGTCTTTGGAAACGCCGTCGCCTCCTCAAACGTCGTGTACGGCTCCAAATCCTTCGTCTTCGCGCACGCATTCTTAATGGAGATGGCGTGTTCTTTACGGAAATCTTCAACGCTCGGCGTTCGTTTCATCGGCGTCGTCGGCGCGCGCACGTCATCGTCGCGTCGCGCGTCCACGGCGTCGTCATCGGTGGCGCCGCCGCCAGTCTTGGCGCGTTTCGCCTCCTTCTTGGCGCGTTTCGCCTCTTTTCTCTTCGCGCGCGCGTCCGCGTCCGCGTCCGCGTCGGCGACATCGCGCGCGCGTTTTTCCTTCTTCTTCGTCTTCGTCGTCGTCGTCGTCGTCGATCCCATGGCTGGCGTCGCGCGCGTCCGAGTGATGCGTCGGTCGGTCGGTCGCGCGCGCGACAATCGCATTTTCGCCGATTGGGCGCGCGTTCATTCATAATGCGCGCGACGCGACGTCGCGACCGACGCGCGTGGCGCGCGAACGCGCGAGATGAATATTTTCACGACGCATCCCTCGCACGCGCGCGGGCGATGGACGTCGTCGACGCGGTCGGGCGCGCGACGTCCATCGCGCGACCGACCGCGTGGTCCCGGGCGCCATAGAATACGTACTTCGTACCCATACAAACCATATAAAATAATGTTTAGAACTACAATGGTATAAAAAGTACTATAAAACGTACCATATGTCCGTGTACTATACCGAACGCGAGTGCCCGAGGCGTCCCCGAGCCCCCCCCTCGAGACACAATCCGACGCGATGTCGACGCCGACGACGCGCCGACCGCTGTCGGACGCGGAGAATCTCGCCGTGGGCGCGTTCGGGGGTATCGTTGAGACATGCGTGCAGAGTGCGTGACGCCATCGAGACGCGCGCGGGGACGATATCGAGGGAAGATGACGACCGGTTGTTACAAGATGACGCTCATCCTCCGAAAGGATAAACCGCGACGATGCGCGACGACTGACGACGTGCGACGCGATCGCGTCTCGTTCGTCCGACGCAGTGCCTTTGATTACGTTTAAAATTTGCGTGCAAGACGGGCGCGCGTTGCCGACGTCGATCGCGGGATGGTACCGAGGCGTGTTCGCCAACGCGGCGTCGCTGGCGCCCATCACCGCCGCGCAGGTGGCGGTGAACGGTACCATCGAACGCATGATCACGAAGGGTGAGCGCGCGATGAGCGATGGAGAACAAATCGGATGCGCCATGGCGGCCGGCGCCATCTCGAGCGCGCTCTATTCGCCGGTGGATTTAACGGTGATTCAACAACAAAAGATGGGGTTGGGTCCCGGCGGCACCGTCTCGGCGGTGATTCGCGAGGGCGGTCTCGCGAAGATGTGGCGAGGCACGATATCGTGCGCGGCGAGAGAATCGGTGTACACGGCGGGATATCTCGGACTCGGACCGGTGCTGACGAATAAGATTAAGGAGGCGAATCCCGAATTGGGGGATTTGACGGCGTCCATCGCCGGCTCGTCGGCGGCGGGCACGTTCGCCGCGTGCGTGACCCACCCGATCGATACGGCGAAGACGCTCATGCAGAGCGATTTGGCGGGTAAGAGGTACACGTCCGCCACGCAGGCGCTCGTCTCGGCGTACAAAGAGGGTGGCATTCGCGCTCTGTACAAGGGGGGCATGGCGAGAACGGTGCGCATTTGCGGCGCCTTTTTCATCGTCGGCAACATCAGAGAGTACGCGCTCGATTACAAGAACGCATCGGCGTGAGAGAGACGACACGACACGACACGAGACGACGAGACGCGACGACACGACACGACACGACACGACTCGCATCGGTCGGACGATGGATCGATCGATCCGTCGTCGCGTCGCGTCGCGCGCGCCTTCGCGTCTCGAGGGAGCCCGCGCGCGCGCGCCGCTCGCCGTGCGTGCACACGTTGTACAATAAGACGCACACCCATTCGTGACGCGACGCGACACACGCACACACGAACCACATCCTCACGCGCGCGTGCCTAAATCGCGTCTCCCGACCGCGCTCGCCGACGCGTCCCCGCGCGTCGACGCGCGTCGTCCCCACGCGCCGCCTCGCCGCCCTTCACGCATGCCCATCACCGGCTCGAGCGCGTCCTCGCGAAGCGGCGATCCGTTCGCGGCGCCGCTCGGGGACGACTACGACCCGATCGCGCTCGCCCGGCTCGCCCGCGACGCCGACGACGCGCGCGATGACGTCTCGTCCCGATCGCACCGTCGCGACGCCGTGCGCGCGCTCCGTCGCCTCGCCGTCGACGCCGAGGGACCGGGGGCGCCGTTCACGAAAACCCCTCGAGGCGCGCAACTCTATCGACTCATCTCCGTCGTCGTCCGTAACGTCGGACTGAGCGACAAGGTCGGGGCGCTCCGGGCGATGCAACTGTTAAAGTGCAACGACGAGGCGACGCGACGGTTGGCGGCGGCGGGATCGATCCCGGCTCTGCTCGGTGTGCTTCGAACGGTGGATACCGTCGACGTAGGCGATCGAGCGATGAGAATAGACGCGGCGCGAGCGTTATCGGCGATGAGTTCGAGCGCGGATGTGTGTCAAATGATGATTCGCGGCGGCGCGTTGACGATTTTGGGACGCGCGTGCGCGGACGCGGCGGCGGCGGCGAGCGAGACGGTGAGCGATGAGGCGATGTATGCGGCGGATGCGTTGACGAGGATGAGTGGACGGGCGTCGGTGTATGATTCGCGCGCGTTGTTTCCGATGTCGAGTGAACCGTCGCACGCGGATGTGGTGGCCGAGTCGTCGGTGCGCTCGGCGGTGGAATTGTTGACGTCGGAGATGACGGTGGTGCACGGAGACGCGAGCGAGACGCTGGGGACGATGGCGGCGTCGGGACCGACGGGGAGACGCGCGGTGGCGCGGTGTGGATCCGTGTTGCCTCTCGTGACGAGCGCGCTCGGAGGAGATAGACAGAGAGACGCCGCGCTCGCGGCGTTGCGAAACGTCGCCCGCGCCCCGGACGACGTTCCGTCGAGCGCGAAGACGCGCAAAGCGAGCGGGGACTCGAGTCCGAGCGAAAGCGGGCGAGATCGCGAGGAACTGACGATGAAGGAGAAGACGCGCCCGCCCGTCGTCGGGACGGCGTCGCGTCTGGGTGGCGTCAATTTTTTCCACGAGTTGATCGACCTGTTGTGCGCGCTCTTAGAGTTGCGCCACAGTCTCGAACCGGCGGCTGCGGACGCGGCGCTCGCGCTCTGGGCGCTCGCGTGGCAACCGTCCAACCGCGAACACATGGTGAGTCGCGTCACGAGTCGTTTGACGAGACTGGCGAGCGAGGGATGCTCGACGTCTCGCGACGACGCGCTCAGCGTCCTGAGCGTCTTGGCGCTCGACGACGACGGCCGAGACGCTATTCGCGAGCAACACGGCGGCGATAAATTACTCGATTTCCTCGCGGAGTCGTCCGTGCAGGTGCACTCGCCGCGAGGCGTCTCGCACGGGATGACGTTCGACGAGCTCATCGATCGTCGCGATCGTCGAACTTCGGGAGACAGTTCGCGACTCTCGTACGCCGTCTCGCGTCTTCGCGGCTAGGCTTCGTTCGCGTCGTTTCGTTGTCGATAAACGGTGGGTACGTATTATTCAAATCTCGCGGCGACGGCGCGCGCGACGCGAGTCAGTCACCCCAACGTCTTTTGCTTGTCCATGTAATCCAACTTTTCATCGATCGTCTCCACGTCCTCGACGCCGAGCTCGAAATCCATCACGTCCGCGATGGAGTCCGCGCGCTCGACGCTGGTACAACTCGGAATGGGAATCGCGCCCTTACACACGAGATAATTGAGCGCCACCTGCGCCGCCGTCCTGCCGCCGTTGATGGCGCCGATGAATTCGAGCAGTTTATTAAACGTTCGAATCTCCGAATCCGCGCTCGAGCGCAACAATCCGCCGCCCAAGGGCGAATACGCCACGACGGCGACGTCCAAATCTTTCGCCAACGCCAACAACCCGCTCTTTTCCGGCGCGCGATCGAGCACCGAGTACTTGACTTGATTCGTCACGAGCGGAATACCGCGTTTACGCAACAATCCGTGCGCCTCCTCCATCTGTTTCGCCCCGTAATTACTCACTCCGACCGATGTACACAGCCCCAAATCGTACCCCTCCGCCAACGCGTCCGTCAACGCCGCCTGCGACCACGCGGGAAACGGAAAATGAATGCTCCACAAATCGTACGGCTCCCCACCGTTTCTCTCCACGCTCTTCCGCAACGCCTCCACCAACGATTTCCTCGTCAACCGCACGCCTCCACCCATGACGACGTTCGTCCACGGCACCGTAAACACCTTGGTCCCCACGAACGCCCTCGTCGTCGTCGTCGCCGTCTTCGCCGTTCTCCCGACGATGTGTTCCGAGCTCTGTTCAAACGTCGACGATTTCACCCCGTACACCTCCGCGGTGTCCACGAACGTCACCCCGCGCTCGAGCGCGCGCGTCATCGCCTCCACGAGGTCTCGCTCGCGGTACGCGTCGCCGAATCCGAGCGACTCGTCGCCCCACGCCATGGTCCCGATGCCGACGGTGGAGACGTCGACGCCCGAGGCGAGTCGTCGCGCGCGCGCGTTCGTCGAGACGTCTCTAAAGCGCGCGCGACGTGCGGTCGTCGTCGCGTCGACGGGGCGTCGCGCGCACGGCGTCGCGCGCATGGCGTCGGCGCGTCGACGTGTCGCGAGGTAACCGTCCATCGAATTCGAGTCGTCGCGCATTCGTCGGCGCATGCGCGCTCGGCGCGCAAGTCTCACCCTCGCGCGCGCGTGTGTGCATCGACCGACGGTGGCGCGCGTCGAACGCGCGTCCTCGAGGGCGTCGTTCGATCTCGCGCGCGCGTCTCTCGGCGCGTCCCCGCGCGTGCCGCTTTTTGCGCGCGCATCCTCTCGCGCGTCCCCGCGCGCGCGCGACGCCATGTCCACGGCGCGACGGCTCGGAAACGCGTACGTGCGCGTGCTCGGACTCGGTGCCGACGTCGCGGACGCCACGCGCGCGTCCGTGCTCGTGTTCACGGACGCCGAGAGGTACGTCTTCAACGTCGGGGAAGGTTTTCAGCGGTTTTGCGTCGAGCGGCGACTGCGACTGTCGAGACTCGCCTCGAACGTGTTTCTCACGAGAATCGATTCGAGCGCGTGCGGGGGGCTCGTGGGGATGTTGTTGACGATGAGCGATCAGCGAGCGTCGGTGGAGGATGGTGGGGGGGACGCGTCGAGGACGGTGACGGCGCGCGGTCCGCGACGACGCGTCGGCGCGTTGACGCGGGCGGCGAGGACTTTATTCGGGAACGGACGCGCGGTGACGCTCGAGGACGGTGGATTCGATCGCGTTGATGGTGGTGCGGTGTTGGTGGACGACGAATCGGTGGTGATTCGCGGGGTGGTTTTGGGTGAAGACGCGACGACGTCGGGACGCGGCGAAGGCGAAGACGCTTCGGACGACGACGACGGGTACGATTCCTTTGACGACGAACGCGCGTCGAAACGCGTCAAGACGTCGAACGCACAGCGGGTCTACGCATCGGCGTGTTACGACGTCAAACTCGCCGGAATTCCCGGTAAATTCGACATGGCGGCGGCGACGCGACTCGGCGTCCCCAACGGTCCGCAGCGCGGTCGGCTCGTCAAGGGCGAATCGATAACCCTCGACGACGGACGCGTCGTCACGCCGGACATGTGCGTCGGTCCCGAACAACCCGGACCGAGAATCATCGTCTTCGATGCGCCGACGCTCGCGCACGCGCGCGAGGCTCGATCGCGAGGTGACGCGCTCTTCGGCGACGTCTCGGACGCGAGCGTCGTCGTTCATCTCGCCGGCGCCGACGTCGTCTTCGACGAGGAATACGCCGACATCGTGCGTCGTGTCTTCGGTGCCGCGGTCTCGGCGACGCACGTGTTTGCGAATTCAAAATCCATGGACGAAACACCGGTGTTCGCGTCGTCGGCGAGGATACAGGCGAGATTACACGCGGTGTGTCCGCGAACGTTTCCCGAACGCGAAGAACGTTCGCCGCCGCCGTCTCCGTCTCGCGGTGACAACGCCGAGACGCGCGACGTCGTCCCGACATCGATTCCCAACGCAGTCGCGGGACGAAACATGTTCAAGTACACGCTAATTCCGACGAAAAACGCGGGTCCGGACGCGAGCGAGGTACCGCGGCGCGTTCCGGGATTCGCGCACCGTCGACGCGTGACGCGCGAGACGCTCGACTTGGCGGCGCGCGCGAGACGCGACGCGAGTCCGTCGGCGTCGGCGTCGATGTCCGCGGGGGCGGACGTGGACGTCCCGGAGTGCGTGCGCAGACTCAAGCGCGGAGACGTCGAGGTGGTCTTCTTGGGCACGGGATCCGCGATGCCGGCCAAGTATAGAAACGTGTCGGGATTTTTTATGAAATTCGGCGGCGACGGATACGGCGGAAACGTCGCGTTGGATCTCGGTGAAGGATCGCTCGCGCAGTTGATACGACGGTACGGCGTGGAAGACGTGGAGAATAAACTCAAGGAGATGCGATTGGTGTGGATCTCGCACATTCACGCCGATCACCACGTGGGATTGACGCGCACGCTCGCCGCGCGCGCCGACGCGTTTCGGCGCGCTGGCGTCGAACCGCCCTCGATTCCCGTCGTCGGTCCGCGTCCGTTGCGACGATTTTTAGAGTTATACGCCGAAGTGGAAGATTTGTGTTGCGATTTCATCGATCTCAGCGAGACGACGCAGGATAAGTGGGAGAGTGAGACGATGAGTCCCGCCGTCGCTCGATTGCGAAGCGCGTTGGCGGGCTCGGACGCGCGCGAAATCATCGCCGTTCCCGTCTTCCACTGCGCCCACGCGTACGGTGCGAAACTCGTCGGTCATCGAGGGTGGTCAATGGTGTACTCTGGCGACACCCGTCCGTGTCCGAGTCTCGTTCGAGCGGCGAAAGACGCCACGCTCTTGATTCACGAGGCGACGTTTGAAAACGGTTTAGAGGACGAGGCGAAGAAGAAGCGTCACTCCACCACGGGCGAGGCGGTCCAGACGGGCATCGACGCTCGGTGTTATCGCACCATTCTCACCCACTTTTCACAGCGGTACCCGAAAATCCCCGTGTTTGACGAGTCGTACACGGCGCGGACGACGGTGGCGTTCGACCTCATGAACGTCGACTTCGCGGATTTACCCTCGCTTCCGCGACTCTTACCGGCGGTTCGATCGCTCTTCGACGACGACGACGAGATCGCGCGCGAGGCGGCGATGGGAGACGACGGAGACGACGAGTGAGTGAGGCGTGGAGAGCGTGACGAGCGACGTGTACAGCGTCGTGTTTAGAATTGCTTGTATTAAAAAATGTCATCCGACTGTGCGTCGGTCTAGCGTCGTCGCGCGTCGCGATTAAAACCAGTTGCGCTTCTTCGGCGCATCCTTCACCACCAACGCCATCGCTTCCTCGCAGGCATCAATCTTCGCCGCGAGAATGAAATCATTCGTCGTCATGCCCTTGACAGCCTCCGTGCCGAGCTCCACGAGCGCCGCGCTCTCGCTCGTCGCCTCCGCCGTCGCCGCCGGCCACCCCTCGCGCGCGCACACGCCCTCGACCAACGCCACGAAATTCGCCGCCTCCCCATCCTTTAACGAAAACTCCCGACGCAAACACTCAAAGTGCGCGCGTCCCGGACGAATCTTCCAGTCCCACACCTGCTTACGAAGCACCTCTTGCCCTTGGAAATCCAACTTTTCCGCGTACGCGCCCTCGGCGGCGCACGACTTGTTCACAACCTTCACCATGTCCGCCATCTCCGTCGGCACCTGCAAGATGTGATCGGTGTCGGCGTGTCCGAGAACCTTGGAGGTGAATCCACTCTCGATCTCGCCCGCGGTGGCGTCGCGCGCGCCGATGTCACCGCCGAGACCGCCCACGTCTTCTTGCTGCCGGCTCGTGCCGACGTTGATGCCGCGGACGAGAACGACGCGAGACGCGCGCGAGACCGCGGGCGCGGCGGCGCGAGAGACGCGCGGGGCGATCGGCTGGGCGCGGGCGGCGGCGCGCATGTCGACGGTCGCGGAACGGCGCGGTGTGACGACGCCGCCGCGACGCGCACCGAAAAGAGTTTCGTGAGGTTTCTATGCATTTGGAGAGTCGTGACTCAAGAAGAGGGGGTACTCGAAAAAGTGGATTTCCCCCTATCCAGAACACGGTCGCGCTCCATTTTGGGGGAGTCCCCCAAACGGCGAGTTATGAACCCTCGGGATATCGATCGTCACGTCCCTCGAGTCGTCGAACGAATCTTCAGAAAGCGCCGACGCCGGCACCGCGACGCGACGCGCGCGCGGGAAACGAACGAAAACATGCGCGCGCGCGTGCTCTTTCTCGTCGTCGCGTTCGTCGTCGTCTCTTCCGCGTCGTCGGTCTCGGCGGTGGATGGGAACGCGTTGGATTCGGTGGCGTCGAGGGCGAGAACCGTTCGCGTGTACGGAGTCGAGGGCGACGACGACGACGACGACCGCGCGTCCAGAGGCGGTGCGATGACGTCGTCTGCGTCGTCGTCTGTGTCGTCGGCGTACGAGTACGAGTACGAGTACGGCGACGAGGCGTGGATGGACGAGACGTGGTGGCGCGAGTTCGAGACGGCGGATTCGGGACGAAGGCGCGGGACGGACCCGTCCGCCGCGCCGCGAACCTTCGACGAGTACGTCGAGTTAGAGGTGGCGAAATTGGAGGTGAGTCTGTTGGAACAGTCCACGGGCACGGATGCGGATCGAGAGGCGATTCGACGGACGTTGGATGACATCGCGTACGATATTCAAGCGGATTTAGAGCGCGTGGCGCAGACGCGAGCGTCGGAGATGACTTATCGAGGTGATTTCGCGCCGGCGTATCATCCACCCCCGGATTTCGTGGCGTATCAGAACGACGCGTACGTGATATACGACGCCGATGGCTCGCGCGTGATGTTTGAACCGCAAGGCGAGATCGGACGTCTCATGCAACAGTTGACGTGGTTCACCACCATTTTTCCGGGCAATCCCACGGCGCTCGACGATTACATGCGATGCGCCACGCTCGTGCGTCCGTGCAGCGTGGAAGAGGTTTTACGCAAGTGCACGTACGAACCGCGCGGAACGTGGTATCGCGAGCGCATCTCGCGCATGAACGCGCCTCTGACGTGGAGCTACTGCCAACCGGATTTGGAACAAGTGTACGAGTATTGCACGCCGATCGAGGTGCAGAGCGGTCTGTGCGACCCGAGACGCGCGCGAGAGCGCATGTACCTCTCACAAACCGTCGCGATCAACGGTGGCGTTGCGCCATGTTTGCGTTGGCGCACGAACATATTCGGAACGCGGGAGTGCATCGACAGGGGACTTCGTTGAATGTACAAGTGTTTATTTTTGTAATCGTAAAAGCTGCGTCAGAGGTGGTCGGTGTCTTCGCTCGCGTCGTTCGTCACTTGACGTTTTTCACGAGACAATTTTCAACGCCGCTCGTCGCGTCGCCGACCACCGTGCCAGACTGCCACGCCGGCGTGCTCATCTCCATCCCGTTCCCGAACCACGGATGTGCGTCGGAGGGGTCGCCCGCCATGCGTCGTCTCGCCGCATTGGACGGTTGAATGTCCTCCATGGCGTCCGTGAGGGAACGAGATCGAGAACCGATCGGCACGTAGTCGCGTAACCATTCGCCTTGGTATATCTGCTGAGGTCGCATGATTTTTTGATCGGGATCGTTCAGACTCTCGCGCCAGTGCGAGAGGTAACCGGCGGCTCGCGGAATGGCGAAGAGCACGGTGAAGAATTCGGGCGGGAACCCCATGGCGCGATACACGAGTCCACTGTAAAAGTCCACGTTCGGGTATAGTTTGCGCTTGACGAAGTACTCGTCCGCGCGCGCTTGCTTTTCGAGCTCGATGGCGACGTCGATCAAGGGATCGCGACCGACGAGTTCGAAGACGTCGTTGGCAATCTTGCGAATGATTTTCGCGCGCGGATCGAAATTCTTGTACACGCGATGACCGAATCCGAACATCACGTATCGCTTTTCCTTGACGCCGGCCAAAAAGTTTGGAATGTTCTCGACGTTTCCGATGCGTTCGAGCATCTTCAACACCGCCTCGTTGGCGCCGCCGTGGAGTGGTCCGTAGAGGGCGCCCACCGCGCCGGCGACGGCGCAAAACACGTCGACGCCGCTCGACGCCAAGTGTCTGCACGCCGCTGTGCTACAATTCATCTCGTGTTCAGCGTGGAGTAAAAACATGACGTCCAACGCCTTGGCGAGCTTCGGGTGCGGTCTGTGTCGACTGTCCAAACCCGCGTCGAGCATGTACAAAAAGTTTTCGGCGTACGACATTCTCGTGTTCGGCGCCGCCGGCGCGCGTCCGGTGTTGCGGTGATACGCGTGCGCGGCGAGCGTCGTCATCTTTCCGATGATTCGCACGATTTGTTTATCCTGAACCGCGTGTGAATTGTAAATGCCGCCTCCGGCGATTGCCGGATTTTGTTCCGGATGCATCGAGCTCAGAGAATTCAAACCCGCCAACATCACCGCCATCGGATGCGCGTCGTGCGGTAACGCCTCGATCGCGTGCACCACCTGCACCGGTAACGCGCTGTGCCTCGCGATCGCCCGTTCCCATTCCATCAACTGACTCGCGTTCGGTAAATCTCCGTACACCAACGCGAACGCCGTCTCCAGATACGTCGACGTCTCCGCCAACGTCTCGATCGGGTACCCTCTGTATCGCAAAATCCCTCGATCACCGTCGATGTACGAAATCTTCGATCGACACGGCGCCGTGTTCACGTACCCAGGATCGTACACGACCAACCCTCGACCGTCTCCGCCCGCCGTGATTCGTTTAAACGCCGCCGCGTCGACGCACCCATCCGCCGAGATTGCCACGTCGTACGACTTCCCCGTGCGTCCGTCCACGCACCGCAACGTCCCGGCGCCCCCGCTCGGAGTCGGCCGCGCGCGCACTTCGTTTCTCGACGCCCCATCGTCGCCTCGACCGTCACCGTCGTCGTCCGCGCGTCTCGGCGCGACGTGATTCGCCACCGTGCCCAGCCGCCGGTTGGCTGAGAATTCCTGCGTGCCCATCGTCGTCTCGCGGTCGCGCGCGCGTCGTACGCCTCGATCGCGCGTCGAAAAGGCGCGATGGATCGTCTTCTATCACTTTGTGCGCTCGAACGTCGTCTCGACCGCGCGTCGCGCGCGTGAGTGACGTGGGCGCGTCGGATTTCGACGAAAAGTTCGTTAACGAGAGATCCTGACTCGGATTGGGCGCCGTCGTCAAAACGCGCCCTTCGTTCGCGCGGCGCGGTGACATCGCGCGCGTGGTCGAGTGTGCGCGGGAACGCGAGGCGAGATGCGCGTGTACGACGCGTCGCTTCGCGTCGTTCGCGATGCGCGCGCGTACGCGGACGAGTTGATGAATCTGTGGGTATTTTCGGCGGCGACCGGTCCTCCGCGCGCGCCGACGCCCGGATCGTTTAAGCGAACGGCGGCGACGCCGGCGCGGGCGGTGATGCGATTCGTGCGACGGGCGTACGAGGATCGTCGCGCGCGAGCGGTGTTGGTGGTGATGCTGGCGTTGGCAGCGGCGGGCGCGGCGAGCTCGAGGTCGGGCGAGGACAGACGCGAGCGAAGGGCGAGAGCGCGACGACGACGTGGGATATTGGCCGAGATGGCCAAGGCGGAGACGTACGAGGCGTTCGAGGACGCGGCGATCGAGCTGGAGCGGTTCGACGCGCAGGAGGAGGAGAGAAGAGCGGCGAGCGGCGAGGGCGAGTTGACTCGCGGCGGTTGGGGGAGCGGTTCGAGGACGTACGACGTGGATCTCATCGACGAGCAGCTGCGGCAGTTGCAGGCGCAGCGCGCGGCGGGGAACGTGGAGGAGATGATGTTTCTGTTGCGAGCGGACATTTTACGCAATCTTGGGTCGTTGGATTCGAGCGATCAAAAGGTTCGAATGACGCTGAGCGGGCAGACGCACGGCGTGCCTCGGGCGGTGCGACAGTACATGACCGAGCTCAAGAGTCAATTGATCAGCATCGCGCAGGACGAGACGGTGACGATTCAGGAGAAATTAGTATTTTTACAGGAAACGAGGCACTGTTTCGGACGAACGGCGTTATTGATGAGCGGCGGGGGCACGTTGGGGACGTTTCACGTCGGCGTGGCGCGAGCGTTGAATAGAAAACATTTACTCCCGCGCGTGCTCGCAGGATCGTCCGTTGGATCGATCATCGCGGCCATTATAGGCAGTCGAACGCAGGATGAGCTGGATGAATTTTTCAGCGACGATCACTTTTGGGATCTGTTGCCCGATTTGACGTTTTTCAGCGGCAACGATCCCATGAGCGTGATGAAGCACTACCTGCGCACGGGCGCTCTGCACGATATTGAATTCTTCCAGCGATGCCTTCGAGCGTTGCTCGGAGACTTGACGTTTCAAGAGGCGTACGATAGAAGCGGAGGTCGCATTCTGAACGTGTGCGTGTGCGCCACGACGGTCGGCGAAAAGCCGCGCCTGCTCAACTACCTCACGTCTCCGCACGTCGTGCTCTGGTCGGCTGTCGCCGCGTCGTGCGCGTTTCCGTCCCTGTTCCCGCCGCAGCCGCTCCTGGCAAAATCTCGGAACGGCGCCTTCGTCCCATGGCTACCCGAAGGGAAGCTCGGACCGAGACGGTGGCGAGACGGTAGTCTCGAGGCGGATTTACCCGTGGATAATCTGCGACAACTCTTCAACTGCAATTACTTCATCGTCTCGCAGACGAATCCACACATCGTTCCTCTGTTGCGCGTGAAGCGCTGGTTTACCTCGTGCGGAAGCGCGCTCGCGCTCGTCGCCTACTTCGTGGAGAGCGAGTGGAAACATCGATGTCGACAAATTTTGGATCTCATTCCGAGCATCGACGTCTTCGACGTCTTCAAACTCTTCGGCCAACAGTGGGAGGGCGACGCCACCGCCGTCATGTGGTACACGTGGAAACAGTTTTCACACATCGCCAGCAATCCCACGCGCGAGTTCTTATTCGAGACCGCCACCATGGCTGAGAAGGAAATCTGGCCTCAACTCGCCACCATCGAGCACGCGTGCGGCGTCGAGCTCGTCCTCGACGAGTGCGTCACGTCCCTCCGCAAACACCTCCGCCACCACGGCCGCATGGGTTCCCGCGGCCGCGTCCCGAGTTGGAACACCGTCTCCTTCGCCTCTCGAGGTTCCTACGTCCAGATGGAGCGCAACGCCAGCGACGCCGGCGACCTCGCCCGCGGTTCGGGAGCCGTCTCCCCCAAACGTCGCGCCTCCAAATCTTCCAGCGCCGTCAGTCTCATCTACTCCGAGGACGCCGCCGAGGACGATACCATCCTCCCCAACGACATCATCGCCGCCGCCGAGAGCGCCAGCGAGGCGGACATCGCGCGCACGCTCTACGATTCTCGCGACGGTTCGCCGGCGCCTCGCCGAGACGCCTAACATTTCTCACCACCGCCCGCGAGCGCGAATAGACCGCGACACACCCCGTCTCTCGTCATTCATGTACATGTACGCACGTAATCCATCTCTCACCGCCATCGATCGCGTCTCGACGTCACACCGCGCGAACGCCTCCAACGCGTCCCCGGCGACTCCAAAGACCCAAAGCGACTCGATCGTCACACACGCACGCCTCGACCATGGCGTGGGGAAACACCACCGCGTGGAGCGAACAGGTGCGCCCGACGACAAAATACGCATCGCACCCGTCGTTCGCGCGCGTCGTCGAGTCGCGTCGTCGCGCGCGTCGTCACGCGCGATCCGCGCGCGTCTTTACCGCCGGCGGCGGCTCGAGGCGTTGCCGCGTTCGATGCGCGCGCGGCGGTAAAGACGCGCGTCTCGACGGTCGGTCTGCCGTGAAAACGATGCCTCGAAATTGGTCGCGTCGTTCGCGCGCGGTGGGATGGACGAACCGTCGTCGCGCGCGCGTCGAGACGGTGGGGACGGTTGGTGATTGTGATCTGGGCTCGGACGACGACGCGAGCCGAGAGGACGCGCGCGACGGATGACTGACTGACGACGGGTGGTGTGGGTTTTTCGCGATGAACGCAGACTGATGATGTGAAAGACGACGCACCGGCGGCGGACGCCGCGTTCCCGTCCCTGGGAGACGCGGTGAAGGAGGACGCGTCGTTTCCGACGCTCGGCACGGCGGCGGCGGTGAAGGAGACAAAAAAGGAAAAGAAAACCAAGGGTGTCAAGCTCTCGCTCGCGGAATTCGCCGGTGGTGCCGGTGGATCGTCGTACGCACCGCCCGGTCGATCGGGCGGCGGTGCTTTCTTTGGCCGCCGCGATGACATCGTGCTTCCGTCTGGGCCGAGCTCGCGACCGGACGACGATCCGCGCGACGAACGACTCGGCGGCGGGTTCGATCGTGGGTACGGCGGCGATCGCTACGGCGATCGCGGCGATCGCGGCGATCGCGACGATCGTCGACCGGGTCGGTACGATCGAGACGCCGGTGAGTTTGGCGACAGAGAGAGTCGCGAAGAGCAAGGGCCGTCGCGCGCGGATATGTCCTCCAACTGGGGATCCGATCGTCGCGCGCCCCCCGTGGACGATCGTTACGGCGACAGACGCGGAGGGTACGGTGAACGACGCGGAGGGTACGGAGACAGAGGCGGATACGGAGACAGAGACGGCGGCGACCGCTACGGCGACCGCGAGGAACGCAGAGGTTTCGGCGATTTCGCCGAGCGTCCGCCTCGCGAGGAGCTCGGACCGTCGCGCGCGGACGAGAGCGAGAGCTGGAGCAGAGACAGAAAGCAATTTCCCGAGCGTGATTCGCGGTACGAAGACAGAGCGCCGCAAGTGGATAGAGATTGGGGCTCGTTGCGCAACCGCACCGCCGCGGCGCAACCGCCGGCGGATGATAGATACGCCCCGCAGGGCGGTGAGCGTCCGAAGTTGCAGCTCAAGCCTCGTTCGGAATCCGCGTCGACGAACGCGAGCTCGGGGTCAAGCTCGCTCTTCGGTGGCGCCAAGCCCGTGGATGTCAAGTACGTCGAGGACAAGCCTCGCGAAGCCATTCCCGCGCGAAGCGAGGAACGCCCGTCCGAGCGCCGCCAATACGAAGAACCGAAGGACTCCGACGGCGATCGATGGGGACGCAAGCCCTCTTTCAACGCTCGCAAGGAGGACGATCTTCGCGAGGCGACGCCCGAGGAACGCGCGGCGAGACCCAAGCTCAATCTCCAAAAGCGCTCCTCCGACGCCCCCGTCGGCGTGGCGCAGACGCAGAGCTCCCTCTTCGGAGGCGCTCGTCCGCGCGAGGAGGCGCTCAAGGAAGCCGGCCGCGATTGGCAGGCTGAAGACTTGAAACGCTCCGTCGGCGCTGTCAAGCGTAAGGAATTCAAGGAGGAAAAGGAACTCAAGGCTAAGATTCAAGCCGCCAAGGACGCCGGCGAGGACGTCTCCGCCCTCGAGCTCGAGCTCACCAAGCTCTCCCTCCAACTCGACGACAAGTTCCGCTTCGCCAAGCCCAAACCACACGACGCCACCAAGGACGCCACCAAGGACGCCACCAAGGACGCCACCGACGACACCACCGCGCAATCCGCGCCGGCGTCGCGCGCGCCCAAAACCGCCGACGCGCCCGCGCCCGTCGCCGCGAAAAACGTCTTCGACGCCCTCGCCGACGAGCTCAACGCGTGAGCCCACTCCTCGCGCGGGGCACGACCGCGGTCACATCTCACAATATCACACGCATTCCTCATCACACCGCTCGCCTCGTCCCCGTCCCCGTCTCTCCGCGACGCGCAACCTCCAGGTGGGCACTTTCCGATGACTTGACCGTCACTCCGCGTCGTCATGTTTCGAAAACTCTTCGGATACGCGCGCGCGTCCGCGACGACGTCGAGCGCGAGCGACGGCGTCGGGCGAGGAACGACGACGCCGATCGATGCGATCGATAAGATCAAGACGGTGCGCGACGGCGCGCGACGCGACAGGCTCGGCACGCGAATGAATGCGCGAGGCGAATCATGAATCGTGTGAAATCTCGAAAGGATCGACGCGTCGTGACGCGCGCGCGGCGACGCGCGCGGGGATGCGCGCGCGTGATCGTGTGTGCGTCGATCGTGGACTGACGCGAAAGAACGACGTTCGGGACGACGCAGACGTTGGAGATGTTGGAAAAGAAGGAGGCGCTCATGGGCAAGAAGATCGCCGAGGAGCTGGCGCGCGCGCGCGAGGCGAATCGTCAGGGAAATAAGCGACGAGCGATTCATCATCTGAAGAAGAAGAAGATGTATGAGGCGCAGTTGGACGCGCTGGCGACGTCGCAGTTGAAATTACAGGAACAAGTCATCATGTTGGAGGGCTCCAAGGCGACGAGCGAGACGTACGGAGCGCTTCGAAGCGGCGCGGACGCCATGCGACGAATGGCGAAAGAGACGAGGATCGAGGACGTGGACGCGACGATGGACGTGATAAACGAGCAGACGGATCAGATGCGACAGGTTCAGGAGGCGCTGGGACAACCGGTGGGATTCGCGGCGGAGTTGGACGAGGACGAGTTGGAGGAGGAATTGAAGGAACTGGACGCGTTGGAGGTGGAGGACAGTCTGCTCGATCGCGAGTTGGCCAAAGAGTTGGAGGAACCGGCGATGCCGAGCGTGCCTTTACCGTCCGTACCGGTCGCGCCGGCGGTGGCGGCGACGCCGGCGGACGAAGAGGCGGAGCTCAAGGCGTTGCAAGCCGAGATGGAACTTCTCTGAGGCGTCTCTTCGAGTCTTCGACGACGTCTTCGCTCGCGCGAACGAGTCACTCGCGCGTCACTCTCTGTTGTAGCACGAACGTATTCACATGTAGTCATCATTCATCGCCCATCACCCACCCACGCGCGCGCGCGCTCACCTCGTCGTCAATCGTCTCGTCCGCGCTCGGCCTCGACTCCGGCGCCCAACCGTTCGGTCCCGCGCGGCACACGGCGTCGCGTTCGCGCGCGCGTCTCGCCGCGACTCGCGTCTCGATCATGACCGCGGACGGTAAAAAGTACGTCTCACCCGTCGACGTCGTCCTCCTTCGCGCGCGCGCCCGTCTCGCCGCGCGATGTCCCGCGCCCATTTTAAATCATCCACGCTTTCGCGACAGCTCGCCCCCGCGAGCGACGACGACTGACGCCGCGCGACGCAGGTGGGAATTCACGGCGCCCAAGTATTACGATTTCGACGCCGATCCGGACGTCGCGGACGCGGACGCCGGGGTGGAGTCGTATTTCGAGAGCGCGGCGCCTCGGGCGTTGGCGACGCCGCGCGGGACGCGCGTCCGCGCCGGCGCGACGTCGAGCGGATTCAAAGCGACGCGGACGATGTCCATAGACGCGGCGTCGACGTTCATGTCCGATCCCGAGAACAGAGGCGTGAACGGGGACGTCGATAGGACGTCTCCGAGGGAGGGCGCGCGCGGGAAGACGCCGGGGAGGACGCCGGGACGACGGTTGGGCGCGCCGAGACGCGAGGCGGCGAACGAATGTTCAAAGACGCCGGCGAGCGAGAGCGAGAGGACGCCGGTGCGACGATCGCCGAGGTTGGCCGTGCTCGCCGAATCGAGCGAGAAGAAAAGCGAGGATTCGTCGGCGAAGAGAGGGACGACGCCGAGGACGGGGAGGAAGAGTCGCTTCGCGTCTCAGACGCCGGCGAAGCGCATCTTGAAAACGCCGCATCCGATCGTGCCTCGCGCGGCGGTGATCGCGAAACACAAAGAGACATTATCGATGCGCGCGTCGAAGAGCGCGGCGGGAACGGTGAAGAAGACGGTCGCCGCGGCGTCTCGGTATCGCCAGAGCGCGAAGAAAACGACGGAACCGGCGGCGGAAAAGTTTAGGTCGCGCAAGGAGAAATTACGCGCTTTCGAGATCGGCGGACGCACGACGGATTACGAAGATCTCACGCAAATCCCCGCCTCGACGACGACGACGCGAGCGGTGAGCCCCAAGTTTACCAGAACGCGAATGAAACAGAAAATTTTAACCACGGAGGAGCGCGAGCTATTGGAGATTCAAAACCAAAAAGCCGCAATGGAGAAGGAGAAGGAGCGTCGTCGGGCGAGCTCGTACGCGCCTCCGTACACGACGATCAAATCCAAGGTGACGCGTTCGCTCACGTCGAGGCGCATCAGCGCCGTCAATCCGGCGCCGACGCCGACAGTAGACGACGTCTCCGCTGCGGTACGACGCACTCGGTCTCGGCGCACGTCCGCACCGTCGATGAACGCCGTCGTCGCGGAGCAAACGCCCGCGGATGCGCGCAAGCGTAAACGTATCTCCATCACGGGCGCGGTGCTCACTGAGATCGCACCGTTTAATTTATCGACGGAGCAGAGAGGCGCGTATCATCAGCGCAAGTTCGCGCGCATGCGTCGAGAGGAAGAAGAGCGCGAGAACGTCGCGAGACCCGCGTTTCGAGCGAAACCCGTGCCCGCGGAGCAACAGGCGGGCGTCTCGATCACGCGTACGCAGCTCGCGGCGATGCTCAGACGAGGGAGCGGGATGAGTCGGTAGTTTATGTAATGTAAAGGAGAGACGAGAGAGTGAAAAATTGATTTTGATTTGATTTATTGCATCTTCCTAAACAAGCAACCTCGGCTAAAAATCCGCCGCCGGCGGAAAATTGTTCATCAGTTCCCAAAGAGCGACGGCACTCAGACTGAGAAAGGCGACGGCGTTTAGTCAACTTCCTCAATCTTCGGTCCGGAGGAGGCGCCGCCGGCGTCTTCAGCACCCGCACCACCCATGTCAGCGCCCGGAGGGGCACCGCCAGCGTTTTGGTACATCTTGCTGATGATCGGGTTGCACACACCCTCCAACTCCTTGAGCTTGTCCTCGAACTCATCAACCTCGGCGGTTTGGTTGCCGTCCAACCAAGAGATGGCGGCTTCGACGGCGTCTTCGATAGTCTTCTTGTCCTCCGCATCCAACTTGCCACCGACGTTTGCATCGCTCATGGTGTTGCGCATGTTGTACGCGTAGTTCTCGACGGCGTTCTTGGCTTCAATCTTCTTCTTGTGCTCCTCGTCTTCAGCCTTGTACTTCTCGGCGTCTTGAACCATGCGCTCGATGTCTTCCTTGCTCAAGCGACCCTTGTCGTTGGTGATGGTAATCTTGTTCTTTTGGCCAGAGCCCTTGTCTTCGGCGGACACGTTGAGAATACCGTTGGCGTCGATGTCGAAGCACACGTTGATTTGCGGGACACCGCGCGGAGCCGGCGGGATGCCGGAGAGTTCGAACTTGCCCAACAAGTGGTTGTCGCGCGTGCGAGAACGCTCGCCTTCGAAGACTTGGATCAACACACCCGGCTGGTTGTCGGAGTACGTGGAGAACACTTGTTCCTTCTTGGTCGGGATGGTGGTGTTGCGCGGGATGAGCACCGTCATGACGCCGCCGACGGTTTCGAGACCCATGGAGAGCGGGGAAACGTCGAGCAAGAGCAAGTCTTGAACCTTTTCGTTGCCTTCGCCGGACAAAATCGCGGCTTGGACGGCGGCACCGTACGCGACGGCTTCATCCGGGTTGATGGACTTGCACAAGTCCTTGCCGTTGAAGAAGTCGGACAAGAGCTGTTGCACCTTCGGGATACGGGTGGAACCACCGACGAGGACGACTTCGTGGACGGAGGACTTGTCCATCTTCGCGTCGCGAAGAGTCTTTTCGACCGGGTCCATGCACTTGCGGAACAAGTCCATGCAGAGCTCTTCGAAGCGAGCGCGGGTGATGGAGGTGTAGAAGTCGACGCCTTCGAAGAGAGAGTCGATTTCGATGGACGTTTGCGCCGTGGAAGACAAGGTGCGCTTCGCGCGTTCGCACGCCGTGCGGAGACGACGGAGCGCCTTGGCGTTGCCGGTGATGTCCTTCTTGTTCTTGCGCTTGAATTCAGCGATGAAGTGTTGCAACAAGCGAGCGTCGAAATCTTCACCGCCCAAGTGCGTGTCGCCAGCCGTCGCCTTGACTTCGAAGATGCCCTCTTCGATGGTCAACAAGGACACATCAAAGGTACCACCACCGAGATCGAAAATCAAAACGTTCTTTTCCGCACCGTTGGACTCATTTCTCTTGTCCAAACCGTACGCGATGGCCGCAGCCGTCGGCTCGTTGATGATGCGCAAGCAGTTCAAGCCCGCGATGACGGCGGCGTCCTTGGTCGCTTGACGCTGGGAATCGTTAAAGTACGCCGGCACGGTGACGACGGCGTTCTTCACGTCCTTACCCAAGTACGCTTCCGCAATTTCTCTCATCTTGACCAAAACCATGGAAGAAATCTCCTCCGCGGAGAACTTCTTCGCTTCGCCGTGAAACTCGACGCAAATCATCGGCTTGTCCGCGTCGCCCGCCTCGACGGTGAACGACCAATCCTTGATGTCCGCCTGCACCGCCGGTTCGGAGAACTTGCGACCGATCAAACGCTTGGCGTCGAACACGGTGTTCTTCGGGTTCATCGCCGTCTACGACACGACACACAAAACACACGCGATACGACGGGTCAGTCCTCCGCGCTTCAGTCTCTTCCTTTCTTCTTTTCCTTCTTTTTCCTTCTTCTTCGTCGCGACACCACACCCCCTCAATCGACGAATCACGACTCAACGAGACGCGACGAGACGCACACACGCACCTGGTTCTTCGCCGAGTCCCCGATGAGACGTTCGCTGTCCGTGAAGGCGACGTACGACGGCGTCGTGCGGTTACCCATATCATTGGCGATGATTTCAACCCTGCGCGCGCGTCTCTCGTCAGTCATCCATCGTCGCCCGTCGTCGCCCGTCGTCGCGCATCGTCATCCATCTTTTTCCCGCGTGTTCTCTCCGCGAGATCCGCGCTCGCGTCATCCATCGCGCGCGCGCCGAGACGCTTCACGAGACGCGGTCGCGTCCCGAAACCGTCGCGCCTCGACGAACGAAAATACCCACGATGCGATTCCACCGTCCTCACCCCGCCCTCGCGGTCGCCCATCGTCCCAAGAACGCGTCTTCCCCATCACGCACGAATCACCCATCGCGTTCGCGAAAGCGCCGCCGCCGAAAACGCCTCATCACCCATCGCACACATCGCGCGCGACACGCACCGATCGTGTTGCCAGACACCGACGCAGGAATACGTCGTGCCGAGATCGATCCCGATCGCGGGACCTTCAGCTTTACTCATGTTTCGTGTCGTCGAACGCGCGCGCGTCGTGAAGTGTCGTTCGACGCGATCGTTCGACGCGCGAGACGTTTCGACGTTCGTCGTGGAAGCTTTCCGAAGACATGGATGGACTGTGTGAGGAGTCATGATTCGTCGATGGATGTATGGGTGTGTACGTCCTCTCATATGCTCGTACTTTTGAGTACTCGAGTATGGGAGTACTCTATATACTGTGGAGGAGTTATGTATAACAGTCTATGGAGGCGATCGTCACGCGGCGACGCCTCGCGGCGGTCGTGTGTGGGAACGAATCAAACCGTGAGTGACGGACGCGCGCGCGATGCGTGGCGAGGTCGGGACGCGTGGCGAGGTCGGTCGCGCCGTGTCGCGCGGCGAGGCCGGTCGGAGGTCGGTCGGTCGGTCGGTTCGTCCGGTGGATGGATGAATGAATGGATGGATGAATTGATGGCACACCGGAGGCGCGCGGGGCGACGAGTCGATGCGTGACGTCGGCGCGCGCGCCGGTGACGAGCGACGACGCGTCATCTGTCGCGGGTATGTCGCACCGGTGGGGACCGCGCGGTTTCCAGGCGCGACGAAGGAATTCGTCGCGTACGCGCTCGGTTTGAATTTCGGCGCCGTCGCGCTCGCCTCTGGAAAAGCGGTGATGAAACTCCTCGGCGACGACTTCATGGATACGCTCGGCGTCTGGTGGTTTCCCGCGTGGTTGCTCAACGTCGCTACGTTTGGCGTTTCGTGCTTTCTCGGCGCCGCCGTCGGCTGTCTCGTGGATATCGGGGGCGTCGTCTCGAGAGGGACGGCGGACGTCGTCGGCGCGTACGCCGCCGTCGTCAGCCTCGTCGTCGTGCGCTCCTTCTTCGGCGTGCTCATCGACGCGCTGGACGTCACGTTTCTGTGCTACGTGCGGGATGAGGAAGCCAACGCGATCGGCAAACCGGCCCTCACGGAGATGTTCGACGAAATCCCGTACGCGCGCCGCGCGCCGGAACGCGCCGAAGCCGAGCGGAACGCGCCGAAGAAACCACCGCCCGCGATGCAGCCACCGCCGACGCTGGTCATTCAATTCGGCATTCGTGGCGAGACGCAAACGACCGCGTCCGACGCAGACGTCCCCTCGCCTCTGTATGACGAGACACTTTTATTCACGTATTCGCTCGCGCGTCCCAGTCAATCAATCGCGTCGCCGCGCGTCCCCGCGCCGTCCCACACTTTCCGCGTCAACGCCCGCCGAACGGCACCTCCCGCGCGCGGTCGATGCGATGCGCGTGCGCGCGCTCGAATCCTTGCTCAGCTCGATCGCGCCCTTCGAACGACCGAAACAATGGCTCGAACAGTACCCCACGAATGCCGCGCTCGCCGCCGGCGTGCTCCACCACGCGCGCCATCGCGGGGACGTCGACGGGCGATTGGTGTGTGATCTCGGGTGTGGGTGCGGGATGTTGAGCGCGGCGGCGGTGTTGTGCGACGCGGGGGCGGTGATCGGGGTGGACGTGGACGAGGACGCGCTCGAGACGTGTCGAGAGAATTTGGAGAGTTTCGAGCCGGCGCTCGAGGTGGAGCTCGTGCGCGCCGACGTCGTGGTCGGGGTGTCGACGAGACGCGAGGATGGGAGTGGGGATGAAGAGAGTAGTGGTGATGACACCGACGCGCGATCGCCGGTATCGAGATTGCGGTGCGACACGGTGGTGATGAATCCGCCCTTCGGGACGCGACGCGCGGGCGCCGACGTCGCGTTTCTTCGCGCGGCGTTTCGAATCGCCACGGGGGCGATATACAGTCTTCATAAGACGAGCACTCGGGCGCACATAGAAAAAGTGGCGATGACGAAGTTTCACGCGCGCGAGGCGGAGGTGTTGGCGCAGTTGAAGTACGATTTGCCGGCGACGTACGCGCATCACAGAGAAAAGTCGGTGGAAATCGCCGTCGATTTGTGGCGTTTCGTACCGAGCGAGCGATCGGCGTTCATCGAGGAGGAGGAGGAGAAAGAGGACGGGGATGACATCGACGCGCTCGCGCGAGATGTCTCGCGTAAGGCGCGCGTGGGTGGTGGTCGAGGGCGCGGTCGCGGCGGCGAGCGAGGGCGAGGCGGCGGTCGCGGTCGCGGCGGGCGACGATAGCGCGATAGACTGTAATAATACCAGAAGACACGTTTGTCGAAGATTATTGATGCAGAGTCGATGTGGAAGATCTTTTACAAATGTACGACCGTCCATCGATCGATGAGAAGGTAAGAAGAATGGTTGGTGCGGTTTTTCGCCCGCTCGGAGCGTCGACGCTCTCTGGCGGCTTTTAAAGTCGCCGCCGCGGTATTGGAGCTACATGGCTACGACGTATCTCGATAGCCATCGTGATTGTGTTATTTCGTGTGCGTGTGTGCGCGCGCGCGTACCTGTGTAAAATAAACTCACGCCTGCGTCGGCTGGATGCGCATGCGTTCCATTTGCGATTCCTTCGGAAGCTTCACCTTGTCCGCCAATCGAAGAAATTTGAGCACCGAAATCACCATCCACGTCATGTCAAACTGCCACCACTTCAAGCCGTGACGAGCGCTAAATTCGAACGCGTGGTGGTTGTTGTGCCAACCCTCACCGTACGCCAAGATACCTATGAGCCAGTTGTTACGGGACAAATCACCCGTGTTAAACTCTTGCGAACCCCAGCAGTGCGCCACCGAGTTCACCGCCCACGTGATGTGCCACACCCACACGGTGCGCACGCAGAATCCCCACACGAGCCACGGCAAACCACCGAGGGCGTAGAGCGCGGCGGCGGAGGCGGCGATGTGCCACATGTACGTCTTCTCCATGAATCGGTAAAACGGCTGCGACGCGAGCTCGGCGGCGTTGGAACGGTCCCCGACGCGTTCGATGGTCGCCTCGTTATCCAACAGCCACCCGGCGTGGGACCACCAAAACCCTTCGTACGGCGTGTGCGGATCCTTGGGCGTGTCGCAGTGTTGATGATGGTACCGGTGACTCGACGCCCATTCCAAAGGATCGCCTTGCATCGCCAACGCACCGCAGTACGCCAAGACGTACTCGAGCCACTTGGGCGTGCGAAACGACTTGTGGGCGATTTGTCTGTGATAACTCAGCGTGATGCCGAGACACCCGGTGATGAAGTACATGGCCAAGAAGCACTTGAAGGCGCCCCACGTAAAGGTGAACGGGGCGAGCAAACATCCAAGATGCATGGCGCCGATGAAACTCACGTACGTGATGTCGGTGGGGATCCACTTTCGAAGAAACGCGTTTCGTTTCGGGCTCGCGAGAATATCCGAAAACGGCACCTTGCGCGTCGGCTTGACGCCCGCCCACACGCCCTTCGCCGCCGCCGCCGCCTCGTTATTCACCGCGCTCCACAATTCACGCGCCTGATCGACGCCCGCTTCACCGAGTCGTTTCCACACAACCTCATCATCGCTCTCGTCACCGAGTCCGATGACTCCCGAAGGAGACGTCACCGCGCGCGTCCGCGTCGTCGTCTTTGAAAAGCCGACGCCGTCGCCGCGTCGAACCGCCCGCGTCCGTCTCACAGTCGTCGTCCCTGCGAGCGAGGAGACAAAACACAAATAAAAGAAGGATACAGTCAGTCACCGATGATTCATCACCGTTCACTCTTTCTTCGCTCGGCGCGAACCCGCCTCGCTTCGCTCGAGATCTCTCCCCGCGCCGCGATCCCGCCCCGCTCGTCGAATCCCTCATCCCGTCCCTCTCGCCGTCCCTCTCGCCCGCGCGCGACGCGCGTCGCGACGCCTTCGTCACCGCGCGCGTCGCCTCACGCGTTCACGCATCACGCACGACGAGACGATGAAAGAATGAATGAATGAATGACGCGATCGCTCGCCGACGTCGTCCCGCCATTCGTGCGTGACGCCCCCCCCCGCGCGCGTACACGCGACGCGTCGTGTGACGACGAGCAGACGAACGAAGACATACCTCGAGACGCGCGCGCGAATTCGTACGCGCGCGCACCGAGCGCGATCGTCGTCGTCGTCGACGCCATCCCGCGCCCGGTTCGTCGCGCGCGCGTGTGACGGTGGGGCACCGCGCTGGACGGAGGCGAGGGATTGTGATGTGGGTATATTCTCGGACGCGCGGGGTATATCTCTTACAAGTGTATTCTAACCGTGTGTCATACGTGTACGTGCGGGCGACGCGCGTGGATGGATGGTGTGGATGACGTGTGGTATACATGTGGGTATATTATCGGACGCGTGGGATATAGTGAACTACAGTGTGTGCTAACTGTATGAAATACGTGTACGTGTGGGCGACGCGCGTGGATGCGTGGTGTGGATGACGTGCGTGTGTTATACATGTGGGTATATTCTCAGACGCGTGGCGTATAATCGACTACATTTTATTCTAACTGAGTCGAGCGCGTGGATGCTGACGTGGGTGTGCGCGCGCGTGGGGTGCGCGAGGAGTCGGGACTCGCGGATGGATGGATTCTGGAGTGGACGTCGACGCCGCGGCGCGGCGGCGGCGTCGGATCGGTCGGTCGGTCGAGCGCGCGAGCGGGGGAGGGTGGAAGTGCGTCGATGGGACGGCGGCGAGTGCGCGCGTGCGTGCGTGCGTGAATGACGCGGTGCGTCGTATGCATTATGAATACCTAGTGCGGCGTCGAGGCGGTCGCGGCGGCCGGGGTGGACGACGCGACCGACGCGTGAGGGGCGTGTTTGAGGTAGGCTTGGGCGTAGAGCGCGCCGAAAACCATGAGCACGCCGGACCACTGTTGCCAGGTGAGGGGGTGGAGGAAGATGAGACAACTGAGTAAGATGCTGACGAGCTGTCGCGTCGTCATGATGGCGGCGAAGAGCAACGCGCCGAATTCCTTAATGGTGTAGAGAATGCACAGTTGTCCGAACATGGAGCTCAGGGAGAGGGTGACGATGTCGGTGAAGACGGCGGGGTGGCGGGAGATGAATTCGAGGGCTTGGAAGATGGCGCCGTCGGTGACGAGCCAGGTGAGCGAGAGCGTGGCAGAGACGCCGTTGACGTAGAGCATCTGATTGTACGTCTCCATCTGGTACCCTCGGAAGAGTTTATCCTGGAACGTGCTCGTGAAACCGTCGAAACCCAAGTAACCTAACATGAGAAGCAATCCCTTGAAGCTCGTATTAGAGGATTTAACGCTGTGCTTGTGCGTCAAATTCCCGTAGAGTCCAAAAATCGTACACCCGAGCGTCACGCACGCCGCGATGGCGCAATCCATCAACGTGTATCTCTTCTGATTGATAAAATATCCCCAAATCATCACTGGAATCATCTTCGCGCACTTCCCGAGCGTTTGCACCGGGAACGACACGTATCGCAGCGCTTCGTATTGACACGTCGTCGCCAAGACGTTGGACGCGCTCACCCCCGCGTACTTCCAGAGCGGCGCCGCCGGTTTCACCATCCCCTTCGTGTACGACAGGATCGCAGCCGCGAGAGACGCGGATAAGATCCGGTTACTCAAGACGAGAAACACGCTGTACTTGAAATATTCCGCGTCTTCTCCGTACGGGCGCGTCATGATCCGCTCCTGTAAAATCCCGTACACGATGAGACTTCCCACGACGCCCGCCGCGCACAGCGCGATGCGCGTCATCGGCGACATGGCCGCGGACATCGGTTTCTTCGCGGCGAGCCCGCCGTCCATGGTCGACGCGCGAGGTCGGCGTCACCGAGGCGCGGAGTCCGGAGACGTGAACCTGGAACTTCGGCGCGCGTCGACGGGACGGGACGGGACGGGACGGGACGACGACGACGACGCGCGCGAATCCGAGGATGTTCGATTGGTTCTACCATTGACGCTCATTCTAGGTCTTCTCGCGGTCGCGGTCGCCCCACATGGCGTCGTATCGCGCTCGACCTTCGCGAAGTCGGCGCTCGGATTCGTCGGCGACGACTGTTAGCGCGTGACACGAGGCGTCTCGAGCCAAGCCTCGACGACACACCTCGAGCGCCTCGGCGTGTTGACCCATGTCGTTGAGCGCGGCGGCTTGACGGGCGTAATATTTGCCCACCTCGGGCGCGAGGCGCACCGCGGTCTTCGCGTCGGCCAACGCGTCTTCGACGGCGCCGGCGCCGAGCCGCGCCGCGCTTCGATTGCTAAAGAGAACGGCGTTCGCGCGATCCAGACGAATCGCCATCGAGTACGACTTTATCGCCGCTTCGTAATCGCCTGCGGCAAAGTGCGTGTTTCCACGCTTTTTGGCGAGCGCCACGACGGTGTCGTCGACTCGGTCGTCGTCGCGCGTCGCCTCCGCCGCGCTCCGAAACAACGGACGCTCTCTCTCGCGCTCTCGTGAGATGCGCGCCGGGAGCGCGTCGACGATCTCTCGAGCCTTTTGAACGATTTCTGATTTTTCGGTGAGCCCACGACACGACAGATCGCTCGACGCGCGCGCGTGGACGACGATTTTCGCGAGCTTCGTCGAGCACGCATCGTCTCGCGAGAATTCTTCGCGAAGTCGTTCGAGCGCGGGCGCCGTCCGAAGAAACTCGACGACGTCGCCGTGGTTCGCGTGCGCCGCCACGTCTAACGGGGTTTCGTCCACGCTGTTCAAGAGATCCATCTTTGCGCCGCACTCGTGCGCGAGGATGCGCAACGAGTCGAGCGCGCCGGCGCCCGCCGCCGAGTGCGCCGCCGTCCCGTCGCCGTTGTTTTTGACGTTTGGATCTATGCCGCTCGCGTAGAGCCAACGCACGCACGCCGCGTGCCCTTTCGCCGCCGCCCAGTGTAACGCCGTGTTCCCGGAGAACCCGTAGCTCGTGCCGACGCCTTGAGAAAAGAGCACGTCTTCGTTTTCAGCGAAGAGGGCGCGCATGGCGTCGAGGTCGCCCGTCTTGGCGGCGTCGAGCCATCGTCTCTGAATCTCTCTCTCTAACACGACGACGCGCCGATCGTCGTCTGGAATGGGTGCGTTTTCGTCGTCACCCTCGTCGTCGCGTTCGGGCTCCTCTTCGACGACCGGAAGAACCGCCGCCGTCGTCGATTCGAAACTCGGTTCGCACGGGGCGCAAAAAATCGCCGCGCGTCCCGGATCGCCGCCGAGCGCGACGACGAGCGCCTCACCGCGTTGCATTCGCACCGCCGCGTCGCACGGCGTCTCCCCGATCTCATCCTCCGCGTCCACGCTCGCTCCCAGAGACAGAAGCACCGAGACGCACTCCTCCCATCCATTGGCGGCGGCGGCGTGCAACGCCGTGGCACCGCACGCGTTTGGAAAATCCACCTCGTACCCGCGCGCGTCGACGAGCCACGCCACGACGTCCGCGTGTCCCTTGGCCGCGGCCCAGTGCGCGGCGGTGTGTCCCAACCCGCTCGAGCGCGCGTGCAGGAGGGACGGGTCCTCTCGCAACATGTCTCGAAGGATGTCGGCGTCTCCCGACTTGGCGGCGGCGAACCATCGCGCGAGTATCGTCGCCGACGTCGGCGACTCGTCCGAATCGCTGAATCGCGCGAGGCGACCGACGCTGAAACTCGGTGAACCGAAACTGGACGATCCAAGGTCTTCGTCCTCCGCGCTCGACGACTCGTGTAAGTCGGCCAAACCGTTCATGGCTTTACCGAAATCAAACTCCTTCATGGATTCGACGAGACGCTCGACGCCGGCGTCGACGTCGACGCCCTCGAACAAATCCTCGTCGTCCAATTCTCCCGCCAACGCCTCCATGATGAACGCGCGCAGTTCCGCGTCCGTCTCTATATCCTCCTCCTCATCATCTTCATCCTCATCCTCGTCGCCGCGTCGCGATTCGGCGCGCGCCGCGAGCTCGCCCGCGAGCTCGGAGAGCGCGTCTTCTCCGTGGTCGTCCAAAAACGCGCGCACCCTCGGCGGCGGCGTAAACGTCGACGCATCGAAGCGCAACCCATCCGGAAACGTTCCCGGCGGGAACAAAAACTTTGGAAACGGAAACGGCGGCATTCGTCTTAACTCTTCCCGCGTCGCGCCCGCGCACAGACTCGAGACGTCGGCGCCGCCGAACCGTTCTTCAAAGAGCGCGCGAAACGCGTCCACATACTCCTCCACGTCCACGTCCATCTCCTCCATCGATCCACCGGCGTCGTAAAACGCGCGCATTCGCGGGTCGGAGAGCACGCGTCGCGCCTCGGCCGCCGCTTTGAACGTCTCGGCGGCGGCGTCGCCTTTGTTTCTGTCCGGGTGACACCGAAGCGCGACGGCGCGGTACGCGGCGGTGATCTCGTCCGTCGTGGCGGACGGGGAGACACCGAGCGCGGCATAGAGGTCGGGACGCGCCGGTCCGTCGGCGATGAACGGATCGTCGTCGTCGGCGGCGTCGAGGAAGGCGTCGAGTTCGTCCCGGTGTTGATTACGCGGATGATGATGATGACGACGCGGATGGCGCGCCTCGTCGTCGACGACGACGCTCGACGACGCGCGAGAGGTGGATGCACTCGCGCTCGCGCCTCGAGACGCGCGGTCGTCGCGAAAATCGACGTCGGCACCGCGAACCATGGTGGGCGTCCGCCGCGCGGCGAGGCGGCGTCTGCGGCGAGAGTATTGTAATAATAATACTTGAATGAATCACATCGCGCGTTCGATCCATCATCGCCGCTCGAGAATCATCCCCACGAATTTGACATCCTCCTTGCCGTTCGGAGTGTCGATCTGCACGCCGTGACTCGCGATGGCGTCCATGATTTTATCGAAGGATTTGGCGTCGCACTCGTAGTACGCCCTGCACTTGCGCTTCGCCGGTGGATTGAGCCACGTGGTGACGTCCACGGGGGCGCTCACCTCGAACACCGCGGTGGTGAGTCTGAGGACGTCACCGATTTTGGCGCCGGCGCGCTCGGCGTTGCCTCCGGGGACGACCTCGTCGACGTACACCTCCGTCTCGACGCCGACGAGCCGCTGCTGAAAGACGAGTCCGAGCGGACGCTCGCTCGCTAGACACACGGCGTCGGCGTCGACTGGGAAGGTTAGGGACACGCTCGCGGGGGAAGTCCCGCCGAGATCGACGGCGAACTCGCGACGAACGACGCCGGGGACGTTCGTGGGCTCTTCGGTACCGGTGCGACGAATGAGCGCGGTGTCGCCGGAGGCGGAGGCGGACGTCGTCGTGAGCGACGCGCGCGCGCGAGACGATCCTCCGCGAGTGATTCTCGCGTCGAGGGGATGCGCGGCGCGGGCGCACGCGGGGGCGAGGACGGGCATGGGGGGCGAGGGGCGTCGTGTGCGGCGTACGCGGCGAGACATCGCAAATGGATAGAACTCGAGAGACGCGGTGAAGAAATCGTAGAGATCGATCAACAGTTGTCTACGTCAGGTGTGTGGCTATGGGTGTATCGACGCGAGCGTCTCATCGCTGCGCGGCGGCGGCGGCTCGAACGTGCGCGGCGACACGCGCGCGCACTTCGCCCACCGGAAGCGGGCGCGCGTGCTCCGAGCTCCATCGTTTTTGCTCAGACTCGAGCGCTTCGAGGGCCCATCGTTGGGTCAATCGGTCGTAATTGGCGCGTGGATCGTGGTGTGGGTGGTTGGGAACGCGAAGATCCTCAACCTCCATGGTGACGAAGGCGGTGACGGCGTCGGAGAAGAGCTCGGACATCGGATCTTCGAATTGCGGCGGAAGCGGTTTGGTGAGAAGCGGCTTGCTCGCCGCGCGCGGAGGCGCGCGCGCGGGTTCTTCGCGCTCGCGTTTTATGCCTCGGGAGGCGTCGTACGCGGACGGCTCGCCGACCGGAGGGCCCCAACCGCCCGATCGCTGGGGAGGGTAGGCAGCGTGCGACTGCGGACGCATCGCCTGCGCGAGACTCGACTGTTGCGTCGGCGGCGGGTCGTGAGATCCTCGAGCGTACTGCGGTCCTCCGCGCGCGCCGTAACCACCGCCGCTTGACATGGCGCTTCTCGGGGGTGCGCTGGCGTTGAATCCGCCGCGACCGCCGGACATGGCGCTTCCTCGCGGCGCGCCGCTGTTAAACATGGAACCGCCGGGGGCGCTGCCGAAACGATTCAGCGCGCCGCTTGAACCCGTCCGCATGCCCCAACTCCCACCAGAGCCAGAGCCAGTTCGGTGCATTTTGTGTCCCTGCGGCGCCTGTTGCTGTGGCGAGGGTCGGTTTGGCAGTTCGCCAAGTTTGCCAAAGCCGACGTATTTCACCTCGAAATCGCGAGCCAACCTCATCAGAGGCGTGTCGTTCGCGACGCGCAAATCGCCGAGGACATCCTTCATATACACGTTCCCTGCCGTGCGCATCTCCATGATACGGGCGACGATGATGTCTTTAAAGTGTAACATGAGTTCGGACAAGATTTTCAAAATCTTTCGAATCAGCGCGGCGTGCGCGGCCGACGCTCGCGGACCGCCCAACGTCGTGATGCATTTCTGGAAGCAAGCCATCATGCCGCTGTGAACGATCTCGGCTTGTAAATTGGGGTTCATCGTGAGGGACACGGCTTCGAGAATCAAGCCGAGATCGCGCGTGGAGACTTGAGTTTTGCCGTCGGCATCCACCGGGTAGCACAGGTTGAAGAGCTGCACGCACTGCGCGATAGCTTCCTTTGAACGCAAACCACCGGTCGTGGATTGCAATTCTTCCATTCGAAGATCGACTTCGCTGCGCTTCTTCGCGCCCGCCGCCATGGCGCTCCACTTGCTCGCGTACGAGCCAGCCGGAGGCTTGGCGCGACGAACGTTCGATCTCGCGCCGCTCGGCCGAGCGACGCTATTCTCCGCGCGCTCATCAGCCTTTCTCTGCTTCTCCAACGCGCGAATTTCTTCAGGTGGACGCCACGATTTGTTTTCAGCTTTGACGGCCGTCTTCTTCGGCGTGTAGTGATCCTTCATCGCTTCGCGTCCCCGCGCCTCCTCCTCTTGGATTTTCGCCTCGTCGAGCTCGCGCATGACGGGCTCCAAGTCAGCCTCGTGTCCTTCGTCGTCGTCATCGCCGTCGATGTTGTACGCCTTGGCGGCCTCCGCAGCCTTGGCGCCGCCGATCCACCCGCAACACGCGCCAGCCATGCAATAGCACCTCGACGGCTTTTCCCCAAAACGCTCAAACTTGTAATCGATGGTGAGCTCCTCGCCCGCGGCGATGTCTCGAGTCGCGAAAATCCCGATGCACAGCTCTCCGCGCACCATCCACTTTTGCGTCTCGCAGTTCGGCGCGCACGAGTGATTCAAAAACCTCGCCACGTTCCCTCGAATCGTCGCGTCGATGGTTTCGCTGCTCGACAGCGTCATGAAGTAATAATGGCTTCGTCCCTCCTCCTGGTACCGCTCCTTCCGCTCGTGATACGCATCCTCGTGCAACACCTCACCCAAATACTCCAACACGAAATCACCCGCCCGAACGTCCTGTTCCGCGAACAATCCGTGCCCCTTTTTCCCCGTCCTCTTCACCGTCGCCCTCTTATACTCTCTCCTCGACAAACGCTGATTCGCGCACGCGCTCCCGCACGGACAGTGCGCCGGATCGCACTCGCTCAGCACCAATCTGTTCAAACAATCCGCGCCACACCCGACACCGTCCTCGACGACGCACGAACACACCATCACGTCGTCCTCGGATTGCGTCTTCGGCGCGCGGTGCGCGAAGATGTTTCTCTCGATCCTATACCACTCGTGCGTCTTCACCCCCGGTCGAGCCCCACCCCGCCCGCCTCGGTCGCGCGCCGCGGCGTTCGCCGCCGCTTCCTGCGCCTGCATCAACACGTCGATCTCGTGATCCTCGAGCTCTTGCGGGTCATCGCACGTGCTGAATGCCTGATCGAGATTTTGATGACAAAACCACGCGTGATTCTCGCCGAGTCTCTCGGCGACGAGCTGCGGCACGCGACGCCACACCTGACACGAATCGCACTGCACCCACGCGTCCGTCGTGAGCGGGCGCTCGCTGAGCAAACGCTGGAGGGTGGCGCTCATCGCGCGCGCCGTTCGTCGTCCGTCGGCGAGTGACGACGAAAAAGACATCTTTCTTCAAAATTGAGGCTTCCGCACACATCGTCTCGTCGTCGTCTCGCGCGCGACGTGCGCGGCGTCGAACGCGTCTCTCGAGACGCGCGCGTGAGCGTCGCGACGCGTTCGCGCGGTAGAGGTCGTCGAGGGAGGCGCGCGCGCGACGAATGTCGAATCCGTTTGAAATCTCCGCACCACAGCCGACGGAGAACGCGCCGCCGGCTCGCGGGATGGCGAATCCGTTCGAGACGCAGGTGCGCGATGGACGCGCGAGATGTGCGCGCACGCGATGCGCGTCGTCGCGAGGCGCGATGAACGACGACGCGCGCGCGGTGAAGAGATGATCTCGTCGGGTTGAGATCTTTCTCTCTGTCTCTCTCTCTCATTTCGTCTCTCCGCGCGCGCGCGGACGACCGACTGACCGAACGAACGCGGCGCCTTGTCTCGCAGGCATCTCCGGGACACGCGAGAGGCGTGAGCGCGGCGTCGTCGCACGAGGAGTTTAGTAATCCTTTCGAGTCTCCCGGTCCCGCCGCGCGCGTCGGCTACGGCGGCGAAGAGGTGCCCTTACCGGATGTCCCTCTTCCCGGCGCGAACGCGTACGAGAACGGGGGCGGGGACGTGAATTCGACGTTCGGTGCGTACGATGTGGCGGCGAACCAGGGCGGCGAGATGGGCATAGAGATGGGCGCGGCGCCGACGTCGAATCGAGGCGGGTCGTCGTTTCGATCGAGCGCGACGGCGGCGTTTAAGAGCGCGTTCGGTGGACGATCGTCCAACGCGGCGCCGAGCGGAAGCGCGTTCGGCGGTGGCGGTGGGACGGGTGGCGTCTCGTCCGCGTCGCTCGCGGCGCAACAGCGCGATCTCGAGAGGCGCGAACAAGAGATTTTACGGCGCGAGCGGGATTTGGAGGCGCGCGAGCGAGCGGTGAGAGACGGGCCGCGCGGCGGTCCTGGCGCTCCCAACTGGCCGTTCAAGTGCTACGCCATCACCTATCACAGTATCGCGGATGAGATTCCACCGAGACACAAGCGGTGCGTGACGCTGTGTTACGTCGTGTACGTCTTGTTCTCCGTCGCGATGTTTTCCAACTGCCTTGTCGCCTTCGTCAGAATGTTTCAAAAGGGTGACTTGTCGTCGTTTTTGATGGCGTTCATCTACATGGTGTGCGGTATTCCGGGCGCGTGGGCGCTGTGGTACAGACGCGTGTACAACTCGTGCAAAGCGAACCGCGCGTTCGGGTTTTTGTGGTTCTTCTTGATGTTTATGTTACACATCGGCTTCGTCACCTTCGCCGCCCTCGCGCCGCCGGGTTTCTTCGGCGCGCAACAGTGGGCGACGTGCGGTTTACTTAACCTCACCCAAGCGCTGAATTCGCACAAAGTCATCGGTATCATGCACGCCACCGTGATGTCGATGCTGATGACGGACGCGTTGCTCTCCATCATCTGCATTCGCATGGTGTATGCGTCGTTCCGTTCCGACGGACACTCGATTCAACAGGCGCGGGAGGAGGCGTATCGCGAGGGCGCGCGCGCCGCCGTGAGCGGTGGCGTCGGGTCGGGCGCTGTGTGATGCGGTGTCGAGTGGAATCGAATCGAATCGAATCGAATCGTGCATATAAGTTAGATAGTTTCTGTGTGCAAACAGTGTCAATACATCTCTTCTAAGTGGGGGTTACGTTACGATTGAATCCGCGGCTCGTCGGCGCGGCATTAATTTTCTTCTTGACATTAACACGTCTTCAGTTCGCTCGCCCACGATTCTTCGTAGTTGTCGACGGCGAATTGGTAAATTTTTTGTTGATGCGCCAATCCTTCCTTGATCTTATTCAACATCACCTCGTCAGCCATGTACGTGGCGAGACGTTCCTTGAGCGCCTTGCTCAGACGACCGCTGCTGCCGTTGGTGAACATGTGAGTGGCGCGCTGCAAATCGAGTCCGGCGAAATCCGGTAGCGTCTTCTTCATCTTACGCAACCCGTCCATAAGATTCTCCGTGAGGAGATATCGCACGCAGCCGCTCTTGAGGTTATTGATGCAACCGTCGATGTGGCACTGCGTGTCGCGCGGGAATGTCCCGGGAGAGATGAGTTGGGTCCAATCGTCGCCTTGCGTGAAATAAAACCACTGCAACGGGTTAAGCGGACACTCACCGGCCGCTTTCCACTGCGGCGCCCACATAGCGCGTCCTTCGGCGCCTTCGAGGCACGAGTATTTGTAATGGCTCATGAAGCGATCAAACGGGTCGCGCAACACCATGAGATACATGCACGGCGCCTCGGTCGCAGAGCACAATCCCATGTTGTACGAACCCTTGGACATGAGACGCTGTCCTTTATCGTACGCATCGGCGAGCGTCGCCGTGGAGAATGACTTTTCCTTGGCGTGCAACGCGCGCGTGGTGGCGTAAATGTTATTCGCCGTCGCGTCGACGAGCGGCGCCGTCAGCCAACCGCCGTTGTACACCTCGCGAGGATTGAGCGCCTTACCGTACTTATTATTGATCTGGTGTTGCACGGACGCCAAAACCTCGTTAAAGTACGTCCCACCAGCCTTCGGTACGTGCACAAAATTGTACAACATGGCTGTGTTTCCGCGTTGTCGAATCTTCTTCGTGTATCCATCCTTGGGCAAGAGATACGGCGCCTCGGTGTCGTTATTCGCCATACCGGTAATGTAGGTCGCCTCCGCTCCGCGACCATGCGTCGCCGCGAAGTGCCTCGCCGCCTTTCCAGACAACCCGAGAGTCGCCGTCGCCTCCGCTTGCAGCGCTTGATAGATGAAATACTTTTCGATATCCTCCTCCACGCCGCGACTCTGTCGCGCGTCGCACGTCTTCGGCGGAATGGTTTCGCTGAACTGTCTCCCCTCGGGAATGTTCCCCGCCGCCCACTCTTGTCGCCACATTGGCATTCCGAGATTCGCGTCTCCCGATTCCGAGACGCCCGTGGCGACGACGACGAGCGCCGCCGACGACGCCGCGAGAGAGACGCACGCCGCCGCGCGTCTCCACCGCGACCGCCCTTTGGCGCCGCGTCCGTCGTCCTCGTCACCACCGCGCTCGCTCGCCGTCGCGCACGCATCATCGGCGGCGCGTCGCGCGCTCTCGACGTCCGCGCCGTCCTTGGCCATCAACGGCGCGCGCTCCGCGCTCGCGAACATCGACGCTGGGTGTTGAGCGCACGATCGAGGAGGGATTCGTCGACGATCGAGTCGTCTCGCGCGCGATGCGGACGATCGACCGCGTTCGTCGGTCCGTGCGTCGACGGCGACGTCGGCGGTGCGGCTCGCCGAGACGCGTTCGCGCGCGGCGGTGTGACGACGACGACGACGACGATCGGCGTTCGCGCGCGCGAGAGAGATAAAAATGTCCGAGTGGGTAGGGTTTAGGTAGGGTTTAACGTGGTGACGATGGTTTTACGGATGCGTACTTTACGAATGCGTGTGCCATACAAAGTGTGCGTCGCGCGCTCTTCTCTTCGTCTCCGCGCGCGTCGCCGCGCTAACAGCTCGCCGGCGCGCGCGCCCAGTTCTTGTCGTAGTTGGCCACGGCGTGATCGTAGACCTCTTGCATCTTGGCGTGTCTGCGCTTGATTGTCTCCATGATCGTGGCGTTGGACATGTATTTTCGCAGACGCGCCGCCTCGGACGGGGCGAGCTGCGGTTGCGCGTTTCGCGCGCCCCAGTGAAGGCCCACGCGGGAAAACTCTTGATACGTCGATCGAAGTTTACCGATACCGTCTTGATACTTCTCCAGGATGAGGTATCGCACGCAGTTGCTGTTCAAGTTGATTTTGGATTGCGCGGCGCGCGTCGCGGCGTCCTTGGCGCCGGGCGCGAGTTGGTACGTCCAATCCAAGTTTGGACCGAGATAATCCATGAATTCAATCGGATCGAGCGGGCAGTGTCCGGCGTGTTTCCACTCCTCTTCCCACTGCGCCTTCCCCTCGGATCCTTTGAGACAGGAGTACTTGTAATGACTCAGGTACCGGTCGACGGGATCGCGCAACACCGTCAGATAGACGCACGGCGCGTCGACGGCGTCGCAAAAACCCATGCCGTATTGTCCTTTACCGAAAAAGCGCGTCCCCTTTTCATATTGCGCGAGGAGCGCATCTTGACCGAACCAGTGCGCGGGTTCGTGATCGCGAAAGTGTTGCGCCGTGCTAAAGACGTTATTCTGTGTCAAATCCACCAAGGGGAGCGTGATCCACGACCCCATGGGCGGTTTGTGCAACGGATAGGCGTATCCAAAGTGTTGACCATTCTTTTCCATCGCGTCCGTCATCATCTGCGCAAAAAACGTGCCTCCAGCCTTGGGCACGTGGACAAAGTTATAAAACAGCGCGCTCGAGTTCTTCATCGCGATGTGTTTCGCCTTGCCCCCCGGAGGCACGGCGTACGCCTTTCCGGCGCCGATTTTCAAAGTCCAGTCATCGATGAAATCATTGATCGCCTTTTGATTCGGTCTGACGTATCGATTTCTACCCAACGACGCCGCGTCCATATCTTGTTCATTGGCGGATCCGCACGCGGCGTTTCGCGTGAGGTAGGAATCCGGCCACTCGCCGATGTCGACGTACCGCCCGGGCCACGGCGCGGAGAAACCCAAACGACGCTTTGAACAAAATTTCGGTCGCCCACCGAGCTTGGCGATCATTTTATCCCCGCGCGCGTCGTTCGACACCGAACGCGACTGACGTCCCCACGACCGTCTCAACGCCGGCGCGACGCCGCCCAACGCGCTCGTCTCCGTCGCCGTCCCGCCTCCCGAAACCGTCGCCGCCGTCGCCGCGCACGCGCCCACTACCAACGCCACCACCGTCGCCACCCGCGCGCCTCGACTCAACACCGTTCGCACGGTCTCTTCCGCATCCTCTCGCATCTGTCGCACCGACTCCGTCGCGCTGCACGCGCGCTCGCGCACGAGTTCACCCGGCACGATCGCGCGCTCGGGATCACCACCATCCGTCGGCGTCAACAGCGCCTCGCGTTCACCGCGCGTCATCGCGCCCTCCGTCGCTGAAGACACAGAGCGCGACGCGTCCACCGCGCGCACGGTCGTCCGTCTTGTTGCGTCCTCGCGTCGACGAAACGCGTCCGCGAGTGAACGATGATGATGACTCGCACTCGCGTTTGGGTGTTACGCCCAGCGCACCGGTCGAGCGAACGCGCGAGAGTTCGCGGCGCGTCGTCGTCACCTCGTCCGCGCGCGCGCCGAGGGACGCGCGCGAAGGGACGCGCGATGGTGGATCGACGCGACGTCGAGCGCGCGC
>Ga0181569_10000127_pt1 | contig 50905 bp, 52 predicted proteins | sample 101ome_19_FD_132452 | JGI IMG/M metagenome (GOLD analysis project Ga0181569, IMG submission 132452) | Coastal salt marsh microbial communities from the Groves Creek Marsh, Skidaway Island, Georgia - 101405AT metaG (megahit assembly) | ecosystem: Environmental > Aquatic > Marine > Intertidal...
ATTATTGCCGGCATCGTCCTGGCGGTTGTGCTTGTGGTTATACTCATGGGCTGGCACGACGCCGGCCTTGCACTGGACAAGGCCTGGTGGGCTTTCATCTTCCGCTGGCTGCACGTTCTCAGCGGCGTGATGTGGATTGGTATCCTCTGGTACTTTAATTTCGTCCAGATACCCAACATGGGAAATATCCCGGACGAACAGAAACCGGCGATTACCGGCGTCATCGCGCCGGCGGCCCTGTTCTGGTTCCGCTGGGGCGCCATGTCCACGATCATCACCGGCCTGATCCTGGCCTGGCTGAACGGTTATATCGCCGACGCGATCGCCATCGGCCTGACCGACGGCGTGCCGAAGCACACGGCAATCGGCATCGGCATGTGGCTGGGCACGATCATGTGGTTCAATGTCTGGTTCATCATCTGGCCGAACCAGAAGAAAGCGCTCGGCATCGTACAGGTCGAGGCGGACGAGAAAGCGAAAGCGGGCCGTACCGCGATGCTGTTCTCGCGGACCAACACGATGCTGTCGATCCCCATGCTCTACGCCATGGTGGCGGCACAGAACCTGTTCTGACCTCTTTACAGGACGCACACCGAAGGGGGCCTCCGGGCCCCCTTCTTTTTTGTCCGCTAAACCTTATTCCACCGCTATCAGGGCGGCGGCGACCGCGCGATCTTCCGTCAGCAACACATTGAACGTTCGACAGGCGGCGCCTGTATCCATCCATTCCGGTACGATGCCGAACCCCTTCAGGTAGTCGCGGATGTCGGCGCGCGGCATGCCTATTCGCGGACCACAGCCGATCAGAAGAACTTCGATACTGTCGCGGGCTTCCGCCACCGCGGACAAGGTTTCCGCCGCAATGTCTTCATAACGGGTGACGCTCCAGGACATCGTGATTTCGGGAAGAATAATCACCGAACCGGAATGGGCTTCGCCGGCGATACGAAAATTGCCGGCCCCATAACCCTGGATCAGCTGCCGCCCTGCCGGAACCGCCGGCGTGATGTCGTTCATCCCTGGTCGGCGGACTTGCCCGTGGGCGCGTCGTCCATTTCTTCCCCGACGATCAGACCGCTTCGGCGCAGGTTCATGTAGACCAGCAGCGGCACGGCGATGAAAATCGACGAATAGGTACCGACTATAACTCCCCAGATCATTGCGAAGCTGAAGCCCTTGATGACCTCGCCACCGAAGAAGTAGAGCGCCCCGAGCGCGATCAGGGTGGTCACGCTGGTCAACAGGGTGCGCGACAGGGTGCCGTTGACTGACAGGTTCAACAGCTCGTAGAGCGACATCTGCTTGAACTTCCGCAGGTTCTCGCGGACGCGGTCATAGACGACCACGGTATCGTTGATCGAATAGCCCGCAATGGTCAGAATCGCGGCGACGGTAGACAGATTGAATTCAAGCCCCAGCAGCGCAAAGACACCGATCGTCAGCGCGACGTCATGAAGCAGCGCCACCACCGCGCCCACCCCGAACTGCCACTCAAACCGGAACCAGATGTAGACGAGCATGGCCGCCATCGCCAGCAGGACGGCCGTAACCCCCGCCTCAATCAGTTCGCCCCCCACTTTCGGGCCGACAAACTCCGTACGGCGATAGTTGACCTTTTCTCCCAGCGCTGCCTTGGCTTTCTCGACCGCAATCTGCTGGCCCTTCTCGCCGCCGGGCTGACGCTCGATACGGATGAGCACGTCGGTCGGCTGGCCGAATTCCTGCAGTTGAACTTCGCCAAGGTTCAGTTCGTTCAGTGTGCTCCGGAGTTTGGAGATGTCGGCGGGACCGTCGGTGCGGATTTCCATCAGGATTCCGCCCCGGAAATCGATCCCGAAGTTCAGTCCCTTGGTAAAGAAAAGGCCGGCCGATACGACAACCAGCGCAAGTGAGAATATGGCCGCAATTTTGCGGAACCGCATGAAGTCGATCTTCGTGCCGACGGGAACAAGGCTGATAAGGCGCATCTTCGTCTTCCCCTAAAGCGGCAGCTTCTTGGGCCGCTTGCGGTGCAGCCATGTGACCACCATGAGGCGGGTGACCATGATCGCGGTGAACATTGATGTCAGGAGGCCTATGGCCAACGTCACGGCAAAGCCCTTGATCGGGCCGGAGCCGAACTGGAACAGCAGAATGGCGGCAATCAGGGTCGTGATATTGGCGTCGATAATCGTCGTCAACGCCCGCTGATACCCGGAATCGACCGCCGATATAGGCGTTCGCCCGTTGCGTTCCTCTTCGCGAATTCGTTCGAATATCAATACGTTGGCGTCAACCGCCATGCCGATCGTCAACACGATTCCCGCGATGCCCGGTAACGTCAATGTGGCCTGCAGCATCGACAGAACGGCGGCGATCAGGATGATATTCAGCACCAGCGCCACGTCCGCCATCAGGCCGAACATGCCATAGGCCGCCGCCATGAAAATGATGACCAGAACGATCGACAGAACACTGGCGAACTCGCCGGCAGCAATCGAATCCGCTCCCAGTTCGGCGCCGACGGTGCGCTCCTCCAGCACCGTCAGCGGCGCCGGCAACGCGCCTGCCCGCAGCAGAAGGGCCAGATCCTGCGCCGACTGAATGGTGAAATTACCGGATATGACCCCGTTGCCGCCGAGGATCGGTTCGCGGATCACCGGTGCGCTGATGACTTCCTTGTCGAGAACGATGGCGAAAGGCTGACCGACGTTTTCCCTCGTCACATCCCCGAAGCGGCGGGCACCGACCGCATCGAAGCGGAAGGAGACGACAGCCTGGCCATCCTGGAACGTGGCCTGCGCATCGACAAGGTTTTCGCCATCCACCATGACGCGGCGTTTGACCAGATACTGGATAGGATTGTCGTTGCCGTCCCGTTCGTCGATCGACGGCAGACACATAGTACCTGCCGGGCGGCGCCGTCCCGGCCCGCAGGCCTCGGCCGCAGAATTGTCCCTGTCCAGAAGATGAAATGTCATTTTGGCCGTTGTGCCGATCAGTTCTTTCAGGCGTTCGGGGTCGTCAAGCCCGGGCACCTGCACCAGGATCCGGTCCGAACCCTGGCGCTGAATTGTCGGTTCGCGCGTGCCAAGTTCGTCGATACGGCGGCGGACAATCTCGATCGACTGGTCGATTGCCGAGGTCAGGATTTCGCGGCGGCCGGTTTCCGTGTTGCAGACTGTGTAGGAGAGCCCGTCAGTCGATACGTCGAAAAGCGGTTCGAACGTATTCGGTTCCAGATTGCGCAGAACCTCGTCCGCCTGTTCCCGGTCCTCGTCCCGCCGCAGATCGAAGCCGACGCATTCGTTGCGTACGCCAAGACGGCGATACCCGATGCGCGGCGATCCCCGGCGCAGCCCGTCACGAATGGAATCGACCAGCGCTTCCCGGCGCTGCGCAAGAACCGACGCTACATCCACTTCCAGCAACAGATGCGAACCGCCCTGCAGATCGAGGCCCAGATTCATCTGCTGATTGGGCAGCCAGCTCGGCAGGGACGCCGCGTCTTCCTCGCTAAGCACGTTGGGAAACGCGAAAGAAATTCCCATGAGCGCGACGACGGCGACCAGAATCATCTTCCACTTGGCGAAATAGACCATTTACGGCGTGCTCTGTCGGTTAGGCTGAATGACGGACGGTAAAATCAGTCTTTTTTGCGATCTTCGGCGTCGACATCTTCTTCGGAATCGACATCCTCTTCCGCATCGTCGTAATCCCGGTCGTCGTCGGCCTGATCCTTATCCTGGTCCTTGTCTTTCTTGGACTTTGCGGGCGCGGGATCGGTTTTGCTGAGGCTTTCGGCGATCATCCCGCGCAATACGCGGACCTTGACCCCGTCGGCCACCTCTACGATCAGTTCGGTTTCGTTGGGGACGCGCGTAATCGTGCCGATCAACCCGCCATTCGTCACAATGCGGTCGCCGCGACGCAGATTGCCCAGCATTTCGCGATGGACTTTCGCCTTCTTCTGCTGCGGACGGATCAGCAGGAAATAGAAAACGACGAATATCAGTACTAGGGGAAGGAGCTGCTCCATTCCGCCAAGCCCACCACCGCCAGCGCCCTGCGCCCAAGCCGGTGAAACAAACATGCTTTTCTCCGCATTGAGTGAAAGTTTGCGGAATATAGCGGCCCGTCGACAGCATGCAACATATTCCCTTTGAATCGGGCCGCACCGCCTCCTGGCCGCTCGATGTTTGATCCCGACTCGCCTTGTGATAGGGTCCGCGCCGCTTTCAATCTGCCCCGGAACGCCATGACCGACAGCGACACCAAAGAGCTGATGATCCGTATCGCGGACGCGCTGGACCGCCTTGCCCCGCCGCCGGCGACGACCGTCGTGCCGGACGATGCCGATGCTTTTGTATGGCATGCGGAAACCGGCCGTCTGGAACCCGTGGCGGAGATCAACCGCCTGGATATCGAGCAGCTGATCGGGGTCGACCGCTCGCGCGACACGCTACTGTCCAACACCCGGCGCTTTGCGGAAGGGTTTCCCGCGAATAATGCCCTGCTGTGGGGCGCGCGCGGGATGGGCAAAAGCTCGCTCGTCAAGGCTGTACAAGGCACGGTCGCGGAAGAGACCGGCGGCGCGCTGGTGCTGGTGGAAATTCACCGCGAGGACCTCGCTTCCCTGCCCCGGCTTCTGGCGGTGCTGCGCGAGAGCAAGCGCAAGTTCATCCTGTTCTGCGATGACCTCTCGTTCGACGGCGACGACACCACATACAAATCGTTAAAAGCGATGTTGGAAGGCGGGATCGAGGGGCGGCCGAAAAACGTGGTGTTCTACGCGACATCCAATCGGCGTCACCTTATGCCCCGCGACATGATCGAAAACGAACGGTCGACCGGCATCAATCCCGGCGAAGCGGTCGAGGAAAAAGTCTCTCTGTCCGACCGGTTCGGTCTGTGGCTCGGTTTCCACAACTGCGATCAGGACACCTTCTTCGAGATGCTTGACAGCTACGTCGATCGCTACGGCCTGGACATTGACCGGGAAACGCTGCATGCCGAAGCGGTCGAATGGTCGATGACCCGCGGCGCACGCTCCGGCCGCGTCGCCTGGCAGTACATCCAGGACCTCGCCGGCCGCCAGAAAAAGATGCTGGACTAGTTCCGGACGGCAGCCGTTCTGCGCCCGAGATACCGTTCCGGATCGACGGCCCGGTTGCCGCGCCGCAGTTCGAAATGCAGCTGCGGCTTGTCGACGCTGCCGGTACGCCCGACCTTCGATATCACCTGCCCTCGCCGCACGTTCTGGCCCGTGCGGACGAGCAGTTCGGAATTATGGGCGTAGGCGGATATCCAGCCGCCCGAATGCTTCACCAGCAAGAGATTGCCGAAGCCGCGCAACTCGTTGCCTGCATAGGCCACCACGCCGTTCTGCACTGCGCGAACCGGCGTTCCCCGGCGCGCCAGAATGTTTATCCCGTCGTTCTGCAAGCCCTTGCCGATCGTCCCGAAGCGCGACAGCACCCGGCCGCTTACCGGCCATATGAACCCGCCCTCGCTCGGCGCCGGAAGCTTTACGCCCGGTCGGGTGGTCGGCGCGCGTTTCACGGTTTTCGGTTCGGGCGGCAATACCTGCTTGCCTTCGACGCGCGGCGGCGGCTTCCGAACGGCTGACCTCGCGGTCGACGTGTGTGTCGATACCGTTCGTGTCGCGCCCGCCGCCTGACGCGCCGGATTACCGGGCAGGACTATCTTCTGCCCCGGATACAGCCGGTAGGGCGGGGAAATCCGGTTCAGCCGAACCAGAGTACCGGGCTCGGTATTGTATCGGTTGGCGATCTGATAAACGGTTTCGCCGCGGCGGACCACATGCACGCCGGACGACGGCAGGCGGAGCTTCTGGCCCGGATAGATCGTGTAAGGCGGCGACAGGGCATTTGCGTCGATCAGACTACGCAATCCGACATTGTACCGGCGGGCGATTTTGTAAAGCGCGTCGCCCTTACGGACGGTCACGGTCTGTCCGGCGAGCGCGGCCGTCGCGGCGCCCGGGCGCACGGTTTCTCCGGTTCCCCCATGCACGACCGGCGCCGGCCCCATGCTGGTTTGCCCGCATGCGGACAGGGCCAGTCCAAGCACCGGCCACAGGACGAATTTCACGTTTCCGGACATCTGGTATCCCATCGCCGTCAAACTATGTTCGGCCTTTCTGAAGTTCAACCGGTAGATTCCGGCGCATCGTCGCCGATCAGCGGAACGAACCTGACCGGCCACATCTTTTCGGTCCGGATTCCCCCCGCTTCGTCGAAAGTAAATTTGTAGAGATGCTGATCCCGGGCGGTGTTGCCCATGGGTGCGATCATGATCCCGTCGGGAGCAAGCTGGTCGATAAGCGTTTGCGGTATTTCGCGCGATGCCGCAGCGGTCACGATGATGCGGTCGAACGGCGCCTGCTCCGGCCACCCCTTCGTGCCGTCACCTGCTTTCGCGGTAATGTTGTTGATACGGAGCTCCCGGAATTTCTCTTCCGCCGCCGCCAGCAGCTCCTTGTGGCGTTCGATCGAATACAGCCGGCGGCACAGCCGGGCTAGCACCGCCGCCTGGTAGCCGGACCCGGTGCCGATCTCGAGCACCTTCATTCGCGGTCCTACCTCCAGTTCCTGGGTCATGAACGCGACCACCGCCGGCTGGCTGATCGTCTGCCCGCTGCCGATGGGGAGCGCCATGTTTTCGTATGCCTGGTCGCGGAACGTTTCCGGCACGAATGCTTCGCGCGGGACGCGTTCGATCGCACCGAGCACGTCAGGTTGCGTGATGCCCTGTTTTCGAAGTTCCATGATCAGGCGAATACGGTTGGCTTCGAGGGTCATCCGAAGACCTGTCGCAAAGACGTCATGGTCCGGCGGTGGGTCAGGTCGAGGCACAGCGGTGTGATGGAAATACGTCCTTCGTTCACCGCCTTCAGGTCCGAACCCGCAAACGACGGGTCTTCGTTGCGTTCGGTGCCGATCCAGACGTAGTCGTAGCCGCGCGGGTCGCGCCCCGTTGTGACGGCATCGCCGATCTTTCTGCGGCCCTGAACCGTGATTTCCGTCTGGCCGACTTCCGCAGCCGGCAAATCCGGAAAATTAACGTTTATCAGAACGTTGGCGGGCCATTCCTCGCGTATCAGCTTGCGGATGATTTTGGGTCCATGATGTTCAGACGCGGCCCAACGGACGTTTTCGCCGTACACGCGGACCTGGCTCAGCGCGATAGACGGAATGCCGAGCAGCGCCCCCTCCATGGCTGCGGCGACGGTTCCCGAATAGGTGATGTCTTCGCCCAGATTGCCGCCGGCATTGACGCCCGAAAGCACCAGATCCGGACGCTTTCCGAGAATGATGTGCTGCACCGCCAGCAGAACGCTGTCCGTGGGCGTGCCGTTCACGGCGAATTTCCGGGCGCTAATCTTGCGTACCCGCAACGGCAGCGTCAGGGTCAGGGAATGACCGGATGCGCTCTGTTCACTTTCCGGCGCAACCACCCAGACGTCGTCCGAAAGGGATTTTGCCATCTTTTCGAGGACTTTCAGCCCCGGCGCATTGATCCCGTCATCGTTGGAAACCAGGATCCGGGCGCCGCGCAGCCGCATCAGTCGCCGCCCGCCGCCTCGATCTTATCGAGCCCGCCCATATAGGGTCGCAGAACCTCCGGTACCGCCACCGATCCATCCGCGTTCTGATAATTCTCCAGCACCGCGATGAGCGTGCGCCCCACGGCAAGACCCGATCCGTTCAGCGTATGCAGGAAAGCCGTCCCCTTTCGGTCGGACGGCCGGAAACGGGCATTCATGCGCCGCGCCTGAAAATCGCCGCAGTTCGAACAGCTGGAAATTTCGCGATAGCGCTCCTGCCCCGGCAGCCAGACTTCGATATCGTAGGTTTTTCGCGCCGAGAAACCGAGATCTCCCGTCGACAGGATCACGACGCGGTAATGCAGGCCGAGACGCTTCAGGACTTCTTCCGCGCAACCGGTCATGCGTTCGTGTTCTTCCGCAGACCGGTCGGGGTGCACGATGCTGACAAGCTCCACCTTGGGAAACTGGTGCTGGCGCAGCATGCCGCGCGTGTCTTTGCCCGCGGCGCCCGCCTCCGACCGGAAGCACGGCGTATGTGCGGTGAAACGCAGCGGCAAGTCTTCTTCCGACAGGATATCGCCGGCCACCAGGTTGGTCAGTGGCACCTCGGCGGTCGGGATCAGCCAGTGATCGGTGGTGGTCTTGAACAGGTCTTCGGAAAACTTCGGCAGTTGTCCCGTCCCGAACGCCGCATCGTCGCGCACCAGCAAAGGCGGATTGACCTCGGTATAGCCGAATTCCTCCGTGTGCATGTCAAGCATCATCGCGGCAAGCGCCCGTTCCATCCGCGCCAGTGCGCCGCGGATGACCACGAAGCGCGATCCGGAGAGTTTCGAGGCACCTTCGAAATCGAGCAGCCCCAGTCCCTCGCCGATATCGACATGGTCCTTCGCCTCGAAATCGAAGGCCGGCTTGTCGCCGACGATCCGGATTTCGACGTTGTCGTCTTCGTCCTCACCGTCCGGTACATCTTCAAACGGCAGATTGGGCACATCCTGGAGAACCTCGCGCACAGCCGCCACGCCCTGCTTCTGGTCCTCTTCCAGTCCCGCCATCCGGTCTTTCAGATCGGCCACTTCGGCAATCAGGGCATCCGCGTCTTCGCCTTTGCCTTTCAGCACGCCGATCTGTTTGGAGGCCTCGTTCCGCCGTTTCTGCAAATCCTGCAGCTCGGTTGTAATCGCCCGGTTGGCGGCGTCGAGTTCGATCGCCCTTGCGGCGAGAGGTTCCAGCCCGCGCCGCGCGAGCGCCTTGTCGAACTGATCGGGGTTGTCCCGTATCCATCTGATGTCATGCATGATTTAATCTTCTAGCCGATTTCACGACGAATCTCAGGTCGCCGGGTTATCGGGTTTCGGCTGGGCGTCCTCGTAGTCGTCGTCGCCGTATTTTTGTGCCCGCTTCTTCTCGATCAGCCGCGCCCCGATGATCGATAACTCGTAGAGGATGATGATCGGAATAGCGAGGCCGATCTGGCTGACCACGTCGGGCGGCGTGATGATCGCCGCCATTACGAAAACGCCGACGATGGCGTATTTGCGTTTCGCGGCAAGTCCCGTGGATGTCACCAGCCCCGCCCGCGCCAGCAGCATCAAAAGAACCGGCAGCTCGAAAGCGAGACCGAAGGCGAATATCAGCCGCAGCACGAGTGTCAGATACTGATCGACCTTCGGTTCGACCTGAACGGGCAAGGCGCCGTCGCCGCCCAGTGTCTGGAAAGTCAGGAAAAACTCCCAGGCCAAAGGCATGATGAAGAAATAGACCAGCGCGCCGCCCATGAAAAAGAGGATCGGCGTCGCAAACAGGAACGGCAGGAACGCCCGTTTCTCGTTCTTGTAGAGGCCGGGAGCGACGAACATCCAGACCTGCATGGAAATCACGGGAAAGGCAAAAAAAAGCGCCGTGTAAAAGGCCACCTTTATCTGCGCCAGGAACGGCTCGTACAGCGCGGTAAAGATGAGCCGTGCGCCTTCCTGGCCTTCCAGGGCACGCGCAAGGGGACGGACGAAAAAGTCGTAGATGTCCTGGGCGAACACGAAGCTGGCGATGAACATCACGACAAAAGCGGCAAAGCTGTATATCAGACGGGTGCGCAGCTCGACCAGATGGTCGAGCAACGGCATCTTCTTGTCGTCCGCCTCGGATTCGTTCATGCTGGTTTCTCCAGCTTTTCAGCTTTGTCTTCGGACGTTTCAGCGTCAGCCGCTTCGGGTTTTTTCGGGACCGGCGACGCAATCCTGTTGTCGTCGGCGAATTCCGGATCGTCGTAATCGACGAGATCGTCGTCAGTCCACCCGGCGTCGAAATCCATGGCGTCTTTGATCTCCCCATCCGGATCGACGCTGTCCATGATTTCCTGACGGACGCGCCCAAGCGGGTCCGCCGCCGTTCTTACGGTTTCCTGTACCTTGTCGAGTTCGGCTTCCCGGGCAACTTCTTCCAGACCCGACTGGAATTCGCGCGCCATTTCCCGCGCCTTGCGCACGAAACCGCTTACGGCGCGGATCGCACCGGGCAGCTCCCTGGGACCGATAATAATGATCGCAAGGATGGCAATAAGGAGAAATTCCCAGCCGCCGATGTCAAACATGGCGGAGCGCGCCTTTCTTCAAGAATTCTACAGGGCGAAACGTCAGCTTTTCGCCGTTTCGTCCTTTTTTGTAGCATCCGCCACGGCGTCGCCGGTATCCGCGTTCATGGCCTTGTCGTCTACGGCGTCGGATTTGTCTTCTTTGAGATTCTTTTTGAACGCGTTGATGCCTTTCGCGGCATCCCCCATCAGACGCGGCAACTTGCCGGCGCCGAACAGCAGAATGACGACGAGCGCGATTAGGGCGATCTGCCAGGGTCCTAAAGACATTTCGATCTCTCACGATCAATAATTGAAATTTGCCGGATCATCGCAGAAAGCCGGTATAGCCGCAATGAAAACGGCGCGGGTCAGTTATTTTCCGCTGCAAAAACAAAGACATTCTGCTCATCCAGCGCGACGCCCACGGACGCCCCCTCGTCCGGCAACAGTTTGCCGGGAACCCGGGAATGGAGATGCAGCCCCCCTGCTTCGCCGTTAGGCACACTGAGATGCAACAGGCTGGACCGTCCCAGCAGGCGTGCTGTGATCACGCTGGCGACGGCCTTGTCGTGTTCGCCGGCGATGACGCGGAGCGCTTCGGGGCGAACCAGAACGTCCACTTCGGTACCGTCGGCAAATCCCGGGGCGCAGACAGTGCCGATCGGCGTGTGAACATGACCATCCAGCACCCGGCCGGTGATTTGGTTTACTTCGCCAAACAGCCCCGCCACGAAGGAATCCTTGGGGCGGAAATACAGTTCTTCAGGCGGGCCGACCTGCACGATGACCCCGTCGCGCATGACGGCAACCTGGTCGCCCATGAACATGGCTTCCTCGGCATCGTGCGTGACGATGAGCGACGAGGATTCCGATTTCTTCAGCACATGCAGACACAAATCCCGCAACTGGTTGCGCAGCCGCGTATCCAGATTGGAAAACGGCTCATCCAGGAGGAATATGCGCGGCCGCGGCGCCCGCGCCCGCGCCAGGGCGATGCGTTGCTGTTCCCCGCCCGACAGATAGTGCGGATACCGGTTGGCGTAGCGCAGCATGCCGACCTGTTCCAATACTTCGTGCACGCGTGCATCGCGCTCCGCGCTGGACAAATCCGTCAGACCGAATGCCACGTTCTGCGCAACGGTGAGGTGCGGAAACAGGGCAAAATCCTGAAAAAGCAGGCTTACCAGGCGGTTTTCCGGCGGCTCGCTACGACGGGAATCCGCCAGCACCTGGTCGTCCCAGCAGATGCTTCCGGTTTGCAGCTCCTCCAGCCCCGCGATCAGGCGCAACGTCGTTGTCTTGCCGCAGCCGGATGGTCCAAGCAGACAGAGAATTTCGCCCGGCGGAACATGCAGGTTGATGTCCGACAGAACATCTACTTTGCCATATCTGTGACTGAGGCCGCTGACGGTCAGTCCGTTTTCTGTTTGTTTCTGGTCCACCATGCTGGCGAGAAGCTATTGCGAGCCGGTCTCAATAGCAATCGAAGAATGATCAGAATTATTCCTGCCGCTCTTCTTCGTTTTCGTCTTCATCGGCAGCGGCAACCGCTTCCGCGGTTCCCGCCTCTTCTGTTCCGGCAGCGGTCGAGTCGGCGGCGGCGACATCGTCACCGTCGGACAGTTCTTCCGCTTCCTCTTCCTCGGGAGCTCCTTCCGCGACGGCATCCGGATACATTTCGCCGGTGTCGCCGATGATCGTGCCCGCGGGGCGCGTATCCACCAGACCGGAAGCTTTCAGTTCGTCGATACCCGGCAGATCCGCCAGGGAATCCAGCCCGAATTCTTCCAGGAACGCCGGCGTCGTGCCCCACGTAGTCGGACGACCGGGCGTCCGCCGCCGGCCGACGGGTTTGATCCAGCCAGCTTCGAGCAGCACATCGAACGACCCCTTGCTGACCGAAACGCCCCGTATTTCTTCAACTTCGCTGCGCGTGACGGGCTGGTGATAGGCAATGATGGCCAGCGATTCCACGGCCGCGCGCGACGGTTTACGGCTGACTTTCCGTTCGATCCGCAGGTGCGGCGACAGGTCTTCCGCCGTCCGCAACGACCACCGCCCCGCGACCCGGGCAAGATTGACGCCGCGTCCTTCGTAAAGCGACTGGATATCCTGAAGAATCGCCCCGATATCCGAGCCTTCCGGCAGACGTTCGGCCAGGAAATCCGTGCTGACGGGTTCCGTTGCCGCGAACAGCAGCGCCTCGACGATCCGGACTTCCTGGGTGATATCCGCGTATTCCGCAGCTTCTTCGGCCGTTTCGCATTCGGGACCATCGCCGACCGTTTCGCCGGCCATATCCTCGACCGTATCGTTGTCGGGGGATTCCATAATTTCCTGCGCAACTTCAACCATTTGCGACCGTTTCCTTCCCTTTTACAAAAATCGGCCCGAAGGCGCTGGACTGGCGAATATTCGCCTTGCCTTCCTTCACAAGTTCCAGACTGGCGGCGAAAGTCGACGCGACGGCGGAGCGCCGGACGATTCCATCGGTCAGGTTTTCCGGAAGGAACGCACTCAGCGCGGTCCAGTCGCCGACATTTCCGATAATGCCTCGCAGCCGTTCGATCGCTTCGCTAAGCGAGAACAGTTGCGTGGCCTCGATGGTCAGATGAGATGCCGTGACGCGGCGCCGGTTGTCGCCATAGGCCTTCAGCATGTCGTAAAGCGACACTTCGTAGACCGGCGTTCTGACGACTTCCATGCCTTCCGGTGCGCCGCGCGCGAACACATCGCGCCCAAGACGCGGCATGACCAGCAGTTTTTCTCCGGCATCCCGCATCGCATCCAGTCGCCGCAGCTGAAACGTCAGCGCCTCGGCCAGTTCCGGACCTGTCGCTTCTTCGTCTTCTTCGGTCTCCGGCAGAAGCAGGCGGGATTTGAGATAGGCGAGCCAGGCCGCCATGACGAGGTAGTCCGCCGCGATTTCAAGGCGCATTTGTTTGGCCGCCGTGATGAAGGACAAATACTGCTCGGCCAGCTTCAGGATCGATATTCTGGTCAGATCGACCTTTTGCTGCCGCGCCAGCGTCAGAAGCAGATCAATCGGTCCCTCGAACCCGTCCAGATCGAGGACGAGATCGTACATCTCGCGAACCGGTTCTTCTTCGAATGTGTCCGTGGTTTCGGACATGCCGTCCGTATCCCCTTCCAAAGCCTGCAACGCCGATAAGCCCGGATTATAAGGTTTCCGCAGGTCGCAGGCTAACCGCCAATCCGCACGACTGAGGGCCTGTCAGCCTTCAAGAAACGCAGAAATCCGCCGTTTGGCGTCATCCGCGTCGAAATCATCCGAATCATCCATCCGCTCTGCGGCGGAATTGAGGCGAACCAGAGATTCCGGCCGCATCGGGGGACAGGTTTCCGCGATCGCCGCCATGTCGTCAAAATCGCCGTCGCAGTGGAGCGCAAGGTCGCACCCCGCGTCCAGAACCGACATCACCCGCGCGCCGAGCGGGCCCGACAAGGCTTTCATGCAGATATCGTCTGAGAACAGCAAGCCGTCGAAACCGATATCCCCGCGGATTGTCTCCTGAACGACTGCCGGGGAGGAACTGCCGGGGCCGCCTGCATCGATGGCTTCGTACACGATATGCGCCGTCATGCCCGCCGGGGCGTCGCAAAGTTCCACGAACGGGGCGAAATCGGTGCGCCGCAGTTCATCCAGCGGCGTGTCCACCCGCGGAAGTTCCAGGTGACTGTCGGCAAACGCTCTTCCATGTCCGGGGATATGTTTGATCACCGGCAACACTCCGCCCTGCAAAAGCCCATCGCAGACCGCCCGTCCGAGATGTGCGACGAGGGCCGGATCGTTGGAAAATGCCCGGTCGCCGATGATTTCGTGACTGCCTGTGACGGGCAGGTCCAGAACCGGTGCGCAGTTCACATTGATCCCGAGCGCCTCGAGGTCGGCGGCGATCAGTCGATAGTTGAGCCGCAGGCAGTGGGCCGCTTCATTCGGACCCGAAACCGCCCGGTCGCCAAACGGCCGCATCGCCGGGTAGTCGGGCCAGTGAGGCGGTCGCAGCCGCCGTACGCGTCCGCCTTCCTGGTCGATCAGGACGAGAATTTCGTCGTTGCCGGAGAGGTCGCGAAAATCGTCGGTCAGACGGCGTACCTGATCCGGTGTATCTATATTGCGCGCGAACAGAATGTAGCCGGCAGGGTTGCATGCCCGGAAAAGCGCCTTCTCGTCCGCTGTCAGGGACAATCCGACACAGCCGAAGACTACAGCCGCCGGCGCGGGATCAGCGCCGGACAACGAGACAGCTCAGCTTTCGCTGTTTTAACCGGCTGCAGAGGCTGGACGCCTGGGACTTCGAAGCGAGCGGCCCTGCCTGCATGCGGTAATAGGTGCCGCGACCGCCGCTTAGGACGGTGCGTTCCACAATCAGCGGCAGATTACCGAGCAGATCTTTGTGCTTGTTCCGGATAGACGTCCAGTTCTTCCGCAGCGCCGCTTCGGAGCGCAGAGACGAAATCTGAATGCGATAGCGTCCCGATGCGGAGGCGGCCGGTGCTTTCGACGCGGTTTTGGCAGCCGTTTTCACGGGCGGTTTCTCTGTTTCCACTGTCTTGGCGGGCGCCGGGGCGACCGGAGGCGGTTTGACCTTCGGTATTTTGAGTTCCTTCTTCGTCAGCGGCGGCGGGGGCAGTTCAGATTCTGCCGACGCAGCAGGCGCCCCGGCGGCGGGTTCCACACTGGCCGCCTTTTCTTGCTCCATGGCGACCGGCGCCGGCGGCGTCATCGGTTTTTCGGGCGGCGGTAACAGGCGCTCTACCCGCTCCGGCTGTTTTTCCGCTTCCAGCCGGGTAAACACTTCCTTATCCTGATTGGGCACTTTCATTCCGCCGGGGCTTTCGGGACGCACTTTCAACGGGCCTTCCTGCGCCTGAATGACCGGCGGCGCAGTACCCGCGCCTTCCTGGCGGCCCTTGTTGTAGGCATAGAGAATCACGACGCCAAAACCGAGAATGGCCGCGATGGCGACAAGGCCCGTCATGATCCGCCGGCCGCGGCGACCGTATCGGGGAACGTCGGGCGCCCTGTCACGGGCCACGATCCGGTCACCCTCCGCGGGTCGAAAATCGTCTGCCATCAGCGCATCTCCTCAACCGGTTTCACACCCATGACCGCGAGCCCCGAGGCTATCACAACCGCCATCGCCCGGACCATTCCCAACCGCGCCAGGGTGCCGTTTTCGTTTTCCGGTATCAGGAAACGGAGCGATGTATCTTCGTTCCCCTTGTTCCAGAGACCGTGAAAAGCGGCGGCGATATCGTTCAGATAATATGCGATGCGGTGCGGTTCGCGCGCCAGCGCCGCAGTTTCCACCAGCCTCGGCCACCCTGCCAGCAATTTCATCAAAGTCAGTTCCGCCTCGTCGGTCAGCGATGACATATCAGCTTTCGCGAGGCTCGAATCGTCAACCGAAAGACCCGGCATCTGGTCGCCGGCGTTGCGCAGGACCGAACAGGCGCGGGCGTGGGCGTACTGCACGTAGAACACCGGATTGTCGCGGGATTGTTCCAGCGCCTGCTTCAGATCGAAATCGAGAGGCGCCTCGTTGCCGCGCGTCAGCATCATGAAGCGGACGACGTCCTTGCCGACCTGGTCAACGACTTCGCGCAGGGTGACGAAGGTCCCTGCCCGCTTGGACATGCGCACGGGCTCGCCGTTTTCGAACAGATTGACCAGATTGCAGATACGCACGTCGAGGACGCCCTTGCCGTCGGTGGTGGCTTCTACCGCCGCCTGCATGCGCCTGATGTACCCTTTGTGATCGGCGCCCCAGACGTCGACCATTTCGCCAAAACCGCGGCGGAATTTGTCCAGATGGTAGGCCACATCGGCGGCGAAATACGTCCAGCTGCCGTCCGATTTCTTCAGCGGCCGGTCGATATCGTCACCGAACCCGGTGGAGCGGAATAAATATTGTTCACGCTCTTCCCAGTCGTCGGGTTTCTGGCCCTTGGGCGGCTCCAGCGTGCCCCAGTAAACGAGATCCCGATCTTCGAGTTCGGACACAACGGCAGAAATGGCGTCTTCGTCATGGAGCGACCGTTCCGAGCGGAATACCTGATGCTCTATGCCAAGCGCGGCTAGGTCTTCGCGGATCAGTTCCATCATCTCGCTGATCGCGACATCGCGGACGACGGGCAGCCATTCCTCCTCCGGCGCGGACAGCAGGGCGTCACCCTGCGTCTCGGCCAGCGCATGACCGACATGCACCAGATAGTCGCCGGGATAAAGACCGTCCGGGATTTCGCCGATATTCTCGCCCAGCGCTTCGCGATAGCGGAGATGTGCGGATCGGGCCAGCACATCGACCTGCACGCCGGCGTCGTTGATATAGTATTCGCGGGTCACGTCGAACCCGGCCTTGGCCAGCAACGCCGCCAGCACGTCGCCGATCACCGCACCGCGGGCATGGCCGACATGCATCGGTCCGGTCGGATTGGCGGACACGTATTCGACATTGATCGGTTGACCCGCACCGATATCGGTATCGCCGTAAGACACGCCCGCCTGCAGGATCTCCGCAATCTGTCGCTGCCACAGACCGGCATCCAGACGCAGGTTGATGAAACCCGGCCCCGCGATGTCCACACTGTCGACGCCGTCGGATTCCGACAGCCGGCCGGCGATCATCCCGGCCAGATCGCGCGGCTTCCGGCCGGCGGGTTTCGCCAGCACCATGGCGACATTGGTCGAAATATCGCCATGCGAGGGATCGCGCGGCGGTTCGACCGATATCCGGTTCAGGGCCAGGTCCGCCGGCATCGTGCCATCGGCCGTCAGACCGCCGACGATTTCCTCGATGGCGGCTCGATAATGATTGAAAACGTTCATCTGTTCTCTTCGTATAGGTCGTATAGCCGGCGGTGCTCGTCCAGCGCGAACCGGTCCGTCATCCCGGCGATGTAATCCGCCACATGGCGCGCGCGCATGGTACGGTCCAGATGTTCGGCGCCGGGGCGCCATTCCTCCGGCAGGCATTCCGGTTCGTCCACATACAGCGTGAACAGGTCGGCGACCACCCTGCGCGCCTTGCTCGTCATGCGGTTAACCCGGTAATGCCGATACATGCGCTCGAACAAAAAGGCTTTCAAGGCGCGGTTGTCGGCTTCCAGCTGTTCCGAAAACGCGACCAGCGGTCCGCCGTGATGACGCACATCATGGACAGAACCCGGCCGCGCCGCCGAAATACGCCGCGCGGTTTCCGCCAGCAGGTCGTTGACCATCACATTGATGAGGCGCCGGCCGGTTTCGTGAAACAGTCTGCTTTTTTGCAGATCGGGATATTTCTTACGCACTTCCGCGATGATCGGGCCCAGGATCGGCACGTCGGCAAGATCGTCAATCGCAAACAACCCGGCCCGAAGTCCGTCGTTCACATCGTGGGAATGATAGGCAATGTCGTCTGAAAGCGCGGCTATCTGTGCCTCGATGCCCGGCCATGTGTGGAGTTCGAGATCATGTTTCGACGTGTACTCGTTCAGCGCCCAGGGCAGATCGCCCGACAGCGGCCCGTTGTGCTTGGCGATGCCTTCCAGGGTTTCCCAGGTCAGGTTCAGCCCGTCGAACTCGGCATATCGCGCTTCCAGCGCGGTGATGATGCGCAATGTCTGCCCGTTGTGGTCGAAGCCGCCATGGGGCTGCATGGCCTCGTCCAGCGCCTCTTCGCCCGCATGCCCGAACGGCGTATGGCCGAGATCGTGGGCCAGCGCCAGTGCCTCGGCCAGATCCTCGTCCACCGACAGCGACCGGGCGAGCGAGCGCGCAATCTGGGCCACTTCCAGGCTGTGGGTCAGCCGCGTGCGGTAATAATCGCCTTCGTGATAGACGAATACCTGCGTCTTGTGCTTCAGGCGGCGGAAAGCGCCGGAATGGATGATCCTGTCCCGGTCCCGCTGGTAAACAGTGCGTGTCGGGCTTTCGTCTTCCGCGAAAATGCGCCCCCGCGACAGCGCCGGATGGCACGCATAGGGTGCGAGGCTGGACGTGGGCAGGGATCCGTCGGCGGGGCTCATAACCCGCAAGGTAAACCTGCCCATCAGGCGCTGCAACGGTATCGGCAGGTTTTCGGCGGATTCGTCGATCGTCGCGACCGACGTTGACGGAACCTTTACTTCAACATACATAATCGGGAGACGCACGAGAGTAGCGAACCATGCCAGACGGACACATCGACGCATCGAAGCAGATCACGGTCAGCGATTCCGCCGTTGCCCGGCTGAAGGAACTGCACGCCGAGGACGACCACGCCGGCAAGATGCTGCGGGTTGCCGTGGGTGGCGGCGGCTGTTCCGGTTTTCAGTACAGCTTCACCTTCGATGATCAGATTAATGACGACGATCAAACCATTGAAAAAGATGGCATAACGGTCGTCATTGACGAGATGTCCTGGGACTACCTCGCGGGATCCGAAATCGGCTACAAGACTGAACTGATCGGCGCCTATTTCTCCATCGAGAACCCGAACGCCGCTTCGACCTGCGGCTGCGGTACGTCGTTCGCGCTCTGACATTTGAACGGTTCGCCCCCTGTCGCTGCGACGCCATTCCGGTTAGATTGCGCCGACAACGAATCTTCCGGACAGTATCGTGACCGTCATCGCTACCTGGAACGTAAACTCGATCCGCGCCCGACTTCCCCGGGTGCTGGAATGGCTCGACGAATTCGAACCCGATGTGGCTCTGTTGCAGGAACTGAAGGCCACGGATGAAACCTTTCCGCGCCTCGAGATCGAAGACCGCGGCTACAACTTGGAAATTCACGGTCAGAAGAACTTCAACGGCGTCGGTATTCTGTCGAAATCGCCCATAGAGGACGTGACGCGCGGCCTGCCGGGCAACGAAGACGACGATCAGGCCCGCTATATCGAGGGATTCACGGCGGGTTTTCGCGTCGCTTCAATCTATCTGCCGAACGGCAACCCCGCCCCGGGAGAGAAATACGACTACAAGCTGCGCTGGATGGAATGCCTGTGCGACCACATGCGCGAACGGCTGAAGCTGGACGAAGCGATCGTATTCGGCGGCGACTACAACATCGTGCCTACCGACGAGGACGTACACGACCCGGAAGGCTGGGCCGACGACGCGCTGTGCCTGCCGGAGAGCCGCAACCGGTTCCGGCGCATGCTGTATCTGGGGCTGACGGACGCCTATCGGGTCATTCACAAGGAACCGCACAAATACAGCTTCTGGGACTATCAGCGCGGCGCCTGGCAAAAGGATTTCGGCGTCCGCATCGATCATCTGCTGCTGTCGCCGCAGGCCGCCGACCGGCTGAAGGACGCGGATATCGACCGCGGACCGCGAGGCAAGGAAAAAGCCTCCGACCACACGCCCGTCTGGTGCGAGCTGGAATGACTCCGCTCATACGCGAGGCGCTGCGTTACGTCACGATCGGCCTGGGATTCGGGCTCATCTGGGCGGTGATCCAGTACACCAACGGTTCGATCACCGATTTGAAAGTACTGGCCGGACCGGTGATCGTCTTCGGTGCGGCCGGACTGCTGATGTGGGGCCTCCGGCGCGCGCTGATCGCGCTGAGAAACCGCTAGCGGACTGGCTTGTAACCGTCAGGCGCTGCTCGACTCCGCCGTTATCGGGACGGTTTCTTCAAAACCCTTGCCGATAACCGTTGCCGCCACAAGGTCGCCCCCCACATTCACGACGGTCCGGCACATGTCCAGAATTCTGTCGACACCGATGATCAGCGCGATCCCTGCCGAGGGAATCCCGACCGTTTCCAGGATACTCGCGAGGATGACGATACCGACGCCGGGCGTGCCCGGCGACCCGATCGCCGCGCCGACGGCCATGACCACCAGCAGCAGAATGCCCATGACCCCGATGGAAATACCGAAAACCTGGGCCAGGAACAGCGCCGCCACTGCCTGATAAAGCGCCGTGCCCCCCATATTTATGGTCGTTCCCAGCGGTATGACAAAACGCGATACCGGCGTAGGCACCCCCAGCTTGGTCTCCGCGATCTGAAGGGATAGCGGCATCACCGTCGCGCTGCTTGAGGTCGAGAACGCCAGCAAAAGCGCTTCCCGGGTATTTCCGAGAAAGGCGAACGGAGATTTTCGCGCCATGATCAGCAAGATCAACAGGTACAGACAGAACAGCAGAATCAAACCGGCCACGACCGTGCCGACATAGGCGGCCATGCCGGTGATCGCCTTCAACCCGACCCGGGCGGAGATATCCGCCATCAACCCGAACACAGCGATGGGAGCGAAACGAAGCACCCATTTCACGATGACCATGCAGACAGCCTGCAGTCCGCCCAACAGATCGAGCAGCGGCCGCGCCTGCTCGTTCGACAGCGCCAATAACGCAATGCCCAGAATCGCCGAACCGATCACAATATGCAGCATCTCGCCCTGCACCAGCGCGGTCAGAAGATTCGTCGGCACCAACGACACGATCTGCTGCGGAATCGCGGTCAGCGCGATCCCCTTGCCGGCAGCTCCTTCGGTCGATTGCGCCGCCGTCAAGCCAGAGGCGCCAGCCAGTTGTCCCGGGTCGATCAGGGAACCGGGCGAGAACGCATAGGCGACACCCAGCCCGATCGCCACGGCGCATACCGTTGTCGCCAGAAAGAACAACACCGTCTGCAGACCGATGCGCCCAACCGTTTCGGGGTTGTCTCCGGCAGCAATGCCCCGGATGACGGAAGCCAGCACAAGGGGGACGACGACAAACTTGATGGCCGCCAGAAACGCCTGACCGGGGAGCGCGAGCCAGCTTGTGATAATCGCGCCGGCGCCTGGGGACACCCAACCCGAAGAAGGCGTCAGCAGCAACCCCGTTCCGATTCCAAGCGCCATGGCAATCAGAACCTGAAGCCACAATCTCTCACGCAACAGGACCCTGACGTCGCCGACGCGACGGATCAGGACGCGCGAGACGTCGTTCGAATTATCTGTCATGGCTTCCTTCCCGGTTAAGTCGGCGACTTTACCGGGAAGGAAGCTTCATACCTTGCCTGAGATCAAGAAAAACGCGTGTTAAACCCGGCCTAGATATCCGCGTAAACGTGCGTCTCGGCCTTGGCACCGGGATGGACGACGGCGCCTTCCCGCGCATTGCCGACCGTCTGGGCGTAGCGCCACAGTGCGCCCGACTGGTAATCGTGCTTGCGCGGTTTCCATTTCTTGCGGCGACGCTCGAGTTCGGACTTGGACAACTTCACGTCCAGTTTTCCTTTCTTCGCGTCGATGGAAATGATGTCGCCGTCCTTTAGCAGCCCGATCGGCCCGCCGACCGCCGCTTCCGGCCCCACATGGCCGATGCAGAATCCGCGGGTGCCGCCGGAAAACCGTCCGTCGGTGATCAGGGCGACCTTGTCGCCCATGCCGAGACCGTACAGCGCCGCCGTGGTGGACAGCATCTCCCGCATGCCCGGTCCACCCTTGGGACCTTCGTAACGGATGACGATGACGTCCCCTTCCTTGATCTTCTTCTTGACCACAGCCTCGAACGCCTCTTCTTCGCAATCGAAACAGCGGGCCGGACCTTCGAAGGTCAGCTCGTCTTCCATGCCGGCGACCTTCACGATCGCTCCCTCGGGCGCCAGAGTGCCTTTGAGACCGACGACGCCGCCGGTCGGCGACAGAGCGTCCTTCACCCGGTAAAAGACTTTCTGATTTTCCGGGAACTTCACCTTTGCATGGTTCTGCTTCAGGGTCTTGCCGGTGACCGTCAGGCAGTCGCCATGCAACAGCCCGTTATCCAGCAGTTCCTTGATCACCACCGGAACGCCGCCCGCCCGGTACATGTCCGTCGCGGTATAGGTGCCACCCGGCATCAGATCGGCCAGGTACGGCGTCTTCTTGAAAATGCGCGCGACGTCGTCGAGCGTGAACCTGATGCCCGCTTCGTGCGCGATCGCCGGCAGATGCAGCCCGGCATTCGTCGATCCGCCGGTTGCGGCCACGACCACGGCGGCATTTTCCAGGGCTTCCCGGGTCACGATATCGCGTGGGCGGATGTTCTTGTCCAGCAGGTCCATGACCGCCACGCCCGACGCGCGGACCATGTCGTCCCGCGATTTGTAGGCCGCTGGCGCACCGGACGAAGTCGGCAGCGCGATCCCCATCGCTTCCGCGACGCAGGCCATGGTGTTCGCCGTGTATTGCCCGCCGCAGGAGCCTTCGCACGGACAGGCGACGCTTTCCAGTTCCTGTAGTTCGCCGGCGCTCATGTTGCCGGCGGCGTACTGGCCGACGCCTTCGAACACGTCGACGACGGTGACGTCCCTGCCCTGGAACTTGCCCGGCAGGATGGTGCCGCCATAGACGAAGACGGACGGCACATTGAGCCGCACCATCGACATCATCATACCCGGCAGCGACTTGTCGCACCCGGCAAGTCCGACCAGCGCATCGTAGCAATGGCCGCGCATGGTCAGTTCGACCGAATCCGCGATGATTTCACGCGATACCAGCGACGATTTCATGCCTTCGTGGCCCATCGCGATGCCGTCGGTCACGGTGATGGTGGTAAATTCCCTGGGCGTTCCCCCGGCGGCCTTCACGCCGCGCTTGGCGGCCTGCGCCTGGCGGGACAGCGAGATGTTGCAGGGCGCGGCCTCGTTCCAGCAGGTGGCGACCCCGACCAGCGGCTGCGCGATTTCCTTTTCCGTCAGCCCCATCGCATACAGATAGCTGCGGTGCGGCGCCCGCTCCGGTCCGACTGTCGTGTGCCGGCTCGGCAGTTTGTTCTTGTTGAATTTCCGTTTGGCCTTGTTCCTGGCCGGTTTCTTCGTGGCGCGTTTCGCGGCCCCCGATCCGTCGGGCATGTCGGTCTCCTGTGGGTATAGTGTGTCGGGCGGACAATAGTCCGGTCAGCGCGTCCTGCCTAGATCAGGATCAAGTTCAGGCGCGGCGTCAGCTCAGATATCCGGCATCCCTGCAGGCTGACACGGCGCCGGGATGGAGCGGGACGTCGCCGAACTCGATGGCCGCAGCGCCGGCCGTCTTCATCGGTTCGAAAATCCGGTCGAGTCCGACGAACAGCGGATTGATCTCGGCCAGTTCGTCGAGATTGTTCAGCATGGTGGCGACGAGCTGGCGCACGATTTCCGGATCGGTCCGTTCGTGCGCGGCGATAATGTTGACGACGGCGAGCTGCTCGGTATTCCGTTCGATTCCGCGGAAGAACCCGGCCGGCATCGTGGCCGGTCGATAGAAATCGACGTTATCGAGGATGGACGCCAGGTCGGCGTGATCGTAGTCCAGCACCCTGACATGCATCCGTTCGCTGATATCGTGCATCACTACGTTCGGGTACGGGCATTGCCATTGCGCATCGACCTCGCCCGCTTCCAGCGCTTTCCCGCCGTCCTCGAAGGACAGATAAGCCGGCGTGAAATCGTCGAAAGAGATCCCCAACACGTCGAACATGGTGTGTATATGCTGCACCATCCCGCTGCCTTCCGGCCCGATAGAGACTCTCTTCCCGACAAGATCGCGGACGTTTCGAAGTTCGCTGTCGGCCCGCGCGATGAAGAACATGGCGCCGGAGTTCGCGGGCGCGACCATGCGGATATTGATGGCCTCCTCGAACGGGGCATCCCCCCGATAGGCGCGGCCGATCCAGTTGGAGGCCATGAATCCGAATTCGATCAGACCGGCGTCCAGGCGGCGCGCGTTTTCGATGCTCGCCTGCCCGGCATCCAGTATATCGGAAGCAATCCCGCGATCCCGCTCCAGCAGGGTCGCGATGGCCTGCCCTTCCGTCCAGAACGTGCCACCCTGTTCCGACGTACCGATCCTGATGCGGGTCATGCTTTGGTCTTCTCCTTTTCCTGCCGGCGCCGCTCCATCAGAAGTGCGTTCAGTTCGGCGCCCAAAATGAATATCGCCCCCAGTATATAGAAAAAGATCATCGTCGAAATGACGCCGCCGAGACTGCCGTATATTGCCGAGTAGGACGCAAAACGTTCCAGGTAGAACGAAAACAGGCTTGTCGCGCCGGTCACCAGAAGGCACACCGCGATCCCGCCCGGCCCGACGTCGCGAATACGCGGACGATGGTCCGGCAGAAGGTGATAAAGCGAAACAGCGAATGCGAACATCGACAAATTGCCCACACCGAAGCGAATGGTCGTCGGAAACCGGTTAATCTCGAACTCTAGGCCAATGTCGAAAAAGGCCTCCGCCTGACTCCACAGCACCGGTCCCACGACCAGGCAGACGATCGCCACGAATATCACCCCGGAAAAGCCGATGACGAACGCCGTGCTTTGTCCTCTGAGCCGCCAGTAACCACGGGTTTCTCCTGTCCGGTAGGCTCGGTTGAGCGCCGTTCTCACGCCTTAGATGCCGGATCCGGAAATCCATAACACGACGAGCAGCGAAATCGTCAGCACGCCCTCGCTCGCCTTCCCCACTACTTCGCGGATCGGCGCTTCAAGAGTGAACGCCACCTCCGGCGGCATAAACTCGAACATGTAACGAACCAGCGTATCGCCGTAATCCGCCTGCCCCACCAGGCCGAGAAGCGTGAACAGAAACACGATAAACGGCAGCAGAGTCATCAGGCCGATATAGGCGAGGTAACCGGCCGATGCGAGGCCGTCGTCCTCGATGAAACGGACGATCAGGTCGTAAACGAAACGGACGGGCAACAGGCCGATATCTTTTATCGCCGACCCTCCCGGCACGGGATTAAAGCGCCGACAGCCGGTTCAGAGCTTCCGACAGCTTGTCATGCGACTGCTGATATTCCGCCTGCCGTTCGCGCTGTTCCTCGACCACTTCGGGCGGCGCCTTGGCGATGAAATTGTCGTTGGCGAGCTTTTTCTGAATCTTGCCGATTTCGCCCTCGACCTTGCCGATTTCCTTCTTAAGTCGATCGACTTCCTGCGACACGTCGATGACTTCGCCGACGGCCAGCGCTGCCGTCGCCTCGTCCACAACCACCTGAACCGTACCCGAGGACGGGACTTCATCCGCGAGCTCGACGTCGCCCAACCGGGCAAGCCGGCGCAGCAGCGTGTCGTGCGTTTCCAGGCGTACGCGCGTTTCGTCCGATGCGCCTGCAACGGTCACGGCCAGTTCGGCCTTGGGCGGCACGTTCATTTCGGAGCGGACCGTCCGGATCGCGCCGATCATGCGGATCAGCCAGGCCATTTCCTCTTCCGCGTCGGGCGCGCGCAAGCCGTCTCCCAGATCCGGCCATGCGTCGTCCATCAACAGACCGTCGCGGCCGCCTTCCGGCGCCAGCTGATCCCAGAGCTCTTCGGTGACGAACGGCATGATCGGGTGCAGGAATTTCAGCAGCTGATCGAGCACCCAGGATGTGGTCGCGCGGACTTCCGCCTGCGCCGCTGCATCGCCGTCCTGCAGGATCGGCTTGGTGAATTCGAGATACCAGTCGCAGAACTGGTGCCAGGCGAACTGGTACGCCGCCTGCGCTGCGTCGTTGAAGCGGTATCCTTCCAGCGCCCGCGCGATATCTTCGCCAGCACGGGCGGTCTCACCGACGATCCATTTGTTGACCGTCAGCTTGCAAGCGGCGGGATCGTAGTCCGCGACCGGGCTGCATCCGTTCAACTGGGTGAACCGGGCTGCGTTCCAGATCTTGGTGACGAAGTTCCGATAACCCTCGATGCGCCCCGCCGACAGTTTGATATCCCTGCCCTGCGCGGCCAGGGCCGTCAGCGTGAAGCGCAGCGCGTCGGCGCCGTACTGGTCGATCAGCTCGAGCGGGTCCATCACGTTGCCCTTGCTCTTCGACATCTTCTGTCCGTGTTCATCGCGGACCAGGGCGTGAATGTATACGTCGCGGAACGGCACCACGCCGTCGCGGAAATGCAGGCCCATCATGATCATCCGGGCGACCCAGAAGAAAATTATGTCGAAGCCCGTGACCAGAACACTGGTCGGATAGTGATGCGCGAGCTCCGGCGTTTCCTCCGGCCAGCCCAGGGTCGAAAACGGCCACAGCGCCGACGAGAACCACGTATCCAGGACGTCGGGATCGCGTTCGAGGTCGACTTTTTTGCCGTAATGCGCCTCGGCGGCGGCATAGGCTTCTTCTTCCGTCATCTCGACGAAGATTTCGCCGTCGGGCCCGTACCAGGCCGGAATCTGATGACCCCACCAGATCTGCCGCGAAACGCACCACGGCTGGATGTTGCGCATCCATTCGTAATAGGTGTTTTCCCAGTGCTTCGGCACAAACCGAATGTCGCCGTTTTCGACCGCCTCGATGGACGGCTTCGCCAGCGTCTCCGCATCCACGAACCACTGATCGGTCAGTCGCGGCTCTATCACGACGCCGGACCGGTCGCCATACGGCACCGTCATCGGATTTTCCTCGATCTTTTCAAGCAGACCGAGCCCTTCCATCTCCTCGATCACCTTGCGGCGCGCCTCCTCGCGGCTAAGTCCGTAGAGATGTTCGGGCACCTCGTCGTTCAGATTGGCATCGATGTCGAAAATACTGATCATTGGCAGGTCGTGCCGCTTGCCGACCTCGAAATCGTTGAAGTCGTGCGCCGGCGTAATCTTGACCGCGCCGGATCCCTTTTCCGGGTCGGAATATTCGTCGGCGACGATCGGAATCGGGCGGCCGACGATCGGCAGGATGACGTTTTTGCCAACCAGACCGGTGTAGCGTTCGTCTTCCGGATGCACGGCGACGGCGGTATCGCCCAGCATGGTTTCCGGGCGGGTCGTGGCAACCGTGATGAAACGGCCCTCCTCGCCTTCGACCGGATATTTGAAATACCAGAGACTGCCGTTGGTCTCGCGCTGCTCGACCTCGAGATCCGAGATTGCGGTGTGCAGTTTGGGGTCCCAGTTCACCAGGCGTTTGTCGCGATAGATCAGACCTTCCTTGCGCAGCGTGACGAAGACCTTGCGAACGGCCGCCGACAGACCGTCGTCCATGGTGAAGCGTTCGCGCTGCCAGTCGCAGGACGCGCCGAGGCGGCGGAGTTGTCCGATGATCGTACCGCCGGATTCCGCTTTCCATTCCCACACACGCTCGATAAACGCATCGCGCCCGAGATCGTGGCGGGTCTTGCCGTCCTCCGCCAATTGGCGTTCGACCACCATCTGGGTCGCGATTCCGGCATGGTCGGTGCCCGGTTGCCACAGCACGTCCTTGCCGCGCAGGCGTTCGAACCGGGCCAGGATGTCCTGCAGCGTGTTGTTGAGGGCATGCCCCATATGCAGGCTGCCGGTCACGTTCGGCGGCGGGATCACGATCGAGTACGATTCGCCGTTGGATTCGCCGTTGCGGGTATGCCCACAGCCGAACGATCCGTTTTCTTCCCATTGTCCGTAAATCCGCGCTTCGACAGCGTCGGGCTGATAGGTCTTGTCCATCGTCGTCCCAATGAAATCCGTGGCCTAAAACGCGGTTGCGCGCCGGCTGTTCATACCGCTGCCGAAGCTAGCGGCACCGTTCCGGAATTCAAGGAGTTTATTCTGGTGCGGGCAACAATGCCGCGCCGGGGCCTACCTCTGGGAAATATCCTCGGCCTCGCGGGTGAGGCGTTCGATTTCACGCCCGACCAGACGCTCGACCAGCGAAGGCAGGTTGGCGTCGAGCCATTCCCTGATCATGGGCCGCATGACCTCTTTCACCAGGTCCTCGATGGTCTTGGGTCCGATACTCGGATCCACCGCCCGGCGATGAGTGTCGACGGCCGCAGCAAGTCCCGACAGGGTCGAGACGGATTCCATGCCCGGCATGTCGGAAACCAGCCGTTCGCTCGCCTCCGCTTCCACGGCCGCTTCAAGCGCGGGTTCAGGTACGAGTTCCGGCTCGGGTTCTGGCTCTTCCTCGGCGTCGATCATTTCCAATTCGACGTCTTCTTCCGCCGCCGACGGTTCCTCGTCGACTTCCTCGCCGGTCTTCAGATTGACGACGGTGCCGTCGTCCTGCACCTCGTCGGTAAGCTCCAGGACTTCTTCGGCCGGTTCGGGGTCGGGTTCCGGCTCAGGCTCGGGTTCGGGCGCAGCTTCATCGGCAACGGATTCGGGTTCTGGGGCCTCTTCGGGCGCCGCAGCTTCCGCAGACTCTTCTTCATCGCCGTCTTCGGAGATAATGCGCCGGATAGACGCGAGTATCTCTTCCATTGACGGTTCTTGTTCGGCGTTCGGGTCGCTCATAGAACGACTACCCCCAAATAAGACGAAAGGTTATCGATCATTAACGATAAATGATTAACCAATATTAAACAAAAATCATTCGGCGCAGCCGCGGCAACCGCAGGCTATTTGCCGTCATCGGCCGTCAGGCCCCACCATTTGCCGCGGACGCGACGGTAATGATTCTCCGGATTGTACAGTTCTACAGGCAATCCGAGCTTCGCCGCCGTCAATTCGCCCACGGCCTGGCGCAGCTGATAGGTCGCCACCAGTTCGTCGCGCATCGCCCGGACCAGCCCGACGCGGGCATCGAGCAGTTCCTGCTCCGCATCGAGAACGTCTAGAACCGTCCGGGAACCGACATTGGCTTCCTCGCGCACCCCTTCGAGGGCGATTTCCGCCGCTTTTACCGCGGCGCTGAACGCGCGAATCTGGGCACGGCCGGTTTCGAGGGTCTGCCACGCCTCGGTCGCGTCCTCGACCGCGTCGCGGACCGCCTGGTTGAACTCGTCGCGGCGCTGGGTCACGACCTGCTTCGCCGCGCGCACCCGCGACGTCACCGAGCCCGAGGCGTAAAGTGGCATCGACACCTGGGCGGTCACGGACAGGGTCTGGCTCTCGCTTAGCGGTGTCGACGTTTCCTCCGCTGTTTGCGCGGAACCGTTCAGAGTCAGCGTCGGCAACAGCTCGCCGGTAATTTCCCGGACGTTGTTCTGTGCCGCCTTTTCGATATACCGCGTCTGTATCACCCCGTAATTGACTGTCTTCGCGCGTTCGATCGATTCCTGCAGCGATGCCGGCAAATCGGTCAGCGGTTTCGCCGCCTGCAGAATTCCCGGGAGCACGCCAACCGCGTTTTCATACGCCGCCCGGGAATCCGTCAGGTTGCCCTCCGCAGAAATACGGTCCGCGCGGGCGCGCGACAGGCGCGATTCAGCCTGAGACACGTCCGTCCGCGTCACCTCGCCGACGCCGAACCGGTCCTGCGTCGCTTCAAGCTGTCGCTGCAGAACGCGTTCGTTATTGCGATTGAAATCGAGGACCGCCTGGTCGCGAACAACGTCCGCGTAGGCCGTGGCGGCGCTCAACAGGACGGACTGTTCGGCCGACGACAGTCGCGCCCGGTCCGCCTTTACGTTGTTTTCAGCTTCTTCCGTCGCCGCAATCGTGCGCCCGCCCCGGTACAGGTTCTGCGTCACGGTCAAAGTACCGGTGACGGGTTCGGTCACTTCCGCTTCCTTGGCCGCGGGCCCGCTGGTTGTGCTGTCCGAACGCTCCCAGCCGTAACTGCCGCTCACCTGCACAGTGGGACGCCAGTTCGACAGCGCCTGCGATACGCCCTCGTCGGTTGCCCGCAATCTCGCCCGTTCGGCACGCAGCGTCGGATTTTCCTGATACGCTTTGACCAGAGTTTCTTCCAGTGTCTGCGCCGTCGCACCCGCCACCGGCAGGAACCCGGCAACAGCCAATGGCAGCACCAGCCAGAATTTCGGCTTCATCATCAGAATGAGAATCCCGCTTCACGTTCGAGTTCAGGGAGGCTTGGTATGTTGGCATCGAACAGGGGACGGTCCGACAATATATTTCTGCGCTTGATCCAGAGACGTGCAGAGCCGACACCGCTTTCACCAGTGGTGACGGCACACAGGCGTCCGCCGTCGGCAAGCTGGTCGAACAGCGTCTGGGGCACCTCGCCGCAGGCGCCGTTCACGAGGATCACGTCGTATGGCGCCTGATCCGGCCAGCCCTGTTCGATCGCCCCCTGCTCCACAACCACGTTGTCCATCCCCAGTTCCATCATCTGCTCGGACGACCGTCGGACAAGATCCGGGTCGCTTTCCACCGCGACGACCGCCCGGGCAATGCGGCCGACCACCGCCGCCGCATAGCCAGCGCCGCTTGCCACGTCCAACACCACGTCTTCCGGTTCGATCTCCGTCGCCTGAATCATGCGTGCCAAAATCATGGGTTCGACCATGCACCGGCCCGTGCCGATCGGAATATCTTCGTCGATATACGCCAGCGCCGCCCGGTCGGCGGGGGTGAAGTTCTCCCGGGGAATTTCGCCCATCGCCGCGAGAATGCGATCGTCCGTCACCTTGTTGGTGCGAAGCTGGGTATCCACCATGGTCTGCCTGAGGCTTTCGAAATCTGGCATCTGCTCGGTATTCGCTCTTTTGTTCAATAGAACCGATCGGAGCCGCAATTTGGCACAAATTAACCGACTCACGGGTAAATTGTCGCTCGGCGGCAATCGACCCGTTGTTTATTATACCTCGAAGCGCGCGGCAACGACACAATCGCGTGCCCCTGCGGAGTAAACATACGGAATGTTGACCGGCAACGACGCCGCGCCTATATAGCCCGCCTTGCACCAATAAAAGGCCCGGTGGGAGAGAGGCTATCCAGCGGATTGCAAATCCGTGTACAGCGGTTCGAATCCGCTCCGGGCCTCCAGCATTTCGTCAGCAAAACAGTTGATGGCCAGCGCATGCCGCCAAAGGGCCCCAGGGATATTCACTTTCTCGTCGCGCTTCGCGAGAAAAACCCGTGGGTCGGCAGGTTCTTCTTTGTTATCGGGGTTCTGTTATTCGGGTACCTGTTCGTCGATCTGATGATCTGACGGCCGGTGCCCCGCTCAGCCCGGACGGCGGTAAACGCCGCCGTGAACATGAAGAGCCCGAACAGAACGAAAAGCAGAACTGTCGTATCGCACATTGGTACCCCGAACGTTTCAACCCGATTTCGCATAGTCTTTTTTTCGGACGCGGAGTGTCCGGCAATCATGACGAATCGGCGATCCAAATTTTGCGCGGCTTCTTGTCCTCGGTCCCGTAGTCCGTATTGTGTCTGTCAGGGACACTGCAAAACGGGAAACGTCACGTGACCAATCCATTCGAAACGAACCTGGACAAGAATCCGGCCAATTTTCAGCCGCTGACCCCACTGAGCTTCATCGAACGGACGGCTGCCACCTATCCGGACCGGACCGCCGTCATTCATGGCGACATCCGGCGCAGCTGGGCGGAGACCTACGCACGCTGCCGGCGACTGGCCAGCGCGCTGGAAAAACACGGACTGAAACCGGGCGAAACGGTTGCCGCGATGCTTCCCAACGTGCCGGCCATGGTCGAAGCGCATTTCGGCGTTTCCATGATGGGCGGCGTGCTGAACGCTTTGAACATCCGCCTCGACGCCGATGCCATCGCATTCATTCTCCAGCATGGCGAAGCGAAAATCCTGCTCACCGACCGTGAGTTTTCGGACACCATCAAGGGTGCGCTGGCAGAACTCGACGACAAGCCCTTCGTCATCGATGTCGACGACGTCACCTATGACGGCGGCGAAATGCTGGGCGATATCGAATACGAGGATTTCATCGCGGCGGGCGATCCCGATTACGCCTGGGCCTGGCCGGCCGACGAATGGAACGCCTGCTCCCTGAACTACACCTCCGGCACGACGGGTAACCCGAAGGGTGTGGTCTATCATCACCGCGGCGCATTTCTGAACGCCATCGGCAACGCGCTGGTATGGGCAATGCCGCCGCACCCTGTCTATCTGTGGACGCTGCCGATGTTTCACTGCAACGGCTGGTGCTTCCCCTGGACGGTCGCCGCCTTCGCCGGCACGAATGTGTGTCTGCGGCGGGTCGAGGCGGAACCGATTTTCAACGCCATCGCGGATCACGGCATCACCCATTTCTGCGGTGCACCGATCGTCCTCAACATGATCGCCAATGCGCCCGACGGTGTTAAAAAACCGTTCGACCATATCGTGGAGGCCATGACCGCCGGCGCGGCGCCACCCGCTGCCGTGATCGAATCCATGGAAAGCCAGGGTTTCAATGTGACCCATGTCTACGGGCTGACCGAAACCTACGGCCCGTCCGTGGTCAGCGCCTGGAAAAGCGAATGGGACGACAAGCCGATCGCCGACCGCGCGGCGCTGAAGGCGCGGCAGGGCGTGCGCTATCATGTTCTCGAAGCTCTGATGGTTGCCGATCCGGATACGCTGGAACCGGTGCCGCAAGACGGCGAAACCATGGGCGAGATATTCATGCGCGGAAACGACGTCATGAAGGGCTATCTGAAGAATCCAAAAGCCACGGACGAAGCGTTTTCCGGCGGCTGGTTCCACTCGGGCGATCTCGGGGTCTGGCACGAGGACGGCTATATCGAACTCAAGGACAGGTCGAAGGACATCATTATATCCGGCGGCGAAAACATCTCGTCGATCGAGGTCGAGGGCATTCTCTACAAACACCCGAAAGTGCTGGAAGCCGCCGTCGCCGCCCGTCCCGACGCAAAATGGGGAGAAAGCCCCTGCGCCTTCGTGACATTGAAGGACGGTCAGGAAGCCACCGACGACGAAATTTTCGAGTTCTGCCGCGAAAACATGGCGCGGTTTAAAGTGCCGCGCACGGTCGTGTTCGGGCCGTTGCCGAAAACGTCGACCGGCAAGATTCAGAAATTCATCCTGCGGGAACGCGCAAAAGAGCTCGGCGAACGGGTCGAAGGCTGACCACATGTGGGAGACGCCGGAACTGCCCTTCCCCGTTGAATCGCGCGATCGCATCGCCAGGATTCGGAAGGCAGGCAGGCGCCGAGCCGTGGAACGCGCGAAGCAGTCCCGCTTCTTCGCCGGCGAGCTCGAACACATCGATCTCGATCACGTACACGAACCCGAGGAATGGGCCAAAGTCCCTTTACTGACCAAGGACGATTTGCGCTCGATTCCGCTGGAAGATTTCCACGATGTGTTCTGCATCGGCCCAAGAACGGAAATCGCCGAATTCTGGCGATCGGGCGGTTCGACCGGCCAGCCGCTGTTCTATCCACGCTCCCACAACGACCTGCGACTTGCCCGCGAAGGGTTCCGGCGCGCCTGGGAAGCCGCCGGCGTAAAGAAAGGCGACCTGGCGCACGTCTCTTTTCCGCTCGGCATTCACCCTGTCGGGCAGATCTACTGCCGGACCGCCCAGCAGATGGGTGTCGGCGTGAACTGGTGCGGTGCCGGCAACTCCACCCCCTCGGAAGTACAGGTCGAACTAATCCAGACGCTGAAACCCAATGTCTGGTGCGGCATGGCGAGCTACGGTCTGCAACTCGCCCAGGTCGCCGAACGTATGGGCGTCGATCTGGCGGACAGTTCGGTGAAAATATTCATGACAGCGGCCGAACCGGTCTCCCCCGGCAAACGGGAGCGAATCGAGGCCTTGTGGGGCGCCGAACTCTTCGACCAGTTCGGGTGCACGGAAGGCTCCTTCATGGCCAGCGAGTCCGAACGGCATGACGGCATGCATTACTGGACCGACATGTTCGACCTCGAAGTGGTCGATGAAAATACCGGCGAGCCGGTAGCAGAGGGCGAGAACGGCATCCTTGTCATGACGCCCTACTGGAACAATGAAATGACGCCCTTCCTCCGATGGGAGACGGGCGATTACGTCTCCTTCATCGACCGCGGTGAAACCGAGGGTCCCCTGTCGGTCTATCCCATGATCCGGCATGCCGCGCGGACATCCGGTTTCTTCAAGGTACGTGGCGTGAATATCAACCACGCCGATTTCGAGGATTTCATGAACCGGAAACTCGACATATCGGATTTCAAGGTCGAGATCGCGGAAACAGAGACGCTCGACAGCATGACCATTTCCGTCGAGCTCGCCAGAAACGCGGATGCCGGCGCGGCGATCGACGACCTGAAGCGGCACGTCCGCCGGGTTTTCGAAGTATCGGCCGACGTTCTGGAGATCCAACCGGGAACGCTGGAAAAGGAATTTCAGGCCCAGGTGAAACAGCAGCGCTTTATCGACAAGCGCGGCTGAGTGTGTTTGCGGAGCATCTGACTTGACCAAATCCGCCGCCGCCCCCGGCGTATTCGTCGTCGGCGCAGTCCTTACCCTGCTCGTCGCAGCCAATCCGGTCAGCACCGATACACTGGCCCCCGGCGTCCCCGCGTTGCGGGATTTTTTCGGCGTCAGCACGAGCCGCGCCAATCTGGTGTTCAGCGCTTATGTGTTCGCGTTCGGATTCATGCAGCTGGTGTACGGACCGATCGCCGACCGTTTCGGTCGCCGTCCCGTGCTGCTGATTGCGATGAGCCTGTATTGCGTGGCGACGGTTCTCTGCGCCTTTGCGCCGACTTTCGAAACCCTGCTGGCAGGGCGCGCGCTCCAGGGCGCGGCCGCGTCCGCCGCACCCGCGCTCGCCCGGGCCGTCATACGCGACCTCTACGGTGTCGACGGTTCCCGCAAGGTGATGAGCTATGTCATGTCGGCATTCGGGTTATTCGCCATCGGTGCACCCGCGATCGGCGGCATTCTGGTCGCGTGGCAGGGCTGGCAGGCCACTTTCTTTTTCTGCACGGTCTACGCCGTGGTCACGATCGCGGCGGTATTCGTTTATCTGAAAGAGTCCCGGCCCGAAGGCGCGCCGACCTCGTTGAGATTGTCGACAACGTTCGCACTGTACGTTCGGCTAACGCCCAATCCGCAATTCGCCCTCAACTGCGTCTCCAACCTGTTGATGTATTCCGCGATGTTCGTGTGGCTGTCGGGCAGCATGCTGGTCATCGTCGACGGATACGGCATCCGCCCGGATATCGCCGGGTTGTTTTTTGCGTTCGGCTCAGCCGGATTCATGGCCGGCGCAGCCGTTGCGGGGCGACTGGGAACGCGCGTCGGTCCGCATAGGCTGATCATGTCGGGCAGCGCTATTGCCATCGTGGCGTCGGGTATGATTGTCTTGTTCGGATTTCTCGAAATCCGCACGGGGCTGGCCGTCGCTCTGCCCGCCCTTGTGTGGATGTTCGGACACGGTTTGCACTATCCACAATCCATGGCCGCCGCCGTGGCACCCTTTCCGGAAAACGCCGGCGCGGCGTCTTCCCTGATCGGGTTCTATCAGACGACCGCGGGGGCGATTTCGGCGGTCGCTATCGGTGCACTGCACGATGGATCCGCTGTCCCGTTCGGCATACTCATGCTGGGATTAAGCGCGGCAGCGCTTCTCGCCTATGCCCCATTTTACCGGCGATTCCTTTGAACTTCCGGTAAAACGACCCAAAAATGACTCTACGCTTTCGGTATTGCCAACCGCACAGACAATGCTGAAACCTAGCGGGTAGCTACAGGGTCGGAAAAACCTGATGGAAAATGATCCAAACGAAATCATCCAGCAGGAATTTATGATTGCCAGCACATTCGGCATCGATGCAACTCTTCGAAAATTCTTTGGCCACTCGATCCGCTGTGCCGTCATCATCTTTACCGTACTCTAAGTGTTACAGCAGTTCGGCATACAGACGACCAGTTTCCTCGCCGTTCTCGGTGTCGCCGACCTTGCCACCGGAGTGGCCTCGAAGGTAACGCTGTCGAAAGTCGCCGCAATAGTTATGCCGATGATCTTCGGGCCATTCGGGGTCATCGACTGCATCGAAGGCTGCGGACTTTCGGACACGGTAGGCAGCAGGGGCTGTCCACTACCGAAATGAAAACCGGCGACGGCATCTATATCGTCGCGCCGAACAGTCAGCTTTGGGGCGGTGCGCTGACCAATTTCAGCCGCAACCCAACCCGCCGGGTGCAGATCGTGCTCGGCATCGATTACGGCGACAGCATCGATCTCGCGATAGAGACCGCAAAAAAGGTCGTCGAGGCGGAGCCGCTGGGGCTCAAGGATCCGGAACCGCAATTCGTGGTGGGCGAAATGGCGGACAGTTCCGTCAACATCTTCGTCCGCGTCTGGGTCAATTCGCCCGATTACTGGACCGTGTTCTTCAACCTTAACAAGGCACTGAAGGTAGCCTGCGACGAGGCCGGTATTTCCATTCCGTTCCCGCAGCGGTCGATCCACATCGAAAGCGGCGAACTTCCCAAATAAAACGAAAAACGCACGAGGCGGCGGCTCAGGCCGCCGTCTCGAACCGATAATAATTCGCGAACTTCATCAGAAATTCATCCGTCATTGCGAACAGAATCGTGTCTTCCTCGACACGATGCTCGATCCAGTTCCAGGTGGGTGCGACGAACGTATCCCCACGACTCCACGAAATTTCCCGATCTCCGATCGTGCTTGTCCCGCTGCCGGTCATCGGGCAGTAGACGACATTCGCCGTATGCCGGAATTTTCGCGTCGTCTGGCCCCCTTCCAGGCGGTCCACGTAGATGCCGATGGTCGGCATTTCGTCCGCTACCAGGCGCACCCGGCGCCCGAAACAGCCGTCCGGATCCGCTTCGGCCTTTTCCGTGCGTTTCCGGATGCTGTCCCAGGTAAACCGGTAGGGTGAATCCGGCGTCACACGTTCGACGGCTGCGAAACCGTCCGGGTGTTCCTCGAAGAACATCGGTTCCAGCAGGTGCGTCAGCGGTACGTCCAGCCCGTCCAGCCAGTAGGCCGGCCGATCGCCGTCATGGCCGTGACCGTGCCAGCACCAACCCGGGGTCAGCACAACGTCCCCGGTCTCCATCGGATGTTTCTCGCCATTCACCACCGAGAACGACCCTTCGCTTTCGATAATCACCCGCAGCGCATGTGGCGCGTGGCGATGCGTACGCGCCTCCTCGCCCGGCAGGATCATCTGATAGGCATTGACCAACGTCTTGGCCGTGGCGATGTCGTTGCCGGGTACGGGGTTACGCAGGATCAGGTTTCGCCGCTCGGCCAGTTCCGTGTTGATCAGTCGCCCGGCGGCGTCGAGCGCGGCGCGGCATTCGCCGTACTGCCAGTGCATCTGCTGGAACGGCGTGTCGGGTTTTTCCCAGAGGATCGGCGTTTCCCGGTCGATCCAGCCCGGCGTCATGTCCAGCGGCGTCAGCGCCGCGTACAGCTCGTCAAGGTTGCCCGCGTCGCGAAGTGCGGCGACCTTGTCGGCATCGACAGTGTCAGCATCCATCTTTTCCAATTCTTCCTCCTCCGTCCGCCGCCGGACTGCGCTGTTTTACGAAAATCCAGTCTGTGGTAGATTACACGCAAGCATTCCAGAGGGTTATGGGGAAAGTAATATGGCTGTCGCCCTGTCACAGGAAGAATTTCTCGCGGAGATGGAACGCCGGTTCGAAGGTCGGCGGCATTCCGATTACCGGATGGTGCAAACCATTGCCGACGGAACGGCCACCCGCGAACAGATCGGCTACCTCGCGGTTCTGTTCTATCACTTCACCAAATGGACGCCGCAGGTCATCTCGACCATCCATTCGCGCTGCGATTCCCGCGAGATACGCCGCCGGATCATGGATACGCTGATCGACGAAGATACCGAGCTCCGTTGCGGGTCCGCCGGTCACGACATGCTGGCCATGGAGTTCGCAATACGCTTCACCGGCATGACCGAGGAACAGATCGAGGCTCATCCGGTCCCAAAATCCATCCAGGACATGACCGCCTATCGTTTCAAGGTTGCCCGTGAAATGCCGGTGACCATCGCCCTTGGCAATTCGGGCGTGGCGTCCGAAAGTCACGCGCCCGAAATGTGCCGGATGATTTCCGACGGTCTGCGCGAACATTACGCTGTGAAGGACGAAGATCAGGAAAGCTGGATCGTTCATATCGAAGGCGATGAAGAGCACTCGGAAACGGCGCTGAAAACCGTTCTGGAATTCTGCACCACCAGCGAACTGCAGGACCAGATGCTCTGGTGCATCGACGAATATCTCCAACACTGGGGCAATTTCTGGAACGAATGCGTTGAGGGCGAATTGCAGGCGCTGCAGACCGCCGCCGAATAAAGTTTAACCGTGAAATCCGTTCTGCGTCCCCTGCCCGACAATGCTTCGGGCAAACCGCTCCTCACCGTCTGCATCAATGATCGCGGCCCCAACGCCATTACCGTGTCTTGCGGACCGCAGGGCGGCACCGGGCTTGAAGAGGCGATAGCCGCCGAAATCGACCGGCGCGGCCTCGATATCGATGTTCAGACGATCAAATGCTTGGGGCTCTGCGACAAAGGCCCGAACGTGCGGCTGGCACCTGGTAAAAACTGGTTTCACGAAATCCGGCCGGCCGATGTGGCGGAGCTTGTAGAGTCCGCCGCCCGGCACATGGGCATCTCTGGTTAGGCGCCCTGGCGCCGCGGTTTACTGAATGGCAACATCTGTCGCGCAAATATGACTCAAAGGGGTAGAAACGCGGATCGTCCGATGTTATATGCCCCAACCGCATTGATCCTCGGTAGCTCAGTTGGTAGAGCAAGCGGCTGTTAACCGCTGGGTCGGGGGTTCGAGTCCCTCCCGAGGAGCCAAATAAAGCAAGGGGTTAGCGTTTAACACGCTAGCCCCTTCGCTTTTCAAGATGGCAACAACCGCGAATTTTGGTTCGCGACGATCAGCTGATGCTCGAATAAAAATCCTTCGGAATTCTTGTCCAGACCTCACAGCCGATGGATTTTATGCGGTCTAGTCTTCCCCGGCATGCCCGCATATCCTCGGCGGCAACGTTCAGAACCCAACAGACCCAAGGAGCTCCCAATGGCAAAAGCCAAATCGAAGAAAGAATGCGTTTACATGCCCGGCATGTCCGAAGCCCTGAAGAAGGGAAAGGTGCCGCTGTCGCCCGCCGTAAAGGCCAACGGCTTCGTCTTCGTGTCGGGTCTGCCGCCGCTGGACACCAAGACCGGCAAGCTGGTGACCGGCGATATCCGAAAGCAGACCCGGAAGTCGCTGCAGAACGTGCGTGACGCGCTGAAAGCCGCCGGGTCGTCGCTCGACCAGGTCGTCAAGGTCAACGTCTATTGCTCCAACTCGGGTTATTTTGACACGATCAACGAGGAATACCGCAAGTTTTTCCCCAAGGACCCACCCGCACGCACCTTCGTGACCGTGGGATCCTGGCCCTGGGAATTCGACATCGAGGTCGAATGCACCGCCATTTGCGACGACTGAATGACGACGCCCCGGCCGGTGAATGGGCCGGGGCGCTGTTCACGCAAACAAATAACAGTCTAGTGTTTGTGCATCTTGCGGGTCGGTCTCGACAGGGACACGGAGGCACCTCCAAGCGCGAGAATGCCGCCGATGACGGCGCCGACGACTGTTTTCCGACTGTTCATCACGTGTCTCCTAGTGACCCTTTTTACCGCCGTGACCGCCGCCATGGCCCTTCATTTCGCGCTTCATGCCGCTGCCCATGGCGCCGACCGACCGCACCTCGACGCTGGTCTTCACCTCGCCGGCCTTTTCGAACACCAGCGTGACGGGAAAGCGCTCGCCCTTTTTCAAGGGTTTGTGCAGACCGATTAACATGACGTGATAACCGCCCGGCTTCATCTGGATCGTGCCGCCCGCGGGCAGGTCGATGCCGTCGACCTGGCGCATGCGCATGATGCCGTTGTCGTTGATATGGGTATGCACTTCGACACGTTTCGCGACATCGGCCGTTGCCGCGACAAGCCGGTCCCGCGATTTGCCGGCGTTGACGACGGTCAGATAGGCGCCGCCGTTCTTCGCCATGCCGGGCGTCGCACGGGCCCAGGCGTTCTCGATCTTCACGCCGGTCATGCTGCTGTGCGATCCGTGACCGCCGTGCATGCCGTCTTTCATTTTGTGGGACTGGGCGTTGACGGGACCTGCAAACGCCGTCGCGATCGCCGCGACCGCGGCGAAGGAAAGGATGGTCTTCATGTCTGTATCTCCAAAGCTTGGGAATCCGGCCTGTGCCGGGGAAACAAAAGTGTTTTCGTCAGCCCTGGAGAGGCGGCGCGCGGCCGTTCAGTGGAGTGAGTTCCGTACGCCGGACAAGGCGTGCGTCATCGCCGGCCAATGCGGGGTGAGTCCGCATGTCCGTGAAGGCGAAAATATCTGCGGTTGCCGGACCGATCAGCGGCACGGGCGCGAATCCGGCCGGGCAGAGCTGGCAATGTTCGTCCGAAGCGAAATTCGGCAGCCCCTCCGCCGGCGCCTGCGTCCCGTCGGCAGAGCAGATATGCGCCTGCAGCTGCACGCCCTGCGCGGCGGCCACGAGCCCCGGCATGACCGCGGTCAGCAGGAAGACCGCGGCAAGTGCCACGCCGAGCCGGCAGCGGTGCTTGCGCAAATACCTCATGGCTCGAATGTAGGGACTAACTCTTAAGACTTCCAGATCAATGAACGCGCGACGGCGCCTGGCGTCCCTGACGCAGCAGTTTCATGGCCGCGTCGAGGCCGTCTACGGTCAGCGGGAACATTCGCCCTTCCAGCAACTGATAGGTCATGCGGATGCTCGGCGTCGACATCCAGCGCTCCGGCGGAACCGGGTTGAGCCAGACCGCGTCGGGATAAGTCGCGAGGAATCGCCGCAGCCACAATTCGCCGGGTTCCTCGTTCCAGTGCTCGATCGAGCCGCCGACCTCGGTGATTTCGAACGGGCTCATGGTCGCATCGCCGACGAAAATCGCCTTCCAGTCCGGCCCGTAGGTGTTCATGACCTCCCAGGTGGGCGTCCATTCATTGTAGCCGCGCCGGTTCTGGCGCCACACGCGTTCGTACAGGAAATTGTGGAAATAATAGTATTCGAGATGCTTGAACTCGGTGCGGACCGCGGAAAACAGCTCTTCCGAGATGCGGATGAAGCTGTCCATGGAGCCGCCGATATCGAACATGGTCAGCACCTTGACCTTGTTCTTGCGCTCGGCGCGCATCTTGATATCCAGCATCCCTCCGCGGTCGGCGGTGGATTTAATCGTCTCGTCGAGATCGAATTCGTCTTCTGCGCCTTCGCGCACGAAGCGGCGCAGACGGCGCAGCGCCATCTTCATGTTGCGGGTGCCGATTTCCGTTTCACCGCGGAGCGAGCGGAAATCCCGCTTCTGCCACATCTTGGCGGCGCTTTTGCCGCCGCCTTCCCCGCCGATGCGGACGCCGGACGGGTTCTGGCCGCTGTTGCCGAACGGCGACGTGCCGCCGGTGCCGATCCAGCGGCTGCCGCCGTGATGGGCGCCGTCCTGTTCCTGCAGCCGCTTGGCGAGCTCGTCCATCAGCTCCTCGAAGGACATCGCTTCGATTTCCTCGTCGGTGAACATCTCCCGCGCCAGACCGTTCAGCCAGTCTTCTGGGATATTTTCTTCGAGCAGCCCTGCCGTCTTATGCATGGCGCCCTTGAAGAAATTCTCAAACACGAGATCGAACGTGTCGAAAAAGCGCTCGTCCTTCACTAGCGCGGCCCGAGACAGATAGTAGAATTCGTCGATATTCGCCCGTGCGACGCCTTTCTCCAGCGCTTCCAGGAACGTCAGGTATTCCCGGATCGTAACCGGTATCCTGGCATCACGAAGGTCATAAAAGAACTGGACAAACATCTTCTCGCGCTCTGCTCAGGCGGCGCCCACCCGCTCCCTCTCCCGCCCAACTAACGCCAGCATCCTCAAGGGTGACCGGGCGGGGGAGAAGACCGGACCGTTTATTCGGACGAAGTCTGGAATCATGAGCCCGCACGACGCGACATGAAAGCGAGGCGTTCGAACATGTGCACGTCCTGCTCGTTCTTCAGCAGCGCACCGTGCAGCTGCGGTATCGCCTTGGTGGCATCACCACGCAGCGCTTCTGGATCGATATCCTCAGCCAGCAGCAGCTTGATCCAGTCCAGCAGCTCCGATGTGGACGGCTTCTTTTTTATGCCATTGACGTCGCGGATGGAGAAAAACACCTCCATTGCCTCTTTCAGCAGGCGCTTTTTGATATCGGGGAAATGCACCGCGATGATCTGTTCCATTGTCTCTTCGTCCGGAAACCGGATGTAGTGGAAAAAACAGCGGCGAAGGAACGCATCCGGCAGTTCCTTCTCATTGTTGGACGTGATGATGACCACCGGCCGGTTAGTGGCCCTCACAGTTTCCTTGGTCTCGTAGACATAGAATTCCATGCGGTCGAGTTCGCGTAACAGATCGTTCGGAAACTCGATATCGGCCTTGTCGATCTCGTCGATCAGCAGCACAGCCTGTTTTTCGGATGCGAACGCCTCCCACAGCATGCCGCGCTTGATGTAGTTGTTGATGTCCTGCACCCGGTCGTCGCCGAGCTGCGAGTCCCGCAGCCGAGATACCGCATCGTATTCGTACAGCCCGTGGTTTGCCTTGGTCGAGGATTTGATGTGCCATTCGTAAAACGGCATCCCTAGCGCGTCCGCCACTTCCATCGCCAGCATCGTCTTACCGGTGCCAGGCTCGCCCTTGATCAGCAGCGGGCGTTCGAGCGTGATCGCCGCGTTGACGGCCGTCATCAGATCGTCCGTCGCGACGTATTTGTCTGTACCGGTAAACTTCATTAAGTGATCTTTCTGGCGGGATTGCTTAATATGTGGGCGGAACGTAATGCACGCCCTGTCCCCAATCAAGCGAGAGCCCAAGAATGATCACCATCGCCCTAGCCCTGCACCTTCTGACCGCCCTAATATGGGTCGGCGGGATGTTTTTCGCCATCATGGTCCTACGCCTCGCGGCTGGTGAACTCGAACCTCCCGTGCGGGCACCGCTATGGGGCCGCGTATTCCAAAAATTCTTCCCGTGGGTATGGATGGCGGTGATTATCCTGCCGCTGACCGGCTACTGGATGATCTTCGCCGTTTGGGGCGGGTTCGCCGCGCTCCCGGTTCACGGACATATTATGCACGGCCTCGGACTGATCATGATCGCGATCTACCTGCATCTGTGGTTCGCGCCGTACAAGCGCTTCCGAGCCGCGCTGGCCGGTGGCGATATCCCAACCGCCGGCGTCAATCTCAACCAGATCCGCATCCTAGTCACGGTGAATCTGTTGGTCGGGCTGACGAACGCGGTTGTGGGTAGTACCGGCCGATATTGGTGAGTAGGTGAACCTAGGAAGGCTAGGTTGGCTTATAGCGGAGGGCGGACATGCAGCCTGAGTTGCCCGTCAGCATTCTCCGGCGTCGGTGAAAAAGTGCTCTTCCCATGCAGCGTCCATTGTTTAACGATATCCTCAATAACTTCCCATAAACCACAGAAATAATTCAACATAGGCAGAACCTGTCGAAGACTACCAAATCCCTGTAATTCGATTGACCGCTTCCAACATCGTGGTGTTGTTTAGCATGATCAGTCTCACTGACATCTTGGCCAGTGGTTGAACTATTCATTTCGAGGTGTCCCATGAGGCTCGTGATCACGTTAACAATCGCCTCTCTCAAAAAGCTGACAGAAATTTATAAGGTTCATTAAATCACGATCATGCTGGTCGCGTCTTCTTGAACCGTCGCGCCGGATAGACAAACCAGGAAAACCCACCATGAAAACCCGAAAACTCGGCAACAGCGATCTCGACACCTCGGAAATCGGTCTCGGCTGCATGACCATGACCGGCATCTACGGGCCGGCGGACGAAGATCAGTCGATCGCCACCATTCATGCCGCCATCGATGCCGGCGTTTCCTTCATCGACACGGCGGACGCCTACGGTGGCGGGTCGAACGAAACCCTAGTCGGCAAGGCCATCGCCGACCGGCGGATCAAGGTGCTACTGGCGACCAAGTTCGGCAATATCTACGCGAAGGATCCCGACCGCGGCGCCGACGGACGGCCGGAATATGTGCGCGAAGCCTGCGAGGCCAGCCTGCAGCGGCTCGGCACCGACGTGATCGACCTCTACTTCCAGCACCGTGTCGACAAAAACGTCCCCATCGAGGACACGGTCGGCGCTATGGCCGATCTGGTGAAGGAAGGCAAAATCCGCGCCATCGGCCTGTCCGAATGCTCGTCCGAGACGCTGCGCCGCGCGCATGCGGTGCATCCCATCTCGGCGCTGCAGAGCGAACTGTCGCTGTGGACGCAGTTCGCGCTTGAGGACCAGATCCCGGTCTGCCGGGAACTCGGCACCACCTACGTCGCCTATTCGCCGCTGGGCCGGGGCATGCTGACCGGCGCGATCAAGGGCGACGCCGACATGGCAGAAAAAGACCGCCGCCGCGACCATCCGCGCTTCCAGGGCGACAATTTAAAGCACAACGTCGCCGTCATCGCGCCGATCGAGGCGCTTGCTAAGGCGAAAGGCTGCACGCCTGCACAAATTGCATTGGCCTGGGTGCTGGCCCAGGGCGACGATATCCTGCCGATCCCCGGCAGCAAGCGGGTGGAGCACCTGAACCTTAATATCGCCGCCACGGACATTGAACTCACTGCCGACGAGCTGCAAGAACTGCACGATTCCATACCGCCCGATTTCACCGCCGGCAGCCGCTATCCGGACGCGCAGATGTGGACGGTGGATCTATAGAGAGAGACCGAGACATGACCGACACCCCCACCCTGGTCGAAACCGACTGGCTCGAAGACAATCTCGGCGACGAAAACATCCGCATCGTCGACGCCACCTGGTACCTGCCGACCGTCGACCGCGAGGGCATCCAGGATTACGAGGAAGGCCACATTCCCGGCGCCGTGTTCTGGGACATCGACGCCGTCGCCGATCCGGAAAGCTACCTGCCGCACATGATGCCGGACGAGCCGACCTTCGAAAGCCATATGAAGAAACTAGGCATCGGCAGCGACCGACATGTCATCGTCTACGACAATATGAAGATGATGACCGCGCCGCGCGTGTGGTGGACGCTGCGGGCGTTCGGCCACGACCGGGTGTCCCTGCTGAACGGCGGACTCAACAAGTGGCGGGCCGAGAACCGCCCGCTGACGACCGACGCGCCGGATATCCCGGCCACGACCTTCAAGGCGTCCTTCAACCCGGCGATGATCCGGTCGATGGACCAGGTCTGGGAGAACCTCGCCACAGAGGCGGAACAGGTGCTGGACGCGCGCGGCGCGGGACGTTTCAACGGTACCGATCCGGAACCGCGTCCCGAATGTCGGTCCGGTCATATTCCCCGCAGTATGAACCTGCCCTTCAATCTGTTGATCGACCCGGAATCCGGCACGGTCAAACCGCCCGCCGAGCTGGAAGCGCTGATCGCCGAAGCCGGAATCGACGCATCCAGCCCCGTGGTCACCACCTGCGGATCCGGCATCACCGCCTGCGTGCTCGCCCTCGGCCTGCACCTGACGGGCCGTCACGACGTCTCGGTGTATGACGGATCATGGACGGAATGGGGATCGCACGACAGCGCGCCTGTAGCGTCGTGAACTCCACCCCTATATGGTGACGCTTTCCATACCCACAGCGTGTCGAGAGTCATGAAAGAAGATACCAAGATCGTCCATAGCGGACGCGATCCGAAGTCCAATCACGGCATTATCAATCCGCCGGTCTATCACGCCTCGACCATCGCCTGGGGGTCCGTCGCGGAGATGGAATACCGGCGGGATCACCGCTGGGAACCGGGCGTTTACACCTACGGGCGCCACGGCACGCCGACCCACGATGCGCTGGAAGAAGCCTTCGCCGCGGTATCGGGCGGTTACCGGACGGTCGCCGTCGCTTCCGGGCTCGCCGCGATCAACGCCGCCATGCTGGCCTATCTGGAACAGGGCGATCACATCCTGATGGTCGACTGCGTCTATGGCCCGGCGCGCAATTTCTGCGACAACGTCATCGGCCGCTTCGGGGTGGAGACCACCTATTACGATCCCGCCATCGGCGCCGGCATCAAGGACCTGATCCAGGACAATACCAAGATCGTCTATGTCGAAGCGCCGGGCTCGCAGACCTTCGAGATGCAGGATATTCCCGCCATTGCCGAGGAAGCGCACAAGCGCGGTTGCGTCGTCATCATGGACGACACCTGGTCGGCGGGGATTTACTTCAAGCCGTTCGAACACGGCGTCGATGTCTGCGCGATGGCGGCCACCAAATACATCGTCGGACATTCCGACGTCATGATGGGCCTCATCACCACCACCGAGGAACAATGGGACAAGGTGCGGCCGTCCGCCGCCGTCCTCGGCGCGAACTCCGGTCCCGACGACGTATATCTCGCGCTACGCGGTCTGCGGACCCTGCCCGTGCGGCTGGCGCGCCACATGGAAACCGGGATCACGCTGGCCAAATGGCTGCAGGACCGGCCCGAGGTCGAACGCGTCCTTCATCCCGCCCTGCCCGATCATCCCGGCCACGACATCTGGCAGCGCGATTTCACAGGCGCCAGCGGACTGTTCTCGTTCGTCCTGAAGGACGAGTTCGAGAAGCCGCGCATCGATTCCATGCTCGACGGCATGGAGCTCTACGCCATGGGCGCCAGCTGGGGCGGGTACGAGAGCCTGATCATGCCCGCCAATCCGGGCGCCAACCGCACGGCGACCAAGTGGGAGCATTCGGGCCAGCTGATCCGCATCCATGCCGGTCTGGAAGACCCGGACGACCTAATCGAGGATCTCCAGCAGGGTTTTAACCGGCTGAATGGAAATGACTGACGCGGCACCGAACGAACCGGATACCGCACCGGTCCAGGTCTCGCTGCTGACCGGGTTTCTGGGCAGCGGCAAGACCACCCTGCTGAACAAACTGGTCAAACACCCCGACATGGTCGAGACCGCCGTGCTCATCAACGAGTTCGGCGAAATCGGCCTCGACCACCAGCTGGTCGAACGCATCGACGAAAACACCGTGCTACTGAACGCCGGCTGCCTGTGTTGCACGGTTCAGGGGGACCTGGTCAACGCGCTGTCGGATCTGTTCATCAAGCGCGTAAAGGAACAGGTTCCCTATTTCCGCCGCGTGCTGATCGAAACCACCGGCCTTGCCGATCCGGCGCCGATCATCCACACGCTGATGACCGCGCCCGTCGTCTCCAACCGCTTCGCGCTCGACGGCATCATCACGACCGTCGATGCGGTCAATGCCGAGAACGAGTTCAACCGGCACGAGGAATCCGTCAAACAGGTGGCGGTCGCCGACCGCATCGTCATCACCAAATCGGATCTGGTAGAAGCCGACGAACTGCAGGCGCTGGAAGACCGCCTGACCGCGCTGAACCCCGGCGCGCCGAAAGAGCGGGTCGTCATGGGCGAGATCGCGCCCGCGAAACTGTTCGACACCGGGCTGTACGACCCCAAAACCAAATCGGTCGACGTGCAGCGCTGGCTGCGCGACGAGGCCTATCTGAAAGAAGAATCGCACAGCCATGGCCACGATCACGGGCACGACCACCATCACCACAACGACGTGAACCGTCACGACGAGTCCATCACTGCCTTCTGCATGACCCGCGACGAGCCGATCGACTGGGAAGCCTTCGTCGCCTGGGTGCGGATACTGATCGGCCAGCACGGCGAGAAACTGCTGCGGATCAAGGGCATCCTGAATATCGCGGGGCGCGACAAGCCCATCGCGGTGCACGGCGTACAGCACATGTTCCACGATCCCGCCGAACTGACCGAATGGCCCGACGACGACCGCCGGTCGCGGATCGTCTTCATCACCCGCGATCTGGACCGCAGTGTCATTGAGGAAAAGCTCGACAGCCTGACGGAACAGGCGGCGAAACTGGAGGGTTAACCCCCCGTATTTCTTCATTTATTCGCCCGGGCCGGTCCCGGGGGTCCATGACGGCCTTACTCGTGACGTCTGTAGATTTCGTATGCGTGCGATCGACCTTCGGTAGCGATTTCCGGCCCGTAGCGCCTGCGCCTGCCGATTGATAACTCCCCGGGGACAAGCCCGGGGGAATACCGATGTCATGGATTTTGCAAGCCGGCACGCCCCAGGCGCCTCTGTCCATCCGTTATATCCAATGGTATATAACGGTTATGAGACTGATTTCCGTATCACTGCTCCTCCTCGGCCTGAGTCTGCCGGCGCCCGCTGGCGCCTCCCCTCTGACGGTCTACGCGGCCGCCAGCACGATCGCCGTGATGCGCCCGATCGAGGACATCTGGTTTCAAAAAACGGGCAAAGTCCTGCGTATCGTGCACGGATCCAGCGGCGCCTTGGCCCGCCAGATATCCGCTGGCGCGCCCGTAGACGTCTTTTTCTCGGCCAATGCCAAATGGCTCGATTACCTTATCGGACGCAAACTCGCGCAGACTGACACCCGGAAATCCGTGCTTGTTAACAGGCTCGCGCTTATCGTCCCGGCGGGCACTGGCAGGATAAACATTGTCGACCCGGCGACAGATATTCCGAAAATTCTGACCGGCAACGCCCGTCTTGCCATCGGCGATCCGCGGCATGTTCCCGCCGGGCAGTATGCGCGGGAAGCCCTTGTCAGTCTCGGCATCTGGAAAACCGTCCGCAGTAAAACCGCGCGCACGCGCAATGTGCGCCTGGCTCTGGCCCTCGTTCAACGGGGAGAAGCGGCGCTCGGCATCGTCTACCGCACCGACGCCCGACATGTTCCGCAGGTCCGCATTCTGGAAACGCTCCCCAAAAATCTGCATTCGCCCATTATGTACGAAGCCGTCCTGACATCCGCCGCCCAACCGGGTGCCGGGAAGTTCCTCGCATTCCTGACTTCTGACGACGCCTTGACGCTGTATCGCGCCGCCGGCTTCGTGGTGCCGGAATAGCCGACCATGTTCGATCTCTCCCCCGCCGAAATCGAGGCCGTGCTGCTCAGCCTAAAGGTCTCTCTGTGGGCCGTCGGGGTCAGCCTGCCGCTCGGCATCGCCACGGCCTGGTTGCTCGCCCGGCTGGAATTCCCCGGCAAGACGCTGCTGGACGCGCTGATCCACGTGCCGCTGGTGGTGCCGCCGGTGGTGGTCGGCTATCTGCTTCTGCTGCTGCTCGGGCGCAACGGGTATCTCGGCGGCTGGATGTACGAGACGTTCGGCATCACGGTCGCGTTTTCGTGGCAGGGCGCGGCGGTGGCCGCGGCGGTGATGGCCTTTCCGCTGATGGTGCGCGCCATCCGGCTCTCGATCGAGGCGATCGACACGCGGCTGGAACAGGCGGCCCACACCCTGGGCGCGCGGCCGATAGACGTCTTTTTCTCGATCACCCTCCCGCTGACCGGCAGCGGCATTGTGGTCGGCGTCATACTGGCGTTCGCCCGCGCGCTGGGCGAATTCGGCGCGACCATCACCTTCGTTTCCGCCATCCCGGGCGAGACCACCACCCTGCCCGTCTCGCTCTATACCCTGTCGCAGATACCGGGCGAGGAATCCGGTGCCATCCGCCTCGTCGTCCTGTCGCTGATCGTTGCTTTCGGCGCCATGTTCGCCGCAGAAATCATCGCGCGGCGGGTCCGCAAACGGATCGCCGGATCATGAGCCTCTCGGTCGACATCCGCAAAAATCTCGGCGCGTTCACGGTCGATGCCCGGTTCGACTGCGCCAGCGGCATTTCCGCCCTGTTCGGCAAGTCAGGCGCCGGCAAGACAAGCATTGTCCAGATGATGGCGGGCCTGATCCGGCCGCAGAACGGCCGCATCGAAATCGGGGGGGAGACCGTGTTCGACAGCGCGAAGAACATCGACATTCCCGTCCACCAGCGCCGCGTCGGATACGTTTTCCAGGATGCCCGCCTGTTTCCGCATATGAGCGTACGCCGCAATCTCGATTACGGCCGTCGGCGCCGCGGCGACGAGACAGGCTCCTCGCCGGCGTTCGACGACGTGATCGACGTGCTGGGCATCGGCACCCTGCTCGACCGGCGGACGCATCTGCTGTCGGGCGGCGAACGCCAGCGGGTCGCGATCGGCCGGGCGCTGTTGTCGGCGCCCCGGATCCTGCTGATGGACGAGCCGCTCGCCTCGCTCGACGCCGGTCGCAAGGCCGAAATCATCCCCTTCATCGCCCGCATTCAGGACCAGTTCCGTCTGCCCATCGTCTATGTCAGCCATTCGGTCGACGAGGTGTTGCAGCTCGCCGACACCATGGTACTGCTGGCCGATGGCGGGGTGGCCGCCGTCGGCCCGGTTGAAGACGTGATGAACCGGCCGGACCTCGTCCGCATCACCGGCACCGGCGATGCCGGCACGGTCATCCCGGCGCGCGTCACCGATACGGATGCGGAATTCGGCATCGCGACGTTGACCTTCGCGGGGGGCGATTTCCGGGTGCCGGCGGCTGGGCTGGAGACCGGACGCCGCCTGCGCCTCCGCGTCCGCGCCCGCGACGTCAGCCTAGCCCTGACAAAGCCGGAGGACGTCAGCGTGCTGAACATCTTCGAAGGCACGGTCACCTCGGTGTCAAACAGCGACCGTCCGCAGACCGATGTCTCAATCGACGTGGGCGGTGCCATCATCTGGTCGCAGATCACGCGCAAATCCCTGTCGGAGCTGGAGATCGCGCCCGGCAAAAAGGTGTTCGCCATGGTCAAGGCCGTCGCCATAGATGACCCGGTGGCCCACCCGTGAGAAAGCCCGCCTCGGTTAAAGGGCTGGAAGATCTCGGCCGAGTGCGGCTGTCGCCGTCGTTCTACCTGCGCGATTTTCTCTACAGTGAAATTTCGGCGATCCACGGCATCCCCAATATCCCCGACGATCCGGTCCTTGCCATCGAGGCCGGACGGAAACTGTGCGAAGAACTGTTGAAACCCCTGCGCAATGCCTTCGGCGGGCTCAACATCCGCTCCGGCTTTCGGTCCGCCGCACTGAACGATTTCGGCAACAGAAACAAGCTGAACTGCGCCGCCAACGAAAAGGATTACGCCGGCCACATCTGGGACCGACGCGACGTCGACGGCTGCATGGGCGCCACCGCCTGCGTGGTCGTCCCGTGGTTCGCCGACCGCTACGCCGCCGGCGCCGACTGGCGGGCGCTGGCATGGTGGATCCACGACCACCTGCCCTATTCCCATTTGCAATTTTTCCCGAAGCTGTGTGCCGTCAATATCCAGTG
>Ga0181569_10000141_pt1 | contig 49508 bp, 39 predicted proteins | sample 101ome_19_FD_132452 | JGI IMG/M metagenome (GOLD analysis project Ga0181569, IMG submission 132452) | Coastal salt marsh microbial communities from the Groves Creek Marsh, Skidaway Island, Georgia - 101405AT metaG (megahit assembly) | ecosystem: Environmental > Aquatic > Marine > Intertidal...
GCAGCGCGGCGCGGTTGGCGCGATTGGACTCGGCTCGATCCACGTGCAAGAAGGCGTCGGCATAGGTGCGATCTTCTACGAGCACAATGGGCGTGTCCGGCCGCGCGGCACGCAGCAAACGCACAACCTCTGGAGCGCGTTCGGCCACTAGATCACCCTTCATATTGGGCAAGCAGTCAATCACGTAGACGGCCGCGTCAATTTCGGCCATCAGTCCGACGACCGAGCGGTCCATGTGGCCGTTGCCCGAAAAGCCCAAGTTGACGACCGGCCAGTCCAGCCAGCGCCCCAAAAAGGCGGTGTGGCAGGTGCCCGTGCGCGAAGAGCAGCCCCCCTGCGTAATGGAGGTGCCGTAAAAGACGATCGGCTTACGCGGCGAGGGCGGCGAGGGCGCTACAGACGTCCCTTCCGGCACGCCTACGGCTGCCTCGTGCACGCCGTTGTAAAGCGGCAGATAGAGCAGGTACTCGCGCGTGCCGGGCGGCATATTCGCGCACAGCTGCACGCTATTGGTCGGCCCGGTTGGCTGGCCCACCGCCAGCCAGCGCCAGGCCCCGTCCATGCGCACGTATAGATCAAGACCGCTGACGCCCGTGGCCGGCATGTGCTCCATGGCTAGGCGCTCCTTGCGCAGCGTCCACCGGGCGTGGAGCGCCGTTGCGTCGCTGGTAAAGCGCGCGCAGATCCCCGCGCTGTCGCGGCTTAGGTTCCACACCGGATCGGGCACGCTGCCTTGGGCACGGGCGGGTAGGCGATCGTAAAAAGCGTCTACGTCGTCAAATCCCTTGCCCTCTACGGTCAACGTCTTCACGTCAGACCACTGGATAGAATCACTCATCGGCCGGTATCCTCCTATGAATTACCATGATATCGGTTCGCTACTAGTCCAAAAGATCGCGCAGCATGCGCTGGGGGTCGTTTAGAAAGCGCCGCGTCACCTGAAAATGTTCGGTTTCCTCGTAGTCAATCTGTCGAATACCCCCTTCGCCCAGAGAAAAGATCGTCGCGTCGGGATAGGCCATGACGAGGGGCGAATGCGTGGCAATAACAAACTGGCTGCCTTCTCCGACCAGCTGGTGCATGCGAGAGAGCAAGGCCATCTGCCGCGTCGGCGACAGCGCGGCTTCGGGCTCGTCGAGAATAAAGAGCGAGCGGCCAGAGAAGCGCTGCAGAAGCAGAGCCATAAACGATTCGCCGTGCGACTGTTCGTGCAGAGACCGGCCGCCGTAGGCCTCGATTACCTTCGGCTCGGGGGCCCACTCCTCGTCGAGCTGTTCAATATGCGTGGCGACGTTAAAGAAGCTCTCCGCGCGCAGAAAATAGCCGTCTCTGGGTCGAGGCACGCCTCGGGACAGGCGCAGATACTCGTGCAGGGGCGAATGCGAGCGCCGCGTGTCAAAGTGAACGTTGCGCGAGCCGCCCTCGGCGTTAAACCCCCACGCCACGGCAATGGCTTCCAAGAGCGTCGATTTGCCCGAGCCATTCTCGCCGACGAAAAAGCTGACCTTGGGATGCAGTTCGAGGGCGGTCAATTCGCGCACGGCGTTCAGGCAGAACGGGTAGATGCCAAAGTCGGGCACCTCGTCGCGCAGCAGCTCTACCCTGTGGAGATAGTGCTTCAAGCTACGAACCCCCTACCGTAGGCACGTCCAGATCCGCTCCCAAGACCTGTGCGCAGTTGTAGCCGGGCAGTCCTGTAATATTGCCGCCCGGATGACAGCACGAGCCGCACAGATAGAGTCCCTCGAGACACGTGCGGTAATGCCCCGCCCCGGCAAAGGGCCGGTTGTAGCCGACCTGCCCGTGTCCCAGCGAACCGACCAGTAGATCGCCGTAGCGCATATTGGGCAGCGTCCGCTCTACGTCGAGCGGACTGCGCACAAACGTTTCCAATACGGCCTCCCGCACGTTGGGCGCGTGCTCTGCCCAAACGTCGATCATCTGCTCACCGTGCGCGCGAGCCCCGGTGTCCCAGTTAGCTGGATCGCCCCCCAGCGCGTAGGGCAGCTTTTCCCACATAAAGGCCGTGTGATACCCGGCCGGTGCCTGCGACGGATCAAAGCGCGTAGGACAGGATCCCCACAGGGTCGGCGGCGGTATACTGCCGCGTTCGTGGTGATCTACAATCGCATCAAACTGCGTTGCATCGTCCAGGCCCATAATCACCATGAATCCGTCTTTAACGTGCGGATAGCTCTTCTCTGCTTTGTATACTGGTCGTTCGTCTAAGTGGGCATAGACGCCGAAGAGGGGCGCAAGCACGTTGTAGCGAAACCGTTGGGCGCGATCGCGCCAGTCGGCCGATACAAAAGACGCGTCTAACAGATCAATAAAGGTCTGCTGGGGATTGAGACCCGATGCGACAAAGTGGCGCGCGCGCAGCGTTTCGCCCCCTGCCGTCTCCACGCCTACGGCGCGACCACCTTCCACCAGTATGCGCGACGGCGCCGTTTCGGTCCGCACGCTACCGCCGTATTCTTCGACGGCGTGCACCAGCGCGCCGGCCAGGTTGGCCGATCCCCCCACGCACATCTGCGCTTTGCCATCGCTAGCCAAGAGGGCGGGTATGTGATGACCAAAGCCCGGTGCGCGCAGGTCGACCTCGCGCAGCCCGTTAAAAAAGAGCAGGCCGGCCTGAATAAGGGGATGGCGAAATTCGCGCTGCACAAACTCGCGCGGCGAGTAGGCGCTCGTCTCCAGTAGCAGACGACCTTCAGGACGGGCCGCTAGCGCGCGCTGACGGACCTCGGGCGGGAGCGGAGGCGCCTGCGCCTCGGGAATCAGAATATGCTGCACGATGGGGCGAAAGGCATCGCGCCAGTAGCGCAGGCGCTCGGCGTCGCGGCGGTCAAAACGCGCAAAAGAGGCGACCGTCTTTTCAAAGTCCGTCCACCACTCCAGGGCACGCCCGTCGCGCGTCAACATAACCACGTTGAGTTCGGGCTCGAGGTAATGCGCACCGCGACGTGCCAGTTCCAAATCGCGGTACCATGGAGCTTGCGTGAGTGCGCGGTGGTAAAAAGAGTGGGTGTTGTGCAGGAAGCCGCCCCGGTCTTCCGTGCGCAGACCGCCGCCGGCTACCTGGGACGGCTCTAAGCACACGACGTCCAAACCGGCCCGGCACAGGTAGGCCTGAAGCACGAGGCTGTTGTGCCCAGATCCCAGTATGATCCCGTCGTGCGTAGTATCCACGAACGCGCTTTATTGATTGATCAGCTCGGCGAGCGCAGGCCGGTCACGGACAGAATCCATTCGGCGTGCGTGGCAACGCGAATAAAGATACTTATATCGCCATAGCTGCTGTCGCGATGGTTTTCGATGGGATCCGTGGCGCCGCCCGACAGAACGCCGGCTAGCGTCCAGACGCCGTTAATGCGCACAAAGAGCGGGCCGCCGCTGTCGCCTTCAACCGTCGCGCCCTCGAAAGGCAGGGCCTGTGCGCTGCTATTACCCGGACCGAGCAGGGCCTCGTCTTCGTTGACCAGCCCATCGCCCAAGCTGTTGATCGTTCCATCGGGCGCGTCAAAATCGAAGGCGAGCAGTCCGCCAAAATACTCTACGCCCCCGCTGCGTGAGGAAATGCCGTCTACTTTGCGATCCAGCGTATTCTGTAGGGCATGCCGCTTAGATAGCGCATTGGGGTCCTGTCCCTCTTGCTCGGAATAATCACCAAAGCCGCAAAACCACGAGACGCTACCAATGGGCTCGTCGAGCGAAGTATTGACTACGGCAGGTTCGACCGAAGTAATGGGTTCGGCCAGACGGACTAAACACAAATCATTGGCCGAGTACATAAGCTCGTCCTGCTCTATCCAAGAGGGATAAAAGACGAGCTCGGCCACGCTGTGCACGCTAGGAGTGGTATTGGGGTCGGCGCCAAGCAGCACCGTTATGCCCGTGGGCTGAGTCGGCTGCTCCTGCTCGTCCGAGGAAAAGAAGTTATGGCCGGCGGTCAGAATCCAATGGGGACTGATAAGCGTGCCGGTTGCCACGTACTCACCGGTGTCCTCTGCCTCTGAACCGTAGCTAAAGGCGACGACGGGCGCAAAGTCTGGATAGTCCGCCGTGTTGTAAGGAGCGACATTGCGCGCAACGGCTTCATATTGGGCTAAGGTGCGGTCGTGACGAATACCAAAGGTGTAAACCGCACTCGTCACATCCTCTTCGGCCTCGTCTAAGACGTCTTCTTCGTCCCAACTGACCGGATTGTCTCCGTCGGAACCGCAGGCTATAAATAGTGTGGATATGAGCAGCAGTTTAAGCCAAGTCATGGGCACTCGCTTCGTTGTATCGGGAAAATAATTTGGACAAGTATACCGAATCATCCACATTCTAACCACACCGCTCAGAGCCGCTACAAAACGCGGGCTCTTTCCTTAGGCAGAGGAGACGCCCAGTGCAGGGAAAACAGCGAGACTCCCACATTCAATACGTGCCCATCGCCACCGCTACGGCGGAACATCCGCGCAACGACTCCGCGTCCATAGTGGAACTGGACAATGGAGAACTCTTTATGGTGTGGATCGAGATGCACGCCAGCCCACTCGCAGGGAACGACGAGGCCCCTTCGAGCATTGCCTCTATGCGCTCTACGGACGGCGGGCTCACCTGGGACCAATACCGCGTTGAGGTATCTCCCGGCGAGGGAGACCTCAGCATTTACAACCCGAGCTTGGTCCTTTTACCCAACGGCGATCTTCTGTTCTTCTATCTCACGTATCATCATCTGGTGTGGAACGAGCCGCTGCAGGCATCTGGGCGGATAAAGCGATCAAAAGATGGAGGTCACACGTGGTCCGACCCAATGGCGCTTTGGGACCACGAACCCTACGGCTGTGCCAACCACACTTTTACCCTGTTATCAGATGGGCGACTGCTCAAAAGCTGTGAGTTTGTACCTGTCTGGGGGAGCTATCCAGCGTGCACTTCGAGTTCGGGGTGCTTTGTCAGCGACGATAACGGACATGCGTGGACTGCGCCGAGTGGACCGGGCCAACTCGTCACCCTGCCCCTGCGCGGCACAATGGAAAATCACATCGCCCAAGTGCCTTCAGGTCAGTTGGTCATGGCCATGCGCAACCAGCTGGGCTGCGTGTTTTTCGCCCGCTCTTCCGACCGCGGACTGAGCTGGTCACACCCCCAGGCCAGCGGACTGAGCGCGAGCGAGTCCATGCCGAGCCTGACGCGCATTCCGACGACGGGCGATCTGCTCTTGGTCTGGAACAACGCCGCCTACGACCACACCTACGACCACAGCGGCAAGCGCACGCCGCTGACGGTAGCGGTCTCGCGCGACGAGGGACATAGCTGGGGTCATGTAAAAAATATCGAGGACGATCCAGACACGGAGTTTAGCAATATCGCCTGCACCCACCTATCCGACGGACGATTCATCGTTTCTTACTTTACCTCGACCATGGCCGATTCCAACCCCCCGGGCAGACTGGGACGAGAGCGCATGTCCTTAAAGGGGGCCATCTCAACGGCGGACTGGCTCTACGCTTAAACCGTCCGCTTCGAATCCCTATACTCGCTACCAGTTTGTGTAGGAGCCATCTTCGCGCACAAACCAGATGCCCGCTCCGGCGCGCGGTTCACCTTCGACGAGTGCCTCTTCGTCTAGCTCGACGCCCAAACCCGGTCCCTCGGGCGGCAATAGATGGCCGTCTGCAAAGGGCACCTGCACGGGAAAGACATCGGTGTGCGCCGTGCCGGGCGGACGCGGACACTCTTGGACGCCAACCAATGGGGATGCAAAACACAGGTGAGCACACGCGGCCGTCGATACCGGACCCAGCGGATTGTGCGGCGCGAGATGGATGTAGTGCGTTTCGCACCAGCCGGCGATCTTACGCGCCTCTGTCAGCCCACCGGCGATACACAGATCAATCCGCGCGTAATCCATGAGCTCCTCTTCAATAACCTGCCGGAACGCCCACTTACCGGCCCACTGCTCGCCGACGGCCAGCGGCACGGAGGTGTGCTGGCGCACCAGCCGCAGACTCTCACTGCTCTCGCTGCGGATCGGATCTTCAATAAAAAATGGACGGTACTGCTCTACGCCTTTGCAAAACTGAATCGCAGCCGACGGATCGAGACGCGTGTGCACGTCGACGCAAATTTCGATCTCGTCGCCTAAGGTCTCGCGCACGGCGCGCACTTGTTCGATACCAAAACGCACGGCGCGCGACGGTTCGAGCACCTGGGCGTCGCCCTCCGGATCGACCATGCCCCAGCGCGCGAATCGGTAGCCTGCATCGCGCGTCTCCCTGCAGCTTTCAATCAGTTTGTCGATGTCCTTTGGATCGCCGTTATGTGGGTAACAGACCACCCGATCGCGCACCAGCCCTCCCAAAAGCTCGTAAACCGGCACGCCTAACGCTTTGGCCTTAATGTCCCACAGCGCAATGTCGACGGCACTCACAGCGCTAGTTTGCACGCCGCCGCCGGGGAAAAATCCACCGCGAAACATAACCTGCCACAGATGTTCAATGCGAAAGGGGTCTTGGCCGATCAGGTCGGGCGTCATGCTGTGAATCGTCTCGGCAATAGCACGACCTCGGCGCTTCATGCCCGCCTCACCTAGCCCGTAAATCCCCGCATCTGTTTCTACTTTTACAAAGACGCCAGCGTCTATAACGAAGGGCTTTATCCCGGTAATCCTCATGGGTTTATCCCGGCGACGCACCGGCGGAACTACGGGGTCTACCAGGGCCACGGGAGGGGCGAGCAGGCGAGCGCGGAAGTCGTCGAGTGGGAAGGCGGGACCCGGGTCAATCTTGCGGTCGGGTGCAATCTCTTCGTGACCGAGTATGTGGCGAATATCGTACTCGTCGATCAGCAATCGACACAGCTCTTCAACGACGCGCACTTGCTCTTGGGGAAAGCGGTGCCAGCAGGTCGGCTCCGTCTGATTGCGGTGCACACCGCGCACGACCTCTTCCGGCGGATAGGCCTGACCAAACCACGAAATGTACTGGCCGTCTTTTTCCTCTAGCTGTCCGGCGTTGTCGATCTCTATTCCAATCGAGTACTTATTGAATCCCTCGCGATCACCCCACGTACTCACGCCCGCATGCCAGCCGACCGTGTCGAAAGGCAGCATTTGGGTGACCGAACCGTCGCGCCCAACCACCAAGTGCGCCGACACTTTGCGCTCGGTGTCACTCAGCGTGCGAATAGCCGATTCGGCGTTGGCACCAGCCGTGTAGTGTATGATAATCGTGTCCAAGGCACCGGGAGCGTAGGGGCCGCCCTGATTGGGCGACTCGCGGTATTCGATACCTTCACCTTCCAGCCGATGGTTCGCTATGTTCATGTGCACGTACCTATCCGTTTTCTCGTTGCAGATTACGAAAGGTGCTAACGCACGCTTAAGCCGCCGATGAATACTCGGCGCAAAGGCATACAATATAGAAAGACGCTGTGTGCGTCCAGACGGATGGGGATCTTATGCGCCTCACCTTCAAAAAAGAAACACCTGTGACTTTAACTCGTTTGTAACCGATACGCGACGAAACGGACATACACGTCGTATAGCTTAATTTGGCAAAAGATGTGGAGCTCTTCTCCCAAATGCCTTGGACGATCTCCTCGAACTCCCTAATAATGTCGTGACCAAGGCAAACACAAAAGACCTGCTCATAGCGCTAGAGCAGGTCTTTTGTGTTTGTATTTATCAGATGGGATAAAAAAACCTACTCGACAAATACCATGCCTATTGCTTGCCTATCGTTGTCCGTCTCCAGAGAAGCAATATAGCGACCGCTAGCCAGCCTTCGCCCACGCCCATCCGTGGCATTCCAAGACACGCGGTGCAAACCTGCAGCCAGCGATTTCCGCAGCAACGCGCATACTCGCTGTCCAGCCGCATTGTATACGACGAGCTCGACGTGCGTTGGTTCAGCCAGAGAAAACGCCAGCACAGTTTCTCCATTAAACGGATTGGGAAAATTCTGTCTCAAGTGCGAGGCATTGGGCAGAGCGCTGCCCTCGACAACGGCCGTACTCGGTTCGTAGCGCGGCTCGTATTCGATTGGAATTCCGTCGTCGTTGAGCAAGACCTGCAAGAAGCGCAGTTCGGGGTCCGTTCCAACATCTTCTAGCACTAGTTCGACAAACGCACCGCTACCCGCACTGGCAGCCCGCGCGCTGGCCGCCGCAACTTTTAGCGTATCTTCAACGACGTTGTGTAAAACAAAAAAGCCGTCCAGCAGATCCGTGCCGCGCACGTCGAGCACCCGAACCCCCTCGCTGCTCAGGACGATGTCTAGATCGAGGGCCAATACGCCTTCAACCTGATCTATTTCAACCGGCACCACGCGCACGTCCTCTTCTATGCGTCCCACGCCAAACTGCACCTGGCGCGGCGCGTCTTGCGCCCGCACTTGAAGAGACCACAGGGCACAGCAGAGAGCGAGCGACCACACTACATGCGAAATGCGCACCGCGCTAGCGCTCAACTCGGCTGGCTCAGCACGGCTCCGTTACTTTCGATCACGGTTCGGTACCAGTGCGCCGAATCTTTTAAAATGCGTTCCTGCGTTTGGTAGTCTACATAAACCATACCGAAGCGCTCCTTATATCCTTCAGCCCATTCAAAATTATCGAATACGGACCAGTGAAAATAGCCCTCTATTGGGATCCCATCCTCTCCAGCGCGTTTAAACTCCAACAGGTAGCGCTCGGTAAAATCTATGCGCAGCGGATCGTGCACCTTTCCATCAAGCGAAACCCAATCCTGATTGGACAGGCCATTTTCTGTGATAACGATAGGCAGGCCGTAGCGCTCGTAATAGAAACGCGACCCCCAGTAGAGAGCCTCAGGCGTTACCGGCCACTTATTGGCGCAAATGGGATTGCCCTGAGGCCTATCCACCTGCCGAAAGCGACCCTGCTCGTTGCGACCAATCGTCCACCCGTTGTAAATATTCGTACCATAGAAGTCGAGCGGCTGACACATGATATCGAAGTCGGAGTCCTTTACCTTGGGTGCCGCACTGCCGTAGGTCGAAAGCCCGTCTTCGGGGTAATGCCCCAATATTACCGGATCAGACCACCAAGAGATGTTCCAACAGTTTCTGTTGTTAACCGCAAACATCGCCTTCCTCGCCTGCTCTACGTTGTCCTCGTCTCCCTCGTCGGCAGGTATGACAGGGCTACCCGTAGGCGCATAGCCGATGGAGGATTCGAGCTTGGCACGCGCGCGGATGACCTGCACTGAACGGCCGTGTGCCAGCAGCGTGTGATGACCCGCCAACAGCACCTCTTCCAGACCCAACTTGTCACCGGGTGCGTGAATGCCGTCAAGCAGACCCAGGCCAATAAAGCACTGGGGTTCATTGAGCGTCATCCAGTTCTTTACGCGATCGGACAGCTTGTCGACGACCACTTCGGCGTACTCGGCAAACCATTCCGGGCTTTGCGGATTGAGCCAGCCGCCTCGACAGTAAAGCGCATGCGGAAAGTCCCAGTGAAAGAGCGTCACGTAGGGGACGATATTGGCGGCCAGCAGCTCATCGACAAGCCGGTCGTAAAAATCCAACCCCGCTTCGTTGACCGGCCCCACGCCCTCGGGCAGCACGCGCGGCCAGCTGATAGACAGCCGATAGGCCATGAGACCCATTTGCTTCATAAGGGCTACGTCTTCCTTGTAGCGATGATAGTGATCAATGGCCACGTCACCCGTATGCCCCGCATATACGCGACCCTGCTGGCGGCACATCATGTCCCACACGGACAGTCCCTTGCCGTCGTCGTAGGCTCCTCCCTCTATCTGGTACGACGCGGCAGCCGCACCCCAAACAAAGTTTTCAGGAAAGCTCATGAACTAACTCCTCTCCGATAAAAGCAGAAATAGTTTGTAATGCCTTATATTGGGTGTGAGTAAATCCCCATCACTTTGCGCCCTACAGGGTCGAGACAGCATACATGCCTGCAGAACACACCGACGCCCTGCGCCGAGATATCGAATTCAGCGAAACGCTGCGCGGTGGCCCATTGACTTTTCGCACGACGTGGGGTCTGTTCAACCCCAAGCGCGTCGACGACGGATCGCGCCTACTCACCGACTGCATAGAAGCGCCCGAAGACGCGATATGCCTAGACATCGGCTGCGGCTATGGGCCCATTGGATTAGCGCTAGCGCGACAGTGTCCGCGGGGCACAGTGCACATGGTCGACAAGGATTTTGTCGCCGTAGAGTATGCGCAGAAAAACGCCCAGATCAACGGGTTAGCCAACTGTGAGATCTATCTGAGCAACGGATTGAGCACCGTGCCTGAGACGCTCAAATTTGATCGAATTGCGTCTAACCTACCAGCCAAAGTCGGCAACGAACTCCTGTCGATCATTCTGCACGATGCACGCGAGCATTTAGTCGTCGGAGGCAGGCTGTATGTAGTGACAATCGCCGGGCTAAAAAACTACGTAAAACGCACCTTCCGAGAAATCTTCGGCAACTATAAAAAAATCAAGCAGCGCGGCACGTACTTAGTCTCGATGGCTGAAAAGGAATAGCCCTTCAGATACCCCCAACAGAGGCGTCTATGCACCCAAGTAGCGTATGCGCTTGTTGATGTCCGTGTTAACAGAGTGGTAGGGTAGCATTAGATTACCCGACGCAAAAAGCGTGCGGCGAATATGCTCAACGTCGTCGTGCCCAACGGCGTTTGTGAAAATGGGCAGCAAATAATCAATACCCACCTGTGACGGCTTCATGTGGTCCTCATCGTAAAAAGACGGATGCATAAAGCGCGCGTGGATCTGCCCCCACCGGTCGCGCAGGCGATGCCCTTCAAAGCTGTCTACGTAAAATCCGCGCTCGTTGCTCCACTGGAGCACAGATACGGCATTATTCTGGCCTTCCAACAGCATATCTACAGCTTTGCCACCCAGCTGCGAAGCATAGAAACGGTCAAACAGAACGGGACGTCCGCCGCGCTGAGTATGGCCCACCTTACGCGTAAAGATCGATGCGTTGGCCGACTCGCCGCGGCGCCTGCTGACGAAGTACCCGTCGCCAATGCGCTCTATCAGCATAGATCTCAGCGCTTCAGCCGCGCCGCTGAGAATAATGTTACCGGCGGGATCTGTCGTATGCTGGGCGGCCCCTAGCTCGTTACCCTCCTCATCTTTTATGCCTTCACCGCATACGATAACTACGTTTTTTTGCAGCTCGTACAGCTCCATTATGCGCTCGACGAGTGGATCAATGTGCACGGGCGATTCCGGGATTAGAACGATATCCGGCCGGCCGAAGGCCGACCCCAGAGCAATATATCCCGAGTGACGACCCATAACCTCAATAATGGCGATGCGCCGGTGACTTTCTGCGGTCGTGCGCACGCGCTCTACGCCCATAGCCGAGTCAAAAACGGCCGTCGCATAACCCGGAGTGGCGTAGTTAACCATGTGCTCTTGATTAAAAGTGAGAGACGAGTTCTTGTACTGGTAGCACTCCCGATCATCGAGATACCACTGATCGGGTTCGCTCGGATAGTTTAGACCTAGGTCGTTGTCTATCGTCTTAGGTGCCAATACAACGGGTAAGCGCTCGGTTAACGGCTGCAGCCCATTGAGCGTCCCATCTCCCCCAATGCAGATTAACCCTTCAATCTGTAGCTGTCTGAGCCGATCGTATATCTGCTCCATCTGCTGCGGATTATCACTGGACAAATAGTCGCGCGACGCACCCAACACCGTACCGCCCATCGTCGCATCAAGCTCGGGTATTTCCCGCATAAGCGGATTGAGATGAACGTGCGGCAGGCGTGGGTTAAGTAGGCTATTAAAGCCTTTTATAAAGCCAAATATTTCCAGGCGCAGCTGGCTAGCTCGAGCCACCGCCCCATGAATCGTTGCGTTGAGCGCGGGCGTATCACCGCCAGCAGTAAGAATTCCTATTCGTTTCATCGTTCTTTTCTTTCCATATCAGAGGGTCTCATCGCTCACGCGCGAGTATCTGTGGGCGCTAAATCAATCGCCTCAAGCAGCTGGTACACTTCATCGTACAAGGCGGCAAACATGGCTCCGCCCAGATGGGCTAGGTCGGCATTGGGATCTCCATCTGTACAGCACTGGGAGAATACAAAGCCCACCGCGTCGCGCAGGCTGCCAGACATCTTTTGTGGATCGCTAACCACCTGACCGTACGGCGCAGTGCGTTCGTCTATCTCGCCTTCAAAATCGACATCCGACCGACCGGCCAAACGCCGCCAGCGATCGCGTATACCCTGGCGCAGATCATCGCAAAAGGGCCCATCGCCCAGAGCGGTTACCGCAGCCAAGTCAACGGCAGACGCGCGCAGAAATACAAGCTCTGACTGGAGACGCGCCCAATCCACCCCCAGCGTTCGACTAAGCTCCCGCAGGGCGCGCTCTTCCGTTTCAGATAGTACGCATATAGCGTCTGAAAGTGCCCCGGCTACCCCGATAACTGACATGCGTTCAGCGGACAAGACCAACCGACCTCACGCTGTCCAATTTAACCACTTTACATCTCCGTTTATATGTAGTAACATACAGCACATGGAAGCCATTGACGCTCTCTTGAGCGCTCCCGTACTATTTGGTCTCGTTGTCGCGGCCTGCCTCGTCCTCGTAGCAAGAGCCGTGATCAACGCACTGGGCCAGTTGCCTTCACTACGCATACAGCTAGATACTGTGAACAAGCTGCTCTCCAGTGTACACGATGGAATTCCACAAAAGCGCACCGAAATCAATGAACTACAAGAGAGTGTCAAGCCGCTCAAAGAGGCTGTGAAACGCCTGCAGGACTACAACATGGCTCTGATAGACGTCGAGCGTCAAGCAATGAGAGATGAAGAAGAGTTAAAGCGGCAGCAAGAGATTCCCATACACCGCCCCGCCCCCCCCAGAGACCTTTAACCCCTCTACCACCCCTACTCGAGCAACCGTTTCACCACGTCTCAGACCACAGGAGCCAGATCGATGCTGTCCCGCACCGAAGCTGCGTATTGCCCAGCCGCTTTGAGCGCTTCTACCATGCCGCGCGCATCTGCAACTCCCTGACCGGCAATATCAAATGCCGTGCCGTGATCCACTGAAGTCCGCAGAAACTTTAGCCCCATAGTCAAGCTCACAGTACCGTGAAAATCTAGCGTCTTGGCAGCGATGTGGCCTTGGTCGTGATAGAGTGACAGCACCCCGTCGTAGCGGCCTTCGTAGCACTGATTAAACACGGAATCGGCCGGCACGGGTCCACGCACGCGCCAGCCCTTGTCAATCGCCTCCTTTGTAGCCGGGCCAATCACGTCCATCTCGTCCGTGCCGAACAGACCCTGCTCCCCACCGTGCGGATTGAGCGCAGCTACGGCTACGGTTGGTTCGCGAATGCCTAGCTGGCGCAGATAGAGATCGCAAAAGGGCAGTGCTTCGAGAATACCCTCACGCGTGATAGCGTCGGGTATCTGGCGAAACGATATGTGACGCGTCAGAAAAAATATGCGCAGCGTGCGCACCATAAAAAGGGTCATAGGATCATGGTGGGCCGCTCGGGCCTTGAGCACGGCCGTGTGATCTATAAACGGGACTTCTGCTGCCTGCAAAGACTCCTTGTTAAGCGGTGCCGTACAGAGCCCCACGACGCTCCCTGTCAGCGCATCTTCAATCGCACGCTCTAGGTACGCGTAGCCGGCTTGTCCACCCTCGGCGGATATTTGGCCGTATGCAATCGGGCCCTTGAGCACACCGCAGTCAATATAATCTATGCAGCCCGGCTCGTAGCGTCCCTGTTCGGGATCGACCACCGGATTCAGTTCTATATTGAGACCAAGCGTCTCTACCGTTTGCTCTAGAACGGCTCGGTCGGCGTAAACCACGGGCTTTACCCGCTCGTATAGGCCTTCCTCGCACAGACACTTAACGGTAATCTCTGGACCAATGCCGGCTGGATCTCCAACGGTTAGACCAATGGCGGGTCGATGGGCGCCCATGGCGTATGTCTCCTTATATGCTATGTGAGCGGACTAGTAAAATGTAGAAGATAGGGACAAAGGTTGAGTAGGGGCAGGATGAACGGGTAAATCACCCCGCAAAAACCCGTTCGCACAGAGCATATTAGCTTGGGTTCTGAACTCTATCGCCCCCGTCAGACGGGGGCGTTATAGGCAAACGGAGTAAAAAGCGAATAACCCAAACCCCCACGGCAACCAGCAGTAGTTTAATCGGCCACAGCGGCACAAAGAATACCACAGATGAGCCCAGTGTAACCACGAGCATACCAATCGCTATGACCTTTGTTCGCAGGGCAATGCTGCGACTTTCCTGCCATTGACGAATCGTCGGACCAAAGATTCTGTTGGCTAGCAGCCAGCTGTGAAAACGACTCGAAGAGCGCGCGTAGCAGGCCGCGGCTAGTAGCAGAAACGGCGTCGTTGGTAGAAGCGGTAATAGCACGCCTAGCGTGGCCAAGGCAACAAAGACGGAGCCCAATATGAAAAACAGCAAGCGCTGCAAACGCGAGCCGTACGGGGATTTTTCGCTATTCATTCCGCCGCTAGCCGGGCTAGCGCTTGGGCCTATTTAAATTAGGACGACCTTCCACCTGAGGCGGCCCGTCGTAACCGATGCTACCCCAGCCCGCCACATCACCACCGCGTAGGCGGTAGTCGTGTGGGTAAATCTTTAACGAGCGATCTGCTAGGGGTAGCTCAATGCGTTCATGCCCGCTGCGCGCGGAAAGCTTTAATGCCAACGCGATCTCTAGCGCCTGACGATAGTCGTGTCCGCTGCACTCGATCTGACCGTCACCGCGCTCGGCTGCACGGACCAATCGTTCGCACACATAGGAGAACACGCGATCCCGCTCCTGTTGCATAAAATCGGGATAGACCGGCGTCGAAGACGCACCTTTGCCCTGTATCAAAATAGGTCGTGGCCCGTTAAACCACGCCTGACCCTCCTCGCCTTCCACCCATACGCGACAGTGCACATGACCCTCTTCGCACGGAGCGGGGATATCGCATACAAGGCCGCCCGACAACCCCAAGCGGCCATAGGCCGGACAGTCTATTTCGTACTCTTCGGCACCGTCCGGCAGCGTCCAACCCGGCTCTGGAGGTAACACCCAGCCCTCGACCCACTCTACTTCCATACCCGTGACCAAACGCATTTGCGTTAGCTGAACGCAGCCGGCTCCACTCACTTCGCGCGGCAGCCCCCCGGGGATGGACACCGATGTCAGCGGACCGATATGTCCTTCGCGCAGCCACTGTGCGCACTCTTGTAAAAACGGAACCTCCCAGTAAGCCGTAGCACAGCCAAAGGCCGTACCGCGCTCCTGACACACGCGCACCATCTCGTCGGCCACGCTTAGTTCGACGGCCATGGGCTTTTCGCAGGATACCGCCTTTACGCCCGCTTCAGCACAGGCAATAACGGCATCGCGACTCAGACGCACGGGCAAAATATTAGCGACAATATCCGGCGTCTCTATCTTGAGCAACTCTTCCAGAGTATCTAATACTTCCACCACGCCAAAGTGACCAGCAAACTCGCGTGCTCTTTCTGATGGATCGACCAGCACGACGCTGCAATCCTCGCGCTCAGCGAACGTTTGTAGGTAGTGTCGCCCCCACATCCCAGCCCCTCCGACAACGGCTACGCGGTATTGCTTCTCGCTCATCATATCTCCTATGCACTAAGAATTAGCACTAAAGCCTTGACCCTTTTCTCATAAGAAGGTAGGTTTCGCCGCTCACCACAAGACCATGAAAACACGACACCGCTTACTTTTTTCCGATGCTCGGCACATGCGTTCGCTGGCCGATAGCAGCCTTGATCTCGTCGTTACATCGCCGCCGTATCCTATGATCGCGATGTGGGACGAGCTCTTTTGCCGCAGCAGTCGCGCCGTGCGCAATGCGCTCGCTGCAGAAGACGGAGAGCGCGCATTTGAACTCATGCACAGGCGGCTTGACGTCGTGTGGGACGAGTGCTATCGAGCGCTGCGCGAGGGCGGCATCATTTGCATTAATATCGGAGACGCTACGCGCACGCTCGGCGACCAGTTTGGTCTTTATCCCAATCACGCGCGCATTCTACAGCATTTGCGCAAGTGCGGTTTTACCGCCTTGCCTGATATACTCTGGCGCAAACCCACCAACGCACCCAATAAGTTTATGGGTTCGGGCGTTCTCCCCGTAGGGGCCTACGTAACGCTTGAGCACGAGTATATACTCATTGCGCGCAAAGGCGCCAGAAGGGTCTTCTCCAGCGAACGAGAAAAGAAGAAGCGACGAGAGAGCGCCCTATTCTGGGAGGAGCGCAACGTCTGGTACTCCGATGTGTGGACGGACTTGACCGGCACGGGCCAGGGACTAAGCCCCGGCACAGCACGCAGCCGCAGTGCCGCTTATCCATTCGAACTGGCCTATCGATTAATCAACATGTTCTCGCTGAGAAACGATACCGTCCTCGATCCGTTCCTCGGGACGGGGACAACCCTACTGGCCTCCATGGCGTCTCAACGCCACAGCGTGGGTTTTGAGCTCGACACTAGCTTGCGAGCAACCATAGAAAAAGGCTGTGCATCCATCGTTGATCAAGCCAATGATTACATAGGAACGCGGCTTGAACGCCACGCTCAATTTGTCGCTGATAGAGAAGTGAAATACCGCAATCGACGCTACGGATTTGGCGTAGTCTCTGCTCAAGAACGCGATATCAAGCTGAATGCGTTGAGCGCCGTCAGCGCCGTTGGAGACGACGAGTATGAGGTGCGCTACACCGCAAAAAAGCGATGCGTCAAGGCCTAGCTCTGCGCTTATCAGAGCATTGCTTCATTGACTTCTACTCCAAAACCGAGACCCTCTGCCAGCTCGATAAAGCCCTCAATAGGTTGAGGTTCCCCTAGCCACAGCGCATGCTGTTTCACGGCAAAGTTCCCCATGTGACATTCTGCTAGGTCTTCGCCATATCCGGCAGCCAGAAAATGTGCACCCCACACCTCACCGCCGCGGTGAGGGCAAACGGGAATCCCTTCCGCATCTGCCAGCCTGGCAATGCGTAACGCCTCCGTCAAACCGCCGCACCAAGTGATGTCGGGCTGCCACATATCGAGCGCCCGCGCCCTGGCAATGTGTTTAAACGCGTGCACGGTGAACTCGTGTTCTCCGCCGACGACCTTAAGCGGCTGCACGCGCTTTCGCAGCGCGGACGCACCTTCAATATCATCGGGCTGTAAGACGTCTTCAATCCAAAACAAGTCGTATGGGGTTACTGCTTGGGCAACCTCTTCTGCGTAGTCGGCTTCCCACGACATATAGGCATCTACCATGAGCAGCGCCTGCGGGCCAAAAAGCGTGCGCGCGCGCTCAGCCCAAGACAGCAGCTGCTCCACGTCTTCAGCGCGTTCGCCGTCGCGCAGCTGGGTCGATTTATGAGCGTCGAAGCCAAGGTCGCGGTACCGCTCTGCATCTTGACCGGTGGCATAGGCCCGCACTTTTGCTCGCCGTTGGCCGCCCAGTAAATCACATACGCGCTTGCCTTCCGCTTTGCCCAGTGCATCCCATAGCGCTAGGTCAACTCCGCTAAGCGCCATAATGGCAATGCCGCCACGCCCGTAGGGTAAACAGGCCCGGTACAGAGCGTCCCATAGCCTAGCTATTTCCTCCGCGCTGTTAAATGACTGCCCCACGAGCAGCTCGCGAAAATGGCGGTTAACTACCTCAACGCTGCCCACTCCACCACCACCGTACCCCCAACCAACTACTCCCACATCGGTTTCGACGCGCACAACGATCTGCCAGAAGTGTGTACGCCACGTTTTGGCGGGGTGATTATAGCGGGGGTAAATAGCCTGAACGTCGCTAATTTTCATCTCTTAGCCCGATAATTTATGCGTAATCTTCCAACATGCGTGAATGCGCGCATTGCGCTCAAAGTCTTTGTCTATTGTCTGGGCAGTTATATCTGCTGTGGATAGCTTAGGCAAAGCTTCTGTATCCATTTTGAACCGACGAAAGTTATTGGAGAAGATCAATACCCCGTCTTCACTCAACAGAGAAGAAACGACCTGCAAGAGTTCCACGTGATCGCGCTGCACGTCAAAGTGATCTTGCATGCGCTTAGAATTAGAAAAGGTTGGCGGATCTAAGAAAATGAGATCGTAGCGGGCGCCGCGCTGCCTCTTTATCCAATCGACGCAGTCGGCCTGCACTAGCTCGTGCCTCCCGCCGTCGAGACCATTGAGTTCGAGATTGCGACGTGCCCAGTCCATATACGTCTTTGACATATCGACAGAGGTCGTGGTCTCAGCACCCCCCAGTCCAGCGTGCACAGTCGCTGCCCCGGTATAGGAAAACAGGTTGAGAAAACGCTTGCCCCGCGCCTGTTGGCCTATCATGAGACGAGTAGGCCGGTGGTCCAAAAAAAGACCCGTGTCCAAATAGTCTGTAAAGTTTACCAACAGCTTTGCCGTTCCCTCGGACACCGTATGGAATACCCCAGAGGTATCGAATTTCTCGTACTGAGCTCGGCCGCGCTGACGCTGGCGGACCTTAAAATAGATGTGCTCTTGATCAACTTCTAAGGCCTCTGGTAAAACGGCTAGCGCCTCTTCGAGACGCTCTTTTGCGCGGCGTTCATCTACGCTGGCAGGCGCCTGATATTCTTGCACGTGAACCCACTGCTCATCTCCCTGATACAGATCTACTGCCAGCGCGTACTCCGGCAAGTCCGCATCGTAGATCCGATAACATAAAATGCCGCCTCGTCGCGCCCAGCGACCCAGTATCCGTCGGTTCTTCTTCAGTCGATTGATCAACATTTGAGCACCCTCAGAGGGCGCTTTACGATCGGCCTGTGAGGGGGGAGTAGTGAAGTAACGCTGCTCCACTTCAAACCGAAGCAGACGACATTCAATCGGTCCATTGTTAAACTTGTTGACCAGCACCGCGCGCAGGCTGATATACCGTCCCAAGTCAGGCCGACCGGTAAAAACAGCCGCTTTCCACCCGACAAATCGCTCCTTGATCACGACGCCCAGATCGGCGTATAGCGCCTTGATCGCGCGCTCATCGCCCAGGCGCTCACCGTAGGGTGGATTAGTCACTAATAGACCTGACTGATCCGACGGGGTTGGAGTATCTCGCACGGCGCGTTGTTCAAACTGAACGTGGGTATCAACCTGTGCGCGCACGGCATTAGCACGTGCGCTCTGCACCGCGTGCTCATCACAGTCGCAACCCATAAGAGCAGGTATTGACTGCATACCCTTGCGTCGACGCACGCGCGCAGCCTCTAGTTGCCGCTGCCAAATATGCGGCTGATGCTGCTTCCACTTGAGAAATCCAAAGTGTGTCCGCGTGAGCCCGGGGGCACTATCGCCCGCTATGAGCGCCGCCTCAATAACCAACGTACCTGAACCGCATAGCGGATCAAGGAGGGACCCGCCGCTGGCCGCTATTTCCGACCAACCTGCACGCAGCAAGATAGCGGCGGCTAGATTTTCCTTGAGCGGTGCCTCGCTACCCTCTTTGCGATAGCCGCGTCTGTGCAAACTCTCCCCGGATAAATCGAGGCTAATAGTAGCCTGTGTGCCGCTTATACGAGCGTTAATGCGAAGGTCTGGCCGCCGCAGATCGACCGATGGCCGCGCGTTCTCACGCGCGCGGAACTGGTCGACGATGGCGTCCTTGACCTTGAGCGCTGCATAGTGACTGTGAGAAATTTTAGAGCGCAGAGTCTGGCAGTCTACCGCCAACGTAGAATGAGAATCCAGATGTTCTGACCAATCAATTGAGCGCACGCCCTCGTAGAGCGCCTCAGGCGTGTGCGCATCAAACTCGGCCAGCGGCAACAGCACTCTATTGGCCAACCTAGACCACAGACACACGGCGTAAGCCAGCTCCAACGGACCTTCAAATTCGGCGCCGCCCCAGCGCTGGCGCGTGGGACCAACGCCCAAAAGGCGCAATTCCTCTGCCAGTAGGTCGGCACAGCCGCGAGGCGTTGTAGCGATGTATCGTCTTTTATCCAAGGGTCCTCAAAGAGAAAAAGGCCGCTCCAGCACGTGGAGCGACCTTTACACAACCAGCCGTAAAACCAACCTCCCCACACCGCCTTGTTCGCCTTATGGCTGCCCCAATTAGGACTAGGCAGAGGTGGTCATTTCAAGCCTTCTGAAACTGTGAAATAATGGACGAATGCACAAGCGCTAATACGTGTCTAAAAACAAAATCTGTGTCTAATTACGCGATGAGCTCACTGCACACCGTTTTTCTTCGCTCGACGTTGTAGACGGTAACGAGCCGGCGATAGGCCGGTATAGCGACGAAAGATACGTGCGAAGTGCTGTGACGTGCTGAAGCCAACGCGCGCGGCCACCTGAGACACGTTCAGCGCGGTAGATTCCAGCAGATAACGGGCCTGTTGAAGTCGGCACGCGTGTAGAAATTCGGTAAATGTCTTTCCGGTGGCGCAGCGCACGCGACTAGAAACCGTATCGGGACTCAAACCAAAGCGCTGTGCTACTTCGGCACGCGTGCCGATAGCCGCAGCGTGTTCGCAGACAAAATGGACAACCGGATCGGCGGGAATACTATCGCTCGAATGACGGCGATGCTCTGCCAGCCTATCCACCAACGTTTTGACACATAGCGGACGGGGTAAATAATCCCAAGCGCCCGCTTTAACGGTCTGAACGGCTTTTTCAATGCAGGGATCACCGTTCACGGCGATGACGTCTAGCGGGTAGTCATGCTCCGTCAAACGCCGTAAGCTCTGCAATCCCACAGCGTGTGAAGCAGATAGATCGAGAAGGACCACGTCAAAGCGGTCTTTTGCAAGTGCTGCCTGTGCCTGACGACTGCAGGCAACTTCCCGCACGGTATAACCGCTTGCTGTAATTGGGGCCGTATTTATCTCGCCTCCCTGTCGACCTACCCAAAGCAATAGGTTGTCTCGGCGTTGGTTCACTCTGTCACGCATCCACTTATTGGCATATTTTTCATCTTCTAACCCCAAAAAAAGAACGACCGGTGCGGAAACAGTTGTCCCACACCGGCCGTTCGTTATCTTAATTAAAGATTAAATGCTCGTCAATAAATTAGTACGTAAAGCTTGAGCCTTCCCTCCCATGCCAGTAATTCAACGCTACACGGTGTGTGCGTTTGCAGGAGATACTTATGTCGCTAGGTAAAACACTCAAAGCGCTGCGCCAAAAAAAGTCGCTCAACCAAAAAGACCTCTCATCTCTTTCCGGGGTTTCTCAGGCTACCATCTCGCGCATCGAAACAGGCCGCGTGCACCAGCTGCGCTCTGCTGCACTAAAAAACTTGGCCGATGCCTTGGGCGTAACGGTAGACTTTATGATGGGAGATCCACAAGTCTTTGCCGAAATCCCCACCATTGACGATCTGGTAGAAACAGGGGTAAACATTCCGGAGTTTCGCGAAGAGCGTTTTCGACAGATCGCAGATTCCCTTGATCCCCTAGCGCTACACGAGAATGGGCGCGTTTTATACGTCAATCAATCTATGGCTGACATGCTAGGCTATCGGAAAGAAGAATTACTTGGCTACAACGGCATAAAAATGGCCGTGGCAACCCAATCACATCCCGTAGTCCAGCGCATGATCAACAGCAGGTCTAGCGACGCATATGAAGTCCTGCTCGTCCGCAAAGACGGCAGTATTTTTCCGGCAAAAGTTTTGGGGCGATCCGTCAGAGAGGACGTCCGATTAGGCCTGGCCCAAGACATCACAGAACAGCGCTGCCAGCAGGCAGTCATGCGCATACAGCACTCTGGTTTAGAAGCTGACTCTATGTCTGATCTGACAAAAATCGTGCGGATTCTAAGCGATGAGATAAACGATATGGGCCAGCAGTTTGAGGCCGTTTCCCTGCACGTCATAGACGAGGCAAGGGACCTGCTGACTTCGCACTATGCCCTGCCCGAGTCAAGGGGCTATCGGTCGTCCAGCGAGGTTATGCCTCTGCAAAAGTCACTCGACCAATACACGCCCATACGCGGGCTGATTAGCCATTGGCGACGCAATAAGCTGTGGGAGCGAGAAAGCGACGACGCCTTTTTTCAGATGGTGTCCGATTCTGCGCTGGGCGCCGAGTACAAACCCAGTCTATTGATCGACGTGCCTTTTGAAATGGGATCCATGGGGATTGGATTGAGCGAGCAAAGCGGCCTGCGCCGCGATGTGCTGGTTGACGTGCTAAAGGATCTCTCTAAACCCATCTCACGGGTAATTAATCGTTTGGCACAGCTGCAGCAGCTACGCGACCAGCTGGAAGAGCACGACAAGTACATCGGCGCTTAACCCGTGAAACGAGTATTAAACAGCGTCTCCTCCTAAAGCAGCCTGGACCTTGTTCAAGCCGTTTAAGGCTGCGATGCGAAAGCCTTCTGCAAACGTCGGATAGTTAAAAATCTGGTCGATAAAATAGTCTATCTTGACCCGAAAATTAATAGCCATATGGCCAATTGGAATAATCTCCGTTGCGTTTGTTCCAATAATGTGCACGCCGAGTAGTTCGAGGGTTTCTGCGTGGAAAAGAATCTTGATGAGCCCCGTCGTATCGCCTGCCATAGGCCCACGCGCAATCTGGCGGTAGCGAGCCCGCCCAACTTCGTGGTGCACGCCCCGATCGCGCAGTTCTTGTTCGGTAGCACCCACGCTAGATATTTCCGGTATGCAGTATATGCCAAAGGGAAAAACCTCAGGGAATGGGTGACTCTTCAGCAAAAAAGCATTGCGCACGGCTAGACGGCCCTGCTCCATAGAAGTCGATGCCAAACCCGGTGGCCCTATGACGTCACCCGCAGCGTAAATATGTGGACAGGCCGTCTGAAACAGTGAGTTAACAGATATATTTCCTAGCTCATCTAGTTCGACACCCACCGATGCTAAATTGAGCCCCTCAACGTTAGCAACGCGGCCCATGGAGTAAAACAGCACGGGGGCCTCGACCGTTTCGCCGTCCCCCAGTAGCACCTCAGCTTGGCCACGCGGACTGTGGCGCAGTTCCTGTATTGTCTGTCCCAGTCTCACATCGACGCCCACATCTTTGAGATGCTGGGCAAACAGCTGGCCGATTTCCTCGTCAAGCATGCGCACAACGCCCGTGCGACGATCCATGAGGATCACTTCAACCCCCAATGCCGCAAGCATCGTTGCATATTCGCAGCCTATGACACCACCACCCACTACAATAAGCCGCTCTGGCATCTTGTCTAGGCGAAAAACCTGATCTGAGTCAATAAAGACCCGATCGTCTTTCGGCACCTCTATCGGGTGGCGCGGGCTGGAACCCGTGGCGATAAGCACGTAGTCAGCCGAAACCTGCTGTTTCACTTGGCTCGACTCATCCAACACGTCGATGCAATGTTTGTCAACAAAGCGCGCCCCACCATACAGTACCTGCACATCATTGCCCTCACACTGCCGCTCTAATTCCGTATTCTGATCAGAGATTACGCGATTGAGCCGTTCCTGCAGCTCTCGCATTGATATCTTCTCGTGATGCTTATCATCCCCAAAGTAGGCTTTGAGGTGAAAACCCGTCATATCGAGAATAGCTAGACGAAGCGCTTTGGATGGGATAGTTCCCTGATGTAAACAGGCACCACCCAACATACCCATTCGATCAATAAGGGCGACCTTCTTGCCTGCCTTGGCTCCCTGTATCGCCCCCTTTTGTCCTGCTGGACCAGCGCCTATGACCGCTAAATCTACGTGCAGCGTTTCCAAAATAATGGCTCCCCGTTGCGCAGTGCACGTAAACGATCCAGACCAACCCCATGCGCCATCTCAGGCATACCGCTCCTCTTCACTCACGGTGCGCTGACCCGAACGTCGCACCTCTGCACGCTCAATCTTGGGCTCGTCTTCCCCCGCTTCCCGCATGCGACGAATCAGCCGCTGTGACATAACCTCTGCCACGCCGGCATGGGACTGATGACCAACCAAGTTGTTAAGCTCATAGGGGTCCGCCTGCAGGTCATACAAATACTGCTCTACGTATGTATCCGAACCGGGACCACTCTCGCCCGGTGCATCGACTCCGTACTTCCAACGCTGTGTGCGCACTGCACGGCCCGTCTGCGCCTCGCTAATTTGCACAAAGACTTCTTCAGGCCACTCGTCCGACACACCCTTGAGCAACGGCATTAGGGAGCGGCCTTGCATGTGCGCAGGCACGTCAATCCCAGCCGCGTCGAGTAGGGTGGGCGGCAAGTCGATAAGACTAACTAGTTCGCGTATTTGCCCTCCTCCCCTAAAGCCGGGTCCCGTAAGAACGGTCGGCACGCGAATCGAGCTCTCGTGGCACGAGCGCTTATACTCACCGTTGCGCGTCTTGAAATGGCAGCCGTGGTCTGAAGTGAACAATACAATCGTATCCTCATCCAGATGGAGACTCTTTAAAGCATCATGGAGTCGACCGTACGCCTCGTCTAGCCGCTTTACCATACCGTAATAGCCGCCCAGGTGTTGGTGTGTCGACCCGCCTAGCGCTGCTAAATCAGGCGGCACCCAACCACCTGTGTAGGTGGATCGATACCCGTCGGGCGGTGGGTAGTCGTCAATGTGGTTTTGATGGTGAGGCTCTATATAGGACACAAAAAGAAAAAACGGGTCCTCTTTGTGCCTATCGATATAGCGAATAACGGCATCGGTTACTGCATCGACGCGGTAACCGGGCAAGTGCACTTCCTCCCCGTCATTGTCATATAATACGGTGTCATACGCATCGGACGTGAACTCGAGCACGTTAGAAGCCAACCAGTCCTGATAGCCAAAGCGATGTGACTCCGGAACAGCACCCATAGTGTCCCTGTCATATAGATGCCACTTACCGATATACCCCGTTTGATAACCCGCGTCGGAGAAATAATGCGCCAGGGTCCGGCTGTCGTCTGGTAGGGGAATGGCGTTGCGGTAGCAGCCCGTTGCCGTTGCGTAAAGCCCCGTTTGTAGACAGGAACGAGCCGGTCCGCAAACGGGTTGGCAGGTAAAGGAGTGGGCTGCGTGCGTGTGCTGTCGTGCAAGGCGGTCAAGGTTGGGTGTCAACCCCATGGGATTTCCGTGCAGCCCTGTCGTATCCCAGCGCTGCTGATCCGTGAAAAATACCACTACGTTGGGTGCTTTTCCCGTTTTTGCCATATGCTTTCAGTCTGGTTGGCGGCACCGACCGTGCCCGTGAGTTTAGCGCCTATTATGAGAAAATCTTGCGTGGGAGCATGCTCCACATAGCAAATTTAATTAACCCACGCCCAGCATCAAATAAGTCTATCTGTAATGTTTACAAACACTTCAATACCCGTACGGTCGTTCCACGTTCCGAACTTAGTGAAAAATACCACACGGGCGGAGCACATCCTATTACTGAATCGTTCTATTTGCTGCCTGCTGAACATCGGCTAGCACGCGATCCATATCACCACCTTCAATGATTTCGACCATAGCCTCTTGCAAAACGCGTCGCACCTGCTGATACCCCGACAGGGTCGGCTCAGATTTGCCGAAGTCTAGCAGCTCAAAGGCGGCCTTATAGCGAGCATTCTCCTCAAAATAGTCACCGAGTTCACTGGCGGTGCTACGGCGAACGGGAAAATAGTTGCTCGCCCGCACCCACCGAGCCTGCTGGGCCGGTTCGGTAAACCACTTGATAAAAAGCCAGGCCGCTAGTTGCTGCTGCGGTGTCGTTTTACAGAGCGACACGCTGGCGCCATACACGTTTATGATCGGTTCTTCTACTTCGTTGGGTGGATAGGTCACAGTCCAGGTGAAGTCGAGTCCATCCTCTACCGCGCTAGTGACGAAGGGCAAGCCAGATGAGGAGCGCAAGATAAAGAGAACTTGTCCCGCAGCAAACTCGCGCTGATCACCGTACTCTTCTCCCATTAGTTCAATCGAACCGTCCTCCATCAATCCGCGCAGCATAGAGAGAGCGCCGCGCATAGCTGGCGTCTCTATCGTGTAGCGACTCGACGTTTGGTCGACCAAGTCTCCCCCGCGAGTAAATACAAGGGATGCTAACCGGCTAGCTTCGGCCTCAATGAGAAAACCTAGGCTTCTATCCTTGTCCTCACTGCGACTAAATGGATTGTCGCGCGCCAAACGACACATCTGAGCAAACTCGTCCCACGTACGCGGTGGACTATCAAATCCCAGTTCACGCAGCCAATCGACGTTGTAGTAGAACACTTCTAGAGAGCGATTCGGTGGAAATCCAACCTGCGCTCCGCCTATGAAATCCTGTTCCAAAAAAGATTGGATAAAATCGCTCTTCTCATCGGCTGATAGACCCCACTTGGGTGAGTTCATATAGGGAGCGATATCGACAATGCCCCCATCGCGGTAATAAGCCATGGCCTGATTTTGATAGGCGACAACAAGGCTTGGCAGTGCATCCCCCTGAATCCCGACGACCATCTTGTTATAAATGTCGCTATAAGCACCTGCGTATTCGCCTTTAACGACTATACCATGCTCATTGTTATCGTTGTATTCAGCGATCAACTCTTGTAAGGCCGTCTCTCGTTCGCGCGTATGTTGGTACCAAAAAGTGACCTGCTGACCGGTCGGATCAAGCGCTTCTACGCTGGTCTCCTGAGCGGGTTGTTCTGCTGTTTCTTGACCCCCACAGCCCAAAATACTGATAGCAATCACGACGTAAAAAAAGCGCATTCGGTGCATGATATTATCCTTTGAGTCCCGACATAGAAATGCCTTCAGTAAATTCTTTTTGAATGAGGAAGTAGGTAAATAAAACCGGCACTGTAGCAATCATAGCGCCCGCCATCTGAAGATGTACTTCGGCGCCCGCTTCGCTAACAAATTGCTGTAGCCCCACGGATATCGGGCGCCAATCGGATGTATTGGTCACCAGCAGGGGCCACGCCAGGGAGTTCCACGAACCTATAAAAGTGAACATACCCACTGTTAGGAGAGGTGCCCGACACAGAGGAAGCATAATCTGAAATAGAAAGCGCACGTGACCCGCCCCATCGATTCGCGCCGCTTCCCATAAGTCATTGGGCACGCCGCGCATAAATTGACGCAGAAGAAAAATACTGAATGCGCTTGCCATAAAAGGAATGGTCAGTGCAGGCCAGTTGTTAAGCCAAGCGAAGGGGGTGGTCCGGTGTAGCCAAGTAATTGTGAGAAAGTTGGGCACCATCGTCACAGTTTCAGGAATCATCAGCGTGGCGAGTATGCCAGCAAAAATAGTATCGCGTCCGCGGAATTCCATGCGCGCTAGCGGATAGGCTGCCAGAAGAGAGAAAAACAGAGTGCCTACAACCTGCAACACTGCAACGAGGAGCGAGTTCTCAAAATAGAGTCCAAAGTCAGCCTCTTTCCACGCTTGATAGTAGTTGTTCCACTGAACGCTTTCCGGGGCAAAGACTCTGCGCAGCGTCTCTCCGCGCGTCATAAAAGATGCGAGAAGCATCCAAACAAAGGGAAACGCCGCTGTCGCTGCGCCAATAGCAAGCCCTGCGTAAATGGCAAATGCATGCCCCCCGGTAGGCTGTCTATTCGCCATAAAAGACGCGCTTTCCAAGAATTCTATTTTGCAGAAACGTCAGCGCCAAAATCGCCACAAAAAGCACAAAGGCCATTGCCGAAGCGTAGCCGGCGTTGTGAAACTCAAATATCTGGTCAAAGATAGCGACGCTTAATACATCGACGCTATCACGTGCCCCCGGCGTCCGCAGAATATAGATGTGATTAAACGCCTTAAATGTGCCAATCACGGCAACCATTGATAAGAAAAAGAGCGTGGGGGATACGAGGGGTAGGGTAACGTGACGGAACGTTTGCCAACTGTTGGCTCCATCAATTTCAGCTGCTTCGTAATAATGCTGTGGAATCGCACTCAACCCCGCCAGCAAAATAACGATATCATACCCCACATAGACCCAGATATTGTAGAGTATTATGGAGACAAGAGCGACGCTGGGAAAGGCCGTTTCCACCCATACTGGATAGCTATCGATGCTCATCGCCTCTAAAATGACTACTGCAATAGAGCGACTCTCGTATAGCCATCGCTGTCCCTCAAAACCCCAAAACTCCCAAAAGCGATTGGCCATAGAAGATGGATGCGGACTAAAGATGGCGCGAAAAACCACAGCTGAAGCGATAACTGGGGTCACATAAGGCAAGAAAAATAGCACGCGGAAAATACCCTTACCCCGCAGGCTCTTAAAGAGAAGATAGGCCAAACCCAAGGCAATGCTCAGCTGAATTGGAATCGTACCCACGGCGTAAAAGAACGTGACTTTAAACCCATTGTACAGGCGTTGGTCGCCCGTATCCAACATGCCATCCAGCCCGAAGCTCAGCAAAACCCAAAAAACGGGCACGTACAGGAGGGCAGAAGCTCTATGTAACGCAGTACGGTGTGAAGAGAGAGCGCTGCGCAGACGAGAAACGCCCCACAGCAAAAAGAGGCCGACTAAAAACCAAAGCAGATATTGTCCCTCACCCAGAGCCCTACCATAGTGCTCAAAACCGACAAACGCATCCTTTTTTATACGCCAATTGTGCAGGCTGACAAAAAACGCATAGCCGATTGGAAAGAGCCCAAATGCGACCAGTATAACGAGTGCTGGGGTTAAAAACCCCCACGCCACAATATGGTCTTTAGTGCGGGTATTCATTGATCCGAGTGACTAATTGCACCGGTAAAGGAGTCGGTAATAACAAGCAAAGGAATCCGTGCCCAACGATAGGATTTTGCCACCTAATTGTCAACGTCAGCAAGTGCTTAGAGTCGCCTATCATACGGCAAGAGGCATCTCATCCTATGTAAAAAAATGCCCCCAAAACGCATTGCGTCCTGGAGGCACAGTGGCTGCCCCCCTAGGGCTCGAACCTAGAACCTCCTGATCCAGAGTCAGGCGCACTTCCAATTGTGCTAGGGGGCATGTACAACATGGCGGAGAGGGAGGGATTCGAACCCTCGGTACGAGTTACCCCGTACAACAGCTTAGCAGGCTGCCACCTTCGGCCACTCGGTCACCTCTCCATGGCCTTTTGTTTTCTTCTTTTTCTGGCGGAGGGCAGGGGATTCGAACCCCCAATCCTTTCGGACCCCGGTTTTCAAGACCGGTTGCTAACCATTCGCGTACCCTCCACTTAGCAGCGATTTAATATAAAAGCGACCTTTTTTTAGGTCAACCCTATTCGCTTTCCTCAGAAGATGTTTGGGCGTCCTCAGCAGCCCCTTCAGAAGCGCCATCGGCCGCGCCCTCACCCTCTTCGGAAACGGCCTCATCGACCTCTGGTTCATCGTCGCTTTTGGGCACTCGGGTCATATCAATTACCCGATCTCCCTCGCCTAAGTTTATCACTCGCACACCCTGCGTATTGCGTCCAACGGTAGAAATACCGCCTACCTCCGTGCGAATCAACACCCCATCTTGGGTCACGATCATAACTTCATCGTCGCCCATTACCTCTTTACAGGCTACGACAGGACCGTTGCGATCCGTTGTCTTTATATCTAAAACGCCCATGCCGCCGCGGTGCTTGCGAGGGTACTCGTCCTGGTCTGTGCGTTTTCCATACCCGTTTTCGCAGATGGTCATTAGTTGGCTATCCGGACTGCTAACGACAACCATATCAACAACCTCATCGTCTTCGCGCAAACCGATGCCCTTAACGCCCGTAGAGACGCGACCCATGGGCCGCACTTCTTCTTCGTTAAAGCGCATTGAGCGCCCGCTTCGCGTGATAAGCGTGATATCTTGATCCTCTTCGATAATAGCTGCGCCTATCAGATCGTCATCCTCGTGAATTTTCAGAGCAATAATCCCATCGCGACGAATGTTTTGATACGCTGACAAAACGGTCTTTTTCACAATGCCGCGCCGAGTCGCCGTGAAGAGATAATGATCATCACTGAACTCACGCAGGGAAACAATCGCACAGATCTGGTCGTCCTGATCCATCTGTAAGAGATTTACCAAAGGCCGGCCGCGTGCGGCACGCTCCCCTTCAGGTATTCGATATACTTTTAGCCAGTAACATTTACCCTTAGAGGTGAGGAACATTAGATATGAGTGCGTCGACGCTACAAAGAGATGTTGAACGAAATCCTCATCCTTTGTTTTCATACCCGTCACGCCTCGACCCCCTCTATGTTGCACTCGGTAAGCGCGAGGTGACATGCGCTTTATATATCCCTCATGCGAAATAGTGACGACCATATCCTCTTCGGCGATAAGATCCTCAATATCAAATTCTTCCGCCGCATAGACGATTTCCGTTCGACGCTCATCGCCAAACCGATCAACCATCTCATCGATCTCTTCTTTGATGATCTGCATCTGCCGATCGCGATTGTCGAGGATGTCGCGCAGATCCGTAATTGTCTTCTGCAACTCGTCGAACTCGCCGTCGATTTTGTCGCGCTCCAAACCCGTGAGACGCTGCAGGGGCATACTCAGAATAGCTTGGGCCTGCACCTCGCTGAGAACGAGCCCTTCTTCACCGCTGACGCCTGAAAACTCAGCGACCTCTAACGAAGCACCTTCCATAAGGCGCTGTTTTGCTTCTTCTGGATTAGCGGAAGAGCGAATCGTGTTTATGACCCAATCAATATGATCAAGCGCAAAGCGCAAACCGGACAGTATGTGTGCACGAGCCTCTGCTTTATCAAGATCGTAGCGAGTGCGGCGCAGAACGACCTCGTGACGATGATCAATGTAGTGCTGCAACATTTGCTTGAGGTTGAGTAGCTCGGGGCGCCCCTTGACGATGGCTAACATCATGACCCCGTAGGTGCTCTGCAGCATGCTGTGTTGATAAAGCTGGTTGAGCACGACCTCAGCCTGTGCATCGCGCTTTATTTCAAACACGATGCGCATTCCTTTGCGGCCCGATTCATCGCGAATATTTGATAACCCGTCGATCGTTTTGTCGCGCACCAGATCGGCAATCTTTTCGAGCAGCGTTGACTTATTGACCAGAAACGGGATCTCGGTTACGACAATATTCTCTCGGCCGTTTTTTAGCGTTTCCACTTCGGCACGAGCCCGCACGTGCACAATACCTCGACCCGTTCTATAGGCCTGCTGGACCCCACTCATTCCGTAAATGACGCCACCCGTAGGAAAGTCCGGTGCCTTTATATGCTCAACCAGCTCGGGAATATCTGTGTCCGGGTTGTCAATCAATAACTTTAACCCCGCGGCCACTTCGCGGATGTTGTGAGGGGGTATTTTAGTTGCCATACCGACGGCAATGCCCATGGACCCATTGCAAATCAGGTTCGGGAACTTCGAGGGCAGGACCATGGGCTCTTTCTGCGTATCATCATAATTGCCCATGTAGTCAACGGTATCTTTGTCCAGATCGCCCAAGAGCTCTGTCGCAGCCCAACTCATGCGCGCTTCCGTATAGCGCATAGCAGCGGGCGGATATCCGTCAATGGAGCCGAAGTTTCCCTGACCGTCTACCAGCGGGTAACGCATGCGGAAGGGCTGAGCCATGTGCACCAAGGTCGGGTAGACGATTGCCTCACCGTGCGGGTGGTAGTTACCCGAAGTATCACCGGCAATTTTAGCGCACTTGCGATACCCTCTGTTTGGGGCCAAGCTAAGGTCGTCCATGGAAACCAATATACGGCGCTGCGATGGCTTGAGGCCGTCCCGCACATCGGGCAAAGCACGCGCCATGATTACGCTCATTGAGTAGTCCAAAAAGGACGTTTTGAGCTCTTCTTCTATTTTGACAGGTAAGATGCGTGGGTCTTTTTGTTCCGTCATAGACAGACTCTTCTCTCCCTAAAGTAGCCGGTGTTTTTAAGCACCGTGAAAATCCAAGTTCTTAACGTCAAGGGCGTGCGTTTCAATAAATTCGCGTCGAGGCTCAACCTGCTCCCCCATGAGCAGCGTGAAAAGATGCTCGGCTTCTACTGCATCGTCTAGCGTAACGCGTAGAAGGGTGCGCGTTTCTGGATCCATAGTCGTCGCCCAAAGCTGCTCGGGATTCATCTCACCCAAGCCTTTATAGCGTTGAATCATGACGCCGCGCCCCTCGCCATCGCTGCTCATTTCACGCACTATTTGGTCGCGCTCTTCCATTGTGAATGCGTAGCGCTCCTGCTTGCCCTTCTTGACCAAAAAGAGCGGCGGCTGAGCCAAGAAAAGTCCGCCACGTTCTATCAGTTCGCGCATGTAGCGAAAAAAGAAGGTCATGATCAGAATGCGAATATGGCTCCCGTCTACGTCGGCATCAGCCATAATTATGACCTTGCCATAGCGCAGTTTAGAAAAGTCATACTCTTCGCCCAGACTGGTACCCAGAGCGGTTATCAGAGGGAGTAACTTATCGTTACCCAGCACGCGATCAATACGTGCTTTTTCCACGTTGAGTGGTTTGCCAAACATGGGTAGAACCGCTTGGAAGCTCTGATCGCGAGCCTGCGCAGCTGAACCACCGGCCGAGTCTCCCTCAACCAAGTAAATTTCCGTTCTCTCAGGGTCTCTAATAGAACAATCTGCTAGCTTACCCGGCAGAGAAGCCCCATCGAGCAATCCCTTCCGACGGGTCAGTTCGCGCGCCTTTCGAGCCGCTTCGCGGGCACGGCCGGCCTCCACAATTTTCTCAATGGCGCGTTTGGCTACATCCGGATTTTCTTCCAGATACAGGTTTAGTGCCTCTGAGGTGAATGAGTCAACAATCCCCTGTACTTCGCTATTGCCTAGCTTCCCTTTGGTCTGACCCTCGAACTGAGGCTCTGACACCTTAACGCTAACAACGGCAGCCAGCCCTTCTCGAGTGTCTTCTCCCGAAACTTTAAACTTGACGTTTTTAAGCAAGTTGTTGTTTATCGCATACGCATTGATCGTGCGCGTGAGCGCTGTGCGGAAACCCGATAGGTGGGTGCCACCTTCCGTGGTGCGAATATTATTCGCATAGGTAAAAATTGTCTCTTGGTAGCTATCGTTGTACTGCATAGATATTTCTACGGAAACACCATCGCGGTCACCCTGCAAATAGATTGGGGATTCATGCAAGACATTGCGCCCTTGGTTGATAAATCGCACAAATTCCTCAACCCCTCCCTCGAAGTGAAACACATCGCTATCGCCCGTTCGCTCATCGCCAATGTGAATGGCCAATCCCTTTGTAAGAAAGGCTAGTTCCCGCAGGCGATGAGATAGAAACTCATAGTCAAATTCGATACTCTCAAATATCTCGGCATCGGGCATAAACTCTGTGATAGTACCCGTTTTATCCGTATCGCCGATGACTTCCAGCTCGCTCTGCGTTATACCCCTGGCATAGCGCTGTTTAAACACCTTTCCCTTTTGCCATACTTCGACCGTGCACCACTCAGAGAGTGCATTTACGACCGATGCGCCAACTCCGTGCAACCCCCCCGATACTTGATAGGCTTTATGATCAAACTTTCCGCCCGCGTGCAGCATCGTCATGACAACTTCAACACCCGACTTGTTTTCACCTGGATGAAAGTCTGTTGGTATGCCATGACCATCGTCTAGTATTCGTACACTACCATCTTTTTTTATGATCACGTCAATGCGAGAACAGCGATCGGCCATCGCTTCATCTACGCTATTGTTCACAATCTCTTTAATCAGCTCATGTAGACCATTTACGCCCGTATCGCCGATATACATGGCTGGCCGCTTGCGAACGCCTTCCAGGCCTTTGAGCACCTGAATCGCATCGGCGTTATAGATGTCTTCAGAATTCTCATCAGAAGAATCAGCCCGGTCCATTGCTGGTTCCGTCATCAACTCTCTCCTTGTATAGCCGAGCGCTTAGAAGCGCCTTGCCTGTTAATCAGCTTTAATTCGCGAATAATTTCCCGACCAACTTCGTCGTTGATGCGCGCTACAATATCATTTTGCATGAAACTCAGCTGTGAACGCCACACGGCAGATGGAACGGCGACCTCTAGACACCCCTTATGCACTCTCAAGGGATGAGCATAACGCGCCAAGGACGGCCCTACTGCTTTTTCCCATGCTAGCTGGGCCCGACACTCTGCAATCTTATCCTCCACCCCAAGATCACCCAAGAGAGACCCCAACAGTTCATTCAACGAACTTGCAGAAGACGGAGGACGTTCGTCTGATTTATGCTTCCAGTCGTATGTGTTCAAACTCCGACGCTGTCTTTGCATCGAGCTCCTGCGGCGTAGTAATAACGACTTGGTTAAATTCTCGCACTACTTCTAGCAAAACGCCTATTCTCGCGTGATCTAGCTCTGAAAAAACATCGTCCAGTAAAACTACGGGCTGTTGGTCACATCGCTGAGCCAAGTAGTGACATTCGGCCAGCTTCCATGAAATCAAAATGGTTTTTAACTGACCTTCCGAAGCATAGAGATCAGCAGATTGACCGTTCAAGTCGAAAGAGACATCATCCCTGTGAGGACCGCACAGCGTGTGACCCACGTGCATTTCCTGTGACCGTTTGCGCTGGAGCTCTTCTACCAACGCCTGTTCAAAGTCCTCTGTCCTACATTCTGATTGCACGCCCCTGTAACGTATATCAGACGATTCTCCTTGTGGAGAAAAGCGATCATATAAAGCTGCAAAAGGTACCCGCAACACTTCTAATGCATCGAGTCGGGCTCTGCGAATACGCGCTCCAAAATCAGCCAGCTGATTATCCCAAGGACCTAATTCCGCTTCGCTAATCTGCCTGGAAGCCATTTTCTTTGCCTCGCGCAGCAGGGAATTGCGTTGTTGAAGCACGCGCTGATAGGTCTGCAGATCGCGCAAATAAAACGTGCAAGACTGCGAAAGCAGTATATCCAACATTCGACGGCGCTGAGCGGGGAAACGCAGAACCAACGAAACATCTTCTGGGGAGAAATGCACGGTTCTAAAGTGGCCCAATATATCGGCTACTCTCGGTAAAGCACTATCATCTAAAAATGCTTTTTTACCCTCTTTTTTTCCAAAAAAGAGACGCATTTTCTGCGTATTTGAGCCGATCTTGTAGAGACCTCTTATATCAAAAAAGTCTCCTTCATGAGGGACTGCCTGGGCATCTTTAGCTCCCCGAATTGATTTTCCAATAGACAGATAAGAAACAGCCTCAAGTATATTGCTTTTACCGAACCCGTTTAGTCCGAAAACGAGGGTGTGTGATGATTCAAAACACAGGTGTAAAGACGTGAAATTGCGAAACGGTTTGAGCCACAGCTCTAAAAGCTGCACAGAGTCTTTTACCTCAGCCCGTCGGTCTTAGAGGCATAAGGAGGCAGAAATAATCTTCTCCTTCCTCAATCTGATCGGGTTTTAAAAGCGCAGCTGTCACGTTGTTGTTTAGCTCAAACCGCACCTTCTGCGTATCCATTTTACGCAGTATCTCCATTAAGAATTGAGCATTGTAGCCTATTTCCATCTCTTCACCGTCAAATGATGCTGGTATTTGTTCGCGCGCTTCGCCTCCTATTTCAGGGCTAGCGGCAGATAGCTCTATAGATGAGACGTCCAGTTTTAAACGAACCTGACGCGTGTACGAACTGGACAAAATAGAAACTCTGCGAACCGTAGGGAGTAATCGGTCTATATCAACGCGCAAGTTTTTATCATTTTCCTTGGGTATCACCTGGGCGTAGTCGACATACGGCCCCTCAATAAGACGAGACAACAAATGAGTGGTCCCAGTGCTAAGGAAAAGTTGCGTTTCTCCAAGTGTAACTTCAACGGCTCCATCATGGCCCGAAAGTAGTTTACCCATTTGCGTTAGGGCCTGAGGTGGGACAATCACAACCGCTTCCTGATCTGACTGAACCCCGAGGTCTAGACTGCGACGATAACAAGCCAGACGAGAGCCGTCTGTGGCGACCATTTCCATACCTTCTGAATCAATACGCCAAAGGACCCCATTCAGCACTGGGCGAGTATCGTCTTTTGAAACGGCAAAAGACGTCTTATTGATCATATCCAAGAGCAACTTAGCATTTAGCTCCGCAGAATCCCCTAAGGAGATACTTACACCCTCAAGAGAGGTTGGCATACTAGGGAACTCGTCCGCGGCCATTCCAGACAGGCTGTAGGCTCCCTCGCCGCTTTCTGCATCACCTAAGTCACCCGATAATCGCAGGCGGTCATTTTCAACAAGTATACTTAGCTCTGCTTCTGGCCATTCGCGAGCAATTTCAGCAAATGTACGTGCCGGTACAGTGATGCGACCCTTTTGCTCGACTGTAGCCGGAACTTCCGTGCGTATGGACAAATCGAGATCCGTAGCAGAAAGAGCAAGCGTGTTGTCCTGTGCAACCAAAAGTATGTTGGCCAACACGGGAAGAGCTGGCTTGGAGGGCACCGCATCAAGAACGGTGTCTATTCCTTGCCAAAGTTCGTTTCTATTCACCGAAAGTTTCATTTCTGAAGGCTTCTTTTCTAAGAGTTGTAAAAGCGGGTATAAATTAACGTGAACAATGCGCCGTGTCAACTACTATATTATATAGTGCATCGATTAAATTTAAACCATGTGTTAATTTTGTTTTAAGTAATATATAAAACAATATCTTACATTATTTTTTTCGGGTATAGAGCAACCCTTTATTCAAAACTATATAAAGGTGCACATTTGTTTATGTGTGTAACTTTGAAATAGAAAGTGTGTGTGCTTAGAAGAAGAAATCCACACAAACTAGTATTATAAATATACACTTAACTGTGTTCTAGTTATTATTGAAGTTCTAGTTGGTGTGTGGATATGTTGATAACTATGTAATCGCCGTGCAGAGATATCGTATATAAAGCTCATTTTATAAAAGTAGTTAAAATACTACAGGGAGAAGAGAATTATCTCCAAAAATTCGGTTAATAAAGGCGTTGATAGAGTAGGTAATCCACGTTGAAACACGGATTCGCTGCGGAAATGCCGTGATGAACAACTTATCCACACCCTTTATTGCTTTAAATGTGGATAGTTTTCCACTGACACAATGGCACAAAGAAACAGATTACATGAGAAAGAGGAGAAAGCTACGCTAAATAGAGAGGATGATAAGAAATTAGAAGCTGGGTGCGTATTTCTGTTTTATAGTTTCGGTAAACTCATCGATCATACGAGCAAAGGAAGAATCGTTTTTACACTTCTTCTCTACTGTTTGAATTGCATGCACGACGGTGCTATGATCACGGTTACCAAAGTGAAGACCAATCATTTTTAAAGGATGAGGGGTAAGACGTTTGGATAGAAACATTGCAATTTGACGAGCAACAGCAACTTCCTGTTTGCGGCTTTTACTAATCAACGTGTCCAAGGCCAAGTCGAAATGGTTAGCCACGTGCCTTTGTATAGACTCGATGGTCAGTTCAGTCGTTGGATCAGGGCCTCGTTCTCTGGCAATGTGTTTCGCCGCAGCAATGTTAAGCTCCGTATTGTGAACGGAACAATAGGCGAGTAAATGTATCAATGCGCCTTCTAGTTCGCGAACGTTTGAGCTAATATAATTCCCTAGGAAGGCAGCTACATCATCGGGTAGGGGAATTCCATTTACTTCGGCTTTTTGGTGTAAGATAGCAATACGCGTTTCCAGATCAGGAGGTTCTATTGGTGTGACCAACCCCCATTGAAAACGGGAAAGCAGCCTTTCTTCCAGTCCTTCCAATTTTTCAGGAGGACTATCACACGTCATTACAATTTGCTTTCCATTTTGATGTAAAGCATTAAACGTGTGAAAGAACTCTGTTTGCGTATGCTCTCCTCGTAGGAATAAGAATTGGATATCGTCAATCAATAAGATATCTGCGCTGCGATACAGGCGTTGAAAGTTGGCTGTGCTGCGATTCTTCAGAGATTCTATAAAGTCGCTCATAAACTTCTCTGAAGGCACGTATGCAACCCTGCGAGCTTGATTATTTACTCTGGCATAGTTTCCTATCGCTTGTAAAAGGTGTGTCTTCCCTAAACCAACTCCACCAAAGATAAAAAGCGGATTAAACTGCGTTTTTCCTGGCGACTTTGCCACCGCTAAAGCTGCTGCATGGGCAAAGCGATTTCCTTCGCCTATTATTAGAGAGTCAAAAGTATATTTGGCATTGAGGGAAGTGAATGCCTCATTTCCCTCATTGTTAGAACCATGTGGACTTTGGGCCAGTTCCTTTTGAGCAATTGGCTGTTCGGAAGAAACATCAGTTGAAGGTCTTTTTTCTAATTCATTGATCGAAGGCGATTTGACATCGGCTACTTCAGACTGAATAGGTTCCTTTACAAAGGCGGAGGATCCCTCTATTGTGAACTGGATGGAGGGGGAGAGGTTTGTCTCTTCAAGTACGACCTCTCCTATAAGATCTACATAATGCTTCTCCAGCCAGTCGGCCGAAACAATGCTTGGCACTTGTATAACAAGTAGATCTTTGTCGAACTGGATAATTTGGGTGGGCCTAAACCAATTAGAAAAACTTTGAGCCCGAACACGGTGTTCGATATTGAGTAGACATTGTGCCCAGACTTCATGGGGATCCTGAGAATCTAGAGCCATTTTTTTGCATCTCAAAGGGTTGGGGATAGAGAGAATCAAGCTATTAAAATACCCTAAATTCGTCAAGACAATTACAGCGGTCTCATCAACTATATTGACATATAAATCAATTCTTATTAGATTTGTAAGTTTCTACGTATCAATTTATGAGAAGAAAGCAAATAAGGTGTAAATCGTGAAAAGAACTTTTCAGCCCAGTAATAGAAAGCGTCGTAATAAGCACGGTTTTCGCAAGCGCATGAGCACAGCATCCGGCCGGGCCATATTAAACCGGCGTCGCAGAAAAGGTCGCAAGCGCTTAGCGGTGTAGCTTTGGTTTTATGAGCTGGGTTAGAGGGGCCAGCCTCTGGGTCCGTCACGGCCGCGAAAAGCAAGGCGTTATAATAGTTGTGAGGCGAAAATTGGGCAATGCAGTAATCCGCAATCGCCTAAAAAGGCAGTTGCGAGCCCTTTGCCGAAAAAACAATAAAAATATACCCAATAGTTTGGTAATATTTTGCCAACCTTCAGCAACACAAACGGCTTTCTCTGACTTGGAGCAGGAGTTAAAAGCGTTGCTGTTTAAATTAGCTCTATGAGGCGCCTTGCTATTGGGGCAATATTAGTCTACCAGCTCCTCATATCACCCTTATTCTCTCCTTCCTGTCGCTTTCACCCAACCTGTTCTCAATACGCACTTGATGCTTTGCGTAAATACGGCTTTTTAAAAGCATGTTGGAAGATTATAAAGCGAATCTCTCGGTGCCATCCTTGGGGAGGGCAGGGATACGATCCCGTCTAAAAAAACACGTAGGACAATAAAAGAATAACAATGGACGATAAACGGACGTTACTAGCATTTCTACTAATTGGGCTCATATTTATTCTCTCCCCATACTATTACGAGTGGATGGGAATGACCCCAAAGCCTGAGGGTCCTGCACAAGAAGAACAAGAGTACACGGAAGAAAATGACAGAGTTTATGAACAAATTGAAAAACCAATTGAAATAGCCGAACAGCAGGAACAAACCCAGCAAAAATGGGAATCCTCAGAAATAGAAAACGTCCAACAAGAGCCTTTAAACTCATCTCCGACTCCTTATACTCCCAAGAACGTATACATAGAAACTCCACTCTTTAACTTAGTTTTTTCGACAAAGGGAGGAGTTTTAACATCCGCTGAACTGTCAAAATATCAACTTTACGATCAGAATCCCGTCCAGCTTATCAGCCCACGTGGACAAGGACTGACCCTATCCTTACAGCAGATAGATCGCATTGAAGACCTATCAAAGGTAGAGTTTGTCCCTGACCAAGAGATCATCCGCTTCCAGGACGGTCAAAAGAGACTTATAATGACCGCCCAGTTGTCTAATAATAGGACAATTCAGAAGGTATATACCTTTTATAGCGATCGGTATGGTTTTGATATTGAAGTGCTTTATCAGGGATTTTCTGAAGATGTAGATGCCTTGATTAGTTGGAATGGTGGTGTGCCTTTTACAGAAAAAGATCCAGAGATGGACCTTCTTGAAATGAGTTCAATCGCTTCATTTAATGATGAACGGATTGAGATACAGGTAGACGACAAAGAGAGCGAAGCCTGGGATAGTGAAGGGGGTTTACAGTGGATTGGGGCGAGAAGTAAATACTTCCTAACCGCTATCATACCAACAGAGCAAGAAGAGAGGCTTAAAGCCCGACTTTTTGGGGATCGCACAGGCCCCAACTTACTGCCAAATTATAAGTTCGAAATGGGTCGACAGCTATCTTCTTCAGGTAGCTGGAAAAGCACTGTCTACTTGGGTCCACTTGATTATGATAATTTAATTCAATACGAAGTTGGACTGGAACAGGCGATTGATTTCGGATGGCCCATTATACGGAGCGTAACGAAGTTTCTCCTCATAGTTTTTAAAGAAGCGTATCAGTATATACCAAACTATGGGTGGATCATCGTTCTTTTTGCCGTGGTAATCAAGGTTATTTTTTACCCCTTTCAGGCAAAGAGCCTTGAGTCAATGCGTAAAATGCAAGAGGTTCAGCCCAAAATTAACGCCCTGAGAGAAAAATATAAAAATGATAGTCAGCGGTTAAGCCAAGAAACAATGAAGCTTTATAAAAAAGAAGGGGTTAATCCGGTAGGAGGATGTCTTCCTATGCTGCCGCAAATGCCCATATTTTTCTCGCTATACAATTTGTTCAGTAGCACAATAGAGCTACGACAAGCACCTTTTGCGCTGTGGGTGACCGATCTTTCGATGCCAGATGAAGTAATGGTGGGAGGGTTCGGGCTACGAGTGCTTCCGCTTCTCGTTGCGTTTTCTATGTTCGTGCAGCAAAAAATGACAATGAAAGACCCCAAGCAGGCGGTTTTTGTTTACGTGATGCCCGTATTTATGGCTTTTATATTTTGGGGAATGTCATCGGGTTTAAATCTCTATTGGATGCTTTTTAATGTCTTAGCAGTCGGTCAACAGCTCATAGTAAACCGCTCTCATAAATAAATCCCAAGCACCTATGTTGATCTAAAAGCATTGATCACGGTAATATAACCCCCAATTATTTTACGTGATTTGACTCATAGTATTGCCTTTCCTATGGAAGAAACCATTGTTGCTATCTCGACGCCCCCTGGAGAAGGGGGTATCGGGGTCATACGGCTCAGCGGTTCCCAAGCCATACCCATTGCCCGACACATATTTCGTTCCAGAGTCAGCTTAGGACAGCGTGTTCGCTATGCCGAGTATGGGTCTATATATGTAGAGGGTCGGGAAATAGACACTGGTCTTGCTAGTGTTTTCACTGCACCCAACTCATACACTGGAGAAGATACCGTCGAGATTAGCTGTCACGGGAGCAGACTTATTCTTGAAATGGTTGTAAATGAAGCCACTAGAAGAGGTGCCCGCAGCGCAGCCCCGGGTGAGTTTACCCGACGGGCTTTTCTCAACGGAAAATTAGATTTAGTTCAGGCTGAGGCCGTGGTAGATCTTATACAGGCATCAAGTGAGAAAGGTTTAGAAGACGCCTTTAGTTTAGCTGGAGGTCGGTTATCGAGAGAGATTCGAAGGCTAAAAAACGTCCTTTTAAAAGTGCTTGCTCTAGTTGAGGTAGGGTTAGATTTCTCAGAAGAAGACATTGATCCAATTTCACGAGAGCAAGTGCAGGATGTTTTGGGTGAAGTTCTATTGAAAGCAAGCGAACTCACAGAGACGTTTACGGCAGGGCAGCGCAGGTTAGATGGTTTTTTAATTGCTCTTGTTGGAAAGCCCAATGTTGGAAAGTCAACCTTATTAAACTGTCTACTGGGGGAAGATCGAGCTATTGTCACAGATATTCCAGGGACCACTCGTGACTTAGTTGAGGGACAAACCACGTGGGGAGGCCAGAAAATACGTCTGGTGGACACAGCTGGTTTGAGAAATAGTGATGATCCCGTAGAATATGAGGGAATCAAACGAGCTCATAGGATTGCTAGTGAAGCAGATGCAGTCCTATTCATTGTTGACTCGACGGAAAAAGATTATACCGAAGAGCTAAGAATGTTTGATTCGCTTGGGTTAGAAAAAAGTATCGTAGTTTTTAATAAGGTCGACCGGTGTGAAGAAGTTGAAAAAGGTTCTTTTTCTTCTAGTGAGATAAGTGTTGAAATATCAGCACTTACGGGTGCCGGTCGATCGGAGGTAATAGATTCTGTGCTGTCATTTCTACCCCAGAGTGGTGTTCAAGAAGGTCTGGTCCTCACCAGGCAGCGGCACTACGAGTGTTTGTGTTCTATGGTTCGGAATGTAGAAACGGCAAAACAGTTAATAGCGTTGGGAGAGCCTGACGAGTGCACAGCACATGAGTTGCACGAAGCCCATAAAAGCCTGGGGGCGATGCTGGGAGAAGACATAAGAGAAGAATTGTTAGACTCTATTTTTGCAGACTTTTGTATAGGAAAATAAAAAGTTTCACGTGAAACAGCTGTTTCCATTCTCTCTGCTTCTCTTTAATAGAGCACGTTCTGTTTCACGTGAAACAAGGGTTTAAGGCGCGATTTATGGGGGTCTCACATCTTAAAAAAGACATTGAGCGCGTTCGTTTTGAATGGGATGATAAGAGTGGAGAAGCCCTTACAGAGTTCCAGTGGTCTCTGCTTGAATCATACGCCTCTCTTCTTTATGAAGCATCTTTAAAGCTAAATTTGGTCTCTCCTGCAGATCGTGATGTGTTGGTCCGTAGGCATATTTGGAGAGCACTTTCTATGGGACCTTTTATAGGGGCTATTCCAAACAAGACTATTTTGGATGTTGGTTCAGGTTCTGGAATACCGGCTATCCCATTAAAAATTTATTTTCCTACGTCTCGGTTTTACCTCTTGGAAAGTCGTCGCAAACGGGCAAACTTTCTGAGAAACGTGATCAGAAAGTTGAATTTAGAAGATATCACTGTTATCAATAGCAGAGTAGAAGATTGGAATGATGAGGTCGTTGCAGATGTTGTTACAGCAAGATCGGTAGCCAATCCCACCTCGTTGCGAAGCTGGGTCGTCAGCCATGTTCATGACAGAAGTGTGCTTGTTTGTACTTTGAACAAATCGGGTGAGGTCAATATGAAAGGGGCCAAAGACGTTTTGTTGTCAAGCGGGGAAGAGACGATGCGGTTGGGAATTATCCCATTTTAGTTATCCACAATTTCTTTGCTGTTATCCACATGTTTGATGTGGATTATTGAAATGCCTTACGGAAACACTTACTTGCCTTATAGAGTCGGTTTTAGAGGAACAACAATCCTTTTTTCAGAAATATATTGACTAGTGGCTTTGGGCCTGTGTGGATAAGTTGATAAATTTATTGTGGAATATTTGGCGGTAAAATTTCTTGCACTTAGCTATGAATTTGCCGTATATTTTAAGGACAACTTTGGTCATAAATATCGAGAACGACTTTGCTTGATAAATACTTAAAACCTCTTTCTCTCGCGATCTTAAGGCCCCTGGCTCATTTATTCATTCGCCTTGGCTTTCGTCCGGATTGGTTGACTCTTTTCGGATTGGTAATGAATATGGGGGCTACTGTGGTTTTTGCAAAAGGGGAACTACGCTGGGGTGCTGTGGTGATGATGGTGGCGGGTCTCTGCGATATTCTTGATGGTCAAGTTGCTAGAGAGGGTCGAAGAGAAACAAAGTTTGGCGCTCTTCTTGATTCTACGACCGATAGATACTCTGAAATCTTTATTTACTTTGGGATTGGAGCATATCTCATTGGTCGAGACGAATGGATAGCTTCGGGAATATTGTTTTTTGCCATTACGGGCTCACTTATGGTCAGTTATGTGAGGGCTAGAGCTGAGGGTCTTGGGGAAGATTGCAAGGTTGGCTTTATGCAGCGCCCTGAACGTCTCCTTGCACTTGGATTGGGTTGTCTTATCAGCCATAATGGCTTGGTTTTCGTCCTGGCTTTTCTTGCAGTCACAACCAATTACACCGTTGTCGAACGTCTCGCCTTTATTCGCAACAAGCTCAAAACCGCACCGAACCCAACCGGTGCGGTGCAACAAGGCACTTCCTAATTTCTCCGCTTCACCTGTCTTGAGTCCTGTTAATGTCTAAAAGGGGGTTGTTCCTTGTTTTCGAAGGCGTTGATGGGAGTGGAACAACTACTCAAGTAGAGCTCCTTTGCGACTTCCTTGAAGGCCGGGGTCATAAAGTGATTCGCACCCGAGAACCTGGCGGCACTCGTCTGTCAGAGCGAATTCGTCATTTGGTGTTAGATCCCAACTGGAAAGAAACATCATTTCTTACAGAGCTATTTCTCTACGCCGCTAGTCGTGCTCAGCACGTTGAAGAGCTTATTAAACCAGCTATAGAGAAGGGTAGCATTGTCGTTTGCGACCGTTTTACAGCGTCCTCCGTTGCTTATCAATCGTTTGGGCGGGGTTTGAGCAGAGATTTGGTAGAAAAAGTAAATGAAATAGCGATAGGCTCTTGCGCACCTGACCTGACCTTCTTTCTACGTATTTCAGTGGAGGAAGCGCTTCGCCGCAGAGCACATAGAGCCGAACAGGTGGATCGCTTGGAAGAAGCGGGCCAGCGTTTGCAGGAACGAGTAGCAATGGGCTACGAAGCTGTATTTAAGGAAGATCTCAACACCGTTATCGTGGACGGCCATCCAAGCCCTGAAGACATTGCTCTGGAAATTAGCGATGGGCTGTTAAAGCGATGGGCTTGGCTTTAACATTATTGTGTGCATGAGTATTGTATGAAGAAACGTTCAAATTATGTGTTTATAGCATTTGTTTGTTGGTTGCCTGTGGTCTCGTGGGCATCTCCGACCGATCCCTACAGGGAAGTAAATTTGGGTTGGGAACGATTTGGAGCGGTATATGCACGTATTGTTGACAGCTATTATGCAAGCTTAGACAATCAAGAGATCATGCAGGCGGCTATTGAAGGCATGCTCGACCAGCTTGATTCATATAGTCAGTTTTATGATGAAGAGAGCTTGCGCCAGCTGCGTCAGGATACTACGGGTAAATTCGCCGGGTTGGGTATTACCGTTGCTATTAAAGACCGTTACCCTGTGATCATATCCCCGATAGAAGACACGCCTGCATCTCGGGCGGGTCTGCAGTCGGGTGATAGGATTATGGCAATTGAGGGGAAGGATACGCGTGATCTTTCCCTAGATGCCATTGTGGACGCGTTGCGGGGGGACCCGGGTACTCAGGTCCAAATAACAATTGCTCATCGGATTGGCGGAGATAAACGCGATGTGTTAATTGGTCGCGAAATCATAGAGATTAAGAGCGTTGCTCTCGTTGAAGTAATAGAAGGTGATATCGGCTATATTAGCATGCGCCAAACTCGTTTTTCAGAGAAGACTTCTGAAGAAGTAGAACAAGCCGTAAAAAAGCTGTTAGCTGAAAAGGTTAGTGGCATCGTCCTAGATTTGCGAGGGAATCCAGGAGGTTTGCTCACTCAGGCTACTCAGGTTGCGGATCTTTTTCTACCCAAGGGGGCCCCAATCGTTTCCATACGCGAGCGCGATGGTCGTCGTGAAGAAACAAAGACATCGCAGCGTAAGCCCATTGGGGGCGACTTACCGCTAGTCGTGCTAATCGATGATAGTAGTGCCAGTGCTTCAGAAATTGTTGCTGGGGCTATTCAAGATAACGATCGTGGGGTATTAATTGGTGTATCATCATTTGGAAAAGGTTCGGTGCAAACAATATTTGATTTGCATGAGACGGTTGAGAGTGCGCTGAAACTGACCACGGCCCTATATTACACCCCCAGCGGTCGTAGCATCCATAAGGAGTATTCAGGACAAGCCAATCAGGCCAACCGGATTCAGGTAGGAGATCATGAACTACCTGCGGCCCTTGTTATGGATGTTATACTGGAAGCGGGAGACAAAGAGACCGCCCTATCATCGCTCCAGGCCCGTTTTGATATTGACCTTGGCACGGCACAAACCCTGTTGACCAGTCGGTTAGTTGATATGGTGGGTATGGAATCCAAGCGGCCTGCCAGCAAGGTTGATTCTCTTGAGAGGCCGGATCAATATGTGACAAAGCGGGGGAGAAAGGTGTTTGGCGGCGGAGGTATAGATCCAGATATTAGCGTAGCGGCCAAGCGTCCCTCTCGCTATGTGCAAAACCTTGAGAGAAGACGACTCTTTTTTGATTTCGTCATTGATTATACGTCGTCTGATTCTTTAGGAGGCAGCTTTTTTGAGACGGATAAGACAATGCTCAACTCATTTAAAGAGTTTGTTCGCTTAGCCAATGAGAAAGACGAGTATGATCAGGGAAAAGATCACCTAACTGCATTAAGAGATATCATTGATGAAATGGGTTGGAAAGAAGCGGACTCACTGCTTACAGAGCTTGAACGGGCTTTCGAAAGAGAACGTGGTGAGGGATTTACTAAAGGACTAGAACCGGAAATTCAATTGGGTTTAGAAAGAGAACTCGCACTGCGTTTTGGGGGAAGAAAAGCCCAGCAGCGGCTTGATCTAGAAAATGATTCTCAATTGGAAGAGGCGATTGCGGTTTTGGCCGATATAGATATTTATAACGAAACGTTGGCAAAAAGCGATTGACACTTGCTTGTGGTCAGGCAGCTTTGTATTATAAGTGAATTACCAGCAGTTTGTTTTTTGTGTTTTAGAATAGATTAGATATACTATAATTTGTAAATGCAGGGACCTATAGGCCCTTTTTTGAGGGGCAGTACTGGAGCGTTTCTTTTCGGGTAGTGAACAACTTACGTTTTACCGTAAGTTGTTGTTTATAATGATTTTTAAGGATATGGGCGCGGTGCATTTCGCACGTTAGTCTTTTTGTTTAATGCTGAAACAGCAGACCCCCCAATCCTTGTGTGGCCTCTTTTATTGGCCTTATAATTACAAGACGGTTTGAGCCGTGCTACCTCCTTTTAGGTGGTTAAACCGACGTTGAGTCGAACCGGCCCGTTTTTGTAACCAAGTAGTGAGCGCGCGGTCGCGTTCTCCCCCGAAGAGTAGAGGTAACCTTCCAAATAAAGTCTCCACCGTGGTGGGACTTTCTGCCTTTTTTCCTCCTGTAATTTTCCCTGCCAAAACGTTGTGGTTATAACACAGGGAAGTCTTTATGCGTACGGATATTTACATTAATGCAGCCTCTAACGAGTCGCGCATTGCGATTGTTGAGGACGGCCGGTTAGCCGAATTATGGGTTGAAAGACCCGAAAATCAGCGTATGGTGGGTGATATTTACAAGGGTACGGTGACAGCTGTATTGCCTGGTTTACAGGCCGCCTTTGTAGATATTGGACAGGAGCGCACAGCCTTCTTGCAGGCCCGGGATATGATGGATCCTGGAGCAGAGGAAGATGGGGGAGGCAGTTCTCGAGGCCGTCGTCGTTTTCAAAGTCAGCCGCCTATCCAGAAGCTGATCAAGAAGGGCGATGAAGCCATTGTACAAATTTCGAAGGAGCCAATAAGCACAAAGGGCGCTAGAATAACTACCCAACTGTCTCTGCCGGGCCGCTTTGTAGTACTCGTTCCCGGGGGTAGTTGGGTGGGGGTCTCGCGCAAGATTTCTAGTTGGAATGAACGCCGCCGCCTTCGAGAAGTAGTAGAAAGAATTCGCCCCGAAGGATATTCGGTAATTGTGCGCACGGAAAGTCGAGACAAAAAAGAGAAAGACCTTAAACGGGACCTGAAGCAACTAGTTAAAAACCATCAGCGTTTACTTAAAAACGGAAGAAAGCTTTCTGCACCCTCTCTGATTCACAAAGAAATGGGAATGACGTCAAGCGTTATTCGAGATTTGTTTACCGATAACGTTGAGCGGGTTATCGTGGATGACGAGGCTCTTTACGAAGAGATACTTTCGTATCTTCGGCAGGTGTCCCCCCCACTAGTAAAACGCATAGCACTTCATAAAGAGCGCCAACCTATCTTCGATGCCCACCAAATTGAAGAGGAGATTGAGAAGCTAACACACCGCACTGTTTGGATGCGTCGCGGAGGAGCTCTGGTGATCGACTATGCTGAGGCTGGCACATTTATCGATGTGAACTCTGCCCGATATGTGGGATCAGATGACCAGGAAGAAAACAATTTAAATACGAATCTAGAAGCCGCTAGCGAAGTTGCCCGCCAATTGCGCCTGCGGGATATTGGCGGGATTGTGGTTATCGACTTCATTGATATGAACGAGGAGCGCAATCGAAAAAAGATTGTTGACCGCCTTATAGATGAAGTGCGAAGAGATCGAGCAAAGGTGTCTGTTAGTTCGCGTCTAAGCGAATTTGGTCTGCTTGAAATGACTCGGCAACGCGTGCGGCCGAATCTATTGCACGACCACAGTGAACCTTGTCCTGTCTGTTCGGGCACTGGGCGCGTTATGGGCCCGGACACCACGATGACAAAGATCGAGCGCTGGCTGCAAAGATCTTTCGCGGCGACGCGTGAAAGAAGGTACGTGCTCAAAGTTCATCCGGATGTCGCAACGTATATTTTAGAGAATCGCGAGGAGCGTCTTAGGTCGCTGCGAAAATCAACTAAGGCCCGCTTACAGGTAGAGAGCGATACATCCCTTTCGCCTCAAGATTATCGCTTTTTCTCTTTAAAGCGGAGCTTGGATGTAACCGCCGAGTTTAGCGTTTGACAGATTGAGGTATGCATCGTATTTTATAGGTTTCCCAGAATACTGGTGAATTGAATCAATGATCTTATTTGGAGAAGTACGATGTACGCAGTCGTTAAAATAGCAGGTGAGCAAGTACGGGTTGAAAAAGGTCAGCGCGTGCGCGTGCCCAAGCTTCAGGTCGAAGAGGGAAACTCTCAGGAGTTCACAGAAGTTTTGTTGGTTTCCGATGAGGGCGACACGAAGGTGGGAAGTCCTACCGTAGAGGGAGCTAGTGTCTCAGCCACTGTCGTAGGACACGGTCGCGATAAGAAGGTGGTGGTCTTTAAGATGAAGCGTCGTAAGACTTATCGCAATCGCAATGGACATCGCCAAGACTTTACTGAGATTCAGATTGAGGACATTGTCCTCCCTAACTAGAGATTAGCTGAAAGGAAAGCGCCATGGCTCATAAGAAAGGCGTAGGTAGCTCCAAGAACGGGCGTGATAGCAATTCCCAACGCCTCGGCGTTAAACGTTTTGGCGGTGAGACCGTTACGTCTGGCACTATCATCATTCGCCAGCGCGGTACGCGCATCCATCCTGGTGCGAACGTGAAAAAGGGTGGCGATGATACGCTCTTTGCGACTGCAGATGGCAAGGTGGAATTCGAAACGTTTGGCAAGAGTCGCAAACGAGTAAATATTGTGACCGCATAATCCGCCGTTATTGAACTACAAAAAATGGGGCGCCTTGGCTTTTAAGCCAGGGCGCCCCATTTTTCTTGCGTGCTCCTGCTCTATTTTCTGCTGAGCTTCGCCCTTAAAAAATCCCTGTTTAGGAAAGCGATGTGGCTGGCAGATATCTCCTTTGGACACACTGCTTCACATTCGTACTCGTTTGTGCAGTTGCCAAATCCCTCTTCTTGCATGGTTTCAACCATTGCAA
>Ga0181569_10000142_pt1 | contig 49462 bp, 48 predicted proteins | sample 101ome_19_FD_132452 | JGI IMG/M metagenome (GOLD analysis project Ga0181569, IMG submission 132452) | Coastal salt marsh microbial communities from the Groves Creek Marsh, Skidaway Island, Georgia - 101405AT metaG (megahit assembly) | ecosystem: Environmental > Aquatic > Marine > Intertidal...
CGCGTACGGCGGGCTGGGTTCTGTCGGCACCGGTTTTCTTTTCTGTTTTCATCATTCTCTCTCGGTCTGGATTCTGTCAGTGTGTGTTCGCGGCTGAAGCCGCGCCTACAGGATGATCGGGTGGAGGAGCGACTTTAGCGGCGAATGTAATCCACTATTGGCTCAGTTTCGCTTTCAGCAACTGGTTCACCTGGCCCGGGTTGGCCTTGCCCTGCGAGGCTTTCATGACCTGTCCGACAAAGAAACCGATCACCTGTTCCTTGCCTTCCTGGTACTGCTGTACCTGTGCCGGGTTGTTGGCAATCACCTCATCCACCATTTTCTCAATGGCACCGGTGTCAGTGACCTGCTTCAGGCCCTGGCTTTCAATGATGCTGTCCGCATCGCCTTCACCGGCGACCATGGCTTCAAAGACGGTTTTCGCAATCTTGGACGAGATGGTGTTGTCCTTGATGCGGGCAATCAGGCCGGACAGAGCTTTGGCATCAACCGGACTTTGTTTGATGGGCAGTTCACTGGCATTGAGCACGGCCTGCAGGTCGCCCATGACCCAGTTGGCTGACAGCTTGGCGTCACTGCTGGCGGCAGCCACGGCTTCAAAGTAATCCGCTGTTGCCAGGTCGGCAGACAATACCATGGCGTCATAGTCACTCAGGCCATACTGCTCCTGAAAGCGCCGGCTTTTCACATCCGGCAGTTCCGGCAGGGTGACGCGCACGGCTTCAATGAACGCGTCATCAATGACCACAGGCAGCAGGTCAGGTTCCGGGAAGTAGCGATAGTCGTTGGCAACTTCCTTGCTGCGCATGCTGCGGGTTTCATTGCGGTCGGAATCATAGAGGCGGGTTTCCTGCACGATCCTGCCACCATCCTCAAGGATATCCATCTGCCGCTCCACTTCAACATTGATGGCTTTTTCCACGAAGCGGAACGAGTTGATGTTCTTGATCTCTGTACGGGTGCCGAATACCTGGCTGCCTTTCGGGCGCAGGGAGACGTTGGCATCGCAGCGCATCGACCCCTGTGACATGTCGCCGTCGGAGATACCCAGGTAGCAGACGATGGAATGCAGTTTTTTCAGGTATGCCACGGCTTCCTTGGCGCTGCGGATATCAGGTTCAGAAACGATTTCCAGCAGTGGCGTGCCGGCACGGTTCAGGTCGATACCGGTCTTGTTGTGGAAATCCTCATGCAGGGATTTGCCGGCATCCTCTTCCATGTGCGCGCGGGTGACGCCGATGGTTTTCTGGGTGCCGTCTTCCATATCCACGACCAGCTTGCCCTTGCCGACAGTGGGAAAGTCGAGCTGGGAGGTCTGGTAGCCTTTGGGCAGGTCGGGGTAGAAATAGTTCTTGCGGTCGAACACGGATTTTTTGCCGATCTCGGCGTCAATGGCGAGGCCGAACTTGACCGCCATTTTCAGGGCTTCCTTGTTCAGCACGGGCAAGGTGCCCGGCATGGCCAGATCGTAGATGCTGGCCTGCGTGTTGGGTTCAGCACCAAAGGCTGTGCTGGTGCCGGAAAAAAGCTTGGAGGCCGTAGCAAGTTGCACATGCACTTCCAGGCCGATGACGGTTTCCCACTCCATTACAATATCTCGCTCATGTCTTTCATGCCATTGCTCGCAGGTCGGCACAGGCCGAAGGCCTCTTGCCAACAGGAACATACTGTTGTTCTGTTTTCGGTGATGTCGGCTAACACTTCGCCATGCCGACCTATCCTTCTTTAGTTTCTTTACGGTTTTCTGGTATGCCAGTCGGTCGCCTGCTGGAACTTGTGCGCGACATTCAGCAGCTGCGCTTCGGCAAAGTCGCGGCCGACGATCTGCAGGCCTACGGGCAGGTTGTTAACCAGGCCGGCCGGTATCGAGATGCCGGGCAGGCCGGCGAGATTGACCGCGATGGTATAGATGTCTTCCAGGTACATCTTAACCGGATCGTCATTCTTGGAGCCGATCGGGAAGGCAGTATGCGGTGAAGTCGGTCCCATGATGACATCGACTTCCTCGAACGCTTTCTGGAAATCGTTCTTGATCAGACGACGGATTTTCTGTGCCTTAATGTAGTACGCGTCGTAGTAACCGGCGGACAGGGCATAGGTGCCGACCATGATACGACGTTTCACTTCAGCCCCGAAGCCTTCACTGCGCGTGCGCTTGTACATGTCTTCCAGATCGACCGGGTCGTCACAGCGGTAGCCGTAGCGCACACCGTCATAGCGGGACAGGTTGGCTGAGGCTTCTGCCGGGGCGATGACGTAATAGGCGGAGACAGACAGGTGGCTATTGTCGAGACTGATTTCCTTCACGGAGGCCCCAAGCTTTTCGTACTCGGCGATGGCATCGCGAATGACTTGCTCGACACTGCTGTCCAGGCCCTCGGAAAAATGCTGTATCGGGATGCCGATGGTCAGGCCGTCCAGCGGCTTGTCGAGCCTAGCGCTGTAATCCTCTACTGGCTGGTCGCTGCAGGTGGAGTCCCTGGGGTCGGGACCGGCCATGACGTTGAGCATCATGGCAGCGTCCTCGGCAGACTGGGTCATGGTGCCGGCCTGGTCCAGACTGGAGGCAAAAGCCACCATGCCCCAGCGTGACACGCGCCCATAAGTCGGCTTCAGACCGGTAATGCCGCTGAAAGAGGCAGGCTGGCGAATGGAGCCGCCGGTATCGGTAGCCGTGGCACCGGCGCACAGACGTGCGGCTACGGCAGCGGCCGAGCCACCAGATGAGCCGCCTGGTACGCGGGTTCTGTCCCAGGGGTTTTTGACAGGCCCGTAGAAACTGGTTTCGTTGGAAGAGCCCATAGCGAACTCGTCCATGTTGGTCTTGCCCAGGGTGACGGCACCGGCGGCATTAAAGCGCTCGACCACGGTAGCGTCATAAGGCGAGATGAAATTGTCGAGCATGCGAGAGCCACAGGAAGTGCGGACACCGTCGGTGCAAAACAGGTCCTTGTGGGCAATGGGAATGCCGGTAAAGCCTTCGGCATTACCTGCCTGGCGCTGCGCATCTGCCGCTTTGGCCTGGGCGAGGGCCATATCGTCACAGATGGTCACATAGGCATTCAGGTCGGCATTTTCAGCATGGATGCGCGCCAGGTAGTCCTGGGTCAGCTCAACACTGGAAATGCTGCCATCGGCAAGCGCACGGGCAATTTGAGCAAGGCCTGAATCAATCATGAAATATCCTGATGGGAAACACTGTGAGGCATGGTTAAAGCAAAAACATGAACAAAGGGGCAAAAATAATAAAAAGAAGCAATAGTTACATCGCGCGCCTGGACGTGGGCTGGTGTATACGGTCTATTCGATAACCTTTGGCACCAGGAACAGGCCCTGTTCGGTTTCAGGGGCTATTTTCTGCAAATCATCACGCCGGCTGGTTTCGGTCACCTCGTCTTCACGCAGACGCTGGACAGCATCGAAGGCATGAGCCAGGGGTTCGACACTCTCGGTATCGACAGACTGCATCTGGTCGATCAGGTTGAGGATGTTCGACATGCTGTTGGCCGCTTCCTGTTTTTCAGCATCGCTCAGATGCAGGCGGGCCAGATGGGCTATGTTCTCCACATCGGCAAGTTCAATGGACATGTCGCACTCCTGTCGCGCCGGATTCGGGGCGCCCGGCCGGGAAATTTCCCCTTGTACTGCCTGCCGTACCTGCCTGATGGCGGCAAAGGGGGCGTATTCTGGCTAAATAATGACCCAAATCTGACAGTTCAGATTTAATAGAAGCTATAAGTTGCTCTAAGTATTAGTGATTGCTAGAGTAACCGCACCAGAGGCGAATTATTATACTGGAAGAACCTCTACAATAACTATAATGCTCGATCATGCTTCACCAAGGCATTCCGTTAGGCTTGGATAAGGCACCAGTCAGGCACAGTGAGGCATCCAGAAAACGCTACTGCAGTGCAGTATTCTCCCCGATATCTTATTTTGAAGGCACACCGAAACCCATGTTGAAGAAGTTACGTGGCATGTTTTCCAACGATCTGTCGATCGACCTGGGAACAGCCAACACCCTTATTTATGTCCGCGACCAGGGCATCGTCCTGAATGAACCTTCCGTTGTCTCCATCCGCATTCACAATGGCCAGAAAACTGTCACCGCCGTAGGGGCTGATGCCAAGCGCATGCTAGGCAGGACGCCGGGTAATATCACTGCCATTCGTCCGCTGAAGGATGGTGTCATTGCCGACTTCCAGGTAACGGAAAAAATGCTGCAGCATTTTATTCACAAGGTGCATGAGAATTCTTTTATCCGCCCGAGCCCGCGCGTGCTGGTCTGCGTACCGTGCAAATCCACACAGGTGGAGCGCCGTGCCATTCGCGAGTCGGTCATGAGCGCCGGTGCCCGGGAAGTGCGTCTGATTGAAGAGCCCATGGCTGCTGCCATCGGTGCCGGCCTGCCCGTTGAGCAGGCCAGTGGTTCCATGGTGGTGGATATCGGTGGTGGTACCACCGAGATTGCCATTATCTCCCTGAACGGTGTTGTGTATGCCGAATCCGTGCGTATTGGCGGTGACCGCTTTGATGAAGCCATCACCACCCATGTGCGTCGCAACTACGGCAGCCTCATCGGCGATGCTACGGCCGAACGCATCAAGAAGGAAATCGGCTGTGCCTTCCAGAACCCGGAAATCCGTGAAATAGACGTTCGCGGCCGCAACCTAGCCGAAGGTGTGCCACGCAGCTTTACCCTCAACAGCGACGAAATCCTGGAAGCCCTCCAGGAGCCGTTGTCTTCCATTGTGCAGGCGGTAAAGAGCGCTCTCGAACAGTCGCCTCCGGAACTGGCTTCCGATATCGCCGAAAGCGGCCTGGTAGTGACCGGTGGTGGAGCACTGCTGCGCGACCTTGACAAGCTGCTCAGCGAGGAAACCGGCCTGCCGGTGATCGTGGCTGATGATCCCCTGACCTGCGTTGCCCGTGGCGGCGGCAAGGCCATGGAGCTCATGGACGCCCACGACCACGACCTGTTGACCATCGATTAATGACTCGAAAAGGTCAGTGATTTCAGGATCAGCGATATTCTTGAGTTTTCGATAAAGGGATAAAGGGATAAAGGGATGAAAGGCTGCTCAGTGATAGCTGCAAGTCTCATTGCTCTTTGACTTTATTCCCTTTTTTGAGTTGTCGGTCTTCAATGCAGTATTGGGTCAAACCTGGGATTCCCGTGCCAACGGACGCCCTTTTATGCCTTTATCCCCCTATCCTTTTATCCTAGTATAAAAGTCCACTGCTTCCGGTAGAGGCTGAGCCGCCATTAAATCGCTATTCACGCAAAGCACATCGCAAGGCTATCGTCTGCTGAGCCTGGCCCTGCTGTCGATGGTCATGATGCTGGCGGACAGCCGTTTCAATTATCTCGACCAGGTCCGTTTCTATGCCTCCTACATGGTCACGCCACTGCACTGGTTGGCCGATACACCGCGCTCGATTTCCGATTCCGTCAACAACAACTTCCAGAGCCGCAGCTACCTGATCGGTGAAAACCAGCGTTTGAAAGAGCAGTTGCTGACCCAGCAGTTCCGTCTGCAGAAACTGGAACACCTGGAAGCGGAAAACAAGCGCCTTAATGAATTGCTCAATGCCTCCAGTATCGTCGATGAGCGTGGCGTATTGGCACAGATTACCGGCGAGTCCCCGGATCCTTTCATCAAGCGGGTGTTGATCAACAAGGGCGCCAATGACGGTGTATTTGTGGGGCAGCCCGTGCTGGATGCTTTTGGCCTGATGGGGCAGGTGATCGAGCTGCAACCGTTCACCAGCTGGGTCCTGATGATCACGGATCCGCAGCATTCCACCCCGGTGCAGATCAATCGTAATGGCAATCGTGCCATCGCATCGGGTACCCAGGACAGCCTGCATCGGCTGATGCTCAACAATATTTCCGATACCTTTGATATCCAGGTTGATGACGTGCTTGTGACATCTGGCTTTGGTGGTCGGTTCCCTGCCGGTTATCCGGTCGGTGTTGTGCGCAGTGTCGAACACGATCCCGGCGCGCCGTTTGCCACGATTATCGTGCAGCCCACAGCCCAACTCGATCGCAGCCGTAATGTGCTGCTGGTATTCAAATAGGACGCGGCGATGGTATCCATACTGGGCAGACACCAGTGCGGCTGGATCATATTGGCGACATTTGTTGTGGCGGCGCTGCTCACCGTGTTTCCGTTGCCGATCTGGCTGGAATCCTACCGGCCAGAGTGGGTTGCCCTGGTAGTAATCTACTGGGTCACGGCCCTGCCTGACCGGGTCGGACTGTTCACAGCCTGGATCGCCGGCTTTTTCATGGATGTCCTAGAGGGTTCGCTGCTTGGCCTGAATGCCCTGGCCCTTGCCCTGGTGGCTTACCTGGCCCTCAGTCTTTACCAGCGCATGCGCATGTTCACGGCGGTGCAGCAAAGCAGCACCATCCTGATCCTGGTGGGCATTCACCAATTGCTGTCGTTCTGGGTGCTGACTGCCAACAACCAGAACACGGCGCCGAATCTCATTTTCATGATTTCGGCGGTCTCCAGTGCTGTGGTCTGGCCTTTCATCTTTCTGGGCCTGCGTTACCTGCGCCGCAGTTTCCGTGTCGCCTGATTCCGGCCATATGTGGTAATCGGCGGCTGCAACTCTATATAATCCCCTGAGTTTTCCGCATCACAATTAAACCGGTACGAAACCGGCTCAGGGGGATCATCATGCACACACCACGCCTTTTCGGGTTTAGCCTTTCCACGCTCTGCCTGCTGTTGACCGCTTGCGGGCAGGATGCCCCCAATACATCACAGCCAGCGACAACAACCATGGCAGCACCCACACCTGCCGCCGCCACCGCATCAACGGCACAGGCCAGTCCGCTGAACAGCGATCCGATGGCGCAGCCCCAGGCATCAGCCTGGCCCACCAATGGCGGGTCATTCACCAACCAGCGCTATTCACCGCTTGACCAGATCAACCGTGACAATGTCGCCAACCTGAAAGCGGAATGGCGTGCGCACCTGAACGGCTCCGGGATGAGTACCCGCAACTCGGCGGAAGGCACACCGATCTATCAGGACGGCAAGCTGTATATCTCGACGGGTGATTCCGATGTCTTTGCCTTCGATGTCGATACCGGCGAAATGATCTGGGATTACGTATCCGTGTTTCCCGAAAGCAGTGGCCAGCAGGTATGTTGTGGCTGGGACAATCGTGGCGTGGCGATCGGCGAGGGCAAGGTTTTCGTCGGCCAGCTCGATGCCAAGCTGGTGGCCCTGGACCAGGAAACCGGCGAGGTCAGCTGGGAAGCGCAGGGGGTGCGCTGGGAAGACGGTTACAGTATTACCAGTGCACCGCTGTACTACGATGGCATGGTGATCACCGGGTATTCGGGGGCCGAGAAAGGCGTACGTGGCCTGGTACAGGCCTTCGATGCCGCTACCGGTGAGGAGGTCTGGACCTTCTGGACTGTGCCGGGTCCAGGCGAGTTCGGTCATGATACCTGGCCGCAGGACAATGATGTCTGGAAATACGGCGGTGCCACCGTCTGGCAGACGCCGGCACTGGATCCGGAACTGGGCCTGATTTATTTCTCCACGGGCAATCCCGGGCCTGACATGAACGGTGTCATTCGCGCCGGTGACAACCTGTTTTCCACCTCCATGGTAGCCATCGATGTCCACACCGGTGAATACCGCTGGCACTTCCAGCAGGTGCATCACGACCTCTGGGACTACGATGCGCCAAACCCTGTCATCATTTTTGATCTCGAGATCAATGGTGAGCAGCGCAAGGCTGTGGCCGAAGCCAGCAAGACCGGCTGGGTCTATATCCTGGACCGCATCACCGGTGAGCCCCTGGTCGGCATCGAGGAACGTCCCGTACCCCAGCTGGCTGAACAGAATACTTCGCCGACTCAACCCTATCCGATTGGTGATGCCTTTGTACCCCAGTTTGTCGATGTTGCGCCTGAAGGCATGACGCTGGTGAACCAGGGGCGTATTTTCACGCCCTTCATGTATGAGCCCACCCTGGTCCAGCCGGGACTGGCTGGTGGGGCGAACTGGCCGCCAAGTGCCTATGACCCGACGCGCCAGGTCATGTACATCTGTGCCTCGGAATCCTCTGCAGTGCTTTACATGGAAGACACCGAAGTCCTGGAAGAACACGGTACCGAGTCCTGGACCGGCGGTGCCTTTGGGGGTTCCAAGCGCTTGACCACGGGCATCGTGGCCGCCATGGACATGACCACCAATACCCTGGTCTGGCAGTACCGCTGGAACGAGGCCTGTTACAGCGGCTTCCTGGCCACGGCTGGTGACCTGCTCTTTGTCGGCCGCAATGACGGTCGCCTGACCGCCTTGGATATCGACACCGGCATGGAGCTGTGGGGCTTCCAGACCGGCGCCGGCATGAATGCCCCTGCCATCAGTTTCGAACGCAACGGTACCCAGTACATTGCTGCGTATTCCGGTGGCAACCTGTTCCAGGGCTCGCATCGTGGCGACAGCCTGTGGCTGTTCTCACTAGAAGGCCAGATGGCGGAAACCACGCCAGGCGACACCTTGCCGATCACCAGTGCTGAAGGTGCCGGCGGCCAGGTGGTGTTTGCTGAAGGTGATCCGGACTATGCGACCGGCGAGACCTTGTTCCAGCAGACCTGCCTGCCATGCCATGGTGAGGACGGCATGGGTGGTCACAACAACGCCATGCCACTGAACAACATGACCGATATTCGGGACGTGATTACCATCGTGTCGACAGGCAGGAACACCATGCCGAATTTCACCGGGGCGCTGTCCCCTGAACAGATCAGGGATATCAGCGGCTATGTGGTGGACCGGCTGTTCGAGTAGATAACCAGAAACCGAGGAGAAACATGACAGGTAAAGCACTCGCAGTTCTCACGCTGATTTTTTTCATCGCGGGATGTGCCACCAGCATCGAAGATATCGAATGGCCCGATGGCGCGTATCCCCGTGGCTATTTCGAAGCCTCCTTCCTGGAAGACCCGGCAGCGGGCCGTTACCAGAATCTGGATGACTACCTGTTGTGGATTACCCGTTTTTATATCGGTTACAGCATCACGCCGGGCTGGCTGGAACTGCAGGCAGAAGTGCGGTCACGGCTGGATGAACCGCAATCTGCCTATGCCAATGCTGTCATCGAAAGGCTGTATCACCTCGGTGGGCTGATCGGTGCCGAGTGGGCCAAGAGCAACGAAGTACGGCTGCTGGATACCCGCAATGCCGCCGTCTGGCGAGATGCCCTGGTGGAATCCATCGTTCAGGATGACCTCGACCACTACATCACCCGTGTGGAAAACGATGTCGAGGCCATCCTGGCAGGCCGACTCGAGAAGGAAGCCATCACTTTCGAGCGTTACTACGTGGATGATTTCGAATTCTAAGACAGTGATCTGCCGGCAAGGGGGCTGAGGGCATGAAAACCTGGACTGAGGACACCACGGCCATCCTGCTGGGTTTCGTCATTATTCTGCTGGCCCTGGTTGTTTTTATTGTGCCGGCTCTGTCCGCTAACCAGTCTTCTGTCAGCAACCTGGAACTTCCCTCCGAGCAAATGCTGTTGGCGGCCCAGGTTGACGACAATGCGTTAGCCACTTTTTTGCGTGATACCGTCAGCGGTGCCAAACCGGGACGCTGGGCATTGAATCCTTTGTCTGCTTTTTCTGCAGACTTCCTGATAGCCGCAATCCTGTTCTTTCTGACGCTCGCCGTGTTGTTTGGCGCAGGCTGCTGGTTGATGCAGCGCTCACCAGGCGACTTTCTCAAGGGTTTTACCGGAATCTTCCTGGTTGGTCTGCTGGCCTACCTGCTGGCCAACCAGACCGAGTTTCGCAGCATGGGCCTTGGTTATGCCCTCTGGGCCATCGTGCTGGGCCTGTTCATCAGCAACGTGTTCGGCATTCCTGAATTTGTCCGTGCGGCACTGCAGTCAGAACTCTATATCAAGACCGGGCTGGTGCTGCTGGGGGCAGAGGTGCTGTTCGGCAAGATTCTGGCCATCGGCCTGCCGGGGATTTTCGTGGCCTGGATTGTCACGCCTGTCGTACTGATCACCACTTACTGGTTCGGCCAGAACATCCTGAAGATTTCCTCGAAAACGCTGAATATTACTATCAGCGCTGACATGTCGGTCTGTGGTGTCTCCGCTGCCATTGCCACGGCAGCGGCCTGTCGCGCCAGCAAGGAAGAACTGACCACGGCAGTTGGGCTGTCCATGGTGTTCACCTCGAGCATGATGGTGGCCCTGCCGGCGTTCATCAATGCCGTGGGCATGCCGGAAGTGCTGGGCGGCGCCTGGATCGGCGGCACGGTGGATGCCACCGGCGCGGTCGTGGCGGCCGGGGCCTTCCTGGGTGATACCGCATTGAACGTGGCCGCTACCATCAAGATGATCCAGAACATTCTTATCGGTGTACTGGCGTTTGGTGTGGCCATTTACTGGACGACTAAAGTTGAGGCAGGGCAGGGCCGAACCGTCGATGCCACGGAAATCTGGCACCGGTTTCCGAAATTCGTACTGGGCTTCATTGGCGCCAGCCTGCTGTTCTCCGGCCTCCATGCGATCGTCAGCGAGGCCATGGCCATCGAGGTTATTGAGAATGGAGTGCTGGACTTCACGTCGGACATGCGCGGCTGGCTGTTCTGCCTGGCCTTTGCCAGTATCGGCTTGTCCACCAATTTTAGGGAGCTAAGCGCACAGTTTCATGGCGGCAAGCCTCTGATTCTGTATGTTTGCGGCCAGCTCCTTAATCTGTGCCTGACCCTGCTGATGGCCTGGATCATGTTCTACAAAGTGTTTCCCGATATCACGAACAGTCTGTAACCGTGACACTGAAATTCATCAAGCTTGGTCTGTTCCTGTTGGCGTTAACTGCCTTGCAGCAGTTGATCGCTGTAGCTAATCATCAGGTCGGTCAATTGCACGAACAGTCCCTGGTAATCAGCAACAACAACCTTGATCCTTCTGCCCTTTTTTACATGGAAATCGATATGGCGCTGGTAGCAGAGAAATCTGTCAGGAAAGCGTTACATGGACCAGGTCCTGATCAGCGCCAGGCGCGCCACTAATGTGATGGAATTATTGCTTTGAACGGCTGGCAGCGCTGGGTGCAGGCACCCGGCACCACACGGTTTCGCCGCATCCTGTTCCAGGTCCATCTGTGGCTCGGCATCGGGCTGGGCGTGTATATCCTGTTTATCAGTGTCAGTGGTTCGGCGGTTGTGTTGCGGCCTCAGATCAACCGCTGGTTCCTGAACAATGAAGTGCCCTCCACCGACGGAAACCCGCTTACCGGGGCGGCCCTGGAAGCCCGTATTGCCGAGGTCTTTTCCGCCTATACCGTAACCAACATCGTGCTGCCCCGGCGTGAGGGCAGGGCCGTTTACGTGGCTCTGGCCCGCGATGGTCAGGAATCCACCCGCTATTTTGACCAGTACACCGGCACTGACCTTGGTCCGACTTTTCCCTGGCAGGTAGCGACCGTGGAGTGGCTGACGCGGTTGCATGATGACCTGCTGCTGGATCGCCGCACCGGTCGTCGCATCAACGCACTTGGCGGATTGCTGCTGATCGTGATGGTGTTCAGTGGACTGGTACTCTGGTGGCAGGGCAGGCGGCGCTGGACCGAGGGTCTGCTTCTGAAGCGTGCCAGTTCGCACACATTCCTGTGGCAATGGCACAGCGTGATCGGCTTCTGGACCTTTCTGCTCATGCTGGTGTGGGGTATCACGGCGATCTACTTTGCCTTTCCGGAACCGTTTGATTCCATCGTCGATGCCATGGATGACACCCCTGACGACTTCGAGCGGCCGGATGGCTGGCTACGCTTTCTGGTGAGTATGCATTTCGGCCGTTTTCGCGGTTACTGGGCCGGTTTGCCTTACTTGTGGATCGTGCTCGGACTGTTGCCGGCCGTCATGTATATCACTGGCTTCATCCTCTGGTGCAAGCGGGTGTTGAAGAAGGCGGGATAATCGCCACCGCACATAATTCGCGGCTAAAGCCGCTCCGACAGCGCGATATGCGTAGGCCGTAAAAGGCCCGAACGGCCGTCATCCGGCGTGGCTTATCGATATTTAACATGGCGTGTTGGCTTGCCGGATGACGCTGCACTCTTTCGGCCTACGTGCCCACCTGACTTCATAGTCTGGACTTCACCGCCCGTGTCGCCATCAGCACATCAATCACGCCAGTCAGTGGATCGTTTTCACCCATCGCATCTTCAAAAAAGCCGGACAGCACCAATCCGGCTGCCAGTTGTCCCTGGATCTGGTCATGCAGGGTATGATCAAAACACAGCGGCTTGGTGTCATCCAGTAACAGCTTTTTCAGTTCTGCTCCCGGCAGATCATCAATGACCGCATAGGGAATTTTGTGGCGTACGGTGAGCGTGCCTTTCTCGTAGTCGGCCAGGTCAAACAGGAACACGAGCGGATTCAGAAATCCTGACAACTGGGTGCCGCCGTCCTTGAGTACCCTGGCGCATTCCTGTCATACCGGCAGTACCGTCTCGACAAAGACATTCGAACAGGGGTTGAAGATCAGGTCGAAACTGCCATCGGCAACACAGGACAAATCCTTCATGTCACCCTGAACGAGGGTGAGGTCGAGATTGTCACGTTCGGCGACCAGTTTGTCCCGGGCCAGTTGCTCCTGGGAACAATCGAATACGGTAACCTCGGCGCCGGCGACTGCCAGGATCGGCCCCTGCTGAGCGCCACGCGAGGCCAGGCACAGGATTTTCAGGCCGCGAAGGTCGCCGGGAAACCATTCGCTAGGTGTCGGTTTCACTGAGGTGAGTTGTACCGACCAGTCCCCCTGGCGGGCACGGGCAATCGTGTCGGCATCCACCGTAATGGTCCACTTGTCTTTCTGGCTTGACAGTTTGTCCCAGGCGCTGCCGTTGTACTGCTGAATATCCATGGTATTTCCTCAAAAATGGCGGATATTGTCCGGGGTTCCAGTTTTTAATCATTTGTCTGTAGCCGGGCTCATTGGCTACACTGCGGTTTATTGATCCATTTTGTCCGGGGGGACACAGGGCGCGCCATGAAGGCATTCAAAACCCTGCTTATTCTCAGCCACCGCTATATCGGCATACCACTGAGTTTTCTCTTTGTGGTGTGGTTCGTCTCGGCGTTTGTCATGATCTATGCCGGTGGCATGCCGCGCGTCACGCCAGCCATGCGCATCGAGGGAGCTTCGCCGCTGGCGCTGGATGACATCTCAGTTTCGCCGCGACAGGCCGTGGCGCTGCTCGGCTACTCCCCGTTTGAAGCCCGTCTGCGCACCGTGCTTGGCCGACCGGCTTATGAATTTCCGGAACCGGGGTATCCCAGCGCCTTCCTCTGGGCCGACAACGGCGAATTTCTCGAAGCCATCACGCCGGAACAGGGCGCCAGGATAGCCACCGATTTCCTCGGCATGCCGGATGGTGCCCTCGCATACGAAGGGCTGATGACCACGCCTGACCAGTGGACCATTGCCAGTCCCCGCGCCCTGCCGTTATTCAAGTACAGTGCCGACGATGAATACGGCACTGTAGCCTATGTCTCGCCAACCCAGGCGGAAGTCATTGTCTATACCACGCGGCAAAGCCGGCTTCTGGCCTGGCTGGGTACCATTCCGCACTGGTTCTATTTCACCAGTCTGCGCGTCAACCAGCCTCTGTGGTATGACCTGGTGGTGTGGACATCCGGTATTGGCTGCATCCTGGCGATACTCGGGCTGATCATGACCTTCACCCAGGCGCGCAGGGTCAGGCCGTTCAACCTGAGTCGTGCTATTCCGTACCGGGGTATGATGCGCTGGCATTACATTCTCGGTACCGTGTTTGGTTTCTTTGTCCTGACCTGGGCCTTCAGCGGCATGCTCTCCATGGAGCCTTTTGCCTGGACCAATGCCCGCGGTCTGGCGGTCGATGAAGGGGTGTACCAGGAAGGGGTATTGGAGCTTGATGCCTTTCCAGATTTTGAGTCGGGTCAGTGGCAGACGCTGGCCCGGGAAAACGGCATCAGTGGTGCCATCAAGGCAGTGGAGTTTCGCTGGATCGGTGGTGAGCCTTATTACCTGGCCAGCTTCAGCTCCAACTACAGCGCGGGCAGCAGTGTCGACATGAACAAGCGCGACCGTCTGCACCAGCCGTACTACATCATTGGCCAACTGGAATCCTCGAGCCTGCTGATCGAGGCTGAAACGATGCAGACCGTGGAGAGTTTTGATGCAGACATGCTGGTGAACAAGCTGGCCGCCAGTGTGGACGCCAATGTTACCGAGTCTGCCGTCCTCGATCATTACGATGACTATTACTATTCACGCAACAATCAACTGCCATTACCGGTACTGCGCATCAAGTTTGATGATCCGGCGCAGAGCTGGATCTATGTGGATCCACAGAACAGTGAGTTGCTCAGCCTGATCCACCGTAACAGCCGCATTGAACGCTGGCTTTACAGTGGCCTGCACAGCCTGGACTTTGCCTTCTGGTATCACAAGCGTCCGCTGTGGGATATCGGCGTGATCGTGTTGTTGCTGGGCGGCCTGGTTGTCAGTGTTCTGGGTCTTTACCTGGGCCTTAGAAGACTCAAGAATGATATTCGTCAGCTGCTCGACCGGCTGGCCCGTACAAACAAGAACCGGGAGGTGCCAGGTGTTTCGCATTAGGCAAGCGCTGTTCGTCTTAATTTTTTTACTGCCAGCCAGCCTGCTGGGACAGCCGACACCGTTGGGCGAGGGTCCCTGGTTTTTTGATACCTATCAGCCGGCATCACGCATCAAGGTGTCCGTGCTGGCCCGGGGTATACGGAATCCTTGGGGCATGGCGTTCATGCCGAACGGCAATATCCTGGTGGCTGAAAAAGTGGGCGGCTTTCGCCTGATCCGTCCGGGACAACGTATTCCCGATACCATCACAGGTGCCCCCGAGGTGCGGGTCGCTGCCGGTGGCGGCCTCATGGATGTAGCACTGCATCCGGATTTTGCGGACAACCGTCTGGTGTATTTCACGTATGTGAAAAACGCCGAGCCCCCAGCCGGTGAACGCTACTGGGCCACGACCGTGCTGGCACGCGGTCGCTTGAACGAGGCTGAAACGGCCCTGGAAAATGTCGAGGATATCTTTGTTGCAGATGCCTGGGGCGCTGCCGCCGGAGGACATGGCTCCCGCTTGCGCTGGGCACCCGATGGCACCCTGTTCATGACGTCCCCGTTCCGGCGTGATTTCGACAACCCGCAGAACCCCATGAGCCATATCGGCAAGATCCTGCGCCTGAATGACGACGGTACCCCGGCCGCAGATAATCCTTTTGTGGGTGTGCCTGGTTATTACCCGGAAATATGGTCCATTGGCCATCGCGCCATCGAGGGCATCGATTACCATCCGGTGACCGGGGAGTTGTGGGCCAGCGAGCACGGCCCTCTGGGTGGTGATGAGGTCAACCTCATCGAGGCGGGGGGTAACTACGGCTGGCCCGTGGTGAGTTACGGCCGGGACTATGACGGTACCCGGGTCACCAACGAGCCCTGGCAACCGGACATGATCCAGCCGGAAATTTTCTGGAACCCCTCCATTGCCACAACCGGCCTAGTGTTCTATTCGGGCGACAAGTTTCCGCAGTGGCGGGACAACCTCTTTGTTGGCTCTCTGATGACGGCACGTGTCCCGGGTACCGGCCATATTGAACGCATCGTCTTCAATGAAAAGGGTGAGCAGAGTAGGGAGTGGCTGCTGGAATCGCTGAAGCAGCGCGTGCGTGATGTGCAGCAGGGTCCTGACGGCTTGCTCTATGTCCTGACCGAAGAATCCGACGGTGCGCTGCTGCTGATCGAACCTGCCGAGTAATCCGGTCGTTGCCGTGATCAAGATTCAGAGTATTGCCCGCCAGTTCACCGCTGATCCTGTCATGGAAGAGTTGTTTGCGGCCGACATCTCAGCCAGAACCGGCATGGAGGGAGATATGCACCCGCTCAGCGCCGCTGGCGAAATCTCCGTACTCAGTAAGGAATCCTGGGTGAAATCCTGCCATGAAACCGAGGTCGAGCTGCCCTGGCTGGCCAGCGGTTCCCACCTCTTCATCAGGGGTTTCGAATTCCTGCCTACCGACATCGGCCGCAGTCTGCGCATCGGTGAAATGCTACTGGAAATTCTGCGGGAAAACCTGCCGGCACCGGCGCTGGCGTCCCAAGCACCGGTCTTGCGTGAGTCCCTCTGCCTGGGCTGGCGTGGCGGCGTGGTCTGCAACATCCTGCGCAGTGGCAGCATCCAGACCGGGGATACTGTGCATATCATTGGCTGATGACTGCCAGCATCCCCCAGCGTCTCTGCCTGTCTGTCCTGCTGGTCATGACAGCGTCTTCAGCCCTGGCGGATGAATGTGTCATTTTGCTGCACGGCCTGGCCCGCACCGCAGAGTCTCTTGGAAAAATGGAAAGCGCACTGATTGCTGCCGGCTACCGGGTCGCCAATATCGACTATCCTTCCAGGGAAGCGACCATTGAGTTGCTTGCTCCGACGGTCCTGGAGCAAGGGCTGTCAGAGTGTCGGGAGCGGGGCGCTGACCAGGTCAGTGTTGTCACCCATTCCATGGGTGGCATACTCGTGCGTTATTACCTGCAGGAAAAAACCATCGCCAACCTGCATCGTGTTGTCATGCTGGCTCCGCCCAACCAGGGTAGCGCCGTGGTGGATGCGTTCCGGCATGTACCGGGCTATGCATGGCTGAACGGACCGGCAGGTTTGCAACTGGGAACGGATGATGACAGCGTGCCGCTGGCCCTGGGGCCGGTGGGCTTCGAGTTGGGCATCATTGCCGGCAACCGCACCATCAATCCGATCCTGTCCCAGTTTCTGGACAATCCCGATGACGGCAAGGTCTCTGTGGCCAGTACTCGCGTGGAAGGTATGTGTGCGTTTATCGAATTGCCCGCCACGCACGCCATGATCATGCGCAACGACACCGTGATCGATGAAGTACTGGCTTATCTGGCCAGCGGCATTTTTGCCGGGGCGGGGGCCGAGAACGGCCTGTGCTAGGGACGCTCTTTAGCTGTCCCTGTTCAGGGCGGCTTCAGCGACCTGGGCCAGTCCGGTCCGGTATTCGTTGTTCGGCAGACACGCCAGGCATTCCAGGGCGATATCGATGCTTTCACTGGCTTTCTGGCGAGTGTAATCGAGGGCGCCGGAAGCCTGTACCGCGGTGATGATGTTCTCCAGCTGGTCGAGACCGCCAGTGGTGATGGCTGTGGCAATCAGTTCACGATCTGCTGCTGTGCCGTGTTGCATGATGTGGATCAGGGGCAAAGTGGGTTTGCCTTCGGCCAGGTCGTCACCCACGTTTTTGCCCATGGTGGCACTGGAACCGGTGTAATCCAGCACGTCATCGATCAGCTGGAAGGCCAGGCCCACCTGCAGGCCGAAGTTGTGCAGGTTCTCCTGCACCTGTGCATCGGCACCCGACAGGATGGCGGCGGATTTGCAGGCCGCCGCAAAAAGAATGGCGGTCTTGTTGCGAATCACCTGCATATAGTCCGCTTCGGTGGCAGTCGGGTTACGCTGGTTGACCAGCTGCAGTACCTCGCCCTCGGAAATCTTGTTGGTGGTACTGGCCATCAGGTCCATGATGGGCATCTCGCCAATATTCACCAGCAGTTCAAAAGCTCTTGAGTAAATGAAATCGCCCACCAGGACACTGGAAGGATTGTCCCAGCGGGTATTGGCCGTCGGGCGGCCGCGGCGCATCTCGGACATGTCCACGACATCGTCGTGCAGCAGGGTGGCGGTATGGAGGAATTCAATGACCGTGGCCAGCTCGACATGGTTGCTGCCTTGGTAGCCCAGGTTGCGGCTGGTCAAAAGGACCAGCATCGGGCGCATGCGCTTGCCGCCGGCCTCGATAATGTAATGGCCGATGCTTTCGATGAGCGGCACTTCGGAATGCAGCTGGTCAACCACGGTACGGTTGAGTGCCGCAAAGTCCTGGGCAACGATCTGCTGTATGTGTGCAACCAAGTTGAGGGGCCCTGATTCTGACTATTTTGAGCAACCCAAACCGCGTGATCGAAGGTGCCCCTGAAAAAGAGCCTCGAATCTTAGTGGCTCGGGGTGTAAAGTCAAGAATTTCGGGGTGTTACGTACCGCCTGAGTGCCCAGAAAACGGGCGCTGCAGACGGGTAAAAAATGCCCCGATGTGGTTGCGAAAGCCCTTGTCATCCCGTACAATTCCCGCCCTCGTAACGACCGGCCCCTAGTAACACCCGCTCTCTGGCTTCTTTTGTCACTTCGTGAAGATGCCGACTGGCGCATTTTACATAGAAAAATCAGGGTAAGGCTGGTCAGGCGGAATCACATTTAAACAGAACGTTTGGCCTGAATAGCAGACTTGCTATTGGAGCAGAATATGTACGCGGTAATTGAAAGCGGTGGTAAACAGCACCGTGTCACTGAAGGCGAAGTCCTAAAGCTGGAAAAAATCGAAGCCAGCACCGGTGACAAAGTGGATTTTGACAAGGTTCTGATGGTTGGCGAAGGTGCCAGTGTTCAGATCGGTACGCCGTACGTGGCTTCCGGCAAGGTGACTGCTGAAGTGATCAGCCATGGTCGCGGTGACAAGGTCAAGATCATCAAGTTCAACCGTCGCAAGCACTACCGGAAACAGCAGGGTCATCGCCAGTGGTACACTGAGGTGAAGATCACCAGCATTTCCGGCTAAGCACTCGATCGCGAACTTTAGAAATACAGGATTGACGGGAGACCAACATGGCTCACAAAAAAGCAGGCGGTAGCACTAATAACGGCAGAGATTCGATTTCCAAACGCCTTGGCGTCAAGCGCTTTGGTGGCGAAAACGTTCTAGCCGGTAACATCATCGTGCGCCAGCGTGGCACTCACTTCCACCCCGGCACCAACGTCGGCATGGGCAAGGATCACACCCTGTTCGCCAAGATCAACGGTGTCGTAAAGTTCCAGGTGAAAGGCCCTAAAAACCGTCGTTTCGTGAACGTAGAAGCGGCCAATGCCTGATCAACCAAGGCAGTAATGTAAGCGTTAAGAAAGCCCTGTCTACGACAGGGTTTTTTTTTACCGGAAACTAAAAAAGAGTCCCATGAAATTCGTCGATGAAGCAGAAATCCTGGTGGAAGCCGGTAAAGGTGGCAATGGCTGCCTGAGTTTTCTGCGCGAAAAATTTATCGAAAAGGGCGGTCCGGACGGTGGTGACGGCGGCGATGGCGGCAGTATCTGGCTGGTGGCCGATCAGGCTCTGAACACACTGGTCGATTTTCGCTTTCAGCCCCGCTACAGAGCGCAGTCCGGCCAGCAGGGGCGTGGCCGCAACTGTACCGGTGCCGCCGGAGCTGACCTGGAAGTCCGTGTACCGGTAGGCACCAGTGTGTATGCCGTGGAAACCGATGAGCTCATAGGAGACCTTTTGATCCCCGGTGAACGTTTGCTGGTCGCCCAGGGCGGCAAGCATGGTCTGGGCAATACCCGGTTCAAGTCCAGTACCAACCGCGCCCCGCGCCAGACCACCAACGGTAAACCCGGGGAAAGCCGCAAGCTGCTACTTCAACTGAAGATCGTTGCCGATGTCGGCTTGCTGGGCATGCCCAATGCCGGTAAATCGACCCTCATTCGTGCCGTATCCTCTGCCACCCCGAAAGTCGCGGATTATCCCTTTACCACCCTGGTACCTAACCTGGGTGTAGTGCGCGTGGGCGAGGAGAACAGTTTTGTCATGGCCGATATTCCCGGGTTGATCGAAGGTGCCGCAGAAGGCGCCGGTCTGGGTATCCGCTTTCTCAAGCACCTGGCGCGCACCCGCATTCTGCTGCACCTGGTGGATATTGCCCCGGTGGACATGTCCGATCCGGTTGCCTCGGCGCAGGCCATCATCATCGAACTGGAAAGCTTCAGTTCGACCCTGGCGCAACGTGAGCGCTGGCTGGTATTGAACAAGACTGACCTGCTGCCAGCGGAAGAAGCTGCCCAGGTCTGTGATGACATCATCAGGGCGTTGGACTGGCAGGGACCGGTATTCCGGATATCCGCCGTATCCGGCAAGGGGACAAAGGACTTGTGCGATGCCGTGATGCAGGAAATTATCCGCATCAACGAGCATCTGGCTGAAGATGAAGAATATCGTGAGGCAATGGACGCCCGGCAACAGCAGATGGAATATGAAATGCGCCAGAGTATCGCCGCCGCCCGTGAAGCCTGGAAAGCCAAAAAAGGCCAGGGCCGCGATGATGATGACGATGACTTTGATGTCGAAGTGGAATACGTACGGGACTGACAGTGAGTAACAGGCAGGCACTGACAAGCGCCACCACCTGGGTGGTCAAGATCGGCAGTTCATTGCTGACTGATGACGGCAAAGGGCTCAATCATGCCAGCATGGCGGGCTGGGTCGAGGACATTGCCGCTCTGCGCAAGGCCGGCTGTGACGTGGTGCTGGTATCGTCCGGTGCCGTGGCAGAAGGCGTCTCACGCTTGGGCATGAAAGGCCGGCCCACCGCGATCCATGAGCAGCAGGCGGCGGCTGCCGTAGGCCAGATGGGCCTGATCCAGGCCTGGGAATCGAAGTTCAAGGACTTCGATTTGCATACGGCGCAAATCCTGCTGACCCACGACGATCTGTCCAACCGCAAGCGCTACCTTAACGCCCGCACGACACTGACCACACTGCTGGATCTTGGTGTGGTCCCGGTAGTCAATGAAAACGATACTGTGGTCACCGATGAAATCTGTTTTGGTGACAACGATACCCTGGCCGGACTGGTGGCTAACCTGATCAATGCCGATGCCATGGTCATCCTCACCGACCAGGACGGACTTTACGACGCCGATCCTCGTACCAACCCTGATGCCAGCCTGGTCACGCAAGCGCGCTGTGACGATGAGCGCCTGTTTGATTTTGCCGGTACCAGCCATGGCGCCCTGGGTCGCGGAGGCATGCTGACCAAGGTCCAGGCTGCCCGCCTGGCCGCCCGTTCCGGGACACTGACCTGTATCGTCAATGGTCGCGCCTCGGGTATTCTGGCGAAATTGCAGGGTGGGGAACAATTCGGCACAGTCCTGCTCCCCGAAAGCGGCCCGCTGGCCGCCCGCAAACAGTGGCTGGCCAGCCATCTCAAGGAAAAAGGTGTCCTGACCCTGGATGCCGGCGCCGTCAACGTCCTGAGACATTCCGGCAAAAGCCTGCTGCCGGTCGGCATCAAAGCCGTCAAGGGCAATTTCCAGCGAGGTGAAGTGGTCAGCTGCGTGGATGAATCCGGCGTGGCCATCGCCCGTGGCCTGGTGAACTACAACTCGGATGAAGCCGCCAAAATCATTGGCCATTCCAGTGAAAAGATTTTTGACCTGCTCGGGTATGAAGGGGAGCATGAAATTATTCACCGGGATAATTTGGTTCTTCTGTAGTGATTCCCTTTTAAGGTTTTTTTCGTTCCTTCTTTTAGATTTGCTTTAACTTTTTCCTTTTACACCTGCCGGTGTGGCGGCACTTCTTTTTGGAAAAGAAGTGCCCAAGAAAACCCCGCCCGGGCGCCCCGGCCTTCGGCTTCCCTCGCGGCCATGGTCTTGCGACGGGTCGCGGACAGTCGGCCTCCTGCCTCCGGTCCGCTCAGCCGGCCATCCCTGGCCGGCTGACCCTGCAAGTCCACGTCCACTCGGCGGGGCTTAACGGGCTCTACCGGCTTCGAAGAATGCACACTTCGAAAAGATAGTTTCTCCTTTCTTTTCCCAGGGTTTTCTTTGGTTGTAGTAGGTCGGCATAGCGCAGCGTTTGCCGACAAGTCATCGGCAATGTCAGCAAACGACCCTGGGGGTCTATGCCGACCTACCCGCTATTCTATCGATCCCTTCGGCTGCAAGATCTCTGTCGGAGTCGAGTGATATTTTGTCTACATGAAAGCTAACGAAGGTGAATGCCCCCTTGAGCCAGCCTCGGAAAAGGCTTTTTCCAGGGAGAAAGCCCTGGCGGGCTTTCAGGCGCCTCGCCGCAGAGCGGCGTAAGCCGGCCCGGCCGGAAAAAGTCTTTTCCGAGGGGAGCCGCAGGCCTGGCGAACGGGGGCAGGTTTCTTGGGTACTTCTTTTAAAAGAAGTACCGCCCCACCGGCAGGTGTAAATCAAGACTCACGGTTAGTATTTCAATCCGTAGATTGGCATAGACCCGCTGGGGCGTTTGCCGATAAGCCAAAACGGTACTTTCTCCTCACTTTTTATCAAATTGGCATACTCTTGAAACCTGCCAACCTATTTGACAGCCCATAGCCTCTATCGCTATGTTTAGCGGGCTTCACCAAGCATCAGAATAACCAGAAGATTCATAATAAAAAGTATCAAGGGGAACTCTATGGGCAAGTTGCTTTGCCGCGGGTCAATGCTGTGCCTGCTGTGTTTTTCCACGCTTTCTGCCTTCGCCGAAAAAAACCTTTCCGGCGTCTGGGTCGGTAACTACAGTGAGGACTACCCGGACCGACTGCCCGGACCGGAACTGGGTGACTACGGCGGATTGCCAATCAATGACGCCGACCGCCTACGCGCCCAGAGCTGGAGCGCTTCCCTGATTGCCCTGCCGGAATACCAGTGCCGGGTGCATCCTTCCGATTACGCCAGCAGCTTTGCCAACATTCGTATCTGGGAAGAACGCGATCCGATCAGTGAGCAACTGATTGCCATTCGTATCCAGCACTTTGCCTGGCAGACCCGCCGCACCATCTGGATGGATGGCCGCGAACATCCGCCGGCCTTTGCGCAGCATACGGCCATGGGCTTCTCCACCGGGGAATGGAACGGGCATCAGCTCAAGATCAAGACCACCCATCTGAAAGAAGGCTGGTTGCGGCGCAACGGCGTGGCCCGCAGTGACCAGGCCACGGTCACCGAATATTTCATTCGCCATGGTGACTACCTGACCTGGACGGTCATCATCGATGATCCTGTCTACCTGGAAGAGCCGTTTATCCGTAACCGCGACTATATCTATACCATCGATGACCAGATTGGCAGCTACCCCTGCGATCCCGTCGTCGAGATGGTGCGCGCGCCAGGCTATATACCGCACCACCTGCCCGGCACCAACACCGACATGCTCATTTACTCCGAGCGTCATGACATTCCGCTGGAAGCGGCCATGGGGGGACCGGAAAGCATGTACCCCGAGTACGTGGAGACTCTCCGCGAGCTGCCCCGTCCCAGTGAACTGGAAGGACAGGAGTAAACATGATGAAGAATTCAGTCAAAACATTGTTGTCTGCGGCGGCCAGCCTGCTGTTCACGCTGCCGGTTACGGCACAGAATTTCGATGAAGTGGAAATCCAGACCCTCAAGGTCAGGGACAACATCTTCATGCTGGTCGGCGCCGGTGGCAACATCACCGTGCAGACCGGGGATGAAGGTGTACTGATCATCGATACCGAATATGCCGAGCTGTCCGACAAGATCCTGGCGGCCATTCGCGAGTTGTCCGATAAGCCGCTGCGCTACATCATCAACACCCATCATCACGGTGACCACGTGGGCGCCAACGCCGAACTGCGTGCGGCCGGGTTTACCCCGGTAGGCGGCAATGTCGGCGGTGATATCGGTGATGCCGGCGAAGGGGCGCGCATCCTCGCCCATGAAAACGTGCTGTTGCACCTGGCGGCCGATGAGAATGTCTCCACAGAGATGTGGCCGACCATGACCTACTTCACCGAAAAGCGTGACATCTATTTCAACGGCGAAGGTGTGCGCGTGCTGCACCAGCCCAATGCCCATACCGATGGCGACAGCATCATCTATTTCCGCAAGTCGGATGTCATCACCACCGGTGATGCCTACATCACGGCGTTCTATCCGTTTATCGACATGTCTTCCGGCGGCACCATCAACGGCTTTATCGATGCCGCCAACGCCATTATCGATCTGGCCATTCCTGAATATGGCCAGGATGGTGGCACCCTGGTCATTCCTGGCCATGGTCGCCTGAGCGATATCGGCGATGTCATCAACTGGCGCGAAATGCTGACGATTGTCCGTGACCGTATCCAGGACATGAAGGATCGCGGCATGACCCTCGAGGAAGTGCTGGCGGCCAGACCGACCCGTGATTACGACCCGCGTTGGGCCGGGCAGGGCATATTTTCCACGGAGAATTTTGTCACTGCTGCCTACATGACCCTGGACCAGTAAGGAGATCGCCGTGAAGAAACTGACTACTCTGTTCGTCCTGCCGCTGGCCCTGCTGACGGCTGTTGCTGTCCACGCACAACCTGGCGGTCAGCCGCAATCGGCCCGTGATGCCGCGCCCATAGACCTGACCGGGTACTGGGTATCACTGGTTACCGAAGACTGGCGCTTTCGTATGCTGACTGCCCCAGCGGGCGATTACGAGGGTATTGGCCTGACACCGCGGGCACGGGAAATTGCCGATGCCTGGGATCCCGCGGCTGATACTGCAACTGGAGAAGCCTGCAAGGCATACGGCGCCGGCGGCCTGATGCGGATACCGACACGCCTGCACATCACCTGGGACGATGACAACGTGTTACAGGTGGACACCGATGCTGGCCGGCAGACACGCCTGCTGAAATTCGGCCCTGCCCAGGATGGCGCCGGTGCCGGAACCCTGCAGGGTGTGACCAACGCCCAATGGCTGCTGGAACGGCAAGGCGGGCGCTTTGGTCCGGTCACCTGGGGCAGCATCGAAACCGTGACTACCGAGATGGCCCCGGGATACCTGCGGCGCAACGGCGTGCCTTATGGCACACAAGCGGTATTGTCAGAATGGTGGGAGCTGCTGGTCGGTGGTGACGGTACGGAATACCTGACCGTGATCTCTGTGCTGGAGGACCCGGAAAACCTGACGCAGCTGTATACCACCAGCGCCAACTTCAAGCGTGAGCCCAACAACCGCAACTGGGATCCTGCTGACTGCATGGCTCAATGAATAAATCTCGAGAAATAAAAAGGCCGCTTATGCGGCCTTTTTTATTGGAGGGCGAGGCCTTCCCACACAGTCAAAAGCAGGTAGCGTCGCGAGCGAAGCAAGGTCAAGGCAAAAAATATTGAGCACGCAGGTGCGTACTAACAGTGCGTGACTAAGTGGGAAATACTTTTTAAAGCAGAGATTGCAAGCGCAGCAGCTACAACGATCACCACAAGCTATCAACCAGCTTGCTAGTCAAAGGTCTCTTCCGAATCAAATCCCCACCCAAACCCATCGGAGGGTCTCACAATACTCTCCATGCGCATGCGGTAGTCAGTCTTTTCCCGCGCCGGCTGGCCGGTAATGATGACATCATCCCCGGGTTTGAAGGAAGTGCGGGTCAGGCCCTGGCGCATCAGCAGGCTGGCGCCGCCCCATTCCACACCCCAGCGCTGCGTAACGCCATTTTCGTCCGGTGCCATGACCATGACGGAAGAGTGCGGATTACGAAAATTCATCTGGATCAGCTTGCCACGGATTTCGATCATGGAATCCATGTCGTAGGTGGCCTGAAAGGAATGGTGGCCGAAGGCGGCCTGGGTCATCAGCAGACCCGTGATCAGACCGGTAATGCGGAACAGTTTCATACAGGCTTCCCCTTTCTCTAATTATTGTGCCTAGGCGGGGATTATAGCGAAAGGCTTGGCACGTTGGCACTCATTTGCATCGGGCTGTTCAGCAGGCATTAAAAAACCGGCAGAAGCCGGTTTTTAAATATAATCAAATACTTGGAAGCTATTAAGAGGCTTTCAAGGCTTTGACAGCCGAGTTCAGGCGGCTCTTGTGACGGGCAGCCTTGTTGGCGTGGATCATGCCCTTGTCGGCCATCCTGTCAATAACAGGTACTGCGGACTGGTAGGCTGCTGTGGCCTGGTCGTAGTCCTTGTTCTCAATGGCGGCGTTCACCTTCTTGATGTAGGTACGGACCATGGAACGCGCGCTGGCATTGTGTTTGCGGCGCTTTTCAGCCTGTTTTGCCCGTTTGCGGGCCTGTGCGGAGTTAGCCAAAGGAGTCTCCCTGTTCGCTTGATTCTTGTTAAATAAAAAGGCGTAAAAGCCGTTAAATTCGTGTGGATCCGGCTATTTTGAGCAGATATTCCCGCTGTCAGCGCCTGATCGCTTCCAACCCAATGCGGCCGGGCTGAAAAAAGACGCGAACTATGCAGTTTTCGCCCGCTTTTGTCAACTCCGGCGCCTGCTTTTGCCCTCGGTGGCTGTGGTAAGATGCCCGCTTTATTGGCCAGGTGAGAGACCCGTTCAGCGTGCAGGGAGTTGAAGACAGCCCGGAAAAAACCGGGGTTGCCAGATCCAGTCTCGTGGTCTCATCCATGACCTTTCTGTCCCGCATTCTGGGGCTGGTTCGCGAGATCGTCTTTGCCGCCGTGTTTGGTGACGGCGCCGCCGCGGATGCCTTCTTCGTGGCGTTTCGCATCCCCAATTTCCTGCGTCGGCTGTTTGCCGAGGGCGCGTTTTCCCAGGCCTTCGTGCCGGTACTCTCGGAATACCGGAAAAAGAACACCTTCGTGGAAATAAAAACCTTTATCGATCAGGTGGCGGGCCGGCTCAGCCTGATCCTGGCCATTGTGACGGTGGTCGGTGTGGTGGCGTCGCCGCTGCTGGCCACGGTATTCGCCTGGGGCTACCGGGACACGCCGGACAAGTTTGCCCTGCTGGTGGACATGCTGCGCATCACCTTTCCCTATATTTTGCTGATATCCCTGACCGGGTTTGCCGGTTCCATTCTGAATTCCTACGGCCGTTTTGCCGTGCCGGCCATGACGCCGGTCTTCCTGAACCTGACACTGATCAGCTGCGCCCTCTGGCTCAGTCCGCTGATGGCGGAACCGGTCGTGGCCCTGGCCTGGGGTGTGCTGCTGGCCGGCATGATCCAGCTCATGTTCCAGCTGCCTTTCCTGAACCAGCTCAAACTGCTGCCGGTACCAACCCTGAAACCGCGCCATGAAGGCGTAAGCCAGGTCATCAGTTTGATGGTCCCGGTCATGTTCAGTGTCTCGGTGGGGCAGATCAACCTGTTGCTGGATACCATCCTGGCCACGGCTCTGCAGGGTGATGGCGCGGTCAGCTGGCTGTACTATTCCGACCGCCTGATGGAACTGCCGCTTGGCATTTTTGCCATCGCTATCGCCACAGTCATTCTGCCCACACTGTCGCGTATTCACGCGGCGGAAGACCATGACAGCTTCCAGGCCACCCTGGACTGGAGTCTGCGCACCCTCATCCTGGTCGGATTGCCGGCCAGCGTGGCACTGGTGGTGCTGGCCGAGCCATTGATCATCATCATTTACCAGCGCGGTGAATTTGGTCTGGATTCGGTGGCCCCGACAGCGGCCAGCCTGAAGGCCTATGCCGTCGGTCTGCTGGGTTTCATGAGTATCAAGGTGCTGGCCACGGCCTATTTTTCCCGTCAGGACACCAGTACACCGGTGCGCTATGCCGTAACGGCCATGGTCAGCAACATGGTGTTCAATCTCTTGCTGATCATTCCGCTGGCCCATGCCGGACTGGCCCTGGCCACATCCCTGTCATCCTTCGTCAATGGCGGGCTGTTGCTGCGGGGCTTGTTGCAGCAGGGAGTGTTTCGTTTCGGCAAGCACTGGATTGCCTATCTGATGCGAACCGGGCTGGCAGTTACCATCATGGTACTGGTCCTGCGCATGCTCTACGGACCCGGCGATTTCAGCACGCTGGCCACCGCGGGAACAGTTGAACGGGTGTGGTTCCTGTTTCTGCTCTGTGGTGCCGGGGCACTTGCCTTTGTGGTCAGCTTGCTGGCCCTGGGCATCAGGCCGGCCCATTTCCGCCACAGCGCCTGAACCGGATGCAATATCCCCATTTCATTTAACCCTGCCGGGAGCTGACATATAATGTGCGGCTTCTCGCCAGCAACCTGACCTCATGAGTGTGTACTCCGACTTTGCCAGCTTCCGGCAGGCCTACCCGCATTGCGTAGCCACTATTGGCAAGTACGATGGCCTCCATATCGGGCACCAGCAGGTGCTGGATACCCTGCTGCGCTTGGCCGGAGAAGAGGGGCTGCCAGCGGTGGTCATTCTGAGTGAACCGCACCCTGAGGAATATTTTGCCGGGGCCAACGCCGCTCCGCGCCTGACCCGGTTCGAGGACAAGGTCGATTTCCTGCTGGGCCATGGTATCGATGGCGTGTTTCGCTTGGACTTCAATGACACGTTGTGTGAGCTGTCAGCCGAGGACTTTATCACCCGCTACCTGGTGGCAGGACTGGGGGTGAAGACATTGATCATTGGTGATGATTTTCGTTTCGGTAAAAATCGCATCGGTGATTTCGACCTGTTGGTGGCGCGTGGCCGGGAACTCGGTTTTGATGTCATTCGGGAGTTGGGTTGCGAGCTCAATGGTGAGCGCGTCAGCAGTACCCTGGTTAGGCATTACCTGCAGCAGGGTGAGTGCGAGAAGGTCAGGCAACTGCTGGGACGCTACTACAGCATCAGCGGTGAAGTGGTTGCAGGCAAAAAACTTGGCCGCGAGCTGGGGACACCGACCGCCAATATTGCCCTGGGTTTCAGCAAGTTGCCCCTGCACGGCATATTCAGTGTGCTGGTCCGGCGCGATGCAGAAGAACTGCAGGGAGTGGCCAGTATTGGCTTCAACCCAACCGTGGAGGATAGCGGCATACCTCGGCTGGAAGTTTTCCTGTTTGATTTCGAGGGCGACCTGTACGGGGAACAGCTGAGCGTATCCTTTGTCAAAAAACTGCGCGACGAGGAAACCTATCCTGATCTCGAGACACTGAAGGCGCAAATTGCCGTGGATATCGACCAGGCCAGGCAATCCCTGGCCGCCTTAACGCACGTATAAACTCCAAACCAGGCCGATCATGAGCGACACAACGACCTCAGTGAATGAAGACAGCGGACATCCTGGCCTGCCCGTGCTGTTTACACTGGCCGGTATAGTGGCGGTCACGGACCGAGTAACCAAGGTCCTGTGTAATGCCAACCTTGTTGAAGGCATGCCTGTCACCGTGTTTCCGGGTTTTGACCTATTGCTGGGTTACAACGCGGGTGCCGCCTTCAGTTTTCTCAATGATGCCGGTGGCTGGCAGCGCTGGTTCCTGACGGCCATTTCAGCCTCGATCAGTGTTGCGCTATCGGTGTGGCTGGTCAAACTGCCGCGTTTTCAGAGGCTGCTCGGGTTTGCCCTGGCCCTGATCCTCGGAGGCGCCCTGGGCAACCTTTACGACCGGGCCCTGACCGGTTACGTGATCGATTTCATCAGTGTTTATTATGAAGACTACCGTTTTGCCACATTCAACATTGCTGATGCCGCCATCAGTGTGGGGGCGGCACTGATGGTGCTCGATATGGTAATGGATGATCGTTCCGGCAAAAGCGGGGGCAATGCCTGAGATGGACAGGATTTCAATCACTGACATCACAGACGCCGACCGGAAGCCGGCGGCACAGGACGATGGCTACGACGCTGACCAGGTCAGCCACGGCAAGGAAGTCACCCTGCATTTCCAGCTGTCACTCACTGATGGCAGCGTCGTTGACAGCAACTTCGAGACGGCGCCGGCAACCTTCACGGTGGGGGATGGCAACCTGCCGCCGGGTTTCGAGCAGGTGATATATGGCCTGCGTGCCGGGGAGGAATCCCGGGTCATCATTGCAAAAGACGATGCCTTTGGCCCCCACAATCCTGACAATGTCCAGGTTTTTCCCCGCTATCGTTTTCCCGCCGACTTGGCCATGGAGGAGGGGCTGGTGATAAACTTTGCTGACCAGGTCGGCAATGACCAGCCTGGTGTGATCACGGCATTCGATGCCGGACGCGTCACAGTCGATTTCAATCACCCGCTGGCAGGCCGCGAGATCGTGTTCCATGTCAAAGTCATTACAGTGAAATCATGAACGCACCTTCCAATACACAAGCCACCACAAAAGCCGAGGCGCCTGATACCGGTCTAAGGATCAACCTGGCCAACCCACGCGGGTTTTGTGCTGGTGTTGATCGCGCCATTGATATTGTCAATCGTGCCCTGGACATCTTCGGGCCGCCTATCTATGTCCGACACGAAGTGGTGCACAACAAGACGGTGGTGGAATCCCTGCGCAAACGCGGCGCCATTTTTGTCGATGAACTGGCCGATGTGCCACCACTCAATGCCGTGGGTGAATCGTCAATTGTGATCTTTAGTGCCCATGGTGTGTCACAGGCCGTCAAACAGGAGGCTGAGACACTGGGCCTTCGTGTGTTTGATGCCACCTGTCCGCTGGTCACCAAGGTGCACCTTGAAGTCATCAAGTACAGTACAGCCGGCCAGGAGTGCATCCTGATCGGTCATGCCCGTCATCCCGAAGTGGAAGGTACGATGGGGCAGTATGACACCAGCCGGGGCGGGCGTATCTACCTGGTGGAGTCTGAAGAGGATGTGGCCGCACTGCAGGTGCAGGATGAGGATAACCTGGCGTTTGTCACACAGACCACGCTTTCCATAGACGACACCGCCCGCATCATCGATGCCCTGCATGCCCGTTTTCCGACTATTTCAGGGCCGCGCAAGAAAGACATCTGCTATGCCACTCAGAACCGCCAGGATGCGGTTAAACAGCTGGCGCTGGAGAATGACCTGGTGCTGGTAGTGGGTTCACCAAACTCCTCCAATTCAAATCGCCTGCGTGAGCTTGCGCAACGTATGGGCAGCGAAGCCTACCTGATTGATCATGCCGACGAGATACGGGATGAATGGTTTGCAGACAAGAAGGCGATTGGCGTCACCGCCGGCGCGTCCGCGCCGGAAATCCTGGTCAAGGATGTGATTGCAAGAATTCGGGAAATCGGTGGCATTGAGCCCGTGGAAATGCAGGGCGTCGAGGAAAATATCGTGTTTTCCATGCCGAGGGACCTGAAGGTCCAGTGATTCAACTGGCCACAGGCAAGACCGAACTCAATCCACGCCGAGCTTTTTCAGCCGGTACCTGAATGATCTAAAGGTCATCCCCAGTTTTTTGGCCGCTGCGGTCTTGTTCCAGCGGGTTTCCTCCAGCGCTTTTTCGATAGCGGCTTTTTCAATCTGCTCCAGGTGTTTCTCTAGCGAGAAATCTTCTTCCAATGCCGGTTCTGCTGGCATGCCATGTTCGCTAGCGTTCTCGGCAAAGCGGTTTGATATCGACAGCGCAGGCAGGTCCTGGACCTGGATAATATTATCCTCGGCCAGGGCCAGTGCCCGCTGCAGGATGTTTTCCAGCTCGCGCACATTGCCCGGGTAAGCATAGTGTTGCAGTTTTGCCATGGCCTCATCGCTAATGCCGGCTTTCGGGATGCCGTTTTCCCGAGCAATCAATTCCAGGTAGTGCTCTGCGAGCAGCGGAATGTCCTGGCGTCGTTCACGCAGGCTGGGCACATCCAGCTCGATGACATTGATGCGGTAATACAGGTCCTGTCGCAGGTTGCCTTTGGCCACTTCTTCACCAAGGTTCTTGTGCGTGGCGCTGAGCAGCCGGACATCGACAGGCACCTCGGTTTCCGAACCGATCGGGCGCACCGATTTTTCCTGGATGGCACGCAGCAACTTGACCTGCATGAGCAATGGCAGGTCGGCAATTTCATCGAGGAAGAGACTGCCGCCATGGGCGGCCTGGAAGAGGCCGGATTTGTCGGCATGGGCGCCTGTGAAACTGCCTTTGCGGTGCCCGAAAAATTCACTTTCCATCAGTTCTGATGGAATGGCACCACAGTTGATGGCAACAAACTCCTTTTCCCGGCGCGGGCCCTGGGCATGAATGGAACGGGCCACCAGTTCCTTGCCACTGCCGGATTCACCGCTGATGAAAACAGGAGCCTGGCTGCGGGCCAGCTTTGCAATCTGTTTTTTCAGTGTGTTGATTTGCTGGGACTCACCCACCAGCCTGAGCGGAGAATCGGTTTGCGTCACCTGTTTATCCGGAATCACATGTTCCAGTTTCAGGGCGGTGTTGACCATTTCCCGCAGCTTGTAAATATCCACCGGCTTGGACACAAAATCAAAAGCACCTGATTTCAGCGCTGTGATCGCGGTTTCGGTGCTGCCATGTGCGGTGATCACCGCCACCGGAATATGCGGGTATCTGGCCTGTATTTCCCTGACCAGTTCAATGCCGTTGCCATCGGGCAGCTTCATGTCGGTCAGGCAAAGATGAAAATCGTCACTGGCAAGCAGGGCGCGCGCCTCCCCCAGGTCGCTGGCTGTGGCGGTATCCAGATCCATGCGGCTAAGGGTGATTTCCAGGAGTTCCCTGATATCCGGTTCGTCATCAACAATCAGAACTTTGTTGTTCATCGGGCGGGTTGTTTGATATCGGGATTAATAAAGTTGATTCGAAAAGTACTTTTGTTTTTGTAGTCCGGCAGATACGTCAGACCGGCATAATTAGCATCACATATTTCCTTGCAAATAAACAGTCCGAGACCTGTGCCGGTTTGTTCCGTTGTGAAAAAGGGCTCAAAAATCTGTTGCACGAGTTCTTCGGCGATACCCTTGCCTGAATCCATGATGTGCATGACCGGTTTGCCATCCTGTTCGTTGATGGTGACCTCGATATGAATGGTAGCGCGTCCCGTTGTCTTGTGGCTGTACCGCAAACCATTCTCGATTAGATTGGTCAATACCTGCTCGAGTTGGCCCTGGTTGAACTGGATGGTGATATCGTGGGGCTCAATGTCCCATTCAATCTCGACCTCGTCACTGCGCGAATTGGTAAGCTTGTTGATGAATGAGGCCATCCAGTCGCGCAGTACAAACTGTTCCGGACTCTCAGTCTTGTTTCGTGACAGATCAAGAATGCTCTCGATGATGCGGTTAACCCGGTTGGAGTGGGAGGAAATAATTTCGAGCAGGCGCTTGTCGCTGATGTCGATTTTTTCTGATTCATTCAGCAGTTGGGTGGCGTGGGAAATGGCCCCGAGCGGATTGCGCACCTCGTGGGCAATGCTGGCAGTCAGGCGACCGAGAGACATCAGTTTCAGCTGCTGGGCATGACTGGTCAGCAGGGAATAGTCTTCCAGGAAAATCAGGATATTGCGTTCAGAGGAATTGCCTGGCTTGAGATAGCTGAAACCGGCGCGCAGGTCGCGTGGTGAATTCTCGAGCCGCAATGGTGCGGGCTTGAAATTGTTGTCTTCCTGCCAGGTACGCAGTTGCTCGAAAAGTTCCGGAGGCAAATGGTTGGCTTGCTCCTGGCTGGCGTCAAACTGCAGAAAGCGGATGGCGGCCTCATTGATATTGAGGATGTTGCCATACCTGTCAACAACCAGGATGCCGTTGTGCATACGGCGAATGATCTGGTCATTCATTTCCTGCAACGACTGGATATTTTCCGTCTGCTGGCGGGTGATCAGTTCGTTGGTGCGAATCCTGCCACCCAGGTACTGGATCAGGCCGGAAACGGCAAACAGGGTGAAACCAAGCAGTCCGGCCTGAACAAAGTAGACAATGCCGTCATCCACGACCAGGTAGAGATAGACTTCGCTGTAAATGGCCAGGATGGACCCGACCGCGGCAAAGAACGTGCTCATCCTGGTGCGGAAAAGCAAGCTGCCGGATGCCACGGGCACCACCAGCAGATTGGCCATGCCACTGCTGACGCTGCCGCAGGAATAGCTGATCAGCACAAGGAAGATGATATCGACCAGTATCACCACGATGTACTGGGCTACTTCTACCGTGATATTGCGGGGCAGGAGCCCCCGGAAGAGGGCGAGGATATTCAGGGTGGTATAAGCCAGGATCACCGGGAGGAAAAGCTCCTGGTCAATCGTGCCCAGGTAAAAAGTCAACGGACTGAAATAAAAGCCGGTCAGCAGGACCAGCGACAGTACCACCCTGTAGATGTTGTAGACATCAAACACCTTCTGGTTTTGTCGATGTGCGATTTCATCGATATCGGGTATGAAGGTCTTGTGGAAAGGGCGCATGATTTTCAGGGCAACGTCACTGGCAGTGATGGGCCGAATGACTGCAAATACTCAGCAGTCATTGACAACTCGTGGGTTATTGACGCAAGGCCAGGAATTTATCCTTGTGGGCCTCACTGCAAAACCACAAGTCCTCGTTGTCCCGGGTAAAGCGCAAGGCATCCTTCTCCGGGACGTGTACCCGGCACTGCTCACAGGCCACGATGTTGTCGCTGGCGAGCCTGTTCTCTCTGGTTGTTTTGCGGTTTTTCCGGGATTGGAGTGATCTCTGGTAATTCTTGATCAAGCGCCACAACAACCAAATCACAAGCGCAAAAATGATGAGTCTGATCAAGCCCATAAAAAATCTTTATAATGGAGGTGAAGACGCAGACAATACCGTACCTCTTTCACAATATCCATAGACTCCCCAGTTTCACAGGAAGCCAGTTTGTTCGTTTCAGATTCCCCGCAATACCAAGCTAGCCTTGATGTCGTCATGGCCCAGGTCAACCCACTGGTGGGGGATATTCCCGGTAATACTGCACTGGTTATGGAAACCGTTGAGAAGCTCCTGGCCGCAGGGCCTGCGGATGTGATTGTGTTTCCGGAGCTGATCCTGACCGCGTACCCACCGGAAGATCTGCTGCTCAGGGCAAGTCTCGATATCCGCATCAATACCGCACTCAACGACATCTGCGCGAAAAAATTCGACACTTACCTGGTGATCGGCTATCCCGGCCGTGAAGCAGGCTTTCTGTATAACATGTTGGCCGTGATCCACCGCGGCGAGATTGTTGCCACCTATAAAAAGCAGAGTCTGCCGAATTACCAGGTCTTTGACGAAAAACGCTACTTTCATGCGGGCGATGCGCCATGCGTGCTGGACATCAACGGTGTTCCGGTTGGCTTCACGATTTGTGAAGACCTGTGGGAAGACGGTCCCATGGCGCAATCAGCCAACGCCGGGGCGGCCGTCATGATCAATATCAACGGGTCACCCTTTCACATCGACAAGCTCAGCGACCGCCAGGCCGCCATGGCCAAAAGACAACAGGAAGCGGCTATACCGATCATTTATGTCAACCAGGTGGGTGGACAGGATGAGCTGGTCTTTGATGGCTGCTCGATGGCGTTGGATGGTGACGGGTCATTGCGTGCGCTGGCGCCAGCATGCCAGACGGCCCTGCTGCCACTGCAGGTGCATTACGCGGATGGTCTTGCCTGGATCCCCGAAAGTGACATTGCAGCACTTGGCAGCAGTGACAGCCTTGTCTACCAGGTGCTGGTTCAGGGACTGCATGACTATGTTGAAAAAAACGGTTTCAAGGGCGTGGTCCTGGGGCTATCCGGAGGCATTGATTCCGCACTCACGCTCGCCATTGCCGTAGATGCCCTGGGCAGCGACCGGGTTCATGCCGTCATGATGCCCTTCAGGTATACCGCTCAGATGAGCATCGAGGATGCCGAACTGGAAGCCAGGAATTTCGGTGTTTCCTACAAGGTCATTCCCATCGAACCGGTTTACGAAAGTTTCATGGCAAGCCTGGCCGAAGAATTTTCCGGCCTGCCTGTTGATCTGGCTGAGCAGAATCTGCAGGCCCGTTGCCGTGGCGTGATGCTGATGGCAATCTCCAACAAGCAGGGCTTCCTGGTACTGACCACCGGCAACAAGAGCGAAATGGCCGTGGGCTATTCCACCCTCTACGGCGACATGGCCGGGGGCTTCGATGTGCTCAAGGATGTGCCGAAGATGCTGGTATATGCCCTGTCACGCTATCGCAACACCCTACAGGACAACGGCAACCTGGAAATGATTCCGGCGCGTATCATCGAACGTCCGCCCTCGGCAGAACTGGCGCCGGACCAGGTCGATGAAGACAACCTGCCTCCCTATGAGATACTCGACCAGATCCTGGCGCTCTACATCGAGCTTGACCAGAGTGCCCATGCCATCATCGAAAAGGGTTTTGATGCCGATACGGTTATGCGAGTATTGCGGCTGGTTGACCTGAACGAATACAAGCGGCGCCAGGCGCCGGTCGGTGTGCGCATTAGCAAACGGGGCTTTGGCCGCGACCGTCGCTATCCGATTACGTCGGGCTGGAAGCTCGGCGCTTAACTCGTGCATCATGTAGGTCGGCATAGGGCGTAGCCCGTTTGCCGACGGCAGATTCTGGGGGATGGGGGGAGGCCGGAAAAGGCACGCAGTGCCGTCATCCGATGGCCTCGAAACGCTTTTCGAGGAAGGGAGAAAAGCAGAAAGGGACGAAGGGAGAAAAGGGCGAAAGTGGAATGCCCAAAATTCTGTAACTGCCCTGGATCGAAGGCGCCGCAGGCGGTGCCACGCCAGGCGTGGTGCAACGGGACAGAATCTGGTTACCCGAAAAGGGAAGCTTTACCTGCGTGTCACGGAAAACGTGGAGTGCAGATAGCCTGCTAACCTAATATTCTGTCCCTGATCTCCGAGACACTGGAAAGTATCCGTAAAGCGCTGCAGGCGGCGCCACGCACAGCGTGTTGCCATGGGACAGAATACGGTCACAGAAAGAGGGCAACTTTATCTGCGTGTCTGGTAAAACGTGGAGTGCAAATAGTCTGGTAACCTAATATTCTGTCCCTTGATCTCCGAAACAATAAAAAAATCGGTGAACCTGATGAACAACACAGACAATCTCTACTGGCAGGAAAACATTCGCATCCTAAAAATCTTGCTCAGTATCTGGTTCGTGGTCTCCTTCCTGATGTCAGTGATCTTTGTTGATCAACTCGATGTCATTCGCATCGGCGGTTTCAAGTTCGGTTTCTGGATGGCGCAGCAGGGGTCTATCTATGTCTATGTCATCCTCATCTTCATCTACCTGAAAATGATGGATAACCTGGATCGCAAGTACCATCACGATGAAAAGGCTATCCTGGCTGAAGAAGCCGCAAGCCGCCGTGCACAGGGCGAAAGCCCGTAACAACAGCAGGGGAGGCTACAGCATCATGTCCTTACAGGTTCTTACCTACCTCATCGTCGGTATCACGTTCATTATTTATATCGGCATCGCCGTCTGGTCACGGGCCTCCTCAACCAGTGAGTTTTATATCGCCGGCGCCCATGTCCCGCCGCTGGCCAATGGCCTGGCCACGGCAGCCGACTGGATGTCGGCTGCCTCCTTTATTTCCATGGCCGGTATCGTCTCCTACATGGGCCGTGACGGATCGGTTTACCTCATGGGCTGGACCGGCGGCTATGTGCTGCTGGCGCTGCTGATTGCGCCGTATCTGCGCGACTTCGGCAAATTCACCGTGCCCGATTTCATCGGCGACCGCTACTACAGCCAGCTCGCCCGCATGGTCGCCGTCGTCTGTGCCATTTTTGTGTCCTTCACCTATGTTGCCGGACAGATGCGCGGTGTTGGCGTGGTTTTTTCCCGCTTCCTGGAAGTGGATATCAACATGGGCGTGCTGATCGGCATGGGTATCGTGTTTTTCTATGCGGTTCTGGGCGGCATGAAAGGCATTACCTATACCCAGGTTGCCCAGTATTGTGTGCTGATTTTTGCCTACATGGTGCCCGCCATTTTCATTTCCATGCTGATGACCGGCAATCCCGTTCCGCAACTGGGGTTTGGCGGCGAACTCACCGATGCCTATGGCGGCGGCTACCTGCTGGATCGCCTGGATGGTCTGCATGAGGAACTGGGATTTGCCGCTTACACCGAAGGGGTGCGCTCGTCCTTGGACGTGCTCTTTATTACGGCGGCACTGATCATGGGCACGGCCGGCCTACCCCATGTGATCATCCGTTTTTTCACAGTGCCCAGCGTCCGTGCTGCTCGCAAGTCGGCAGGCTATGCGCTGCTGTTCATTGCCATTCTGTATACCACGGCACCTGCCATAGCCGCCTTTGCCCGGACCAACCTGATCAATACGGTCAGCAACGCAGAATATGTCTCGATGCCGTCATGGTTCCGGACCTGGGAAAACACCAAGCTGATCAGTTTTGAGGACAAGAACGGTGACGGGCTCATCCAGTATGTGGCCGACCCGGCAGTGAATGAGCTGACTGTCGACCGCGACATCATCGTGCTGGCGAATCCGGAAATAGCCCAGTTGCCCAACTGGGTAATTGCCCTGGTCGCTGCTGGGGGCCTGGCAGCCGCATTGTCTACCGCGGCCGGGTTGTTGCTGGTCATCTCGACCTCTATTTCCCACGACCTGCTCAAGCGCAACCTGATGCCGGATATCAGTGAAAAGCAGGAACTCACCTATGCCCGCGTAGCGATTTTCTTTGCTGTTTGTATCGCGGGTTACTTCGGCATCAATCCGCCGGGCTTTGTCGCCCAGGTGGTGGCCTTTGCCTTTGGTCTAGCCGCATCGTCGTTCTTTCCGGCGATCGTACTGGGCATTTTCTCTACCCGCATGAACAAGGAAGGGGCGGTTGCCGGCATGATTGCGGGCATCGTGTTTACGGCGATCTACATTGTCTACTTCAAGTTCGTGAACCCGGCCATGGATAATGCCGATCACTGGTGGCTGGGTGTTTCCCCGGAAGGTATCGGTACGCTGGGCATGCTGCTCAATTTCATAGTGGCCGTCGTGGTGTGCCGCTTTACCCCTGAACCACCGCAGCAGGTCAAGGACATGGTGCTCGACATTCGCGTGCCGGGTCAGCCTGACTGACCCCAATATCGCCTGCTAAAGCGGCTGTTCGCCGGCGTTGGCAGGTGCTTCCCCCCTTTTTCGTGTTCAACACGCCTGCCAGTTGCCCTGGCACGAATAATATCTTCCTAAAAATTATCAGATAAAACAGTAGGGTAGAAAGACTCCAAGCCTAGGCTACGCCTGTTTCAACCGCAGTATCCCTATGCTGCAGCCCGTCGCGGGCTGAAAGGTTTCCTCATCGTCGAGTTTGATGTCAGTGAAGTCGGCGCCGTGATCAATCCCGAAATCCTGGTATCCGTGCCGGAAGGAGCATTTGACCGCGCTGCCTTGCGTGCACTTGGCGTGCACTTGAGCGCTGGCGTTATCAGCCAAAAGTTGTCGACGGCAGGGCGTTGCCCATGCGCGGTTTGCAGACCCGCTTTACCTTCAGCCTCGAACATTAACCGCAAAGACTTGCCAATGAGCCTGTCGCATTGACAGGCTGTTTACCGGGGCGCTGCCCCGGTTTTTTTTGCCCGCAGCACGAGGATGACCTGGATCGTGGCCGCCAGTGTCACGGCCACCAGCACCAGCGCGCTGACCGGCAGCGGGGTACCGGTATAGATGAGGGCCAGGATGGGGCCGACCATGGCCCCGGTACTGAAGCGCAGCGTGCGTGTGACGGCCGAGGCGGAGCTGGCCTGGCGCGGAAACTCGATGAGCACCAGGGATTCGGCATTGACGGAGATGATGCCCAGGCTGCCGATGATCATGAAAAAGCAGGCTACCGTCAGCGCCAGGCTGTTGACCATGGCCGTGGCGATGAACAGGAGGCCGGCAGAGCACACGGCACTGGCCAGGCCCATGTACATCATGCGGCGGGAGCCCTGCCGTGATACATGCCGGACGTTGATGAAGTTGGCCAGGATCAGGGATGCCGCAGTTGTGGTAAAGAGAAAGCCGAAGGCGAATTCAGACACCCCGAACCAGGTGATATAGAGGAAAGGCGCTGCGGTCAGGTAGGTGAAAAAAGCCAGGGATGACAGGAGGAAGGTCCCCAGGTAGGGGTAGATTGCACGGGAAGTGAGAATGAACAGGTAGTTGCGCAGGAAAGAGGTCGGCTTGTCATCGCTTTTTGGCGGCAGGGTTTCCGGTAGTTTCCAGATGGTCAGTCCGAGCACGACCAGGGCATAAAGCGACAGGACCAGGAAGATCGCGCGCCAGCTGCTCACGACTAACAGTGTGGATCCCACCAGGGGCGCCACCAAAGGCGCTGTCAGCATGATCATGGTGACGGTAGACATACCCTTGGCGGTGTCCTTCCCGAAACAGTCGCGAATGATGGCCGGAATCACCACCGTGGCAGCACTGCCCAGGGCACCCTGGAAAAAGCGGAACAGCAAAAACCATTCGGCGTTCGGGCTGAAGGTCAGCCCCAGGGAGGCCAGGGCAAAACCGGTCAGTCCCACCATGGCCAGCGGGCGGCGCCCGAAGCGGTCCGAAAGCGGTCCGAAAAACAGCATGCCGAAAGCGAATGACACCAGGAAAACACTGAGGGATAGCTGTATGGTGCTGATTTCCGTGTTCAGGCTTTCTGCCATGCCCGGAATAGCCGGCAGATACATATCGATCGCCAGTGGCGGCAAGGCCGAGATCGATGCCATCAATGGCAGGGGCAATTTGTCCTTGAGGGGATGCGCGGACTCTTCCAAGCAGCTTAACCCAGATCCAGCCAGCGTTGCCTGAGGGCACCGCCAATGGCCAGCAGATCGCTGATTTCCGAGAACGCCGGTTCGACAATCCCTTTCCAGCTCAGATCGGGCTCATCTTCGAAGCTCATGTCAGTCACTACCGTGGTGAGCAGCTTGTTCAGCGGCAACATGTCCTTGTGGGCATTGACGAGGGCCTGGGTGCGGGTGGCGCCGCGAAACTTCATGGCGGCGATGTGCTCAATGTTGTCGAGAACATCTTCGACACTGGGAAACTTTTTCAGCAGACGCGAAGCCGTGGTGGCGCCGACTCCGGGAATGCCGGGAATGTTGTCTATTTTGTCGCCAGTGAGGGCCAGCATGTCGGCGATCTGTTCCGGCCGCACGCCAAAATGCTTTTCCACGCCATGATTGTTCAGCACCTTGCCGCGGGCAAAATCCCACCAGGCATCTTCTTCCCCGACCACCAGCTGGGCCAGGTCCTTGTCGGCACTGACGATGGTGACCGCCATACCCTGATCCCGCAGTCGCCGGGCCAGGGAGCCGATGATGTCGTCCGCCTCATAGCGCTCACTGGAAAAATTGGCGATGCCCACCGCGCTGCAGAAGTTGCGGCAATGGGCGAACTGCACTTTCAGTTCTTCCGGTGCCGGTTCGCGGTTGGCCTTGTATTCAGGAAACAGTTGCTTGCGGTAGGAATCGGTCTGGGCCGAGTCAAACGCGCAGGCCATGTACTGGGGTTGCTTCTGCCGGATCAACTGGTAGAGAAAATCGCTGAAACCGAACACGGCATTGCTGGGGTTGCCCAGGCTGTCGGTGATGCTGTCGTCGTACACATACCAGGCCCTAAAAATATAGATGCTGGAATCAATCAGGTAGGCGCGGGGCAGGGGCATTACAAAGCGGTGTCTTGTTTAAGCGGACAGTTAATCGAATCAGGGCAGTCGCCGTTCAGTCATCCAGCGAACTGGAGAGCAGGAAAGCATCTGCATCCAGGTGTGCCGGAAACTGTTCACGATAGCCTGCCAGGTGAGACTTGCTCAGGGTCGCGGTAAAGCCCCCGATGTTGGTGCCGGCATCCAGAATGATTTCACCACTGGGGTCCACCACCATGCTATTGCCGGCATAGTCGAGATCGTTGCCATCCTTGCCCACGCGGTTGGTGCCGGCTACATAGGCCAGGTTTTCCATGGCTCGCGCCTTGAGCAGTGTTTGCCAGGCGTGGTCACGCGGAGCGGGCCAGTTGGCGGGGCACAGGATGAGGTCGTAATTCAGCGATTCAGTATTGCGGCACCAGACCGGAAAACGCAGGTCGTAGCAGACCAGCGGCATGATGCGCCAGTCGCGCCACTTGATGATGGGCTGGCGATTGCCGCTGCTGAAGCGTTTGTGCTCGCCAAGCATGCGGAACAGGTGGCGCTTGTCGTAGTGCCGGACCTTGCCTTCCGGGGTGACAAACAACAGGCGGTTGTAGCGTTCCCCTTGTTCCTTGATGGCAATCGTGCCGCAAATGGCCGCCTGGTAGGAAGTTGCCATGAGGCGCATCCAGTCCACGGTTTCCCCGGACATGTTTTCGGCCACCGCCTGCCTGCTGTCATCAAAACAGCAGGTAAACATCTCCGGCAGCAGAATCAGGTCGGTGGTGTCGATGGTGGTATCAAGGATTTGCTCAAGAAGGTCCCTGTTGTCAGACGCTTTCTGCCACGGCAGGTTGGTCTGTACCAGGGATATTTTCAGGTCTTGCATCGGGTAGCCGGAAGCGGTTGGGAGCTTGAAAAATCATAACCGCCCCCGGCGTGCTTGTCATCCCCATAATGCCGCAGCGTGATGCGTAATATGGTCTTCTATGAAGGATGCGATGAAGAAGTAGCTGTGGTCATAGCCGGCGTGAAAGCGCAGGGTAAGCGGGTGACCGGCATCTTGACAGGCTTTATGCAGAATGAACGGTTTCAGCTGGCCATGCAGGAAGTCATCCTCCTGGCCCTGATCCACCAGGATGTGCAGCTTCTCCTTGGCCTTGGCGACGAGGGCGCTGGCATCATACTGTTCCCAGGCAGACTTGTCCTGACCCACGTAGTTGCCCAGGGCTTTCTCTCCCCACGGACAATTCATCGGCGAACAGATCGGCGAGAATGCCGACACGGCCTTGTACTTGCCAGGGTTCTTCAGGGCGATGGTCAGTGCGCCATGACCGCCCATGGAGTGGCCCATAATGGAGCAGTTTTCGGTATCCAGCGGCAGATCGCTGCCGGCCAGCACGGACGGCAGCTCCCTGGTGACGTAATCATACATGTGGTAATGGTCTGACCAGGGAGCCTGGGTGGCATTGACGTAGAAGCCGGCACCCAGACCAAAGTCATACGCGCCGTCCGGATCATCCGGTACGCCTTCGCCGCGGGGGCTGGTATCAGGACAGACAATGGCCACTCCGGTTTCAGCCGCATACTGCTGCGCGCCGGCCTTCTGGACAAAATTGTCATCGGTACAGGTCAGGCCGGACAGCCAGTAGACCACCGGGACATTTACCGATTCAGCCTGTGGCGGCAGGTAAACGGAAAAAATCATGTCGCATTTGAGCACGCTGGATGTGTGTTTCAGTTTAAGCTGCTTGCCGCCAAACATGGCATTGGCACTGACTTGTTCAAGACTCATAGTGGGTGTCTCCGTAAATTACCATTTGTTCAAATAAAAACGGGGGGCAGGGCGAAAACCCGGCCCCCCGTATCAATGCCTGAATCAGTACAGCACAACCGAGCGGATACTTTCACCGGCATGCATCAGGTCGAAGGCCTTGTTGATGTCCTCTAGTGGCATGGTATGCGTAATGAGGTCATCGATATTGATCTTCTTGTCCATGTACCAGTCGACGATCTTCGGTACATCGGTACGGCCGCGGGCGCCGCCAAAGGCAGTGCCTTTCCAGGAGCGACCGGTTACCAGCTGGAACGGGCGGGTGGAGATTTCCTGGCCGGCACCGGCGACACCGATGATATAGGACTCACCCCAGCCTTTGTGACAGCATTCCAAGGCCTGGCGCATGACGTTGACGTTGCCGATACATTCGAAGCTGTAGTCTACTCCGCCAGTCATCTGCACGATGTGATCGACCACGTTGTCGACCTCTTTCGGGTTGATGAAGTCGGTCATGCCGAACTTCTTGCCCAGGGCCTCGCGGTCCGGATTCAGGTCGATACCGATGATGCGGCTGGCGCCGGCCAGTTTGGCGCCCTGAATCACGTTCAGGCCGATTCCGCCGAGCCCAAATACGGCTACGGTGGAGCCAATTTCAACCTTGGCTTGGAACACCACGGCACCCACGCCGGTGGTCACACCACAGCCGATGTAGCATATGGTTTCGAACGGGGCGTCGTCACGCACCTTGGCCAGGGAAATTTCCGGCAGGACAGTGTAGTTGGAGAAGGTGGAACAGCCCATGTAATGAAGGATGGGCTTGCCGTCGAGAGAGAAGCGGGTGGTGCCGTCCGGCATCAGGCCTTGGCCCTGGGTGGCGCGCACCGCCTGGCACAGGTTGGTCTTGGGATGCAGACAGTATTCGCACTGGCGGCACTCGGCTGTGTAGAGTGGGATCACGTGATCACCGGGTTTCAGGGATTTCACCCCTTCACCAACTTCCACCACCACGCCGGCACCTTCGTGGCCGAGGATGGCCGGGAAAGCGCCCTCAGGGTCATCACCGCTCAGGGTGAAGGCATCGGTATGACAGACACCGGTGGCTTTCAGTTCAACCAGGACTTCACCTGCTTTTGGACCTTCCAGGTCGACTTCACAGATTTCGAGTGGTTTGCCCGCCCCAAAGGCTACAGCAGCTTTCGTTTTCATTGGATGGTTCCTTATTTGTGACTTTATGATTGATCTGAATGGTTATTCTGGCCAGGATATTGCATCCCGAATCTTGATAAACTGGGACAGCAAATATAGCCCGTTGCCCATTCGATGTGTAGCCTTGGCTTCGAATTAGACCGTGCAAATAGCGAGGAAATTAGTGGAGCAGATTTGTGTTGTTGTTGGTGCCAGTCATGCCGGTGGCCAATTGGCTGTCAGCCTGCGTCAGGAAAAGTGGGAAGGCAAAATTCTGGTGATCGGAGAGGAGCATTACCTGCCCTACAACCGGCCGCCCCTGTCAAAAACCTTTCTTTCCGGCGAGAAGCATGTCGATGACATCCTGATCCGGCCCGAAGCCCAGTATGAAAAGGTCGGAATCGATTTCATGCTGGGCCAGCGTGTGACGGCAATCGATTGCCAGGCCAGAACCGTCAGCCTGGAAAGCGGGACCGAGGTGCCATACACCAAGCTGGCCCTGACCACCGGTGCCAGTGTCCGCAAACTGAATCTGCCGGGCGCCGACCTCAAGGGCGTGATGTACCTGCGCGATATCAGTGATGTCGAAAATATCCAGCCTTACGTTATCCCTGGAAAAAAAGCGGTAATTGTCGGTGGCGGCTATATCGGTCTGGAGACCGCGGCCATGCTGCGCAAGATCGGCATGGATGTCACCGTGCTGGAAGCTGCTGACAGGGTACTGAACCGTGTCACGGCACCGGTCATGTCGGCGTTCTATACCCGCGTGCATGAGGAAGAGGGCGTGCGTATCGTCACCAACGCCGGTGTCACCGGTTTTGCCGGCGACAAGCGTGTCCAGGAAGTGCTCTGTGGCGATGACGCCAGCTATTCGGCGGACCTTGTCATCGTCGGTATTGGCGTCATTCCCAATACCGGCATTGCCGAAGCCGCGGGACTGGAGACTGATAATGGCATCTGTGTTGATGCTCATTGCCGCACATCCGACCCCGACATCGTAGCCGCCGGCGACTGCGCCAACCATCACAATGTTTTCTACGACATGCGCCTGCGACTGGAAAGTGTGCAAAACGCCATGGACCAGGCCAAAGTGGCAGCAGCGACTTTATGTGGCAGGGAAATACAGTATAATGCGCTGCCATGGTTCTGGTCGGACCAGTATGACCTAAAACTCCAGATCGCCGGCCTTTCCAACGGGTACGATGATGTGGTTGTCCGGGGTGATTCGGAAGCAGGTCGCAAGTTTTCCGCCTTTTATTATTCCGGTGGCAAGGTGATCGCTGTTGATGCGATTAACAGTCCGCAGGAATTCATGATTGGCAAACAGATCATCACCCAATCCCTGGCAGTGAACAAATCGCAACTGGCAAACCCAGAGGTGCCCATCAAATCACTGTTGGATAAATCTTGAACCAGGAGCGTAATAAAGCTTATGCCAGTAGTTACCTATATCAGCCATGATGGCGCCATAAACGAAATCGAAGTCACCAGCGGCAATTCTGTGATGCAGGGTGCCGTGGACAACATGATCGATGGCATTGTTGCCGAATGTGGTGGTTCGTGCAGTTGTGCCACCTGCCACTGTTACGTGGACGATGCCTGGAAGGACAAGATCCCGCCGGCCAGCGAGATGGAAAAAGACATGCTGGAGTGTGTGCTTGAGCCGCAGGAAAACAGCCGCCTAAGTTGCCAGATCAAGGTCACTGGTGACCTGGACGGTTTGGTCGTGCGCCTGCCGGCCTCCCAGTTCTGATATTTTTTGCCCGGCAGCGGAACTTTCCCCGCTACCGGTGTTCAAAAAGGGTGAGTAATGAAAACTCCCCTTTGAAGAAAATGCGTTGAAGCCCGGTTTACCGGGCTTTTTTTGGCCTTAATTTCTTCCCCTGCTACCATCAATCCCGCGTGCAATCACGCTTTATCCTGTCTCATGTTGGTGCTGCAGCGCCCATTTCGGGGCAACATGATGTTATTCAGGCGTCACTCAATTGATTGATTTTAAGGTGCTTTTCAAGTCCTGCAGCCTGTTCCCCGGGGGATTTCCCCAGTAAAGCGGCAAAATTTACGAAAAGTTTCTACTAGCACTGAACAATCACCATAAACTGTGAACCCGGTAACATTGAAAACAGGTGGCTGGGTCGTACCATGGCACTGTCGTGTTAGGACAGTGAGTAATCGTGAATCCGGCACAGCTAATCACGACAACCATCACCAAGCACTATCATTTTTAACTTATCATTCACAATGTAGCTGTGGCAGTAAGTTGAACGATATTCACCAGGGTAAATAGGATGTGGCCAGAGGCGCTGTACGCGTCGATGAGATCAGCCATTCTGAAGTTGGCTCCTAGGTCCTGCAGGAAATCATCAAGATTCTCAAACATTCGTTCCAGAAGGTCTGCTAGATAGGTAACGGGCTTGGCTTCGTGCGTGATGGCGCTGACTGCCATGTCTGTAAAGGCACCGGCAAGATCAACGACAAGGCTTTCACCTAGCCTGCAGTTTCAGCGCAATCCCAGCGCTTCGGGATGATCCACATCCCGTAAAATGCCTTCGTCCGCCGTGTCCAGATGCCGGCATTTAGCCGCATATTTCTCCAGCAATGCCCGGGCGCCGCGATCACCTGACAGGCTGGCAATCTCATCGAAATAATCATGACTAAAGGCAACCGGATTGCCGCGTTTGCCTTCATGAAACGGCACAACAATCTCCCCGTCCTGCAAGGCATCTTTGATAGCGATGTAGGTGTCTGGTTGCACCCATGGCATGTCGCCCAGGGCGATCAGGGCAGCATGCCACTGTGTTGCCTGGGCAATGCCGCTGGCCAGGCTGTTGGCCATGCCCGACTGTGGGTCGGTTGCCAGGCAGATCTGCCATTCGGGGGCAAAAGTATCGGCAAGGTCCTGGTCTTCCTGGCGCAGCACTAGCAGCTTGTGGGCAAAAACGTCTGGAATGGATTTCAGCGTAGCGGACAGCAGGGTGTTGCCATCAGGCAGGGTAGCCCGGCGTTTGTCGCTGCCAAAGCGGCGTCCGGCACCAGCCGCGAGCACGATTATGCCGATATCGCCAACGGCATCGGCCATGGTCACTGGATGCGGGCGCGGGCGCGCAGGCTGGTCAGTTCGGCCAGGATGGCGATGGCGATTTCCGGTGGTGTCTTGCTGCCGATAGAAAGGCCGACCGGTGCATGCAGCCGGTCGATCTGGGCCTGGACGATATCCAGCTGCAGCAGCCGTTTGCGCCGGGCTTCAGAGGTGCGCGATGACCCCATGGCCCCAATATAAAACGCATGGTTTTCTTGCAGCGCTTCCATCAGGGCCATATCGTCGATGCGTGGATCATGGCAGAGGGCGATCACGGCAGTCTGTGCATCCAGGGTTTTGGTGCGCAGCCAGTCATCGGGCATGGCATTGATCACTGGCGCGTTGGTGATGGGGGAGTGTTCGACCAGCTCTGCGCGCGGGTCACACACTTCTACCTGGTAGTCCAGGGCCTGGGCCATGTTGGCCAGATAGTAGGCCACCTGGACAGCACCGATCAGCAGTAACTGGAACGACGGACCATAAGTGTGGCGCAGGGTATTGCCCTCGATGGTCAGGGGTTCGAACTGGTCGTTATGCTCCAGTGTGGTGATCCCGCTTTCCAGGTCGACCACGCGGGTCACCAGTTTGCGGGCCGTGATGTTGTCAGCCAGGGCGTCATACAGGGCCTGGGATTCTGGGCGGATGGGTTCAATCACTACTTCCAGCGTGCCGCCACAGGGCAGCCCCAGGCGCTGGACGTCTTCCACCGTGACACCGTATTTGATCTTCTCCGGTTTTTCGGTCGCCAGTTCGCGCCTGTTGATGCTTTCACGCAGGTCATCTTCGACGCAACCGCCGGAAAGTGAACCGACGTAAAGCCCGTCCTCGTTGCAGGCGAGCAGCGAGCCGACCGGGCGTGGCGATGAGCCGAAAGTGCTGATGATCGTGCACAGCCAGCACTGCTTGCCGGCGGCAAGCCATTTACTGAGCTGGACAACGACCTGATGGTCAAGGCTGTTCATGGACCGGAACCTGTGGGTTTTTTAAAGGGTAGGGGATTATAAGTAAATCAACTTTGGGTTGGAAACCGGACATTTCGAGGTGCGCAAAGCAACCTGTTACTGCGGTTTCACAAACAGCTGTCTACTGCTTCCGGTGGGAGCACCGGCATTTCGGACTTCATTCTGCACCGGCCGGTCTGTGGGCCGGTTGTCCGAAATTATTTAGGGGTTACTCACCAGTTGGTCAGTAAGTTTCGTAACGGTCGAGCAGGTGTCTGACCAGGCCGCTGCGAACAATATCGGTTCTTTCAAATTTGTGCACATGTACGCCGGGCAGGCCCTGCACACGCTGAACGGCGTCTTCGAGACCATTGGCGCCACGAATATCGCTCTGCTTGATGTCGCCATTGATTACGACCTTGCAGTCTTCACCGATACGGGTCAGGAACATCTTCATCTGCACCGGCGTGGTGTTCTGGGCTTCATCAAGAATGACAAAGGTCGAGTTGTTGAAAGTCTTGCCGCGCATGTAGGCCAGTGGTGCTCCGACGATGCGTCCATGGCGCAGGCAGTAGTCCACCACGCCGCGTCCCAGTCGTTCGTTGAGGATATCGCGGAAGGCATCAATGTAGACGGCAAACTTGTCTTCCACTTCACCGGGCAGAAACCCCAGGTTTTCACCGGCTTCCACCGCAGGCCGGGTCAGGATGATGCGCTCGATGCGGCCGGATTCCAGGGCTTCCGCTGCCAGCGCGCCAGCGCAGTATGACTTGCCGGTACCGGCTGGGCCGATGCCGAAGGTCAGGCAGTTGTTCTGGATGGCACTGATGTATTTCTGTTGCGCCGGGGTACGCGCTTCAAGCGGGGTCTTTTTGTGGCGGGGGGAGTAGGCTGTCTCGAGCTGATTGCTGTGAGCATTGAGGTCGACGATATTTGAATTTTCATCAGCCTGTCGTCGTTTGGCCTTGGTGCGTCTGCTGTCGCGATGCTTTGAATTATATGTGTATTGATCTCCCTGGTATTTCATCTGGCGTTTGGCGTTTGAACGTTTAGCCATAACTATACTGTCTCCAAGTCGGTTGTAAAACGTAACCTTTAGAAAGCGTTAACTATGTTGGGACACGCCTTGAAAAGATAAATGAAGCGCAAATGATGCTTGGGGTGGAGATGGGGTTTTCAGATAGTGAGTTGATCCTCCTCGCTGGCGTGAACTGCGCGACATGAGAAAGACAAGTTGAGAAAGAAGCTTTGAGACAACTTTTACGGGATTCCCTTTGCTCGGTGCCCCCTCCGCCTGAATGAGTCAGACGTGCCTTTCTCGGTTGGCGACAGGACCACGCGTGGCTGCGTGACTGTGTGTAAAGTCTGCCACACCCTATACACGGTGGC
>Ga0181569_10000150_pt1 | contig 48485 bp, 36 predicted proteins | sample 101ome_19_FD_132452 | JGI IMG/M metagenome (GOLD analysis project Ga0181569, IMG submission 132452) | Coastal salt marsh microbial communities from the Groves Creek Marsh, Skidaway Island, Georgia - 101405AT metaG (megahit assembly) | ecosystem: Environmental > Aquatic > Marine > Intertidal...
CGTCCTTGGCGTTTTTGGAGCCGCTCAAGTTGGGTTGGCACAATGCAACGCCGACCTCAATGGAAACCTGACCATCGACAACGATGACCTGCTCATCCTGTTGTCCAACTTCGGCACCAATTGCGAGGAAATGGCATGGGATGATCCTGTGATTTCTGAAATCCACTACAACCCCAGCACACAACAGGGAGCCGATTCGGAATACGAGTTCATTGAATTGATGAACCCTCATCCGTTCGCCCTCGACCTAAGCGGCTGGTCGCTGGCAGACGGGGTTGACGCCACCTTTCCTCCTGGAACCTTCATTCCTGCAGGTGGATTTTTGCTCACCGCCAACGACACAACAACGTACCGTTCGCTTCTCGGCCCCTTCGTTCAGCTCATTCCTTGGTCGGGCGCCTCGAGCCTTCACAACAGCGGAGAAACCCTTCGCGTGATGCGCCCCGACGGCACAGAGGCGGATGTGGTCACCTACAGCGACACGGGGGGGTGGACCAACGAAGCCGACGGCGCTGGAGGTTCATTGGAATGGAAAGGGCCGGGCTGGGACAACGCCCTGCCCGAGGCGTGGATTGGATCGAACGCCCTCGGGGGCTCACCGGGGTCCGACAACAGCAGCTGGGCTGATTGAATCTCAGACGTGGCGGGACTCGCCGTTGACTACCACCGTGAGGGGCGCCCCCTCAAGGCGCGTCACGGCGGCTCCTTGCCCGTCGACATTCACCTCCAACGTTCTTCCGCGGAACTGAAGCTTGAACGAGTAGGAAGACCAAGCACGGGGAAGCATGGTGGTGAAATGCGGCTCTCCGTCCTTGACGCGAAACCCGCCAAACCCTTCCACCACGCTCATCCACGTTCCAGCCATGGAGGTGATGTGCAGCCCTTGATACGCCTCTGCGTTGTAGTCGTCCAGGTCGAGGCGCGAGGTGCGCAAGTACATTTCCACGGCCTTTTCTTCTCGTCCCAAACGCGCCGCCAAGATGGCATGAACGCAGGGGGACAGGCTGCTTTCATGAACCGTCATGGGCTCGTAGAAATCGAAGTTGTCCCTCAATTCTTCGTCGCTGAAGTCGTCGGGGAAAAAGTAAAATCCCTGCAAGACGTCGGCTTGCTTGATGAAGCACGAGCGAAGAATCCTGTCCCAAGACCAGACTTGGTTGATGGGGCGCTCCTCCTCTGCCAAGGACATGGCAGGTCGGAGGTCCTTGTCGAGAAAGCCGTCTTGCTGCAGTCGGATGGAAGTCCCCTCTTGCTGAGGCAAACACATTCCCTTGGCAACGGTTCGCCATTCGTCTGATTCGGAAGGACTGACCTCCGACGGGAAGCGCTCCACCAAATCTGCCGCGTACTCAAGGCACCACGCCGCCAGGTAGTTGGTGTACCAATTGTTGTTGACGTTGTTCTCGTATTCGTTGGGTCCTGTGACACCCAACATCACATACCGGCCGCGGTGTTCTGACCAATGCACGCGTTGGGCCCAGAACCGTGCGACCCCAACCGCAACTTCCATCCCTTCTCGTTGAAGGTAGCTCTCGTCTCCCGTGTATTCCGCGTGGTTCCGAAGGGCAAGCACCATGGCGCCGTTGCGGTGGATTTCTTCAAACGTGATCTCCCACTCGTTGTGGCATTCCTCCCCGTTCATCGTCACCATGGGGTACAACGCCGCGCCGCTGTGAAAACCCAGCTTCTCTGCGTTTTCAATGGCCTTCATAAGGTGATTGTGACGGTAGCGCAACAGCTGTTCCGCCACGTGCGGCGGGTGGGTCGCGAGATAAAAGGGCAAGCAATAGGCCTCAGTGTCCCAGTAGGACGCCCCCCCGTACTTCTCTCCCGTAAAGCCTTTGGGACCCACGTTCAAGCGGGCGTCGTCGCCACGGTACGTTTGGTTCAGGTGGAAGATGTTGAACCGGATGGCCTGTTGCGCTTCGGCGTCCCCCTTTATGCGGATGTCCCCCAAGGCCCAAACCTGAGCCCAAGCCTCCACGTGGGCTGCGCGTTCAGCCTCGTATCCGGACTCCCGTCCTGCCAAGGCCTCTTCCAAGGCCCCGTCGCCGCAAAGCTCTTTTGCCAAGTGGAGGGAACTGACCAGGCCGACGTGTTTGGTCAAGGTGACGGCCTCGGTGAAGGAACTCTGCCCTGACAAACCTGCCCACTTGTCGCCCCCCACTTCCTCCCAAGAAACGCCTTCGACCACCACGGCTTGCGCGGTACCGACCGTGAACTCCGTTTTTTCAGTCGTGTTGACCAACACCGACGTTCCTGCAGCAGCGTCAGAGGAGTGTCCGTCGTGACGCCAAAATACGTCGTCCCAATTCGTGTCTTCGTTGGTGATCCCTCCGTCCAACATGGGCACCCAAACCAAGGACGTCACCCCGGCCAAGGGGGTGACGGTCATTTGAATTGCGGCGCGGTTGGGAGAAGCCATGCTGACGAAACGCTCGGTTTCCAACTTGACCCGCACTCCTGGCTCGACTTCCACCACACAACTGCGCTGAAGCAATCCTTGACGCATGTCCAACACGCGTTCAAACTCCGAAACATCATGGGCCTTGGCCAAGTCGAGCAGCGTCCCGTTGACTCGAACCTCAATCCGGGTCCAATTCGTGGCGTTCAACACCTTGGCGAAGTACTCCGGGTACCCGTTTTTCCACCACCCCACTTTGGTCCGGTCAGGGTAATACACTCCTCCGACGTAACTGCCCAACATGTGGTCTCCTGAGTAGCCTTCCTCGTGGTTGGCACGTTGTCCAAACCGTCCGTTTCCGAGTGAAAAAATGCTCTCTGAACTGCGCATGTTGGCGGGGTCAAACCCGCGCTCCACCACACGCCAATCTTCTGCTACGAGGTACCGGTTCATCGCACTTGGGTTGGCGAGTGAATCAACCTTGACTCACCCAGGTTTTCAAATCTTCGAGCGTTACGCCCTCCAAGTTGGGCACAACTACGTCGGCTTGCCCAAGCTGTTCAGGGCTCCCGACCCCAACGGCGAAAAACCCGCCCGTCTTGGCAGCCCGAACGCCGGAGGAGGCGTCCTCGAACACCACAATTTCATGGGGATGCAAGCCCAAGCCTTGGGCTCCTTTCAAAAACACCTCGGGATCGGGCTTGCTCAACGTGATGTGGTTGCCGTCGACCACCACGTCGAAGAACGAGGTCAAGCCGACGTTGTCCAGAATCAACTGCGCGTTCCGGCTGGAAGACCCCAAGCCTACCCCCACTCCTGCTTCACTCAATTCCCGAATCAATTCTGCCGCACCCGGCAAGATGTCCTTTGCTCGCATTCCCTCGATGAGGTGGAGGTACCAGGCGTTTTTTTTGGCCATGAGCTTGAGCTTTGTTTTTTCGTCAAGCTGCAAGTGCCCCAAGCGAAGGATGTGCTCAAGGCTGTCCACCCGGCTCAACCCCTTCAAGGCGTGGTTGTCTTCTTCCGTGAACGGAATGCTCAATTCCTCCGCAAGTCGTTTCCACGCGACGTAGTGATGCGAGGCCGAGTCGACGATGACGCCGTCCATGTCAAACAAGCAACCCTTCATTTTCATGACTTAGCTCTGCTGCAAGATGAATTGAACGTGGTACTGTGCCAAGCCGTCAATGGGCTTTTTGATGATGTTTCCAGGGCGGTACCCGCGATCCGAGCATGCGCGCTTGAGGGCGTCCTGAAAGTGATACGCCACACTTCCCACAAAGTGAATTGGCATCGAAGCTGCATCGTGGAAGCACGCCACATGCGCATCCAAAAAGGCTTTGAAGCCTTCGTCCAACCAAGCCTCAACGAACGGATGGGATTTGTGCCTCCCCAAGAACGTCATGAAACTTGCCAAAAACACATTGGCGTCAGGCTCTTGGTACACGCGCTTCAGGATGGCTTGCTTGTCCAAGCCACATTGTTCGACAAAGTCGTCGTGGATTTCTCCGGGGAGCTTGTGGTACAAAAACGCCGCAAGCAACTTCTTGCCAAACCACGACCCACTCCCCTCGTCGCCAAGGATGTAGGCCAACGCGGGAACCTCCTCGGAAACGCGCTCGCCATCAAACATGCAGCTGTTGGAGCCTGTCCCGAGAATGCACGTCACCGCCGGTTCCCCCGTGTACGTGCTGTAGGCGGCTCCATCCAAATCGTGACCCACATGAACTTCAGCGTTGCCAAACACGCGGCGCAACCCCTCTGCGATCACCTCACACAATTCGGGAGAGCTCGATCCTGCACCGTAGAAGTAGACCTTGTCCACAGAATCCGCCATTTCCATGGCTTGCGAATTGGCGCGCATTTCGCGTTCGACCAAATCGGAATCGTGAAAGAACGGGTTGAATCCCATGGAATGGAATTCCCCAAGCTCTTGACCGTGTTCCGTGATGGCCAACCAATCGCATTTGGTCGAACCGCTGTCTGCAATCAGAATCCGCACAACCGGAGACTTAGGCGAGGCGCTCGGCCAAATCCACAACGCGCGTGGCGTAGCCTGCTTCGTTGTCGTACCATCCGAACAACTTCACCAGCGTACCTGAACATTTCGTGAGCTCGGCATCCACGATGCAGCTGTGGGTGTTGCCCACAATGTCCACGCTTACAATGGGATCTTCGCAGTACTGAAGAATCCCCTTCATGGGGCCGTCAGCCGCAGCCTTCAAGGCGGCGTTCACTTCCTCGGCGGTCGCTTCCTTTTTCAACACTGCAGTGAGGTCCGTCACAGACCCTGTGGGCGTGGGAACACGCACGGCCATGCCGTCGAGCTTGCCAGCCAATTCCGGCAGCACCAATCCAACCGCCTTCGCGGCACCGGTGGACGTGGGGATCATGCTGAGGGCCGCAGCACGGGCACGACGCAAATCTTTGTGGGGCGCGTCCTGCAGGCGCTGGTCTGCCGTGTACGCATGCACCGTAGTGATGAAGCCTTTTTCCATGCCAAACGAATCGTTCAACACCTTGGCCATCGGAGCCAAGCAGTTGGTCGTGCAGGAAGCGTTACTCACAATGCGGTCTTCTGCGGTAAGGATGTCGTCGTTCACGCCGAGCACCACCGTCTTCAAATCACCCTTCGCCGGAGCTGAAATGATGACCTTGCCTGCACCGGCTGTCAAGTGAGCCGATGCTTTTTCGGCGTCCGCAAACACCCCCGTAGATTCCACCACCAGGTCGACGTTCATGGCGCCCCAAGGCAAATCAGCAGGATTGCGCTCTGCAGAGATCTGAATCTCGGTTCCGTTGACCACCAAGTTGCCGTTGGCCACAGAAACCTCTCCCTGGAACAAGCCGTGGATGCTGTCGTATTTCAACAAATGAGCCAACGTCTCGACGTCGGTGAGGTCGTTGATGGCGACCACCTGAAAGGCGGGGCGGCTGACCAGCTGGCGGAACGCCAGACGGCCGATGCGGCCAAATCCGTTGATTGCAATGCGCTTCATAAAAGTGTTGTGTAGTGTGTTCGTAGTTAGATGGACAAAATCCGTGCAATGCGCACTTCGTCTTCGTTGATGGAACTCTTCGTTCCGATGGCCTTGTCAAATGGCGTCAATTCAATGCGGTCGTTGATGACCCCTGCCATGACGTCGTGATGTCCTTGGCGCAAGGCCTCAACAGCAGCGACTCCGAGGCGTGAGGCCAACACCCGGTCAAAGCACGACGGGCTCCCCCCTCGTTGCAAGTGCCCCAGCACCGTAATTCGAGTCTCGTAGCTGTCGGCCTTCTCCTGTACGCGTTTCGCGATTTCGTAAGCCCCGCCGTTGGGGTCGCCCTCGGCCACGATGACAATGCTGCTCGTTTTGTTGCTCTGTTCACCCGCCTGCAACACCGCAACAAGATCGTCGATGCTCATGCCCATTTCAGGCGTCATGACTGCGACAGCCCCCGTGGCAATCCCGGACTTCAACGCGATGAACCCGCTGTCGCGGCCCATCACTTCCACGAAAAACAACCGGTTGTGGCTGTCAGCTGTGTCGCGGATTTTGTCGACCGCGTCGACCACCGTGTTGATGGCCGTGTCAAAACCGATTGTGGAGTCGGTTCCGCTGAGGTCTTTGTCGATGGTGCCTGGAAGGCCCACCACGGGGAAGCCCGTTTCCCGTCCAAATTTCATGGCCCCCGTAAACGTGCCGTTGCCGCCAATCACCACGAGTCCGTCAATTCCGGCTTCAACCAGGTTGACGTGGGCGCGTTTCCGCCCTTCGGTATCGTGAAAATCCTGGCAGCGTGCGGACTTCAGGATGGTGCCTCCACGGCCCAGAATTTTGGCAACCGAACGAACATGCAAGCGCTTGAAGTCCCCGTCAATCAAGCCTTGATAGCCTTGAAAGACCCCCACCACCTCCATGTCGTGGAAGACCGCGGTACGCACTACCGCACGGATCGCGGCATTCATGCCCGGGGCGTCACCTCCAGAGGTGAGAACTGCAATTTTTTTCATCAGGTGTGTGCTCGTCGCAAAACTGGCCTTTCGTTGAAGGCGCACAAATTTGCGGCAAACTCGGCGCAATTCCGAACGTCGTGGAGAAGTTTTGGCACAAAGCCACCGGATAAGTGTACTTTCGACACCAAGCCTGTATCTTGCCGGCCCTACTCACCTTGTTAACCCAGGTATTCATGGACGTCAGTGTCGATTGCGCCCTTTTTGGATTTGACGGCGAAGCGCTGAAGTTGCTTTTGATTCGGCAACGCACCTCTCCCGAGGGTCCGCTTTCCGAAGACGAGCTTCAGCTGGCTTTGCCAGGAGATTTCGTGCACGAACACGAATCGCTGGACGACGCGGCCTCGCGCGTGTTGAACGAATTGACGGGACTCAACAACGTCTACCTGAAGCAGTTTCATGCCTTCGGAGATCCCGACCGCGTCAAGGGACTTAAAGATCAACATTGGCTTCGCACGTTTCGCGAGCATCCTGAAAATCGCGTGATGACCGTCGCGTACTTCGGGTTGGTGTCCCTCCACGACCACGTCCCGCAGGCTTCTTCCTTTGCCGGAGAGGCCGATTGGGTCGACGTCGGCGCCATCCCTGGGCTGGCGTTTGACCACGATGACATCGCAGATTTGGCCCTCGCGAACCTGCGCGAGCAACTCGAATCCAAGCACATCGGATTTGAAATGCTTCCCAAGAAATTCACCTTGCGACAACTTCAAGCTTTGCACGAGATTGTACTAGATAAAAAGCTGGATAAGCGCAACTTCCGAAAGAACGTCAAGCGTATGGACCACGTTGTTGCGCTTGACGAAAAGGAAGAAGGCGTGTTGCACAAGCCCGCTCAGTTGTTCACGTTTGACGCCAACCTCACCCACGACTCATGACCCTTCGCCTCCTCTCCCGCATTTGGACTTTCGCCACACTCGCCTTCCTGTTTGCACCTGCCATGTGGGGCCAAATTGTTTGGACCGACCCGCCGTTCCCCACTCAGAACGATCAAGTCACGCTTTACTACGACGTCGCCGAGGGAAACGCGGCATTGATTGACGAAGAACCGCCTTGTCCGCCTTGTCCGTTTGTGTACGCCCACACTGGCGTCATCACGTCGGAAAGCACGTCGCCTTCAGACTGGCAATACGTTCACAACCCGTGGCCCAACGGAAACAACGGCAGCCAAGCCAACAACGGCAACGCGCTTTTGCCGGTCGAAGGCACGGTGCACAGCTTCGATTTTGGCGGATTGACCCTGGCGGAGTATTACGGTGTGCCTGACGGCGTCACGATCGAACAACTGGCCTTTGTGTTTCGAAATGCCGACGGAAGTTTGGTCGGAAAAACCGCCGACGAAAGCGACATCTTCTACGACATCTCCGACGGGTCGTTTGAAGTCATTTTCACTAGCCCTGCGGGAGTTTCGAGTGTGGAACCTCTCGCGTCAACGCTGACCGTCGTGGCCCAAGCGACGCAGGAATGCGACTTGTCGTTGAGCGTGAACGGCGAGGTCGTAGCCACCGGAACGGGCTCCTCGTTGACCCACGACCTCAACCTCGACGTGGCAGGCGATTACGCGCTGCAGGTTTCCGCAGAAGTGGACGGTTTGTCGTCATTTGACCAAGCCAACGTGGCGGTTCTCCCGGAATCGGCCCCTGTGCTCGCGCCTCCTCCTGGCACGGTGGACGGCATCAATCACCTGAACGACTCGACGGTTCTGCTGCAATGGACCGCGCCTTATAAGGACTTCGTGTTCGTCGTCGGAGACTTCAACGGCTGGTCCATTTCGGGTGCCTCCATGATGTACGACTCGGGCGACGGCCAAACCTATTGGCTGGAAATCGGCGGCTTGACGCCTGGAACCCCGTACCGTTATCAGTACCACATTCTCCCGGACGACGCACGGTACGCGGATGCCTACGCGGAAGTCATCCTGGACCAGTGGAACGACCCGTGGATTCCAGAAAGCACCTACCCTAACCTGCTTCCCTACCCGGCCGAGCACACGTCCGGACCGGTGTCCGTTTTGACCCCTGGAGAACCGGAATACGCGTGGACGGACGGCGCGTACGTGCGGCCCAATCAAGAGAATTTGCTGATTTACGAAATCTTGGTGCGCGACTTCACGGACGACCGCACGTTCAAGGCCATCGAAGATACCCTCGACTACTTGGACAACCTGGGCGTGCAGGCCATTGAACTTATGCCCGTCAACGAATTCAACGGCAACGACAGCTGGGGCTACAACCCCACCTTCTACTTTGCCGTGGACAAGGCTTATGGCACCAAGGAAGACCTCAAGTCCCTGGTCAACGCCTGCCACGAACGTGGCATCGCCGTCATCCTCGACGTCGTTTACAACCACGCCGACCAACCCAACCCCTTCATCACCATGTACTGGGAAGATTGGACGGTGCTGCCTTCCAACCCGTGGTTCAATGTCCAAGCGCCCCACGACCTCACGTTTTTCTACGACTGGAACCACGCGAGTTCGCTGACGCGCCAGTTCGTGAAACAAAACCTCGACCACTGGCTTGAGAACTACCACGTGGACGGGTTTCGCTGGGACTTCACGCAAGGCATCCTCCAACAACAAGGCGTCAACGGCGGATACAGCGCCCAACGGATTGCTTGGTTGAAGGAGTACGGCGACCACGTTTGGGCGGACGACCCCACGGCGTACATGATTTTGGAGCATTGGTGCGATTACAACGAGGAATTGGAGTTGGCCAACTACAACGGCCAAAACGGCGACGCGGCCGGCTTCATGCTCTGGACCAACGCCACACATGGCTACCAGGAGGCAAGCATGGGCTACAGCAGCAACGACCTGACCTGGGCGAATTTCCAGAGCCACAACTTCCAAGACCGCCACGCGGTCGCCTACGCGGAAAGCCACGACGAAGAGCGATTGATGTACAAGAACTTGCAGTTTGGCAACAGCAACGGCGACTACGACGCCAGCGATCTCGTCACCGCCCTTCGGCGCCAGCAGCTGACCATGGGCTTCAACGTGTTGATGCCGGGGCCGCGTTTGATTTGGCAATTCGAAGAGCTCGGGTACGACTACAGCATCAACACATGCAGCGACGGAGTGACCGTGGACCCCAACTGCCGCATTGAAGCGAAGCCCGTGCGGTGGGATTACTACAACAATCCTGAACGGCGTCACCTCTATGACGTCAGTGCCGCCCTCGGACGTTTGAAACGCGACTTCCCCGCCTTCGGCCCCGGCGCATCGTGGTTCTCCCTCGACGTCGATCAAGGCTTCGGCAAGCGCATGATGTTCGAGCATGCCCAAGGCGACGCCATTGTCGTCGGCAACTACCGCACATCCGGCATCGACATGGTCCCCGGATTCACGCACACAGGCACGTGGTACGACTTCCTCTCCGGCGAAGCTTTGGACGTCAACGACCTCGAAACCTCCATGCCCTTCACCCCGGGTGAATTCCACGTCTACACCGACGTGCCGCTTGAGGTGCCGGTGTTGACTGAAATTGACGTGGACCAAGACGGGCAATTGGCTTCGGAAGGCGATTGCAACGACAACGACGCGTCCATCTACACGGGCGCTGTCGACGTGGCCAACGACGGCATCGACCAAGATTGTGACGGCCTTGATGCCACCGTCGGAGTACCTGAACCACACGCCACATGGTCGGTTTTTCCCAACCCAACCACGTCGGGGATTGTCCTTCAGCACAGCGCATCGCATCGCCTAAGCAATCTGACCCTAACCGACCTGCTCGGACGACCTGTGACTTCAGTCGCATTCACCCCTCAACCTGCGGGATGGCATGTGGACCTGACGCACCTCGCCGGAGGCATGTACCGGTTGACGTGGCTCGAGGAAGGCGAAACGTTTTCAACACCTGTGCACAAAATCTCACGTTAAGCGCGCCCCCTTGGTGTACTTTTAACACCATCGAATAGGACCTCGAATTTCACCCACGAGCAAACCACCTGATGACTCGATTCACACACCTCGTTTTCTTCGCCCTGTCCCTTGCGGGGGGATCCTTGGCAGCTTGGAGCCAAGGCACCCTTCAAGGACGGGTTACAGACGATCAAGGCAACGCCCTCCCATCCTCGACCGTGATGGCCGAAAACGGCAAAGGGGCTTTCACCGACCTCGACGGCAACTACACCTTGTTGCTCGCCCCAGGAGACCACGACATCACCTTCTCTTTCATCGGCCACCTCAACCAAACCAAGTCGGTGACCTTGAAACAGGGCGAAACCAAAACCCTCAACGTCCGTCTGCGCGAGGACGCTGTTCTCTTGAATGAATCCGTGGTTGTCGGATACGGTGTACAACGGAAAAAGGAAGTCACGGGATCGATTGCGACCATCGACTCCAAGGAAATCACCGCCGTCCAGACCCCGTCGTTCGAAGCTGCCCTGCAAGGCCAGGCCGCGGGAGTCCAAGTGACCCAAGGGTCCGGCATGGCGGGCAGCGGGTCGATCGTGCGCATTCGTGGACTGAGCTCCATTTCCGCGGGAGGTGACCCGCTCTATGTCGTCGACGGCATCCCCATCACCCAAGACTACTTCGCGGGCGGCAACAGCGGCGCCATGAACCGAAACCCCCTCGCCAGCCTCAACCCCAACGACATCAAAGACATCCAAGTCTTGAAAGACGCGGCTGCAACCGGCATCTACGGCTCCCGAGGTGCCAACGGGGTCATTTTGATCACCACGAAACGAGGGGTCAAGAACGGCATTCAGGTCAGCTACGGGTCGTCCTACGGATACGGCGAGTCCACTGCGACACCCAACATGATGACGACGGAAGAATACCTCACCATCCGTCAGGAAGCGTGGGAAAACGACGGCGGAACGGGCTATGTTTGGCTCCCCTACCTCAGCACTCCTTCGTCGAGCACTGAAGCGCGAAAAGCGGCCTACGAGCAAGCTTTGGAGACCAACACCGATTGGTTTGACCTGTTCACGCGACGGGCCCAAAAAACGCAGCAGAACATCGGCTTGCGCAGCGGGGGCGAAACGTGGTCCATGTACAACGGGGTGAGCTACGACAAAAACGAGAGCTACGCCATTGGCAACAGCTACACGCGGACGAGTGCGCGCACGAACTTCGACTGGACACCTAGCGACAAATTCAAAGTGTTGCTTTCCGGAAGCACCTCGGAAGGCGAAAACCAACGGGTCCGCGGCGGCTGGTCTGGCGGCATTGGCACGTCGATGTCAACGGCCCTTCCTTACATGGCCCCGTTCGTGGTGGATTCCACCTTTGACGAGAACGGCAACTTGACCAGCACCGAGCGCAACTACGAACTCAACCGTTGGTACAATCCCCTCGCCTACCAGGACCTGATCCAATGGCGCGAAACGGAACGACGTCAAATTGCGACAGGCCAAATCATCGTCTCGCCACACAGCAAATTGGACATCGTACTCAACGGTGGGTACGACAACAGCAAGCTTGAAAACGATTCCTACGAGAACTCCGCACTCGACCGCACCAACGGCTTCGCCTACGGCAATTGGAGCGAATACAATTCCCGCAACTACAACGTCGGCGCCAACGCCACCCTGCGCATTCTCGAAGACGATTCTACGAGTCTCTCCGTCATGGTTGGAGCAGAAGCCCAAAAGTTCGAGAGCGACGGTTTTGGGTTCAACCTTCGAGATTCCGACGGACCAGCCTACGCGAGTGAAGCGCTTCGGGACAGCTTGTTTGGATTGCACGACAGCTTGTACGATGCGGTGTCTACCGTCACCAACGCCTATCCAATTCAGTACCGTACGGATGGATTCGCTTCCACATTCGCGCGGTTGAATTACAACCTGAATGACCGGTACTTCTTCCAGGCGACGGCCCGCGTCGACGGCTCGTCTCGTTTTGGGGAGAACAACCGCTTTGGCTTCTTCCCTTCCGCTTCTGTGGGTTGGGTGGCCAGCGATGAAGAGTGGTTCAGCTCGGAGATCCTGAGCTTCTTGAAGGTCCGAACTTCTTGGGGCCGGACGGGCAACGCCAACATCGACGGGTTCAGCCGATTCGCGCTCTACGTGGACCAAAGCCAAGGCGCGACGTACGCCGGCGACACCATCGTGTTCCCCACACAACCGGGCAACCCCGACCTGCGTTGGGAGACGGTGCGCACCCTCGATGCTTCGGTGGAAATGGGGCTTTGGAAAGACCGCGTCGCGGTTGAACTCGGGCTGTACGACAAGCTCGCAAGCGACGTCTTGATGAACGTAGAACTTCCCTCTCACACAGGCTTCAACAACCGATCCGTCAACGCCGGAGAAGTCTTGAATCGCGGCGTGGAGTTGGGCATCACCTCAAACAACCTCCCTGCAAGTTCAGAATTGCAGTGGAAAACCGTTTTGAACTACGCCTACAACTACAACGAACTGGTCAGCACGGGGGCCTTTACCGAAGACGCCATCTCCGGCGGAACCAACGACAGTCGTGCTGTGACGGGGGCGCCATTGACCACCTACTTCTTGGTCCCCTTCAGCCATGTGGATCCGGAATCTGGGCTCCCTGTTTACATCGACATCAACGGCAACGAAACCTTTGAATACAACCTCGAAGACAGACAGGCGGTTGGTGACGGACTTCCCGACCACGTTGGGGGGTTGCGCAATGAATTTTCCTACCGGAACTGGACGTTCAGCAGCCAATTCACGGCCGCTTTTGGCGCCAAAATTTGGGACAGCTCCGCCAAGCGCCAACTCGGCGTGGTCACCGACTGGAACATGCGCACCGACTTGTTCGACCGCTGGCGTCAACCGGGGGACGTCGCTTCATTCCCACGCTTGACCTTGGACGAAACGACGTACGGATTGCCCGCGGGATTCCCTTGGTGGAACACGAGCCTGTTCATGTACGACGCAAGCTACGTGCGCCTTCGCAATGCTTCGGTGTCCTACCGCGTGCCCATGAGCAAAGGAAACGTGACGTTGCGCCTGAGTGGCAACAACCTGTTCGTGCTGACCAACTTTATCGGGTTGGACCCTGAACTCACGCGCGACTTCGAAAATCGCCAAGACCGCAACTTCTCCGGCGGCGCCAACTACCTCACTGCTCCTCAAGAGCGCTCTGTCATTTTCGCCATCAACGCCAACTTCTAAGCGCCATGAAGAATTCAACATTCCTTTTCACGGCCCTGCTTGCCGCATCACTCGCCCTTGCGGGTTGCCGCTGGCTGGAAGTCAATCCAGACCAGTACATCTTGGCGGAAGACGCCCTCGAGACGCCTGAGGACCTGCAAGCACTTCTCGTCTCGTGTTACGACGTGCTCGCCAACTTGTACGACGGAGACGTCCAGCTCATGAACGAGCTTCGCGGCGACAACACCAACGAACCGCTTGCCAACAACGACCTCAAGGCCATCTACAACCGCGAAACCATCCGATGGACCTCGTACGTGGGCGGCATCAACCGCGACTTCTTCTACCCCGTCCTCCGCGTCAACAGCCTGTTCGACAGTTTTGATTTGATCGAGGGACTTTCTGAGGAAGACCAAAAACGCATGGAGGCGGAAGGCAAATTCATCCGCGCATTCTGCTTCTGGGGGGCCGTCAAGATGTTCGCTCAGCCCTACGGCTACACGGCCGACAACAGCCACCCAGGCATCCCCCTCCCCACCTACTTGCGCGACGCACCGTTCCCTCGGGCTACTGTCGCTGAGGCTTACGACCAGATCGAAGCCGACCTGAATGACGCCGTTGCCAACCTGCCTGAAGAGAATGGAATCTACGCCACCAAAGACGCCGCCAGAGCCCTCCTTGCTCAAGTGCACTTTCTGAAAATGGAATTCTCAGAGGCGGCCGTTCTTGCCAGTGAAGTGATCCAAAGCGGACAGTACAGCCTCGAGCAACCGGAAACGGACAGCGCGTTTGTCCGGTTGCGACTGCCCATTGGAACGACCAGTTCGGAATCCGTTTTTGCGGTTTACAGCACCTTGACCACCAACGACAACCGCACGGATCAATTTGTCCAGTGGTGGCAACCAACCGCCAATCCGGAAGTCACCCTGACTACGGAGTATTGGGACTGGTTTCAGCAAATCGCAACGGGGGGTTCGGAAGACAAGCGTGCCTTGTGGTTGGATTACCTGCCTACGGAGGGCAAAACGCTGCTCACCCGCTTCACGGACCACAGTTTCTTCAACGTTCCTCTCATCCACCTCACGCAGCTGATGCTCATTCGGGCGGAGTGTTACGGTGAAACCGAGACGAATTTGGACCAAGCCATCGCCGACATCAACGCCGTTCGCCAACGCGCGGGAATCACCTCCGGCGTGTACCTCCTGGACAGCTCGGCTTCCGCAAGCGACGTCGTCACGGCAGCACGGAACGAATACCGCAAAGAGACCTTGGGCATGGGCCTGTGGGTCGAACAACTTCAGCGGCGCGGGGCCATGGGCGAAGACATCACGATTCGCAACGCTCCGTGGGATTGTCCCGGAATGGCCTTGCAGTTTTCTGCCTCGGAGGGCAACGTGGCCGGATTTGAGTTCAACGAAGTCGGCGGATGCAATTGACCCAACCCTTGGAACGCATGAACACAAAATTCAACTTTTTCTTCGCCGCAACGGCCGTGGTTTTGGCCGGAGTTTGGACCGGCTGTAAACCCGAATTGCAAGGCGAACTTGGAGAACCATTCAACAAAGTGGAAGGCATGATTGGGGTTTGGCAAATGGCCTCCTTCTCCCAAACGGACTTGCAAAGCCCCTTGAAGGAGGTGCGGGACTTGAGTGAACTCTACATCGACGGCATCGTCACGCCTCTCCAAATCACGCTGAACGAAGACCGCTCGTACAACGTGTCCATTGAAAAGGGCCGCAACTACTTTGGCGAGCAAGGCACTTGGGGGCTGGACGACGAAGAGCACCCCACGTACTTGATCTTGGCGACATCGGACCTCGACGGGAACCCGAGTGACACGCTTCAATACAACCTCGGTGCGGTGGTTCGTCCACACGACAATTTGCTTGACATCGTGTACGACCGTCCCTGCGACGGGGATCCGGTGCTGGCGTACACCTTCAGCTTTAACCGACAGTGATGCCATCCATGAACACCTTCACCACCCTGCTGAAACGTCTCGGTCTTGTGGCCGGTTCCTTGGCCATGCTTCAATCCGTTGCCGTGGGGCAAGCGGTGACCTTGACACCGAGCCCTACGGGACTTCACGAAGAAGTCACGCTGACGTTTGACATTTCGCAAAGCGAGTCCTTTGGCCTCAAAACCATCCTCGAAGCGAACCCCGACCTGCCCGTCTACATTTGGACGTGGACGCCCAGCGACCCCGTAGGGACGAATGGCTCTTGGAACAACAGCAACGACGAACTGCAATTGGTTCACCAAGGCGGCTTGACCTACACCTTGACGTTCGTTCCTTCCCAATTCTACACGGACGCAAGCGGGTTGTACAGCCAAGGCATTTCGTGTTTGGCGAAGCTGAAAGACGGTGCTCCATACCCCGGACTGGAGGACTTCGGAGAGGCCAAGACGGAAGACTTCAACGTGGGCGTCCTTCCCAAGCTCTGCGAAGAGAAAATGTGCGTGTTCCCTGAAACGAGGCGGGCGGATGATTTTGTGAGCATGACGTACAACAACAACCTGGACGTCGACCTCACCGACCTTGAAAACGACGAGGTTTACTTGCAAGTCAAGGCTCGCGGAACGGACGGCCAATATTACGCCTTGGCGGCAGACGCCGACGTGACGAACACGCCCGAGCTCCGAATGACTCCGGTGCCCGACAAACCTGGCTTTTACCGACTCGTGATCTTGCCTGAGGAATTTTTTGAAGGCATTGTGCCTGAGGGTCTTGGCATCCTGTCCCTGATTTGCTACCCCTTGAAACCGGGCTTCACGTATTCGCCTGACACCACTCCGTGGGACGGCATCTACTACGAAACCCTTGTTCCCCTTTTGGATTGCGAATAAGCTCATGAAGACGTTGATTTTTTTCGCAAAGGCTGTGACTGTCGTCGCGGCCTTTGCCGTTCTCGGATGCCAATCTCCCAAGCCGAAGGCCGCCACAAAAAAAGCCTCGTGGGGTACGTTGATGCCGGTGCAAGCAGGCGCACTCAACACCGCCGTGCCTGTGGGAGACTTCCTCGAACCTGGCGAATCCGCAGACCTCGTGGTTTACGCCGCAGCTCCCGGGCAAGCGGACACCTTGGAAGTGATTGACGGGCAGGTTGTCCTGCCTTTGGCACCTCCAAGCGGAATCGGGTTGCTGAGCTTGACGGTCGAAGATGCGGTTCGTGTTGTGCCGGTGTTGTCCAAAGGCGAGCAAACCCATTCGTTCACGTGGGATGCCAACACTTCGTTCCGAGCCTCCGGCACAGTTGAATTTGTGGGTGACCTGACGGGATGGACACCTGTGGCAGCAAAGCCGGTGGACGGAAAGCCTGGGGTTTTTGCGCACGACGCCGTGCTTCGACCAGGAAATCACCCCTACCAATGGGTGGTGGACGGCGAGTGGATTCTCGACCCCACCAACCCCAACTCCATCTCCAACGGCATGGGCGGCAGAAATTCCGTGGTTGCCGTGAAATCCCCGCAGCCGCCGAGCCTGGAAGTCAACACCAACGGCGAAAAGCTCTTCTTCACGACCGACGGGCCTTCCGATCTGCTCATCACGGCAGACAACATTTTGGTGCATCACGGATCGCACGACCAGGCGGTCACCCTGCCCGCCGTGCTGAAGGGATTTGGCGAGGGACGCCATCACGTTCGGGCTTGGGCCGCCCGAGACGGCGGGATTTCGCAAGACGTGCTGATCCCCATGGAGGGCGACCGGCCTGTGCTCGACGTGGCTGACCTGAACCGGTCCGACTGGCACAGCGCCACGATGTACTTTTTGATGGTCGACCGTTTCGTCAACGGAAACCCCGACAACGACGAACCGGTCGACGACCCCCGCATTTTGCCGCAAGCCAACCACTTCGGGGGCGACTTGGATGGTGTGGTGGACGTGGTGGAGAGCGGGTATTTCCGCGATTTGGGCATGAACACGGTCTGGATCTCCCCCATCACGGCGAACGCCGAAGGAGCTTGGGGCTATTGGCAGGACAGCGCGCGTACCGACGTCACGAGCCGATTCAGTGGCTACCACGGGTATTGGCCCGTGAGTTGCACCGAGGTGGACCGGAGGCTTGGCTCACGCGAGTCCCTCACGCAACTCACCGACCGAGCCCATGCCGCCGACATGAACGTCGTGCTGGATTACGTCGCCAACCACGTGCATGAAGATCACCCCCTGATGGAGGTGCATCCCGATTGGACGACGGACCTGTACTTGCCGGACGGAAGCCTGAACACCGAGCGGTGGGACGACCACCGGCTGACGACGTGGTTCGACACGTTCATGCCGACGCTGGATTTGGAGCGGCCCGAGGTCGCGGAAGCCATGTCGGACAGCGCGACGTGGTGGGCGTACCACAGTGGAATCGACGGTTTCCGGCACGACGCGACGAAGCACATCAGCGAGGTGTTTTGGCGGAAGTTGACCGCCAAACTCAAAGCCGCGCACGCCGAAACGGGCACGCGCTTGTTCCAAATCGGCGAAACCTACGGGAGCCCCGACCTCATTGGAAGCTACCTGTCGAGCGGCATGCTTGACGCGCAATTTGATTTCAACCTCTACGACAAGGCCGTGGGTGCCATCGCCTTTGAAGACGGCTCGTGGGAAGACGTGATTGCGACCAACCGGGAGAGTTTGGCCGCGTACGGCGCACATCACTTGATGGGGAACATCACCGGCAACCAAGACCGACCTCGGTTTACGTCCCTCGCGGACGGCACGCTCGACACCGACGAGGACATGAAGTTCCAAGGCTGGACACGCGACATCCAGCACGGCGGGGATGATGGCTATGCGAAAATGCGCTTGCTCATGTCGTACCTCATGAGCGTCCCAGGCATTCCTTGCGTGTACTACGGCGACGAAATCGCAGACGTGGGCGGAAACGACCCGGACAACCGCCGCATGATGCGGTTCGCAGATTTGAATGCGGAAGAACACGCCACGCGCGATTGGACCGCCACCTGGGCGAACTTGCGTCGGAGCCGCATGAGCATGCTTTACGGAACCACGGAATTCGAATTGGTCTCGAAGGACTTGCTCCGGATTCGCCGGTCCTACCTTGGCGAATCCACCGACCTGTACCTGAACCGCGGCGCGTCGCCCGCGGCCTTGCCCGACGGCGCCATGCAACCTGCGCGCATGCTGGCGGGTTTGTTGACCGAAGGCGGGCAAGTGCCCGCTTGGGGTGCCGTCGCTTTTGACGCCTCACGCTGAACCCTGAACGAATGAAAACCCAGCTCACCTCCCTCCTTTTGGCCTTGGGCCTTGGCGCCTCCGCTTGGGGCCAAACCACGTGGAACCTCGAACAAACCGTGCTGACGGAATACGACCTCGTCTCTGGGGTCAACATCCCCTGGGAATTGTTGTGGGGACCGGACGACATGCTCTGGTGCACCACCCGACACGGGGACGTCTTGCACATCGACCCCATTACCGGGGCCTACGAAACGGTGCTGGAACTGGACGTGTTTGGCGGCAGCGGGGAACCGGGGTTGCTGGGCATGGCCTTGCACCCGGAGTGGAACACCACGCCGAAAGTGTTTTTGGCCTACACCACAGGCACAGGGTGGAGCAACGCGGCGGAAAACCTGAGCGTGTTTGATTGGAACGGGACCAGCTTGGTCAACGAACAGGTGTTGCACACCGTCGACGCCGGAGGCATCCACAACGGAAGCCGCTTGCTCGTCCTTCCGGACCACACCTTGCTCATGACCACCGGCGACACCGGCGACGGCGGGACCAGCTCGCAGAACGACAACAGCGACAACGGCAAAGTGCTTCGCTTCAACCTTGACGGAACGGTTCCCGCCGACAACCCCGATCCCACGAGCTACGTGTTCAGCAAAGGACACCGCAACAGCCAGGGCTTGTGCCTTGGGCCCAACGGACTGATCTACAGCTCGGAACACGGCCAAAGCAACTGGGACGAATTCAACGTCATCGAACCGGGTCGCAACTACGGCTGGCCCAACGTCGAAGGCGAATGCAACACGGCAAGCGAGCAGACTTTCTGCGACGCCAACGACGTTGCCGAGCCCTTGAAAACGTGGTCTCCCTGCGTCGCCGTCAACGGCATTGAGTACTACAACCACCCGGCGATTCCTGAATGGCAAGGGTCCGTGCTTATGGCTGTTTTGGGCGGGTTGTCTGGCCAATACGAGCGACTGAGCGTCTTGCACATGAGCGAAGACGGCTTGACCGTGGAAAGCGAAGATCAGCTCTTTGCGTCGTTCAACCAACGCATCCGAGACGTGGCCGTAAACCCGTACACCGGAGCGATCTACCTCGCCTTCAACGGCCCCTCGTACCCCGGATCTGGCCCCAACCTCATCAAAGAATTTCGCCCCACAGGCACCAACAACGTGCCCAGTGTGAACGACCGCGGAGTGGAAGTTTTCCCCAACCCGGCGACGGAGTTTCTCTCGTTGCGCGTGGGCGAAACGTGGTCTGGACTGGCGTTTGACGTTTGGGACGTCGCCGGAGCCAAAATTGCAGAGGGAACCTTGGAGGACAACCTCCGCTTGCCTCTTGCAGGTTGGACGGCAGGCACCTATATCTTGACAGCCACAGGCGCAGGCGGCAGCACGCTGTCCCGCGTCGTGTTGGTTGAATGAGATTGCCAAACCCATGATTCGAACTTGCTTTGCTGCCGCGTTGCCCATGTTGTTCGCGGCCCTGATTGGTGCGCCCTTGCACACCCAAGCGTCTACCCTTCCCGACTCGCTGATGTGGAACTGGGTTTCCTTGGATTCCGCAGCCATTGCCACCTTCAGCCCGCTCTTGGCCCCAGAACAAATCGCCGCCACGCGATGGACAGCCGATTCCTTGCTCGGCAACGGGTACGGAAGCGCGGATGTCAGCAACGCGCTGAACGCCCTGCCCGGAGTCCAAATGGACACTCGAGGGATGGGCGGAAGTCGTCGATTGAATGTGCGGGGATCGGCAATTCGCAGCCCGTTTGGCGTGCGCAACACGATGCTGTACGTGCGGGGGTTCTTGCTCACCGAAGCCGACGGGACCAGCCCTTTGGAATGGCTCGAACCAGCTTGGTCGGGAGGCATGGAGCTCGTCTCAGGGGCTGCGGCCACCACGTTTGGCGGTGCCTACGGAGGGGCCTTGTTGGTGCACGGAACAGCCACTCCCCAAGTGGCCCGTATCCAGTCGGTGCTGGGAAGCACGGGGAACGGCGGAATTCAGGCGCGACTCAACGCCACTGCAAGTCTCCAAGGCTGGAACGTGCGCATGTCGAGGACGTCCAACAGCGGCTACCGGGACCAAGAATGGAACCGCCGTTGGCATGTGGAAGTCGACCGCGCCTACGGCACCAAAAAAGCAAAACATTACGACTGGCTCGCGTTTCAAACCGGCGCTTGGGGGCTTCCGGGGTCCCTTGACAGCACCGCCGCCCCCACCGAAGCTCCGGGGCTCGCCTACGACGCTCAGGTCCAACGCCGGCGTGCCTTGTGGGGCCACCACCTGCACGTGCCGAACCTCAGCGCCAACCAACATCGGAGCAGTTTGGATGTTTGGACCCTCTTGCGGTGGACGGACAAGGTCAACCCGTACGGCACCTCCGAATTCTACAACGGCTACAAGGAAGAGTCGGGAACCGGAGCCAGCTTGAGGGTGCGTCAGCGGTTTGCCAAATGGGCGTTCGCCAACATGGATTTCCAGGCGGAATGGACGTTGTTGGCCGTGCACGACCGCGGGTCGTACGGGGAATGGAACAACGCTCTTGAAGGCGTCAACGGGACGCTGAATTACGACTTGGAACTGCGTCAGTCCCGTGCACATTGGGCCCCGGCCCTTTCGTGGGCGTGGAAGAACGGCGCGCGACTCGAGACGTCCGTGGCCATGTCGCAGCGCACGCGCATGGCCCAAGGCACGGCCTCCGACACGGCCTACTCGGCGCCGTTCAACGCCACGCAACTCCTCCCCCGCGTCGGCTGGTCGCAACCTTTGGGCGAGGACGTGACCGCCTTTGTTCAGGTCAGTTCTGGATTCAGCGACCCCACCAACTTCGAATCCTTGTCCACGGACGGCAACGGAACCTTGGTTGCCAACCTGAACGCCGAGCGGGCGTGGACGTTTGAAGGCGGCGCCCGCCACACGGCCGGCGAGCTCGTGCTGTACCACCAACGCATTCAAGGAGCGTTGGTTCAAACTGTCACAGAAAACGGCGCGGTGACCTTCGTGAACGCAGATTCTGCGGTTGTCTTGAGCGGTGTGGAGTGGGCTTCAGGCCAAACCTGGGGGCGCCACCGTTTTGACTGGTCCGGCGCCGCGCAATTCCACCGCTGGAGCGAAGGAAACCTCCCCGGCTCCGCCAAGTGGTTGACCAGCGTGCAGCACAGGTGGCGCCTTTGGGACCGGAGCCACGACTTCGCCATCGCAACGTGGCTCAGAGCAGTGGGCCCCACGCCACTCAACAACGAAGGGACGGACATCCATCCGTCCTACGCCACGATCAACATGAATCTCGACTGGACTCCACCTTCCAAGAGGGTTGTCGTCTCCGCCGGAGTCAGAAACCTCACCAACACGTCCTACTCCGGCTGGAACCAGCTGAACGCCTTTGGAGGGCGTTACTACAATCCCGCGCCGCCGAGGACGGTGTACGTGTCGGCGGTTTGGGATCTCCATTGAGGCTCATTCCAACACCACCACTTGGACGCGTCGGTTGACGGCGCGGCCCTCTTCGGTTTCGTTGTCGGCGATTGGTTCCAGTGGGCCCTTCCCCTCGACTTGAATTCGAGAAACGGCCACGTCACGCTGCACCAAAAACGCCTGCACCGCCTTGGCTCGGTCCTCGCTCAAGGCCATGTTGAACGGCACCGAACCCACGTTGTCCGTGTGGCCCACCACCCGAATGTTCACGTCGGGATTTTCACTCATCCACTGCGCCAAGCGCTCGCATCCTGCTTGGTAAGAACTGCTCAGCGAGGCCAGCCCGCTTTCAAATTGGATGGCGTCGAGCGTGAACGTGGACCCCACCTCGATGGGGTCGAGGTCGATGTGCACGAAAGGACTGCGGTTGAGGTCGGTGCCGCCGGTTTGGTTGTACATCGTCATCCCAAACATGTGCCCGTCCGCACTTGCCTCGAAACTGTACGACCCGAGGCCCGGAAGCGGCATCACAAACCCCTCGCTGCTGCGCGAGGCCGTCTTGCCTATGACCTGGCCGGTTTCCAGGTCAATCAAGGTGACTTCCGCTTGGAGCGCCTCTCCTGTTTGGGAATCTCTCACCACACCTTGAAGCATGGCCACCTCAATGGGTTTGGCATCTTCGGGAAGCTCCACTTGCCAAAAATCCAGGTTCCCCGACTCTCGCGTGGTGGCAAACAACGCTACGCCTCCGCGAGGCATGACCATCAGGCTGTTGTCCTTGCCTGCGCTGTTGACACCGGGCCCGAGGTTTTGAGGCTCGCCCCACGTCCCGTCCTTTTGGAGCTTGGAAACAAACACGTCCAGCTTTCCGAAACCCGGATGGCCGTCGCTGCTGAAATACAGGGTCTTGCCGTCCGGGTGCAGAAACGGGCTTTCTTCCGTGCGCTCGGTGTTCACGGAACCGGGCAATTTTCGTGGGGTTGACCAACCGCCGTTGTCCAGCCTGTGGCACACCACCAAATCCGAAGGCTCCAAGTGGCCTTTGACCGACTTGGCAAACACCAACGTGTTGCCGTCGGCACTCAGCGCCGGTTGGCTTTCCCACCCCTTGGAATTGGGGGCGCCCAAATTTTGGCCCATCGACCAGGTGCGAGACGCTTCGTCCCAAACCGACTCGAACAAATCGCACGACCCCTTGCCCCTTCTCGGGCCGTACCCGTCGCGGGGCGTTTCGCATGCCGTGAAAATCATGGTTCGGCCGTCCCCGCTCAACGTTGGGGCACCTTCGTTCATGGGGGTGTTGACGCCAGGCAACGGAACGGGAGGAGACCACGTGCCGTCGTCCCGAATGAACGACTCGAAGAAATCTTCGCCGCCCTGAACTCCCGGCACAGACGGCAGCGACCCGTTTTTGCCCGACCGCGTCAGCACCATGCGCATCCCCGTCAAATCGAGGGCGCCGTAATACTCCAAATCCGGGGTATTCAATTCGCCGAGCACCTCGTTCGCCTGGGCAAAATCCGCTCCTGACGCCGTCGTTTGTTGGGCGAAGTGGAGGCCGGCTTCAACCCATGCGCGTTTGTCTTCCATCTCTTGCGACATGCGCGAAAGTCCGAGAGCCTCGAGCTGAGCCAACGACGCCAGACCCTCGTCGTATTTGCCCAACTCCCATTGCACTTGAGCAAGCTCAATCCACCCGTGAGGAAAACGCTGGCCGTCCACGTTCAAGGCACGCGCCAACACCTCCTCGAGCTGGGGGTGGTCCACCTCCTGGTAGATTTGGGCCTTCAGAAACCAAGCCTCGGCAAAATCCGGACTCTTGTCCAAAGCCTTGTCCAAGTGCTCAACCGCCAAGTTGTAGGACAAAAACCGGTAGGCCTCCAACGCCTTCGCGTAGGCTTTTTCGGCCCCGCGGCTGGGTTTCCCGGACTGGGCCGTTGCGGAGCCCAAGACGAGCAACAGCAGCGCCAACGTCGCGAGAATGTGGTTCAAGGAAGTCGTCATGCGGTGAAATTTCCGGCATTTTGGGCGATTTTGCACTTCCCAAGGACAAAGACCCTGGCTCCTGTGAACATCTCCTTGCTTTCCGACACCCACGGTCACATTGACGATCGAATTCTGCGCCACGTGGAGGGCGCGGACGAGGTTTGGCACGCAGGCGACATCGGTTCCCTGAGTGTGACGGACGCCTTGTCTGAGGTTGCGCCTTGCCGTGCGGTTTACGGAAACATCGACAGCCAAGAAATTCGAGCCGTGTGGCCGGAGCACGCGCGATTTGAAGTGGGTGGTGCCCGTGTGTGGATGACCCACATCGGTGGGCGCCCTCCCCGCTACGCACGTGGAATCCTTCCTGAGCTGAAAACCTCCCGCCCCGACCTTTTCATTTGCGGACACAGCCACATTCTGCTCGTTCAGCGTTCAGATGCTTGGGGAGGTCTGCACTTGAACCCTGGAGCAGCAGGCAAATCCGGATTTCACAAGGTGAGCACGTTGCTGAAATTTGAACTTCACGAAGGCAACATCTCCAACCTTCGCGTGGTGGAATGGCTTCGGACCTCGGCAAAAGTGTGAAGAACTCCCGCATTTTTTAAGCGTGCAAGTCCATTTGGGGAGCATGAATCCCTATCTTTGAGGCGCAGGCGTCACCCGGACGCACTGAGGGGCTCTCCTCTCCCACATCACACGTATTAGGATGTTTGACATCATCGAATTGAACGGCAAGAAAGTTGCCGAATTGCGAGAAATCGCAGGAAAGCTCGGAATCGCCCGAGTGGATAAATTGAAGAAACAGGATCTGGTGTACAGCATCCTTGACGAGCAAGCAGCTCAGCCAAGCAAATCGAAGCCCGGACCTGCTTCGAAGGACGGAGACGAAAATCCTGCTTCTCGCCGAGGTCGAGGCCGCTCAAAGGCCGAGGATGCCGGTGACAACAGCGCATCGAATTCCGCCTCGCAGGGAGAAAAGCGCGCGTCCAACCGCCGCGGTCCCAAAGCAGAAGCGCAACCTTCCTCGGACAACGCTCCCGAGCAAGCTGAAAAAACGCAAGCGGAGAAAAACGTCGAAGGCAACGAGGCAAAGGAAAACGAGGGCGCGCGTCGTTCTGGTGAAAGCATGCGCGACCGGCGGGACCGCCGGCGGCGGGAAGGAGGTAGCGGCGAGGCGCCCGCCGATTCCAACAACCAGAAACAGGACCGAAACGACCGTCGAGACGGAGGCAACCGCAACGAAAACAACGACCGCCGCGTTCGAAACGACCGCAACGACCGCAACGACCGCAACGACCGGCAAAGTCGCAACGATCGAAACAACGATCGAAACAACGACCGGAACAACGACCGGAACAACCGCAACAACCGAACCCGACGAGACCCGTTCCTTTCCGAACCGGAAGAACACGGTTTCGATTTCGACGGCTTGGTCCAAACCGAGGGCGTTGTCGAAGTGCAACCCGAAGGCCACGCTTTCCTTCGATCCGCGGATTACAACTACCTGAACTCGCCAGACGACGTGTACGTTTCGGCACGTCAACTCAAGCAATACGGGCTTCAAACCGGAGACACCGTGGTCGCAGGCATTCGCCCCCCACGCGTTGGGGAGAAGTACTACCCCCTGATGGACGTCAAAAGCGTCAACGGACGCAGTCCCGAATGGATTCGAAACCGCGTGCCCTTCAAATTCTTGACGCCTTTGTTCCCCCAAGAGCGATTCAATTTGAGCACCGCGCGCGGCACAGTCAGCACCCGCCTCATGGACCTTTTCGCGCCCATTGGAAAAGGCCAACGTGGAATGATTGTCTCTCAGCCTAAAACGGGAAAAACGACCTTGCTCAAGGACGTCGCCAACGCCATCAGCCTCAACCATCCTGAGGTCTACCTCATCATCCTGCTCATCGACGAGCGTCCCGAGGAGGTCACGGACATGAAACGGAGCGTCAACGCAGAGGTCATTGCATCGACGTTCGACGAGCCGGCAGATCGCCACGTGCGCATCGCCAACCTGGTGTTGGAGAAATCCAAGCGAATGGTGGAATGCGGCCACGACGTTTGCATCCTTTTGGACTCCATTACCCGTCTGGCACGCGCGTACAACACCGTGTCACCGTCGTCCGGCAAAATCTTGTCTGGCGGTGTGGAAGCCAATGCCTTGCAAAAGCCCAAGCGCTTTTTCGGCGCGGCACGCAACATTGAAAACGGCGGCTCGCTTTCCATCATTGCCACAGCCTTGACTGAAACGGGCTCCAAGATGGACGAGGTCATTTTTGAAGAATTCAAAGGCACAGGCAACATGGAACTCCAGCTCGACCGCCGGATTTCAAACCGCCGCATCTACCCAGCCATCGACATTCTAGCGTCAGGGACCCGACGCGAAGATTTGCTCATGGACAAAGGAGATTTGCAACGGATTTGGATTCTGAGAAAGCACTTGGCGGACATGAACAGCGTCGAAGCCATGGAATTTGTCAAAGACCGCGTTGAAAGCTCCCGAAACAACGAGGAGTTCTTGGCTTCCATGAACGGATAACTCTGCATGCGCGTCGGACCTCTTGCTGGCACCTCCTTTCTGCTTATTGCTGGATACCTGGCCTTCAAGTGGTCGCTTGCAGGCCAAATCAACGAGGAGCGGTTGGTCGCGTTTGGAGGAATGTACCACTGGTCAGCTCTGACCATGCTTGCCGTGGGTTGGTCCGTGTGGCTTGTGCGAACGAGAGCGTGGACAGGAAGCTTTTGGGGAGATTTTAAAACGCTCGCCAAACCCTTGGTGGTGTACGCGCTTTTGGCGGCACTTTCAGTCTGGTCTTGGAACCACGTCTTTGCCGCAGAATCCACCGAATTAAGGAAAGCGCTCCGATTGGCTCAAATTGACTCGGTTACAGAAACAGAGGCGGCTTTTTCGGAATTCCTTGCACAGCAAGATTCCGAGAACATGCAACGCGTTTCCGACCGCATGACGTACCGGGAACAAGCCCGAGATCAAGTCGAGTGGATGCTCTCAGGTGGGGTCACCCTCGTGCTTTCAATGCTGACTTATTTGTTCGCTGCGGTTGTTTTGGCCTTGTGCGCTGTCTTCTTGCTGCATCACATTTGGGGACTGTCGACGTTGAGATAACGTAACTTGGACCACCAATGAAGCGATTCACCCTCCTGAACTCTGTCCTGACAGGATTCCTTCTGCTGACTGCCCTCAGTGCGCATGGGCAAGCCAGCGGCCGGAAGAATTTGCCCAATTTCGACAGCCGACCTTACCACTTTGGGTTCATTCTGTCGGGCAACCGAAGTGACTTCAATTTTGCCATTTCCGATCCTGACAGCCTGGACGCAAATTTCCGTGGCGTGTCCAACCTCCCCCAGGCAGGATTCAACTTGCATTTGATGGCGTCTTACACGCTTTCACGCCACCTTCGATTGAGGTTTGTGCCTGGCCTCAGCTTTCAAGATCGGGGATTGAATTACGTGTTTGCAGACCAAAACGACGTCGTACGTCGAACGGAGGCGGTCAATTTGGACATCCCGTTCTTGCTGAAATGGCGAACAGACCGAGTGAACAACCTTGCTGCCTACGCGCTGTTTGGCATCAAATATTCGCGGGACTTTCAATCCCAAGAAGACGTCAACCAGCAGCTCCAATCGGACAACATCCTTCGCTTGAAGTCGGGCAACCTCGCTGCCGACGTGGGTGCCGGCATCGACGTTTTTCTGCCGTTTTTCAAACTCGCCATACAAGTGAAGACGGAGCGGGGATTGCGAAACGTCTTGATTCCCGACGACAGCAACTACGCCAACCCGCTCGAATACCTCAAAACGCGGAGCTTCGTGCTCTCGTTCTGTTTCGAGGGGTAAGGCACCCAAATCATGGAAGACACCTACCGCACGTTGAAGGGCCCTTGCGAGGGCTTGTTCAAAGCGAAGGGGTCCAAACATTTTGGGTACGGGTTTCCCATCGCCTCGGAGGACGACGTCAAAACCCATCTTGAAGCCCTGAAGAAGCAACATCACGCCGCGAGGCACGTGGCGTATGCTTGGATGATCGGCTTCGACGGCACGGTGTACCGTTCGAGCGACGACGGGGAGCCCAGCAACAGTGCTGGCCCTCCGATTCTCGGAGTCATCCGCGCAAACGATTTGACGCACGTGCTGTTCGCCGTGGTTCGGTATTTCGGCGGCACGAAGCTCGGGGTGGGCGGCCTCATTGAAGCCTACCGAGAAGGCGCCGCCGAGGCCTTGGCCAATGGAGTTGTCGTCGAACGCATCCGCACGCAACGGTTGCGCATCGCCTTCGATTACGACCACATGGGGGTCGTCATGGGCTTGATCAAACGGTGGGACCTTGAACCCGCCGCCACCGATTTTCAACTTTCTTGTTCCGTGGATGTCGACGTTCGACTCGCGCAAGTCGCAGGATTTGTCGAGGCCGTGGAGGAAACCCGAATCGCGGAAATCTCCGTCCTCTGAATCAGGATTTGCGTACGAGGTACACCCAGCGCTCTTCCCCGAGGCTCAGGCGCTTGTAGCGTTCCTCACCAAGCAGTTCCTGCATGTCCACGACGTCCACTGCAAACCCAGCTTCACGCAGACGCGCAGGGTAATCTCGGTGCCCGTACAAGCGAACGTGGTCTTGCTGCCAGTACAATCGCTCCCTCTCCATTGGATCAGTCACGTTGGGGTCTTCGGCGGTATTCGGGTCGCTGTAGTTGATGGGCACCTGGAAAATCCCCCAGCCGCCTGACTTCATCACGCGGTGAAATTCGCGCATGACACGACGGTCGTCTTCGACGTGCTCGAGCAGGTGATTTGCCATGACCACGTCGAATGAGTTGTCGTCGAAAGGCACGTCGTGGCAATCGAAGTGGTGGTCTGCCCAAGGACTGTTCAAATCGCCCGTAACGTAGTCCAGGTTGGCCTGCTTCTTGAACCGGGTCAAGTAGCAATACTCCGGTGCGAGGTGTAGCATGCGCAGAGGCGCCTCAAAGAAGTTCGTCTCTTGCTTCATGTACGCCCAAACCGCACGGTGGCGCTCCAAGCTGAGGCTGTGCGGTGCCAGCGCATTGGGTCGGCTGCGGACACGCCCGTAGGGAAGCATCTTCCGGTACGACTTTCCCGAGATGGGATCCTCAAAACGCGAACCTGCGTAGGTCCACGCCACGGTCTGCAAGGCCAAATGTGCGCCGCGTTGCAGCACTGTTCGAGGGACCCAACGGGTCAACACGCTCACCAATCCCATGGCCTAAAAATAAGGCGGGACCCGCAGGCCCCGCCGAATTTGTTCAATGTCGTTGTCGATGAATCAGTTCACCATCACGGCACGGTGCTCCAACCCGCGAGCCGTGCTCACGCGAATCGTGTACCAGCCTGCGGGCCAGGTGGCCGTCATCTGTCCTTCCCACGATCCTTCCGTCACCACGCGACCTTGGGCGTCGACCACTTGGTAGCTTGAGCCAAGGTCAATGCCTTGCAACGTCAAGATGCCTCCGACGTTCACCGGGTTGGGCACCGCCGTCCAAGCATCGCGCACCTCATCCTCCACACCAACCGTGCCCGCAACTGTGACCGTCACACCCACACGGTCCGAGGCACATTCGATGGGCTTGGGCTCAGCCACCCAGGCATAGAAAAAGTAGTAGTAGTCCAAGCTCGGTCCCGCAGTGCTGTTGGTGATGCTGAGCAGGTCGCCCACGGCGTAGGGGTAGCTCAAAGAGGAGCTCGTGCCTTCTCTCCACAGTTGAGGGTCCTCCGTCGTGCAACGCAGACCGTAGTTGGTTCCAGGATCGATGTCCCAGCCCAAGTCGAGTACGTACGTCCCCCCCGTCACGTTCGCCGTGACACTCTCAAGCACAATCCCGAACTCGTCGACGAGCTCAAACGACCTCTCGTAGGTGCCGTTGGCGAACAACGTCACGCTCACCAACCGTGTGGGCTCAAACACGTCAAACTCCAGCCAACGATCGCTGTTGCTGTGGTAGGCACCGCCGTCTTGATTGAACAACTCCCCTCCGATTTCGATGTCTCCGCCGGTGACACGCACGTCTTCCGCCCAGAACGTCGTCGTGACGTCAACCTGGGGTGAGAAGTTGTTGCCCTCCGCGAGCAAGTTGCCGCCGGTGGACCAATCGTACCAACGGACGTTTTCTCCCGTAGCGGTCAAGTCCACCGTAGCTGGCGCTTCGAGGTAGATGTCCTCACTCACTTCGGGATTGCTCAACGGAGCATCGTAAACTTCAACGAACAGCGTGTCTGAAGTCCCTGCGTTTCCACAAATGTCCACGCTGTAGACAGAGTACGAGCCTGCCTCCGACACCTCGATGCTTTGGGTCTGTTCTCCCGTGGACCACGTGAAGTTGTCCGCGTTGGATGCCATCAAGGTCAACGTTGACCCGTCGCACAAATCGGAATCTCCGTCCAAAGCAATGGTGGGTACGTTGCCTTCGATGAGCATCACGCTGACCAAATTGGAATAACCAGCGCATCCCTCCGCGTCGTATGCCAAGAGAGAAAAATTCCCCGTTTGGCCCACTTCGATGGTTGACGTCTCTTCGCCGTTGGACCAGCTGTAGCTCGCAAAGCCCTCTGGCCCCGTCAAAGTCACGGTCTCGCCGGGACAAAATTCCAAGGCCGAAGCCTCAATCGCCACATCCACCGTGCAAGGAACCTCCAACACGGTGTGGTACTGGTCAATGGCGGGGTTGACAATCACGCTTTCCATGCCGCTGGGCCAAAGCACCGTGGCCGTGTCTACGCTCGTGGACGAACCCAGCCCGAAGTGGCAAGTGAACGCGCACGTGATGCCGTAGCTCTCGCCCGCCCGGACCTCGCGCACCTGGGTGCCAAAGTCGCCCGTCAAAACCACTTTCGCTCCCACGGCATCCATGTTCGACTCAAAGCCTTCCAAATCAAACGTAATCCAGTGGTTGTCGTTTCCGTCGTTCACCCACAAGACATCGGGGTTTCCGTTGTCAGGGCTGACGTAACCGTCCCCGTAACTGGCGTACACGTCGACTTGGCCGTCTCGGTTGACGTCGCCAAATGCGAAACTGTGCATCGTGTCGTTGTTGGGAAAGGTGTTGGGGACGTGGGTGAAGGTTGCGTCTCCGTTGTTGTGGTAGTACCCGTGCGTACCTCCTGCGTAGAGGAGGTCCACATAACCGTCGTTGTCAAAGTCCTCCATCTTGGCCTGCAAAAAGAAGCCGGTCACTTCCAAGCCGCTGCCAGCAGTGATGTTGTTGAAGTACCCGTTCCCGTCGTTTTCCATCAGGTACAGCGTCGTGCTGTGGTTGGTCACGAGGCAGTCGAAGTCGCCGTCGTTGTCGATGTCCGCGAAGTCCACCGTCCAGCTCTGCTCGTAGAACACCAAACCACGCGCCAGCGCTTCCTCCGTCCAGCCTCCATTGCCGTCGTTCACCCACAGCTGATTCACGCGACGGGGATCTTGCGGGTCGTTCACAAATTGACGGCACTTGGCGATGAACAAATCCACGTCTCCGTCCATGTCAAAGTCGCTGAACACCGTGCCGTAATTCCCGCTGTGGTCGGTGTTGGGGTACGCGCTGTAATCGTAGGCCATCAAGTCGATGAGACCCGGAGCTGGGGTAAGTGCGGAAACGCTCGCCTCGCCGCGCCACATTCGGCTCAGGGCATCGTCGTGGCAGCCAAATACGTCCAACGTGCCGTCGTTGTCAATGTCCGCGAAGTTGCAAGCCTGCATGAACATGCTGCCGTCGTTGAGTTCCATCGGCGTAGAAACTCCTGGTGCCGTGATGTGCTGAACGTGCACGCCGTCGTAGGCACCGCCACTGAACACGTCTTTGTGCCCGTCGTTGTCAAAATCGGCCACGCACATACCCCACTGGCTTGCGCCACTTACTTGCCCGAGGTTGTAGTCTTGAAACGAGCCCTGCGCCGTTTGGTAGAGGGTGTGCAAAGTGTTGCTCTGATCAAGCACGACGAGGTCGTCGTAACCGTCGCCGTCGAGGTCCGTGAATCCGACGCATCCCCCGCTGTTGAACGTCTCAGGGAGCAAGGAGTTGGAGTTGGTGAAGGTTTGGGCTTGCGCGTTGAAGAACAAACCAAGGGTGAACAAGGCAGACGCCGTTCCTCCCCGTACGAGGTCAATTGATTTCATTTCCATCCAGGTTTTGCAGGCAATGGGACAGCAAGGTAACACAGCATGACCCGTGTGGGTTGCATCTGCGGGTGAAACGTACCTTTGCGGCCATGGCTTCGGGACTTAAAGCGGCCTTTCACACCTTGGGGTGCAAGCTGAATTTCAGCGAGACCTCCACCCTCGCTCGCCAGCTCGGCGAGGCTGGCTACGCACGCGTTCATTTGGACGATGCGCCCGACGTGGTGGTGATCAACACGTGCAGCGTGACCGACCACGCCGACGCCAAATGCCGCAACGCTGTTCGCCGCGCGATGCAAAGCAATCCGGAGGCTTTTGTGGTCGTGGTGGGTTGCTACGCCCAGCTCAAGCCGGAGGAAATCGCCCAAATCGAAGGCGTCGACCTCGTCCTTGGAGCCGGTGAGAAGTTCAACCTCGTCGCGCACCTCGAAGGCGCGAGGAAAGGCGAAGAAGCCCGAGCCTTGGCGGGCGAAATCAAAGAAGTCCGAGACTTCGTCCCGGGCTTTTCAAGCGGGGACCGGACTCGAACCTTTTTGAAAGTCCAAGACGGGTGCAACTACTTCTGCGCGTTTTGCACCATCCCGCTGGCTCGAGGCCGATCGCGAAGTGCCTCCGTGGCTGACACCGTGCGTGAAGCTCAGAAGGCCGTCGAAGCTGGCGCCAAAGAAATTGTCCTGACAGGCGTGAACATTGGCGATTTTGGCACCGCGCATGGGGAAACGCTTCTCGACCTCATTCAAGCGCTGGACGCCCTTGACGGCGTGGAACGCTACCGCATCTCGTCCATTGAACCGAATCTCCTGACCGACGAGATCATCGAATTTGTCAGCCAATCCCGACGTTTCCAACCCCACTTTCACATTCCGCTGCAGTCCGGCTCCGACAACATTCTGTCGGCCATGCGCCGTCGTTACCGCACAGAACTTTACCGCAACCGCATCGCCCGCATCCGTGAATTGATGCCTGAGGCGAGCATCGGTGTGGACGTCATTGTGGGCTTTCCCGGCGAAACCGACGAAGAATTTTTGACCACAGTTGACTTTATCAAGTCGCTTGAAATTAGCTACCTGCACGTTTTCACCTACAGTGAAAGACCAAACACAACTGCCCTCCGCATCGACGACGTAGTCCCCATCCCGGTGAGAAAGGAGCGCAACAAGACGCTGCGCAATTTGAGCCTGAAGGCGCAGCGTGCTCAATACGAAGCCCAGTTGGGAACGACAGCTCAAGTTTTGTTCGAAGAGGCGGAAGAAGACGGGCTTCGCATGGGGTACACCTCGAACTACGTTCGTGTGGCTGTGCCCTCCTCTGAGGTGGAAGGGAACGCCTTACGTGCCGTGACGCTCGAACGGATCGACCCTTTGGGCTGGGTGCACGGAACCTTGGTGTGACCTGACGTAGTTTCGCAAACATGTACCCCAACCTGTACTTCGCGTTCCTCGACTTGCTCGGTTGGGACTTGCCCGCCCTCAAGCTGATCAACAGCTTTGGGTTCTTCGTGGCCCTCGCTTTTCTCGCCGCCCACGCCTTGCTCAAAAGGGAGTTGCGACGCATGTCCGCAGAAGGTCATTTCTCGAACCAAACGACCCACATCGAAGTGGGACACGGTCCGCAAGCGTTCGACCTCGGCTTGCAAGCCTTGATGGGGTTCATCCTCGGTTGGAAAGTCATTTACCTGGTGGTGAACGCCGGCAACCTCTTCCAAGGCGGCGGCCTGCCTCAGGCGCACTTGTTCAGCACGGAAGGAAACGTGGCCTGGGGAATTCTAGGTGCGGTTGCCTTGACGGCGTGGCGGTGGTGGGAAGTTCGGCGAGACCAACTTCCGGAACCCAAGAAGGTCGAGCACGTCATCCGTCCGGAAGACCTCGTTGGAGGCATCACCATGGCGGCTGCCGTGGGTGGCATTGCGGGAGCCAAGTTTTTTCACTTGCTGGAATACCCCGACGAACTCGTCGCGTTCCTTCGTCAGCCGAGCCTGAACGCCTTTCTTGGCGGCTTGACCATTTACGGCGGGCTAATCTTGGGGGGATTGGCGGTCTATTTCTTTGCCCGCAAGAACAAGATGAATTTCTTGCGTCTCGCCGACGCCACGGCTCCTGGACTTCTGCTTGCTTACGGCATCGGCCGGATGGGATGCCAAATCAGCGGCGACGGCGACTGGGGTATCCCCAACCCCAACCCCAAACCGGGCTGGCTCTCGTGGGCTCCGGATTGGGTTTGGTCGTACGCCTACCCCAACAACGTCAACGCCGTGTACGGGCCTCGCAGTGCGGGATACACGGGAAAGCTCATCGACCCCTCTGCCCATCCTTGGCCTGCGTTTGAAGGCTACGGCACGTACTTGGACCCCGCCGTGTTCCCCACCCCGATTTACGAAACAACCGCAGCTGTGTTGGGGTTTCTGTTGCTTTGGGCGATGCGAACTCGTTGGAAACGCGCCGGTCAGCTCTTTGCGGCTTATTTGATGTTCAACGGCATGGAACGGTTCTGGGTCGAGAAAATTCGCGTGAACGCCACGTTTGAGTGGCTGGGAATGACCATGACGCAGGCCGAATTGATTTCTGTGTGCACGTTCCTCGGGGGGGTGGCGCTTTGGGTTTGGACCACACAACGACCCAATCAAGGCTAAGGGATTCAACCAACCGCTCCGACGTTCGTCCCACCCTCGCATGCATCTGCCTGAAGGCCATTCCTCGGAGCGCGAATTGATTGAAGCCCTTCGTCATCCCAAAACTCGCGAAGCAGCTTTTCGATCCTTGGTTCGCGCATGGCATGGCCCGCTCTACGGGCACCTCAGAAGGATGCTCGGCAACCACGACGACGCGGCAGATTGCCTTCAAGATTCCTTTTTAAAAGTCGCTCAAAACCTCGATTCGTTTCGCGGCGACAGCGCCCTGTATTCGTGGGTTCACTCCATTGCGAACCGAGCCGCCCTCGATGCCCTGCGCAAGCGACAACGGGATCGACTTCGGTGGGGCGACATGGCCTTGGGGAGCTCCGAAGTATCCGAGCAAGGTGCCGCCCAACATCACGACATCGAAGATCCGAACGCGTGGAATGCGTGGCACGGTCACGATTCTTGGGACGAAGGTGAAGCGCTGCATGCCTTTATGGAAGCGGTCAACAACCTCCCAGACCGCCAGCGCGCTGTCTTCGTGTTGAGGTACTTTGAAGCCATGCCCTACGCCCAAATGGCCCAATCCATGGGCGTCACAGAAAGCACCTTGAAAGCCCTGCATCACCACGCCAAATCGAAACTCATGGCGGCTTTGTCCTGAACGCCATTTCAACCTTTGTCCTTGCTACTCGTCCAACCTGAAAATGAACACGACCTCCAACGCTTCTGAACGACACGCGAGCCCGGAACTTCGGTCTGCCTGGGACCGCTCGTACGAACTCGAACCCGGATTCAGCGAAGCGTTGGCAACCCAACTCGCGCAGGAAGTGCGTTCCACACGAGTCAGGCGCCTGCCTTCTTGGCTGAAATCTGCGGCTGCCGCCGCTGCCGCTGTGCTGCTTGGGTGGGGAATCGCTGAGTTTGCGACCTCGAAGCCTCAGGAAATCTGCGTCACGTTCGCCTGCTTGTGGGACAAGCAGCAAGACATGCCTTTGACGGAAGACGAGTTGATGATTTTGGACCGCTGGGAATCCGGCTACGACGAAGATTTGTTCTAACCCATCCAGACCATGAAACGACTGCTCCCCCTCCTCTTTCTGTCCATCCTCGCGGCCACCCCGGAAGCCTGGGCCCAGCCCGGTCCGCCTCGAATGAACAGCGAACGGTTGGACGCCCTTCGCATTGCATTCATCACCGAGGAGCTGGAATTGACTCCCGACGAAAGCAAAGCGTTTTGGCCAATGCACGAAGCCTTTGAAGCCCAAATCGAATCGCAAAGACAATCCTTGAAAGACCTCAAATCGGGGTTTGACGCCGCGGGCGCCTCGCGGCAGGACGTCGAGGGCATGGTGAAGCAAATGTCTCAACTGCGCAAGAACTTGATCGACTTGGAGGCTGCGCACCTGATGGACGTGGTGGACCTGCTCGGCGCCGAACGGGCGCTCCGGTTGGCGGACTTGCAACGTGATTTGGCGCGGCGCCTGCGTGAACGAGCCCAGGGCTCAGGTCGGCCCGGAGGCCGTCCAGGTCCGCGACAAGGAGCCCGACCGACGGGCCGGCTTGGGGCGGGATTTCACTGAGCCGACGCTTCCTCGGGACGAAACGTCAAACACACCCCGTTGATGCAGTACCGCGTCCCCGTCTCCGTGGGGCCGTCGGGAAAAACGTGCCCCAGGTGGCTTTCACACGAGGAGCACCGCACTTCGACGCGCACCATCCCGTGCGTGCGATCGAGAATTTGCTTGATCTGGGCAGACGACGCCTCTCTGTCGAAGCTGGGCCAACCGCATCCGGCATCGAACTTGGACGCACTTTCAAAAAGCTTGACCCCGCATCCCTTGCAGTGGTATGCGCCATGTCTCCATTCCGCATTCAAGGGACTTGAGTGCGGACGCTCCGTCCCGCTTTCCCTCAAAACGCGGTGCTCTTCGTGGGTGAGGCGCGCGCGCCACTCGTCGTCGGAGAGGTTCATCAGGCCTTGGGCTTGCCACTTCCAAACCGGCGCTTCCCTCGGAATTCGCCCTTTCCGCCTCCTGCATTTCCGCCGCCGCGATTTCCTCCGCCGCTTTGTTTGCCTCCGTGGCCATGCGAGCGGTCCGACGGTCCGCGACCGCGCCCCCCGTTGCCACGTCCGCCACTGCCACCTCGAGAACCGCTCGACTTGGGGTCGTAGTCTGGAGCTGCACCCAGCGACTTGGGAATCTCAAGCTTGGGGACTTCTTTTTCGATGAGTTTTTCAATGCGGCCAAAGCGGCGCATGTCGTCCGGCGTCACAAGCGTGATTGCCTCGCCTTTGCGCTCCGCGCGTGCCGTCCGACCAATGCGGTGCACGTAGTCCTCCTCGTTGGGTGGGACATCGTAATTGACGACCAGCTCAATGCTGTCGATGTCAATGCCACGCGACACGACATCGGTTGCGACAAGGATGGGCAGCTTTTGCTGGCGGAACGCGAGCATCACTTCTTCGCGCTCCGACTGTTCCAAATCGCTGGACATTTTCCCGCAGGCGATGCCAGCCTTGCGCAAGGCACGCACCACTTGGCCCACAGTCCGTTTCCGAGAGGTGAATACAATTCCGCTTTTGACGTTGCGATCTTTCAATACGTCCACCAATACCGCGTCCTTTTGGTGGTCAAACAACACGTACGCCCCTTGCTTCACCTTCGCCGCAGGTTTGCTCAAAGCGAGCTGAACTGTCACCGGGTTGCGAAGAAGTTCGTGCGCCAGAGACCGCATCCGATCCGGCATGGTGGCGGAGAACAGCAGGGTTTGGCGTTCTTTCCGGCAATGCGAAGCGATGCGCATGATGTCCTGGTGGAACCCCATGTCCAGCATCCGATCCGCCTCGTCTAAAATCAGCACCTCCAACGAAGAGAGGTCCACGTACCCGAGGGTGAGGTGGGAAAGCATGCGACCGGGGGTCACGATGATGATGTCCGCACCCTCCGTGAGCGCCTTCTTCTCCTGCGCAAACTCCTTGCCCGTCCCACCGCCGTAAATCGCCAGGGAGGTGATGCCCGTGTAGTAAGCAAACCCTTGGGCTGCTTGGTCGATTTGAATGGCCAACTCTCGGGTAGGCACCACAATCAGCGCCTTGACTTTGCCGTCTTTGGGCGTGTCCATGATGCGGTCCATCGTGGGCAGCAAAAAAGCGGCCGTCTTCCCCGTGCCTGTTTGGGCAATTCCCAAAATGTCTGTTCCCTTCAAAGCATGAGGGATGGCCTCCCCCTGAATGGGTGTCGCCGTCTCAAAACCCATGGACCAAAGTCCATCTTCAATGTCAGGGTGCAAATCGAGGTCCTCGAAGCGGACCCGTGTTTCTGCAGGCTTCTTTTCGCCCGCGTCTTCCGCGCGTTGTTCTTCCACGTCTCGAAAGTACGGCGAATCCCTCGCCCAATCACGTATGTTTGTTTTTCACGGAATCCCTTCCCACCATGATTCAGTCGCACCCCAAGCTTTCGAATTGGCTCATCGCAGCGTTTTCCGCGGCACTTTTTTTCGCTTGGCAGCCGCTCAAGGCAACTCACCTCGTTGGCGGGGACTTCAGCTACGTTCATTTGGGCGGCGACGAATACTTCATCACCCTCAAAGTGTACCGAGATTGCAGTCCAGCCAACGTCAACGACACCGGTTTTGACGCGCAATTGGCCGTGGGCATGTGGAACGGCACCGGCGTGATCGGCCCAGGAGATGTGACGATGATTCCGTTGACCGCCTCCAACGTTTCCGAAGTGCCCGTGGTGATGGGAAATCCTTGCGGCACGCCCCCCCCGGAGCTTTGCATTGAGCAGGCCATCTACACGGCCACCTTGACCTTGCCTGCCAACGAATACGGCTGGGACTTGGTCTACCAAAGGTGTTGTCGCAACCCCACCATCGTCAACTTGGACGACTTTGGCGGCACGGAAAATGCCGGCATGACGTTGCAAGTGCACATTCCCGGCACGGCCGTAACAACGGAAAGCAACGGAAGCCCCGACTTTCAAGAACTTCCGCCCGTCGCCCTCTGCGCGAACCTGCCTTTTGTGTGGGACCACAGCGCGACAGATCCCGACGGCGACGAATTGGTTTATTCCCTTTGCGCTCCTCGTCAAGGCGGAGACCCCGCCAACGCCCAACCCAACCCGCCGTCGACTCCCCCTTACGTGGAGGTCCCTTATTTGCCCGGCTTTTCATGGGACAACCCCATGACGGGCGACCCGGGCTTGGCCATCGATCCGGCCACAGGTGAACTCACGTGCTTCCCAACCGTGCCAGGGCAATATGCCGTGGGGATTTGCGTGTCCGAATACCGCAACGGCGAATTGTTGAGCACCGTGGCTCGCGATTTTCAATTCAACGTGACCGTGTGCGAGCCCACCGAAATGGAGCTCGAAGCAGACGCAGTTCCTTTCGCCGCAGGCGGGCTTACCAGCTTGGTTTCGTATTCCGAAGCGGTCGGCCTTCCCGAAGTCTTGACGTACCCCAACGGCGAGTCCTTTCCCATGGCCGACTGGATCGCCGACAACACGATGCCCGTCGTGGTGGACGGCGAGTCCATGGTGGTCGACGCGGTCGTGATCGAGGGATGCAACGACGCGCGATTCACCATTTTGCGGCCCGAATCGGAATCTGAATTGCTTGACACCACGTATTTGGCTTTGTCCGGGACGGCCACCTCGGGACTGGACTTTGACTCCGACTTTTACCAAGTCATCATGCTTGCCGGCTCCGTGTCCAGCGAAATTGAACTCGGGCTCGTCGACGACGAACAACCTGAAGGCATCGAGCATCTCTTGATTGAGTGCGAGTACGTCAACGCGTGCGACCAAGTGTCCACCACCCTAGCCCGTGTGGTGATTGTGGACCCCCTGCCCATTGTGGCGGAGCCTTCCCCGGTGTCGTGTTTGGAGGCCGATGGAACCCAAACGCTGGGATACGACCAGATCTTCGGCTACGGGCCGTTCAATTTCGTTTGGGACGGCAACGTTTGGAACAACGCGCAACATCCCGCCAGCGCGTGGACGGTTCAATTCGACTCCACGTTTTCCGTGTTGGACAACCAAGGGGACGTGCAGCCCACCACGTACCGGGATTTGGTCATCGAAGACCAATGCGGGAACACGGTCGTACACCGCCAAACAGTGTTGCACCCCGTGGCTTTCGACGAAGAAATATGCCCTTCGGATGTGGTCGGGTTCCCCGCCCACAACGACGGAATCCCGGTGACGGACGTGCTCTATGGCGGGGTGTCGATTGTCAACGCTCCGTCGAGCGGAATGCCGCTCTTGGCCAACGCCACTCCGTCAGGCGAGCATTGGTCCATGATTTCTCTCGAAGCCCTCCCGACTGACCAGGCTTGGGAACAAACGCTCACCCTCATTGACACGTGCGGCTTCGAGACGGAATCCGTCGTCCGTGTGCGTGATTGCCTGATCCCCAACGTGTTCACCCCGGACAACAGTTCGGGAAACAACACGTTTCGCGTTCGCGGATTGACCGGGTTCCAAGGGAGCCAATTGGTCCTTTTCAACCGCTACGGCATCGAGGTTTGGCAGGACGAGACGCTGGATGATTTGGAAAGCGAACTGGTTTGGGACGGCACCTACATGAACGGCGACAACGTCCCCGACGGACACTACCATTGGGTTCTGATTCGATCTGACGGAGAGCGAAGTCACGGCGGGGTGCACGTGTTCCGAAAGCCCTGAAAGACAACCTTTCCGGGGTTTCCAACGTTAACCTGTGTGCGCACGTACTTTTGACGTGTTGGCAACCCTGCTTTTGAAACCGAGCGATTCCATAAAACCGTTCTTGCAGCGCATTTGTGCGCTGGGCTTTTTCCTGCTCCTTGCCGGCGCAGCGAACGCCACGCACCTCGTGGGTGGCGAAATCTTTTACACGCACCTCGGAGGAAGTCAATACCTCGTGACGCTCAAAGTGTACCGCGACTGCGGGCCGGCAAACACCCTGGGAACGGGCTTCGACGATCAGGTGTACATCGGAATGTGGGACGGCACGGGAGACATCAACAACAACGACGTCCTCACCATTCCACTGACGTTTTCCAACGTCAGCAACGTGCCTGTTTCCTTGGGCAACCCTTGCGGAACGCCTCCCCCAGAATTGTGCATTGAACAGGCGATTTACTCCGCTCAGGTGACGTTGCCCCCCACGAACTACGGTTGGGACCTCGTTTGGCAACGGTGTTGCCGCAACCCGTCCATCACCAACCTTCAAAACTTTGGCGGCACGGAAAACCCTGGGGCCACCTTGGTTACTCACGTGCCCGGCACCAACCAGGGGTCAGGATTGCATGTCAACAGTTCTCCCGTGTTCCAGGAACTTCCGCCTGTCGCGGTCTGCGCCAACTTCGACTTCGTTTGGAACCACACTGCAGTGGATCCGGACGGCGACGATTTGGTGTACTCGTTTTGTGCTCCCTTGGACGGCGGAGGAACCGGCAACGGCAACCTGAACAGCCCTGTTCCCAATCCGCCGGCAACGCCTCCGTACCAGGAGGTGGAATACATGCCCGGGTTCAGCGCCACTTACCCCATCACGTCGAACCCAGCCATGGCCATCGACGCGTCGACGGGAATCATCACAGGCATGCCGACTCAATCGGGCCAATACGCCATTGGCATCTGCGTCTCCGAATACCGCGACGGGGTGCTTTTGAGCACAACCACAAGGGACTTTCAGTTCAACGTGACGCTTTGCGACCCCAACATTCAGTCGGTGGTCGCAGACCAAACCGCAGCGCAGCTCTGCATCGGAGAAACCATCACACTCGACAACAACTCAGTCAACGGATCGAGCTACGCGTGGGACTTTGGGGTTCCAGGAATGACAACGGACGTCAGCACCGAATTTGAACCCACGTACACGTGGCCTTTTCCTGGAGATTTCATCGTGTCCCTTGTCGTCAATCCCGGGTGGCCTTGCGCAGACACCTCGGAGGCCTTGTACCAGGTGTACCAACCCCTTGAACCGCAGATTGTGGTGGACGGCTTCGATTGCGACGACGGCGTCGAGGTCTTCGACTTCGCGGTCGAAGGAAACCTCGACGAATTTGCCACCGTGCTTTGGGATTTTGGGGCGGGAACTCCTGCCCTTGCCAACATCCCCAACCCTGGCGGAATTTCCTTCGGCAACGCCGAGACGTGGGATGTGACCGTCACCGTGAACAACCACGGCTGCACGTCCGACGCCGATTTTGCTTGGACCGCACCCCCCGATCCGGTCGCGGCAGTGGAGGATCAGTACCAGTTTTGCACAGGCCTGACCTTCGACTTCGCCAACCTCTCAAGCAACGCGCAGGCGTACGTTTGGGACTTTGGGGACGGGCAGGGCGGCATTCCTTCCGGCACAAGCACCGACCCCAACCCAACTTACACGTATGCAGACACGGGGGTGTACGTCGTGACCCTCACCGCAGGGGCAGACTTCACTTGCCCAGACGTGGCCACGGCGACTGTCGAAATCCAATTCTTGCTCGAACCGGAGTTTGACGTGCCGACGCCGGATTGCTTTGAGGACCATTTCTTCACCATGACGGGCGCTGCCTCAAGCGACGAGAACACGGTGTACGAATGGGATTTCGGCGGGGCAACTGTCTACGAAAGCGTCAACGCCGAAAGCGTTTTGGGGTTGATGTACGCGGAGCCGGGCACGTACGACGTGACGTTGACCGCAAGCGTGCCTGGGCTGACAGGGTGCGTTCAATCGTACACCGCCCCTGTGACCGCAATTGCGGAACCGACCATCAACTTTTCAGCTGGACCTTGGAACGGGTGTCCCCCACATTCCGTGAGCTTCAACAACCTCAGCACTACGGAAACCCCCACAACGTACACGTGGAACTTCGGGGACGGCACAACCTCCAACGCCCCCAACACCAGCCACATGTACGTCTCACCTGGCTTGTACCCCATCACGCTCGAAATGCAGACGGGAGGCTATTGCGTCCGTTCCCTGCAGATGGATGCCCCACAAGCCGTGGAAATTCTGCCGATCCCCATGGCCGGCATGGACATCACTCCCAACGAGGTCGACATCTTGGACCCCGTGGTTTGGGTGGAGTACCTGGGAGACCAAAACGTCGACTGCTACTACAGCTTCGGAGACGGCGAAGGGCTGGAAGGATGCAACGTGCAGTACACCTACTCGGACGGCGGCACCTTCACGGTCACCCAAACCGTGGTCAACGAATTTGGATGCGCCAACACGGCAGAAGGTCAGGTCAGTGTGAGCGGTTCCGTGTTTTACGCGCCCAGCGCCTTTACGCCAGACGGCGACGGTTTGAATGACGTTTGGCTGCCCGTCGTTCGCGGGGTCTCAAGCTATTCGATTCGCATCACCAACCGTTGGGGCGAAATCGTGTTTGAAACGGACGACCCACAGGAACCTTGGTTGGGTCAGAAAGGTGCAGACGGTCAACACTACTGCCCCAACGGGGTCTACCTCTACCGCGCGGTGTACGTCGACCAAATCGGGTATCCCCGGGTGGCGGAAGGGCACCTGCATTTGGCGCGGTAACGCGGTTTGGCAAGAATTTGCCTACCTTGAGGGCCACGATAATTGCACCATGTCGAGCTACGAGAACCAAGACGAATTGTACTCCCGGCCTGTGCGGGCGGGAAAGCGGACTTACTTTTTTGATGTCAAGGCCACGCGAGGGAAGGATTTGTACATGACCATCACGGAGAGCAAGCGGCGGTTTGACGACCACGGCAACGTAAGCTACTCCAAGCACAAAATTTTCCTTTACCGCGAGGACTTTGAGAAGTTCGAAGAGGGATTCCTCGACGCCGTAGACAAGATTGCAGAATTGATGGAGACGGGCGATTTCCGCGACCCCATGGCGGAGCGAGCGGCACAAGAGAACGAGGTCCAAGAGAACGAGGATCAACCCGATGCCGCCACGGAAGAAGCTTCGTCCAACGACGACGACATCGCCTTCGACGACCTCTGATTCTTTGATAAACGGCAGGGCGAGTGTGAACAACTCGCTCTCCCTTCGACCCCTGTGCGCTGTACCTTCGTTCAAACGCGGAAACAGCAGCAAACATGGGCAAAATCATCGCCGTTGCCAACCAGAAAGGTGGCGTAGGAAAAACCACCACAGCCATCAACGTGGGCGCCTGCTTGGGCGCGTTGGAATTCAAAACCTTGTTGGTCGACCTGGACCCCCAAGCCAACGCGTCGAGTGGAGTCGGGATTGAACCCCGCACAGTCGTTCGCGGGAGCTACGAAGTGATTCTTGGCGAAACTTCCATTCGCGAAGCCATTGTCCCCTCCTCTTCCCCCAACCTTGAAATCCTCCCGACCAACCTGGACCTGGTGGGCGCGGAAATCGAGCTCGTGCACGCGGAGCAACGCGAACGAAAACTTCGGACGGCGCTGGAGGAGGTGCGCGACGATTACGATTTCATTGTCCTGGACTGCTCCCCTTCTTTGGGATTGCTGACTTTGAATGCCCTGACCGCTGCCGACAGCGTGATGATTCCCGTGCAGTGCGAATACTTCGCGCTTGAAGGTTTGGGCAAGTTGTTGAACACCGTGAAAATTGTGCAGAATCAACTCAACCCTTCGCTCGAAGTGGAGGGCATCCTGCTTACGATGTACGACACGCGGTTGCGCCTGGCGAACCAAGTCGTCGAGGAGGTGCGGACTCACTTCCAAGATTTGGTGTTGCAGACGGTCATACACCGGAACACGCGTTTGGGCGAAGCCCCAAGCCACGGCGAAAGCATCATCCTGCACGACGCGACTTGCAAAGGTTCCATCAACTACTTGAACCTCGCGCGTGAGTTGCTGCAGAAGAACAACATGACCCACATCCGGACGGAGGACAAATACCTTCAGTCATGACCAAACCGAGAGGACTCGGACGTGGATTGGATGCGCTTCTCGGTGGAGCGCCCAGCCAGCCTCCGAAACCGCATCCGGACGACGTTCGCGGCTTTCCTTTGGAGTCCAACGCAGCAGCCCCCGCCTCTCGCGATGCCGTCAGCGAAGTCAACGCGGTCAAACACGTGGCCGTCGCGGACATCGAAGCCAACCCCAACCAACCGCGAAGGGAATTTGACGAGCATGGGCTTCGAGAACTTGCGGAAAGCATCGAAGCCCATGGCATCATCCAGCCCATCACGTTGCGCAAGGTCAGGGCTTCCAAGTTCCAAATCATCTCTGGCGAACGGCGTTTTCGAGCTGCACAACGGGTCGGACTGACGGAATTGCCTGCCTACGTGCGCGAAGCGGACGATCGTGCGTTGCTTGAAATGGCGCTGGTGGAAAACATCCAACGCCAAGACCTCAACCCCCTGGAAGTCAGCATGTCCTTCCAGCACTTGATGGAAGAATGCGGGATGACCCAAGACGTGCTTGCCTCCCGCGTTGGAATGGCACGGTCGTCCGTGGCGAACTACCTCCGGATGCTCGAATTGCCCGTCCGCATTCAGGACATGCTCCGGTCCGGAGCGCTAAGCTTGGGGCACGCCAAGGCCTTGGCTGGCGTGAAAGGAATGGACGCGCCGTTCACACAGGTTGCCCTGGCGGAAAAGGCGGTCGCCCACGCGGTCAGCGTGCGTGAATTGGAGCGGTGGGTGAAACAAGGGGGGCTCCAAGCCCCCACCAACGTCGTTCGAGCTGCGACCGAATTGAGCGAAGATGAAATCCAAGCGCTCGACACGCTCCGATTGAAGTTGAGTGGAACCCACGCCAAGCTTTCGCTCAAGCGCAATCCCCAAGGTGGAGGCCAACTGACTTTGAAGTACCGCTCTGCAGAGGAACTCGAAGCCGTGTTGGTGAAATTGGGGGTCGACTGATTTCGTTTCGATGAATTGGCTGCGCATCTCGGGGCTGCTGATCTTCCTGATGGGAAGCGCGTTTCAAGCCGCTGCCCAAGCCGCGATGCCAACCGCCCCCACTGCGCAAGATTCCACGGCGCGGCGCGTCAAGACCACGACGGTTTGGGCAGCCTGCCTTCCTGGGTCCGGCCAAATCATGAACCATCAAGTTTGGAAGGTGCCTGTCGTTTGGGGCGGGATGGGGTACGCGGGCTGGGCTGCTTGGGACAACGCGCAGGAAATGCGCGCGAGCCTGGACGACCTCGTCGCCCTCACCGACGACGACTCCTCAACGGTGCCGGTTCTGACGGACGCTGCCGGCAACTTGTATTCCGAATCCCAGCTCGAAGACCGCGCCCTTTTTTACCGGCGCAACCGAGACCTCAGCGTGCTCGGATTTCTGCTCGCCCACGGACTGCAGGTGCTCGACGCCAACACCGGTGCGCTCCTCCGCTCCTTGGACACGTCGGACCAACTCTCTGCCCGAATGGGCACCACGTGGGGAGTCCCAACCGTTCATTTGACCTGGAACCTGAAACCTTCGCGCCATGAGCCCTGACCTCCCAGCCCCGAGCACGCTTCCGCCCCTGACCGTGGTCGGTGCCGGAAAACTAGGTAGCGCTGTGGCGGAAGCGTGGCAGCGCCAGGGCGGAACGGTCTGCACGGGGGTGCACAGCGACCAGCCTTGGGAACCGACTGACCTCGTGTTTGAAGCCACTGCACCGGAAGCCGCGTTTGACCACGTTTTGCGGTGCGTGGAGGCAGGCGTTCCCGTGGTGACGGGTACCACAGGGTGGCTTCACCGTTTGGGAGAACTCGAGGAAACCCTGAGCCGCCTGCACGGAACGGTGTTTTGGAGCACCAACTTCAGCCCGGGCGTTCACGCACTCAACGTCATCGCCTTGCGCGCTGCTGAAGTCATGAGTCAACTCGACGGCTACACGGCGCACATTCGCGAAGTTCACCACGTGAACAAGAAGGATTCCCCGAGCGGAACAGCGCTGACGCTCAAGCAATTCACTCAAAACGGCGGGTGGAACCTTCCCTTGGACATCGACAGCGTGCGCGAAGGAGAAGTGGTGGGTTTGCACGCTTTGGCGTGGGACTCTGCCCACGATTCCGTTGTTTTGCAGCACGAAGCCAAATCCCGACTCGGATTCGCTGAAGGCGCCGTGTGGGCCCTTCGCTGGACGTGGGAACGTCATCGCCGACGGGAGTTTGGGCTCTACACCATGACTGATCTCTTTCAACAATGAACTTCATTCCTTGGATTTTGCTGGCCCTTGCCGTCGTGTTGCAGCTCGCCACGCTGCCCGTGTTGATGCAACGCAAGGATTCCGACGCCGCTTCCTGGAAAGGCGCTGTTCCCGGACTGCACTTCTTGGTGTGGCTCGACCTCATTCAGCGCCCGTGGTACTGGGTTCTGTTTTTGTTCGTGCCAGGCATCAACCTGCTGATGCTGACCGTCATGCATGTCGAGTTGGGCCTGGCGTTTGGCCGTCGTTCCACGAAGGACCAATGGGTCTTTGGCGCACTGCCTTGGTGGGGTCTTTGGGAATTGCGTCAAGGCAAAGACACGTGGGTCGGCAAGCGCGACTGGTCCAAGACCCGCAAATCGACGGCGCGCGAATGGAGCGAGGCCTTGATTTGGGCAACGGTGGTGGCCGGGTCGCTTCGCATGCTGACGTTTGAACCCTTCACGATTCCTACCCCGTCCATGGAAGGCAGCATGCTCGTGGGCGATTACCTCCTGGTGTCGAAGACGTCCTACGGCCCCAAGTTGCCCCGCACGCCCTTCTCCATGCCGTTCGTTCACAACGCTTTGCCAGGCAGCCTCACGCCGAGCTACACGGATTGGTTTTCTCTTCCCAACCTGCGTTTGCCAGGATGGCGCGACGTGGAGCGATACGACGCCGTCGTATTCAGCTTCCCGCACGGCGACACCGTCTACGTGGACCCCAATTTGGTCGGGCACGATTACTATGCGCTTCTTCGACGAGAGGGCATTCGACGGGCTGGCGGCGACGTTCAAACCTTTGCCCTCAACCCCGACCGCTATTTGGACCAAGCACGAGCCCAAGCGGCGAAAAATCCTGGACTTCGTGCCAGGCCTGTGGACAAGATGGAGAACTACGTCAAACGCTGCGTCGCCTTGCCCGGCGAAACGGTCAGCGTCGTGGAAGGACAGCTTCACATCGACGGGGAACCGGTTGAAAATCCAGAAGGCCTGCAGTTGGAGTACCGGGTGGTGTTTTCGACCCAAGCCGAAGCTCAGGTGGCGTTCCGGAAGTTGGCGTTAACCAAACTCGACCTCGGCCCTGTGAGCGCCATCCCGGAAGGGATTTCGGCGGTCATGGCGTTGACGGAACGTGAAGCGGGTGCCATGCAATCCCTGGCCACGAGCATCGAGCCCATGAGCAACGCCCACCGCCGCGGCCGCCTCGAAATGTTCCCCAACGTTTGGGACGAAGAGTTCAACCAATGGGACCCGGACAACTACGGGCCGGTGACGCTCCCCAAAGAAGGCGTCACCGTGGAACTCACCCCTCGGAACCTCGCCCTCTATCGCCGTTGGATCACCGCCTACGAAGACCACGACTTGGTGGAAAAGCCCAACGGCGAGATTTGGATTGACGGCAAATTGGCCACCTCGTACACCTTCGGGATGGACGGCTACTGGATGATGGGCGACAACCGGCATCGCTCGGCGGACAGCCGGATGTGGGGGTTTGTGCCAGAGGACCACGTGGTGGGTTGTGCTTCGTTCATCTGGTTCAGCAAGCAGAACGAGGCGCAACACGGCGAATCAAAAATTCGCTGGGACCGCATGATGACTGCTGTGAAATGATGCGAG